>Ga0070665_100000039_pt1 | contig 306063 bp, 240 predicted proteins | sample KBSS13metaG_FD_65862 | JGI IMG/M metagenome (GOLD analysis project Ga0070665, IMG submission 65862) | Switchgrass rhizosphere microbial communities from Kellogg Biological Station, Michigan, USA - KBS S1-3 metaG | ecosystem: Host-associated > Plants > Roots > Rhizosphere > Soil ... | reverse complement strand
GTGTGAGAGAGAGAGAGAGAGAGAGAGAGAGAGAGAGAGAGAGAGAGAGAGAGAGAGGTCACTTCGCGAAACGCTTGAATTCACCTTGGCTTTCAGTCCTTCCGCTTCCTGCGGCAGGCCACCATGCCGCCTAGACCGAGGAGCGCCGCGCACCCGGGCGCCGGCACCGCCGTCAGCACGCGGATCTGCACCACTTCAATGACCGGCGAGATCGTGGAAAGGTTGAAAGTGATCGTGTTGCCGCTGATCGAGAACGCGGAAGAGAAGTTCAATCCGCGGAAGGGATACAGCGTCGGATAGGTCGTTCCGCCAGAGCCCCACTGCACATCCGTGCCGTCGAGCGTCGTGCCGACGAAGATCACGCCCATGATCTGGCCAGTGAACGTCACGGAACCAACCGCCGGAGGCAGGCCCGAATAGTCCTGATAGCTGATGAAGTGGCTGTCGAACGTGCCGGAAATCACCCCCGCGATCGCGCCGGCGCTCGTGCCCGGGTTGTTCACCATGTCGCAGTACTGGCCCGAGGTCGTCGCGTTTTGCTGCTCGTCCCACGTGAAGGCCAGCGGCCCATTCAACGCGCCAGGCACGCACGACACGGGAGGTGTCGTCAACCAGTTGGTCGAACCCGTCACACCGAAGATTGCGGCCGAAGCCGTTGTCATCCCCACCACCATCATCGTTCCAGCCGCCGCGATCAACTTTGCCATCTTCATGATTCAACCCCTGTGTTCGTGCGTGTCGTATTGATCTGTTTCGAGCTTCGAACTTCGATTTCGTTTACCGACGCCGTCGCATGCATACGACGCTTCCAAGCCCCATCAGCGCGAGAGCGCCCGGCGCCGGAATCGGCGTGATGCGGATGGCGTCAATCGCCATGTAGGTACTGATGGAGCCGGTCTTGTACACCTGCGGAAAGAAATACCCCAAGCTTGCGGAGTTGCTCGGCGCCGTAAATGTGGCGGTCTGAAGCACCCAGCCCATCGACCAGGTCACAGTCGGCGCGAACGTCGCCACAATCGTCGGTGTGGAAGCCGCCGTCGCGCCAAGCCCGAAACGCCACCCGCCCGAGACCCAGCCGCCGTTGATGTTCGGAGCGTGCACCAAGGCCCGGACCTTGTACTGCTGCCCCGGAGTGAGCGTGAACGACATGAGCTGGCTCATGTTCTCGAAGTTGAATCCACCCGCCCAGCGATGCCCCTGTGCCGCCGTCACGCCGGTGAACAAACCGGCCGAATTCGGTGGCAGGCCGTTTCCGCCGTTGTCCGACCATGTGTCAAAGGACACCACGATGTTCCCCGGAGCGGTGCTGCTCCAAGGCGCAGGCACGTATCCAGAGCCAAAGGCGGGAACAAACCCGTTCTCAAAGCCGCCATTCAGAATTTGCCCGCTTGCCTTTCCCGCAAGCATGACCATGGCCCCCGCCATGGACAGAGCGATACCCAAGTTGATGCGATTCATATCTATTCCCCTTGTTTTGACCCGGTTTGGCCGACCGAGTAAATAACCAACTCCGGCCGCGGCCCGGTTTCATCACACCCCAAGGCCTAAGGAGTTGCCGGCAGAGGGTGAAACCTTGCAGCCAGTACTTGCATTTTGCGGAAATGGCGGGCGGCGGGCAGTTCCAGGCGAATTCACTTCACTGCTTTGCGGCAGGCTCCGGATCGATCGCCGGAAGCTTCGAAAGATCCCAAACCCAAATCTCCGCCTGCGTGTCTGGCGACTGGCCCGCGCGCCGATTCGGCGTGACATCGACATACGCCGCAGCCCACCGCCCGTTGGGCGAAACCGCGAAGCTCCGGTCGGACGGATAGTCGCCGGCACCGCCAAGCGTGCCAATTGATTTCCCTAGCCTCGACATCAACCCATGCCCCTCAAGATTCGATTGCACGTACATTCCGCGCTCTTCGCCCGCAAATGGAAAGAGACAAGGCTGGTAAGAGATTTGCCCGGTCTGCGTGTCCAAAAGCACGGCACCAAATCCGGTGCTATCCGCTATCTCGATTTTTCTCCCATCGGGCAGCCACTGAAAGCGCGAATTCCACTCAGCTCGACATCGAAATGGAATTCGATTGATCGAAGTCCCGTTTGGAATGTTGAGAATCGAATCGATAGTGTCGTCGCTGAACGGCATTTGCAGAAGGGCCCATTGGGCTTTTCCGTTGAAATCTCGCACTACAAACCGCGGATTGAGTTGATTGTTCGATCCTCTACCGGTCCATGGCTCTCGCTCTACTTCGGCAAGAAGAGTTTTGCTCCCCGTTTCAAGCTCGACCGCGTACAACTGGTGTGGGCGCTTTTTCATACGCTGCTCAAACTGCGCATACACCAATCGATTGTCTTTGGAAAAACCAATGGGGCGCACAAGATCAAACTTGTCAGCGCCGGAATTGACCATGAGTCGTTCGCCGCCGCTTGCCCGCGTGATAAACAGAATGCTGCAGTCGTGAAACGGAACATTGAGCACAAATCGGCCATCTGGCGAGATGAATCCTTCGGACCAGTTCGACACCTCGTCGCGAAGGAGAATTTTTGGCTTCGACCCATCAAAAGAAACTCGAACTATTCGTTTAAATCCACTGACGCCGTACAACGGCATCCGACGTACAAGCGCCCAACTGCCCATCGACTTCTCGAGTCCCCTCCACGGCCACGTCGGCTCGGGATAGTTGCGCGCCCCCATTGGCTTGAGCGAGACCGCGAGTATCATGCCGCACGCCAGCAAAAAAGCACCAGTCATCGCCGCGGGCACCGCCCGCAGTGCTCGCGAGCTCCCTTTCGCCGGACCTCGCACCGATCGCTTCCCACATTCCGGACAACGCGATGTCTTCGTCACCCACGTGCCTTGTCCGTTTGCGTCCAGTGACGCCTGATCGACCGACAGCTCATGATTGCAACCGCGGCAATACAGCCGACCCTTCACACGCTGATGCGAAAAGTACCGCCGCAAACACCACAAGAAAGCAAGCAATGAAAACGGCAGCACAATCGCCGCTGCCGTCGGCGCATGCCACCACACAATCTTGGTCGGCGGATCGTTCCAGACAGTGGTGCAGTAATAAAGAGCTGGCGGATCGCCCGCAAAGCACAGAGTGGGCGTCGACACGGTGCCAGTCGGGCCACCCTCCAGCGGCAATGTCAATATCGGTTCAATCGTCGGAACCATCATGCCCTCGACGTCAGACTACTTCATCCGCCTCGCTCGTGTTCTCGTATCCTGCATTTATGGACCGCGCCCGCTTCTCCGCTCTCGCTCACTCTTCCCACACCTATTGCAATCCCATCTCCTCTGCTTCCATCGAGCAAGCCCTCGACCTCGTCGCCGCCGCTCACCAACTCCCCTCCGCTCCCCCACTCGCCTCCGCCCTCGACATCGCCTGCGGCAAAGCCGAACTTCTCATCCGCCTCCTTGAGCGCTTCCCGTCCCCCTTGCGTTCACTCGGCATAGACAACTCACAATTCATGCTCGACGAGGCCCGCGCTCGCGCACATTCCCGCAACGTCGCCGGTCGCCTCAATCTCCGCCTCACAGACGCCGAGCACGTCGTTCCGCTTCTTCCCGGCGCAATCTTCGACTTTGTGAGCTGCGTCGGCTCCTCGCACGCTCTCCACGACAAACACCGGGCGATGGAACAGATGGCACGCCTCGCGACCAGCCGCGGCCACATCCTCCTGGGCGAAGGGTACTGGAAGAAAAAGCCCGACCCCGCCTACCTCGCCGCCTTCGGCGCCACCGAGGACGAAATGGGCACGCACGAATCCAATCAGCAACTCGGCGCAGCGCATGGCCTTCAACTCATCTGGTCCACCGTCGCGAGCGACGCCGATTGGGACGCATACGAGAACGCATACTCCGCGAACATCGAACGCTTCGCTCGCGAGAACCCAAACGACCCCGATGTACCCGTCATGCTCGAACGCTCTCGCGATTGGCACGCGCTCTATCAGAAGCATGGCCGTGCGACGATGGGGTTTGGGTTGTATCTCTTTAAGTGCGCGTGACTTATTGAACGCCCTTGTTGCGAGTTCATTCATCTTGATAATTTGTAAGATCTCTTGAGGAGGTCCTTATGTGGTTTATGCTCGGCGCCGCGTGCGTTGTCCTTGGCATCGCCTTTCTCTTCCTCATGCTCCGCACCACCAAAGTGCGGGGGCCATTTTCAGTTGTTCTTCTGCGTCGTGTCGACTCCAATCTGACCGACGCCGATGTGAAAGCCGCATTCAGCCGCGCCTTCGGGGTCGCTCCTGAAGTCCGCCAAATACCTCTTCCCGGCGGGAAGGGCGAAGGCTTTCTGCTCATTGCTGAAAACTTGCCACCCATGGCCTTCATCCAGTGCCATTCTCCTTACGGCGACGCCACCAAAACCGACGAACTCGTCGCAAGCCTTGAAAGTTCCACTGCTCGCGAAGCAATCGCCAACCACACCTGCTGGATCGCTGTTGATGCCATGGGCATTGACAAGGCCGAACCAAAGCAGGTCGAACTGATCCATAAGCCGCTCGCGCGGCTCGCGGCTGAGTTCTACGACGACAAATGCATGCTTCTGCTCCTTCGCGCCACCGACCGCGTTGCAGCACCGGGAGACTTTGTCGAGACCAAATTGAGACAGGGTCGCCTCGACGAGCTTTTCGGCGACGATAAGTTGCACGCTCCTATGTACCACGTCGAAGCCGGGGATGCCGCCATCGAACGCGCAAAGCAGGAGGCCAGAATCCGGCTTCCGGAATTTCTAGAACAATGCCGATCACGCGGCCAAAGCGCCCACGCTCTTTTCAAAGCTGGATTTCCCACAGCTGCCGGGGACGGGGAATTCATCTGGCTTTCGTTCTCGGAATTCCAAGGCGACGATCTTGTCGGCGTGATCGAGAATGAACCGATCGACAGAGCGCTGCCACGTAAAGGGCAAAGCGTCGCGGTCAAACTCGATGACGTCATCGACTGGGCATACGTGGACGAGAATGACCAGCCGGTCGGCATCTTCGTTGATCGGCTGCTCATGAAGCGCGCCCGGTAATTCTCACCGCTTCTTCGTCTCAGGCCTCATTTCCCCAAACTTCTGATCCAGCAGCGGCTGCAAATCCCAAATCCGCACTTCCCACCCCTTCAACGCCGGAGCTCCCAGCATCCGCGAAATCCAGTTCCGCTCGATAGTCCTGTCCCCGATCGCCGCAACGAATCGCTCGCCGCTTGAAAGCTCAAATTGCGGATATCCCGATGACTTCACTTTCAACGTTGCCCGAGACATCGCAAACGCTCCGATGTCACGAACGGTCGCTGTTCCGCTCTTCTCCGGCATCACGAAGAACCGTCGCGGAATGTCCCGCACCTTTGGCAACCGTGCCGGAACCTCCTCCACATCCTTTCCGTCGGCGAGCGCAAATGCCCACGACTTGCGGTTCGCCCCCGACTCCAGTACGCAAACCCTTCCGTCATCGCTGATTCGCGTCATCAGCATCTGGCCCGCTGCCTTCTCCTGCCTCTCGTGCCATTCACCGCTCGACTGCCACCGGAGCACGATCTCTTCTCGCAAATAGGAGGTTCCCCGCTTCGACACTTGATGCACCCAGGTCACGTCCGTTCCGGTGTCCGAAACGAGAAACTGTGAATACGAATCGTTCCCCGTCGGACCCGACTCCGCCTGATGCTCAACGACCGCGATGGACTTTACTTCGCCGGTCGCCAGATCGACAGAAAACAGCTCATCCCGACGCGCTTTGTCCTTGCTTCCCGTGTTGGTGACGAACACCCGCGACCCATTCTCCGAGAATTGCACGACGGTCAAGTACGCTCGAAAACCGGCACTGCCGGACTGAAACGATACTTGCTTCCGTTGCCTGGTTCCGACGTCGATCACATCCAGCGCATGGTTCCGACGCGACGCCGCGACCACATACTTTCCATCCGGCGAAACAAAGTTGAACATCCGAGGCGTGGACGTATCAACCGCGCCGAGTTCTTCACGCATGCCAGTGGCGGGATCGATTCGAGAAAATCGAAACGCCTGATAGAACATCGCAGAATTCCGCCGCTTCAGCGACCAACTCCCCATCGCCCGCTCAAGCCCCGCTACCGGCCACGTTTCGCTCGGACTTTGCGCTGTGTTTCCACCAATCCAGAGCGTTGTCGCGAGTGTCCATATGCAGACACTGCCCGCAGCAACTCCGACTGCGATCACGGCAATCACCTTGCCGCGCCTCCGTCGTCCGCGCACCGGCCCGCGCTCATCCCGCTTCCCGCACTCCGGGCACTTCGCCTCATCACTCGTCCAAACTCCTCGTCCATCATCCTCCACCCTCACCTGCGGCAGCGCCAACTCGTGATTGCACGCCCTGCAGTACAACCCTCCCGATCGCCGACCCCGACGCGCCAATCGAAGCAGCATCCACGCCGTCGCCGCAATCGCCAGCAGCAAAGCTGCCGCCGCGATATCCGGCGCATGCCACGCAAACCACCTCCCCAAGTCCGGATCCCATGTTGGCTCCGCGACAAACAGCGCCGGCGGCGAGCCCGCAAACTCAACCGACGGCTCAGCCACACTGCCGGCCAGCGGAGCATCCAACGGAATCACAATTGCAGGAGCAAGCTCCGAGCCCATTTCCCGAGCCTATCCCATTCTGCGCTCGCCGTTCAATCGCAGGCTTCAACCACAAATCGCACGGCTTGAGTCAAGATCCATTTCACAAACCCAAACGCTTTCGCGTAAGCGTTTGCCAACTCCCTGTTCCTCACGACAAATCAGCCATGTTCCTCGCTCGGCTCCCGTTCGACTCGCATACGGCTTACCCCACGCCGCACCGACACCAAATGGATTTCTCTGCACACCCCGATATCGTTTTGCGAGTCAAAGTTCGACGTACACCAGGGAGGGCAAATGCTCCTGAGAGTGCGCCAAACCATGAACGATCTCTGCGACCAACTCGGCTTCGTCGTCCCGCACCGCGTCCGCGGCACGCAGCCCGTTCCTCCACCCTAGTCGTCGCTGTTTTAGCTTCACACTTCGGCCCCGCCCGCGTGGTACCCAACTGGTAATACTCGCGATCGCGAGGCCCAAGGTGCGAAGCCAACGCGTCCACCAGTCATTCACCCTGTCCACGACCGGCATGCGTCGGCCTAGTTGGCCGGTGCGCTCAGCCGGTGAATCTTCAAAGGAGCAAACCATGTTTGCGACCATTCTCGGAGTTCAGAGTCTCGCGCTCGAAACGACCCCGACCATGATCGCTGCCCTGATCGCGATTATCGCGATCCTGGGTCTGTCAGCCATCTTCGGCCTTCTCGGCGTCCGTCACGTCCCCAACAACATGGTCGGTGTCGTTGAAAAACGTTTCGCCGCCAAAGGCTCTGTCGCCAACGGATTCGTCGCTCTCGAAGACGAGGCGGGGTACCAGCCCGAACTCCTCCGAGGCGGCCTCCACTGGCGCATGCCTCTCCAATACAAGGTTCACAAGCAACCGCTGGTCACCATCCCGCAAGGCCACATCGGGTACATCTTCGCCCGCGACGGCAAGCCACTCGACCCGACGCAGTCGCTCGGCTCCAACATCGAAGCCGGCAACTTCGAAGACGTGCGCGATTTCCTCGCCTGCGGCGGCCAGCGTGGCCCGCAGCGCAAAGTCCTCCGCGAAGGCACCTACGCCATCAACCTGGCTCAATTCGTCGTCATCACCGACTCGAAGCTCTACTACCTGCCCATCGAGCGCGAAGACGCCAAGGTGTTCGGCGAAATGGCCGACATCATCGATGATCGCAACGGCTTCACGCCCATCGTGATCAAGGGCGCTGACGACATCGTCGGTGTGGTGACAGTCCATGACGGCCCCGGCCTCGTCGCGGGTCAGATCATCGCTCCTTCAGTTGGTGGCGAAGGAGAGATCGGCCACAACAGCTTCCAGGATCCCGAAAAGTTCCTCACCGCCGGTGGCCATCGTGGCCGCCAGTTCCAAGTCCTCGTCGACGGCACCTACTACATCAACCGTCTCTTCGCAACGGTCGAGTTCATTTCGAAAACCGTCGTCGAAGTCGGACACGTCGGCGTCGTCGTCTCCTACACCGGCGAGCACGGCACGGATCTCTCGGGCACCGAATATCGCCACGGCGAACTCGTCAAGCCCGGCGAGCGGGGCGTCTGGAGCGATCCTCTGCTCCCCGGAAAATACGCCTTCAACACCTACGCCGGCAAAGTGATCATGGTCCCCACGACCAACTTCCTCTTAAAATGGATCAGTGGCGACGTCGGCGATCACAGCTTCGACAAGCATCTCGCCGAGGTCTCGCTCATCACCAAAGACGCGTTCGAGCCCGGCCTCCCGCTCAGCGTCGTCGTGCACATCGACTACCGCAAGGCCCCGCTGGTCATCCAGCGCTTCGGCGATGTGCAGAAACTCGTCGAGCAGACCCTCGACCCGATGGTCTCCGCCTACTTCAAGAACGTGGCCCAAACCCGCACGCTCATCCAGCTCCTGCAGGAGCGCAGCAACATCCAGCGGCAAGCGTCGGAAGAGATGCGTGAAAAGTTCGCTTACTACAACCTCCAGCTCGAGGAAGTCCTGATCGGTACGCCCAAGAGCATCAAGGGCGACACCAAGCTCGAGCAAATCCTCGATCAGCTCCGCATCCGCCAGGTCGCGGAAGAACGAATCCACACCTACGCCCAGCAGGAGAAAGCGGCAGTTCAGGAACGCGAACTCCGACAGGCCGAGAGTCTTGCCGCACAGCAGGGCAAGCTCACCGAATCGGAGATCGCTGTCGCCATCGAAACCAACAAGGGCAAGGCCGAATACCAGCGCTCGCTCCAGGAAGCCGCGCGGGTCAAAGCCATGGCCGAGGCGGAAGCGAGCAAGATCCGCTTCATCGCGGATGCCGATGCCGAACGTGCCGCACGAGTCGGTATCGCCCAGGCAATGGCCGTCGAAGAACAGGTCCGCGCCTACGGCGGCCCTGTCTATCAGCTCACGCAATCGGTCATGAACCGCTTCGCCGAAGCCATCGAAGAGTCTCGCGTCGATGTGGTTCCCAAAGTGATCGTCGGCGGCAACGGCACAAACGGCCAGCAAAGCGGCAACATCATGGAAGCTCTGCTCACCATGATGCTCTCCGACAAAATGCTCGGGAACGTGACCGCCGTGCAGCCCGGCCCGCAAGACCCCAAGATCACCGCGGTCCGCGAGCGGCTCATAAAGAGTCTTGAGAACGGCAAGGCACACGCCTGACAAATGAACTTCTCATCGCCCGCATCTGCCAACGCGGATTCGGGCGCTTCTTAGGGTGCAGCACTCTTTGTAGCCGCTTTCCCCAGTGGCTCATCCGTCTGGCGATCCAGAAGCTTCTCAAAATCCCACACTTGCACATTCCACGCAACCGTCGGCGGCGCGCCCAGCATCGCACCAATCCGCGTCACGACATCCCTCTCCTTCTGCGCAGCCGCAAACCTTCCATCCGCCGATCCCATCGCCGACCATCCCTGCGCAGACACCGACAACTGCCCCACCTCCCGCGGCACACCTTTCGCAGACATGATGGTCACAAAGCCAGTCGCCGAATACCCCGGAATCCGCGGTCCCGCCCGATCGCGTTCCTGAGAATCTCCCACCCGCGGCATCGTCACCAAATCATCGCCGGTCTTCAAATCAAACGCCTTCGTCGTTCGCGCCATGACATCCGAAACGATGCACGCGTTCCCGTCGTCGCTTAATTCAATCTGCAGACTCCCCGCCGCCGAACCGTCAGACCGCTCCATTTTCTTTCCATCCGCTTCCCAGCGCAGCACAGACGACTCTCCCCTCCCCGTCGCGCTCCGAACATCCGATTTTTCAACCCAAGCAACTCGTTCCGGCGTCTCTCGAAACTGATAGCTCTGTGTCGAATACGTACCCGCCTTGGGATTTCCGGTCGGCAAAGCGACCGATGCAATCGTCTCAAACTTCCCCGTCGCCGGCTCGAAAGTCACAAGCTCGTGCAGCGTCCCCGAATTGCGATATGTCGCTTTATCGATGAAGACCCGGGTCCCGTCGAGCGAAAATCTCCTCATTGAAAGATTGCTCAAGAAATCCGTCCCCGCCGCATACACCGCGCGGGCTTTGCTCGTCAGGTCGATCACCATCATCCGCCGCCCATTTTCCACGGGTGCGACCGCGTACTTCCCGTCCGGCGAAACGAACTCCATGTACGCCAGATTCCACGAATCAAACCGCCCCATCTGTTCCTTCGCACCGGTGCGTGGATCAACCCGCCACAGCCGCGTCGACTGCATATTCGTCGTGATCCCGCGCCGCCCAAGCGACCACGCACCGAGCAACTTCTCCATACCCGACACCGGCCACGTCCCCCCAGTCCACACACTCGGCTGCTGAAACCGAAGCGTCGCAAGCATCACCAGTCCGCACACAAAAAGCACAACCGGCGCGACCAACAACACCGGCATCATTCGAGCGAATTGCAGCCGCCCGCGCACCGGACCGCGCTTGTGCCGCACGCCGCACTCCGGACACTTCGCTTCCGCATCCGCCCACACCGCCCGCTTTTCCTCATTCAACATCAACTGCGGCTTCGCCAACTGCTGGTTGCAAACGCGACAGTACATCCGCCCCGCCTGCCGAGGCCGCTTGATCACGCGCCTCATCCACCACACCGCCGCCAGCAATGTCGCCAAAATGACCGACCCCGCGATCGTCGGCGAGTGCCAACCAAACCATCGCGCCCACGTCGCGTTCCACACCGGCTCGGCGACATACAACATCGGTGGCGAGCCCGCGAATATCAACCCCGGCTCCGCCATCCGGCCACCCGGCATCCCATCGGGCGGCGCTACCAGCAGAAAGACAAATGTTGGTTCCAGAACCGGGGGCATGCCCGCCAGACTATCCAACCGCCTTCGCCTCCCCGGCTACCCTTCCATCCCTTATTGAAAGGAAGCCTTCCATGCGTCTCATGATCTCCGCTCTCGTCGCCAGCTTCGTCGCCGCGAATTGCCTCGCCGGTGACCCACCCGCCAAGCCCTATCAAGCGCAGCCCACCGCCGCTCCGGCCCAGGGCACTCCGGCCCAGGCCACCCCGGCCGCCAAGCCCGAAGGCGACGCCCTCCCGCCACCTCCCCCGAAGATCGCCATTCCCGACGGCCCCGTCGTCAACCGCCAGGAACTCGACGGCGGCCTCATCATCGAAGACCTCAAGATCGGCGACGGCTACGAAGTGAAGCCCGGCGGCGCAGTCGTCGCTCTCTATCACGGCACGCTCAAAGACGGAGGCAAAGAATTCGACTCCGCTTTCCGCCGCGGCGATCCCGTCTCCTTCGCGCTCCCCGGCGTCATCGAAGGCTGGCAGAAGGGCGTTCCCGGAATGAAGATCGGCGGCATCCGTCGCCTCACCGTTCCCGCCAAGATGGGTTACGGCGAACGCGGCGCAGGCGCCAGCATCCCGCCCAACTCCGATCTCGTCTTCATCATCCAGCTCACCGATGCGCTCCAGATCATCGATGAGAAGGAAGGTACCGGCGAAGAAGCCGCCGGCCAGTGCGTTGCCGTCACCACGCACACCATCACCGGCGCCGATGGCAAGGTCGTCGAGACCGTCACCGCCGCCGCTCCCTACGTCTGGATCCCCGGCGAACTCCAGGCCATGCAGTACGGCGTCGAAGGAATGAAAGTCGGCGGCAAGCGCAAGCTCATCGTCCCCGCCCAGATGAACAAGGTGAACCCCCAAGCCGGCGGCACCCGCACCGGCGATGTCCCCGTCACCATCGAGTTCGACCTCGTCGCCCTCCGCAACCTCGGACCGAAGAAGGCCAAGCCCTAAGGCACTCGGCCGCTGATTAATTGAACGCAAAAGAAACGGGGCGAGCCGCTGAACGGCTCGCCCCGATTTTTTTACGTCGACTCCTTGGATCCCACAAGCGACTTGACCTGAGCCGTCAAGTCGCCGGAACCGAACACGAAGGTCGCCTTCGTGTTCGCGAGGATCGCCTGCAGCGCCTCGAGTTCCTTCATCCGTGCGAGCACCGGGTTCTCTGCGAGCAACTTCGCGGTGTTCGCCTGGCTCCGAGCTGACGCCGTTTCCTCACGCCGCTTGATGCTCTCGGCCTGAGCACGCTTTTCGGCCTCGATGACCTGGTTCAGGATGACACGCATCTCACCCGGCAAGATGATGTCCTTGAGTCCGACGCCACGGATCGCGACGCCGAATTCGACGGCGCGTTTCGAAAGCACAAACGCAACCTCGCCGCCAATCGTCTCCTTGTCGCCAAGGAGCGCGTCGAGCGTTCGAGTTCCAACCGCCGCGCGCAGAGCGAGCTGCGCTTCGCGGTAGATCGCCTGCGCGTAGTCGGCGACCAAAGTCACCGCCTTCACCGGATCCACGACCTGATACGTCGCGAGCAAGTTGACGCGCAGCGTCACCTTGTCGCTCGTCATGATCTCCTGCCCGGCAACGTCCGCGATCTGCTCGCGCCGGTCCACCGGCACAAGACGGATCTTGGAAGCGCCCTTCCAGAAGACGTAGCGCCCCGACTTCAGAGTCGTGACGAGCTCGCCGTTGACGAGCAACAGCGCCTCCGAATGCGTATCGACGTCGACCCATTCGAGGAACGCCTTCGCATCCGGATTCGAGAGCACCGCGTCCATCCGCGGGCTCTCGAACCGGAGTTCACTGATGTCGAACGTCTCGACTTCGAGCTTTCCCGAAGCCTTCCAGAACGCCGACAACCCGGGCCCGAGGATGTAGGCCAACCGGCCGTCCTTCCAGACGAGCGCACGCTGCGAGTCGGTGAGCCGCACGAACTCGAGCTCGGACTGGGCGCGCGGATCGCGCGCAACCAGCTCGAGATGCTTCGTGACCAGCCGCGTGTCGAGCACTGAGAACACTTCGACGGTGCTTCGGACTCGATTGAACACCTTGTCCCCGAAGAAATGCACACCGGGCCCAACGACGCGCACGTACTCGCCGTACCGGAGGAACAAACCACGCTCAGAATTACGAACTCGAACAGTCAACACAAAGGCCTCCTTTCAAGGGCCAAACCCCCACTCCACATCCAAACAACCCATCTCCATCAACACAAACAGCAAGAACTCTGAATGCGAGCCCAGAGCTTCGACGCACGCTCCACCCCGCAGGCTCGACGGGAGAGACGATCCACCACAGTCCGCGTCACGCTTCTTCGCTGCGTTGCCGAACATCTCTGTCCGTCGCTGCAGCGCGTCGTCGTGTCGCTTCTCATGGCGGCAGTCGGCGCCCGCTGGCCGATCCCGCGTTGCCGCTGCACGCGCGCAGGGCCACCCCTGCACCCGTCGCATGCCGCGGCAGGCTTTGCGATTGTCGTCAGCCCTCGACCCACCTTTGTTCCGATTCACAGTCGGAAGGGATTCGAACCCTCACTCCTTGCGGAGTTACCAGTGGTGCCATTGCGGGAGTTGAACCCGCGACCTCCGAGATTACATCTCAGTGCTCTACCAATTGAGCTAAAGGGCAACAACCCAGGCAATGTTCCGACGCCGAGAGCGGAACGGGCGCAGAGAACCAATGGCTCCGCGCACGCCGCCGGCCGATCGCCGGGGTTGAGACGTGTTGTGTTTCTTCATCAAGCCCACCTCTTTCCTGCAATCTGCCCGGGCGCTCTGTCGCCAAGCAAACTCATCCAAACCGCTTGAAATACAGGCCAAAACGAAAAACCCCAAACGAAAAACCCCGGAGTCATGCTCCGGGGTTGAAAGTCGATCACATCGATCGAGTCACCTCGGAGCCAAATTCCAATCCAGCACGGAGCGCATGCTCCAGTCGCCGTTCCTGAGTTGTGCTTCGATGTGTGTCATAGTGTCCATTCGATCTGCAACGCCTCGCAATGTTCCGCGAGTTGGGGAGAAAAATAGCCCGCGGTCGCCCCGAGTCAAGCGATCAATTGCACATGCGATTCATTCTCAACTGAGTCCTTACAAACATCCACTCGGCCTGCGTTGCGCTTTCAGCAATCGCTTTGACTTGTTCCCTCTCCCTCACGGACACACCAGCGCGTCGTACGCCGCAACAAACACGACGAAATCCTGATCATCCACCATCAGATCCGCCGTCATATCGCACCACGGATTCGCCGGCGGCACCTCGAGTTCGTTGTACGCCGCAACAAAGACCACAAAGTCGCCATCATCCACCAGCCCATCCGAATTGAAATCCGCCGGACACGATGCGTTCAGCGCGATGCCCGTTCCGATTTCGTACTCAACCGGATTGCCCCCCGGCTGCGTTCCGATGATCCGATAGCGATATTGCACGCCCGCGACCACGTCCGAATCCGAATAGCTGGTGTTCGTCACACTTCCGAGCGAAATCTCACTCCCCGGTGACATCACCGGCGCACGAAAGAGTTCATAAGTCGCACCGGAAAGCGCCGTCGCCCATGACACGTCGATGCGTCGAACCGCGCCCGTGCTCGCGTTCACCACCGCTCGCGTCGCGTTGCCGCTGTATGTGTACAGCTGCGACGCATTGTCAAACCCGTGCGGCACAATCGAATACACCTTGACGAAGTACGTACCCGCCGGAATCAGTCGGCGCGAAAGCGTCGTCGTTGAAGTTCCAGACGACACACCGAGCGAGCTCAGATCGTTCCGAAAGAGTTCAAACTGCAGCTTCTGAATCTGAGACGAATTCATGCTGGTGCCCGGCGTGCATGTGCCATCGCCGTTCTGCTGCCCACTTGCGTATACACCTCCGACCGGAGACACCGTCGACGAGAGAAGCGTCGGCCCCGAAACCGAAATCTTGAAATAGTCCACGTCATCGTCAAGGCTGATCCCCAGCACCGATCCGTTCGTCACCGCCGGACTCGGCGGCGTGCCGAAAGTGAAAGCCACGCCCGGCGCCAGCGCTCCAAGATCCGCCGCCGCAGCAGGCGTGTCGTTGATCTCGTACGCGTCGCCGTAAAACTGCTGCGCCGCTCGTATCTCGTCGTGCCGCACACCGTCGAAGCCCGTATTGACCGCCGGCTCCATGACCTTGGTTCCGTTCGGTGGACACGCATGCGCTAACCCGATCGCATGTCCCAGTTCGTGCTGCAAAGTGTTGCGGAAATAGCGATAGTTGCTCGCGGGATTCGCGAAACCGCCAATGTCCGACGAGTCCATTGTGATGTCGCCGATCGTCGGGTAATACGCGTACGCAAGAATGTTGGGCGCGATCGGCTTCATCCCGATCCGGATATCACCTCGCGTTGCCGAGCCATACGACGAAATCGCCGGCGCTCCGTCATCCCACTCATGCACGCCGTCCGTCACCCGCGTAAAGCGAATGCCGCTCACCTGACTCCACCGGTCAAAGCACGATTGAACCAGCCCGATCCAGAGTTCGCGGCTCGGAAAGTTTCCATCCATTGTCGCGAACAACGAATTCGGTGAATCCGTCTCGCCTGGATACCCGGCGTTCCCGAGTATCACACCGTCGGGCATCAGGCTCCACGTCAAATCAACCGGCTCTGCATAACCATCCCATCCGCCCCACCTGTCAATCAGGTTGTACCGATCCGTGAACGGATCTCGCCCCATCGCCCGATCCAGCAGCGCGAGCATCTCCGGAGTGATCGCCGCTCCCTCTTCGAAGCAACCCGCACTCCGCGGCACAATCAATGGCGCAAGCGAAGTCGGCAGCCCCGCCGAAGCCAGCGCGATCCGCGCCACCTCTGCGCGTGCATCGGCCGCCCCAGAAATCGTTTCGACCTGCTGCAGAAACCCTGCGAGGGCAACGACCCGAATGGCAAGCAGTCCAGCAATCACCGGCATGAAGGCCCCGTTTCTACCCCCGGCCCGCGTCCCAATCCCCGCTCGAAGTGTACTTCCCAGTGTCCTAAATCCTGCCACCCGCCGCTTGCAGGATCCCGCCCAGTTGCCTGCCGCCTCCCAAGGCTCTTCTTCCCTCCCCGAGCCTTCCAGAACGCCGAAACCGCCCCTTTTCGAAAATTTGCACTTTTTGATCGAATCCGTCCAAAAACCAAACAGTTCTGTTCGTATTGTGGTAAGCTATCCCTGTCCCTTTGCACCACGTCCGCTCCACCACTTCATCCCTACAGGAGGCCTACACCATGTCTGAAACCGCGTTCTCCACCGACCAGCTCACGGAAGTCCTCGAAGGAGACGCTTCCATCCCCGAAATCGCCAAGAAGCTGAACGTCACGCTCAGCGATTTCCTCGACTGGTTCTTCACCAAACCCGTTCAGCAATACATCCGCCTCTATCGAGAGGCCAACCGCCAGATCGCCGAGGCCCGCGCCTCCGTCCATGCCGCGGCACTCATCGACCGCCTCCGCCAGCAAATGGGCCACCCCGACCCCAGCCTCAGCATCCGCGCCTCCAACACCCTTGCCCGCTTCGTCCTCCGCGAGATGCCCCACCACTCGCGCAAGACCACTCTTGCATCTGAACAAGCCCGCCGCGAGCCGCTTCCCGAACAACCCGGCTACTTCGCCGGCATCGAACGCGACGAGAAAGCCCGGGCTGAAGAACAACGCCAAAAGCGTGGCCCCCAACCGGCAGCGCCCGAATCTATTTCGCGCAGAGCTCCCGCGCAAAACTCGGGCTCGCGCGAACCCGATTCATCCATCACTCCACCGTCGCCTCACACGCACCCCGCGCAAGCGCTTCAAGCACCGCGCGATGCCACGCCCCCACTTCCTTCATCAGCGCAGTCGCTGAGTCCACCCACACAACTTCAAACCCCGGTTCAAGCGCGCGAACCGTCCCCTCCTCTGGACCAGTCGCGCCACGCGCAAGTCGGTAGAACCACGCCTCACCCCGAGGCGTGCGCAGCGTAAACACGCGCTCCAGTTCTCCCGCTTCAAACCCAAGTTCTTCCCGTAGCTCGCGCCGCAAGCACGACTCCGCATCCTCGCGCTCTTCGCGTCCCCCACCAAAGCACGTCAACATCCCCGGCGCATCCGCCTCATCTTGAGGCCTGCGCTCAAACACGTACCTGCCCCGCGAATCCATCAGTATCGCGCAGCAGTACCGGGGTTCGTTGGACATTTCACTACCATACCCACCTGCGGACACTTCCGATGCTCAAACACCGCCGCCTCTTCATCGCCCTCGCCATCTGCCTTCTTTGCGGCGTACTGACCAATATCGCCGTCTCGTGGTGGCTGGCGCTGCGCACATCGCAAATCTACACCTTCAGTAGTTCCGCTTTCGCGAACACTCAAAAGACTGGACGACCGAGCGACAACGCCGTTTTTCCGGTCGATTTCCTGTATAGCCACGGTTGCTTCGCTGTCTCGATCTACACGCATTCCGGAAGCCCACATCGGATCAACGCGCCAACCGCTCAACGTATCGCGACCAACCTCCAATCCGCCAAACGTCAACACCAACCGCCGTGGATCATGGGCAGTACCAACTGGCTCGACCGGGTAACCCCTCCTCCGAATCGAACGGCTCTGCCGGCGTTACTGCCATCCGGTGAGTGGCCCGACTGGATGCCTCTTCCTCCTGACGACGGTTCCGAATACACCTACTGGGAAGGCCGCGCTTCGGGTTGGCCCCTGCTCAGCATGTCCTCCATTCTCTTCACGCCCGACGGCGAGCTGCTACCGCGTCCCCGATGGCGACTGCGAGTCTTTTCGACTCCTATGAGATCGCTGTCAAATGACGGCACAATTCCGCTGCGACCCATTCCCCTCAACTTCGCACTGAACTCACTTTTCTTTGCATTTCCCCTCGCCCTCGTTCCCCTGACACTCGCGCTCGCCCGACGAATGAAACGTCGTCGCGCCGGCCACTGCAAATCCTGCGGCTACTCCCTCGCCGGTCTTCCACCAAACGCGCCCTGCCCCGAATGCAACGCACCGGCGTCTGCCTGAGATGCCTCGATTTCTACCGAACTCTCTTCAACCACCCGCGCTGATGAAACGAAAAGAGATTCCGCTCCCACATCGCATCATCCCGCTCAAACTCGGGATGCTCCTTCAGAAAATCATCCACCGCTTCCAAGGGCCCCGGCCCGTGCTTGCGAAAGACCGGGTGCCCGTACACGTTCGTGTCCTCAACCACGAGATACGAGCCCAACTGCACCAGCTCCGCGTACACATCCAGTTCCGCTCGAACGTGCTTCTCGCTGTGATCCGAATCCAGAATCACCAGTCCCGCGCCCGGCGGCAGCATTCCCTTCGCGCGGCTCACCACCATCGCATCCACCGAACTCCCCTCGATCGTCCGAATCCGCCGATGCGAAAGCAATCTCGCCTCCGGCCTCAATTCAATATCAATCCCCACCACCACCGCGCTCTCCGGCGCACCGATCAGATCCAGCATCGAAGCGAAATACACCAGCGATCCGCCCGAAAAAATCCCCGTCTGCAATATCCACGCAGGCTTCTGCTTGAACACCAGTTCCTGATAGAGCTGCAGATCGAGCGGACACTGCTGAATCGGATGCCCCAGAAACGTGTTCCCGCGCCATGTCGTCTTCGATTCGTACCACAACTGATGGAACGAATCGACAATCGTCCCCTTCATCATCTTCCGAACCCACCGAGGCAACCCCATGCGCAAGCTCCCGAAGTTCGAACAACTGCAACCGGCTCACCCAAACATCACCAGCGCAGATTCGCGCCATGTCTTCAAAGGAAAGGGTTGCAGGGAAAACCTTGGTTTTCCCTGCACCGGCGCGAAATCCTGTTCAAAGCGCGGAAGTCCTCACACATCACTCAGCGGTTTCAGCATTCGCTGATACTCACCGCCACCGCCAACCCGCCCTCCGCCGTCTCTTTGTACTTGTGATTCATGTCCTTGGCCGTCTGCCACATCGTCGCGATGACCTGATCAAGACTCACCTTCGCGTTCGCTGGATCGCTCTCGAGCGCCACGTTCGCGGCAGTAATCGCCTTGATCGCCCCCATCGTGTTCCGCTCGATGCACGGAATCTGCACCAAACCCCCAATCGGATCGCACGTCATGCCCAAATGGTGCTCCATCGCAATCTCCGCCGCCATCAGCACCTGCCCGGGCGAGCCGCCCAGCACCTGCGTCAACCCCGCGGCCGCCATCGCGCTGCTCACCCCAATCTCCGCCTGGCACCCGCCCATCGCCGCGCTGATCGTCGCGCCTTTCTTAAAGAGGCTCCCGACTTCACCGGCCGCCAGCATGAAGTCGATCGTCGCATCATCGCTCATGCTCTTGAAGCAATTCGCGTACATCATCACAGCAGGAATGACGCCCGCGGCACCATTTGTCGGCGCCGTGACCACTCGTCCGAAGCACGCATTCTCTTCATTCACCGCCAGCGCAAACGCACTCACCCATTTCAAGATTGACTCAAAGTCGCGAGCACTCACCGCCACGCCGCCCATCCACTCATCAAAGTCGGGCATTTTTTCGGTTGCTTCCGTCTTCAGCAACTTGCGGCTGATCTTCGCCGCACGCCTCACAACATTCAGCCCGCCCGGCAGCACGCCCTCCGTGTTGCACCCGCGCCAGATGCACGCCTGCATCTCCCGCCAGATGTGCAAGAGCCCCTCGCGAATCTCCGCCCCGTTCCGCCACGTCAGTTCATTCCGCCCCACTATCTGCGGGATGCTCGCATCCTGCATCGCGCAGTACGCCAACAACTGCGACGCGTGCTCGATCGGGAAAGGCAAGGTCTTGGCATGACTCCCGCTCGGCGCTTCACCTTCCTGCACGACGAACCCGCCGCCCACGGAGTAATACGTCTCCGAATAGACCGAAGCATCATCGAGCGTCGCTGTGAACGTCACCCCGTTCGGATGGAACGGCAGCGCCGTATCCATATGGAACATCAGATCGCGCGCAAAGTCGAAATCGATCGCGTGCTTCCCCGCCAGTTGAAGCAAGCCCCGCTGCTTGGTCTCTTCCACCCGCTCGGTCAATCCCTCGACCACGCACGTCACCGGGTCTTCGCCGCTCAGCGCGAGGATCACCGCCAGATCGGTCCCGTGTCCTTTCCCCGTTTTCGCGAGCGATCCATACAAGTCCGTCCGCACCCGCCGCACCCGCGACAAATCCGCGCGCTCCGAGACCGCCTTCAAAAACCGCTGCGTCGCCCGCCACGGTCCCATCGTGTGGCTGCTCGAAGGTCCGACTCCCACCTTGAAAATGTCAAAGACCGAAATCGATTCCATGGCTTGCTGATTGTTGGTACGGACAACAACAGTTCCCGGGTCGCGCGACTGCGGCATAGATGCGAGCGTAGCCGATACCAACTCCATGCTCTCCAAACGAGGCTCCGATCTCCTTTTTCTCGCCTTGCTCACGCTCCTCATCGCCGCCTGCTGCGCCCTGATCCTCTCCATCGCCTGGTTCGGCCTGAATTCCTATCTGCCCGCACGCACCCTCAAAGCCACCGCCCTCGGCTGGCTCATCGGTTTCCCCGTTGCTCTGCTTCTCTCCGGCACCCTTCGCCGCTTCACAACCCGACTCGCCCGCTGAGCGTGGCAACGCCCTTCCGGGCCGTGTCCTGCTCACCTTCCTTCCTGAATTTCAGCCCCTTGCGCTACCCTCCCCCGTTGCGCGAATCCGACCTACTCGCCGCGATCGCTTCCCGCTCTTCCAACCTCGGAGCCCGGTTCCCGCACGTCCTCACCGGCCCCGGAGACGACTGCGCCGTCGTCCGCATCGGCAACACCGATTGCCTCCTCACCGTCGACCAAGTCATCGAAGACCGCCACTTCAAGAAGGGCACGCCCCTCGACCTCATCGCCCGCAAAGCAATCGCCCGCTCGATCTCCGACATCGCCGCGATGGCCGGCACTCCTATTTGTGCTCTCGCAACAGGCGCGTTCCCCAAACACTTCGATCAGGCAAAGGCCGACGAACTCTCGGTAGCTCTCAAGCGCTGGGCCGAACACTGGAACTGCCCCCTCGTCGGTGGCGACATTGCCGCCCTCCCGCGCGAGTCCGATCCGCTCACACTCACTGTCACCGTCTTCGGCTCCACGCACCCAACTCGCGGACCCGTTCTCCGCTCCGGTGCACAGTCCGGCGACAGTATCTACGTCACCGGCAAACTCGGCGGCTCCTTCGATCCATCCACCGGCCTCGGCAAGCACCTCACCTTCGAACCCCGCCTCACCGAAGCCCGCGCCCTCGCCGACACGCTCGGAACACAGCTCCACGCCATGATGGATCTCTCCGACGGACTCGGCCGCGATGCCGCGCGAATCGCCGCCGCCTCTCGCGTTCGCATCGAGCTCGACTCGGCCGCGCTTCCGATTCAAGACAACGCACGCGGCTGGAAACAGGCCATCAGTGAAGGCGAGGACTATGAACTTCTCTTTGCCGCGAGCAGTCCAGTCCCCACCCACATCGCGGGCACAAAGGTGTCCAAGGTTGGAGTTGTTACCTCGGGCTCCGGCTGCGTGATAACCGCTGGCGGGAAGCAGATCGACGCCTCCGCACTTGGATTTGAGCACTCGTCGTGACATCGATCCGCACATTTCAGTTTCATCAATCGATCACCTGTTCTGTAGAATCGATCCGCCGCCGCATCCGCGGCCGAGCCGGACCGGGAGGCCTCATGCGTGCGTCGGTGATCTGGAAGTTTGCACTTTCTGCGCTCCTCATGCTTCCCATGGCGAGAAGCGGCGCGGACGAACCCGTCCCCCAGCCAGAGCAAACCAAGCCCCTTGTCTACAGCGAACAACTCGACGCCTGGGAGACCCTCGAACGCGACGGCCTGATGAAGGCGTATCTCGCGTCCGGCACGCACGCCGAAGATCGCGACAAGTCATACACCGCTTTCATCCGTGCCTACGCCCACGTTTCAGTCCATGATTCCATGCCGCGCGACGCAGCCCGTATCCGCGATGCCTGCGTCAAGTTGATCAAATCGGGCTTCGAAGATCCGCTTCTCCGCGCTGTGGGTCTCGAAGGCATCGTGCATCTGACCCGCGCCCTCAAGAAGTTGCCGCGCGTCGAAGATATAAAGAACGCCGAGGGTGCGGTCGCGATCTTGAAAGAACGCGGCTATCCGCCGGTTCGAATCTGGATTTGGACCCGCACCATCGCCATTTCGAAGGCGCTGGCCAAGATGGACCGGACCGAGATCGCCGCGTCCGTTCGACAATCCGAAGAAGCGTTCGTGGCCGCCGCGGTCGATGCCGCCACGAATCCGTTTCTCGAACAGCACCTCATCCGCCTGCTTTCGCTCGATATGGAAGACAAATGGGCGGTGCGATACACCACAAACTTTCCCCGCCTTCTCGCCGAATCGGCCGCTTCCCCTTGGATGAAGGGAACTGCCTCCGGAATCTGGCACGCCGAGAACGCCTGGAAGTTGCGAGGTGACGACTACGGAACCGACGATGCACAACGCGCCGGTTTCGAAGAAGAACTCGACATTGCGGAAGCTTGTTTGACCGACGCATTTCGAGCGGATCCGACTCGCCCCGAGCCCGCCGCGCGCTTGATCCAGGTTCGGGGTGGCCACCTCGATCAAGCCGGCGTTTCGCTCTGGTTCGAGATGGCCTCCAAAGCGCAGATCGACTACTTACGCGCATACGACTGGGCGATCTGGTTTCAGCGTCCCCGCTGGGGCGGCTCGCACGAAAAGATGATCGCATTCGCCGAACGCTGCCTTGCGACAAACCGCTTCGACACGCTCGTTCCCGGGCGCTACCTCAAGGCGCTTGCCGCGATCGGAGATGACAAGGAAGACTTTGGTAATGTCCTCTCTCGCCCGGGCGTTGCTGAAAATCTGGAACGGATTCGCCGCGGCTACACAGGCTCCAATCTGATCGGCGGTTCCTTCGCTTCATCGCAGGTCGCCCTGTGCTATTGGAGACTGGGCCGCTTCGCGGATGCCAAAGCCCTCTATGACGAAATGGGCGCCCGCTTCGATACCGAAACGCTCGCGGAGTGGCGTCTGCTTCCCGAAGAGTTCGCGCAGATCCACGCCTACGCGCCCGCAACACGCGATCTCGTCCAGAGTGCCGACCGGGCGATTCAGGACGGCCACCCGGAGAACTCAACCGACCTTCTCACCGAAGCGCTCGCCGCGGCACCGGACGATCCTGCACGCAAGGCCATCCGAATGAAGGTGGCACTCAATCACTTCAACTCGCAATACACCTCAGGCCAGTGGACTCCCATCGCATCCGAGCCGGATGCGAATCTGCTTTTTACGGTCGGCTCGGTCAACCAGGGTTGGGAGTTCAAACCGGAGAACAGAGTCACGGTGAATCCAAAGCCCTGGTACGCGATGACGGTGTTTTTGCCAAAGCTCGGACCCAACTGGGAAATCCGCGGAACGGTCATCATGGCGCCGGGCAATGACAACCAGGATTTTTGCGCCGGAGTCAGCCTGTATGTGAACACCGAGGTCGCCGCGGAGTGGGATTCCTGGACGTGGCAGGATGTTCTGATCTTTCCCGAGTTGCGATTGTGGAGACTCGGGCCTCCGCATGAAGAGAAGAAACCCATCAACGTCGGCGCATCGCGATTCGCCCTGCGAATTCAGTGCTGGCAGAACGAACTCATCATCAAGGTCGACGGCGAGAACGCGCTCGCCGGCGAACGTCCCTTCGTCAGTCAGCCAAAGGCAGCGGATCGCCTCGCCCTGCACGTGATCGACTGCACGCCCCGGCCCGATGCAGTGACGTTCGACAGCTTTGAAGTCCGCAAATTGAATCAGCGTCCCGCAGAACTCGAAAACAGAGAGAAGGGGCTGCGCGACATGCTCCGCCCCAAGTTCTGATTTCCTGTTTCCCAACGAGAAAGATCGCCCCGTGCTCATCGCTCGCGAAAGTTCCAGCCCCGAATACACCGCCTCTCTCGCGGCAGGCGTCGCATCCATTCTCCGCGCCGGGGACATCATCCGCCTCGAAGGCGATCTTGGCGCGGGCAAAACCACCTTCGTCCGGGGCCTCGCGCACGCACTGGGCGTCCCCGCCGGCCTTGTCAGCAGCCCGACCTTCGTCCTCGTCAACGAATACCCGCTCACGACCGAACGCCGCGGCATCCGGCGCCTCATCCACGTCGATGCTTACCGCCTCACTTCCAGTGAAGATCTCGATGCCCTGGGCTGGGATCGCTACGTCACGCCTGAAGGGAGTGCTCAGTCCGACTGCGCCATTGTGATCGAATGGCCCACCCGCATCGCCGAAGCACTCGCTTCGGGGGCGTCGCCCGCCACCATTCGCTTCACCAATCTGGGTGAATCATCGAGGCAAATCGAGCTCGACCTGCCCGACTCATTCGCTTCCCGCCCCGGAGCAACCGAACTCGCCGATCGCGAGCCAATTCGCTGTCCGATCACCGGCGTCTGGGTCGAGCCAACCCGCGCCACCTACCCCTTCGCCGGTGAAAAGGAAAAGCTCGCCGACCTGAATCGGTGGTTCACCGGCGCGTACAGCATCGGCCGCCGGGCCACCGATGCCGACTTTGAGAATGAACCCCCAAACCCAACCGACCCGGAACACCGATCGGACAACTAATCCCGCCCGTCCGGGTCTCTAAGATAGGAACATGATGTCAAGTCTCAATCTCTTCGCCACGCCAGTCCTTGCTGCGGCAGGCGGCGGAGGCCTCTGGGGCCTCTTCGTTCAGTCGTTCGACTTCTTCACTGTCCTGCTCCTTTTCGGATCACTGGTCGCAGTCGCCATCATCGTGCGCTGCCTGATCGATGTCCGCGAAGGCAAGATCATCCCCGCAGCCAGCATCGCTCGGATCAACGACCTCGTCGCCGCCGGACGCGAGGAAGACCTGAAAGCGTTCATCAAGTCCGACGAGAGCTTCCCCTCCCGTGTCCTTCGCCAGGTCCTTGACGGGCGAAAGCGCGACCGCGTGGGCATGCGCGAGACGGCGGAGATCGCCGCGAGTGATGAAGTCGCTCGCTGGTTCCGCGCGATCGAGCCGTTGAACGTCGTCGGTAACCTTGGACCGTTGATCGGCCTGGCTGGTACCGTGTGGGGCATGATCCTGGCGTTCACCTCGCTGGGTGAATCGGGCGGCCAAGCCGGCCCGAGCGATCTTTCGCTGGGCATCAGCAAGGCGCTTTTCCACACGCTGCTCGGCCTGACGCTCGCCATCCCCTGCTTGTTCGTTTTCGGCTTCTACCGCTCGATCGTCGATCGCATCTGCACACGAGGCATGCTCGTCTGCTCGCAGTTGATCGAGACGCTGCCCGCCGACGATGACACGAACGGAACGATCACCCCCCGCGTCGAAGCCAAGCCGGTCTCGCGCATGACCGCCACTGTCTAGAGCCACAGAGAACGAACCATGCGGCTCCGAACTTTCAGAAGAGGCAGCGGCGCAGCGCACGTAAACGTGACGCCCCTTATCGACGTCGTGATGTGCCTGATCATCTTCTACCTGATGGTCGGCCATCTGGCTGCAGGCCGATCGAGCAGCGTCAACCTGCCCTCGTCCACAACCGGTCGCCCGGCGGACAAAGCCGGCCCGATCGTGATCAACGTCGTCGCGCCCGATGAGGGCGCGACCGAGCCTGTCCTGCTCATCGGTGAAGAACGAGTGATGCAGTCGCAGCTTTCCAAGATCCTGAAGGACATGTCGGAGATCTCTCCGAACGCCGAAGTGCAGATCCGCGCCGACCGCACGCTGAGTTACGGCAAAGTCGCGCCGATTCTCACTGCCTGCCGCGATGCGGGGCTGGTCTCGGTCAAGCTGGTCGCTGCGAAAGGCGGGAAAAAGCCCGTATGAGCAGCACCCGCGCCCATCCATTCCGCCGCCGGAATGCTCTGACCCAGCACGATGAGCATTACGCGCCCAACATGACGCCCATGGTGGACGTGGTGATGGTGATCCTGGTCTTCTTCATGGCAAGCGCAAGTGTGCTCGGCCCCGAATGGCTCCTGAAGACTGCGCTCCCGCCGTCGAAGCCGACGGTCGTCAAAGTGCCCGAGCAGATGCTCCGGATCGAATTGCTCCTGACGAGCAAGGACGGCAAGGACGTCGTCGTCACCACGCGATCGGCGTCCAACATCCCGACGCTCGTCGACTCGCCGATCGACCAGATCGACTCATGGCTCACCGAAGTGACCAAGAGCCGCTCGCCGAAAGAACTCGCCATCGTCGTACGCCCGCGTGAGAACGTGCCATACGAAGCCGTCATCCAGATGCACGAACACTGCGCCCGAATTGGAATCGAGAAGATCGGGATTCTGGATCCGACAAAGTAATCGCCTTCAAGCGGGTGCCGCGAAGACCTGCAACCTGTGCCCCTTCAGCACGAGCCCGTGCTTGGTGCACAGCTTTTCGCACAGTTCGCGGAGTTCCGGGATTTCAATCTGCGTTGCATCGCCGTTGTCGGTCCGGATGAGAAGGTCGCTCGCGCTCGTCCCGAAGACCACCTGATAGCGTCCCGCGTCGTCATCATCGAACAGCACCCGCTGGATGATGCCCGAATCCTGCATGAGCTTGAGCGTGCGATAGACCGTCGCTTTCGAGACTCGAAAGCCTTCGTCCTTCAAACCCTTGATGAGTTCGTCCGCATGAAACAGACCCGGCTGACGCATGACCGAATCAAGGATCTGAGCACGCTCGAGCGTGTACTTGAGTCCCGCGCCCTTCAGTGTGCGTCGAAAGACAGCGCAGACCGGCTCGATGACCGAGAGGTCGTCGAGGTTGGAAACAGCACCCGACAGCGATTTGGACCCGGCCATGGATTATCCTAAGCCGCAACGAATGCCCCACGCGCCAGCCAAACTCTCCGTTCCACCGGCTTCAAACGGACGCGGCGCGTGGGTGCGGCTCGGCCTTGGGTTTTTGCTGCTCCTGTTCATCGGATCAATCGCGTCGATCGGTGGCCCGCTGGCCGGGCTCCAAGGCGCTGCGGCCGCTGGGTTCTGGATCGGGCGCGCTGGTTTTCCCGCGGCTCTTTTCATCGCGTCATCCATTGGGCTCGGATGGCTCGTTCTGCCGCTCTTCCGCGACGCACGGGAGCGGTGGGCGATTCAGGCGGCAGCGGGAATCTCGATTCAACTGACGATCGGGCACGCGATCAACTGGGCGGGTGCCTGGCTGCCCGGGAACGCATGGAATATCGTCGCGCTCGCACCGGGATTACTGGGACTCGTGTTGCTCGTGATCTCCATTCGCAGGAGGCCGCGGACGGATCACGTGCCTCACGGACCGGGTGTCTGGATGATCGCTGCCGGCGCGTGCACGCTTGCCCTCGCGGTGATGCTGGTCGCGGCGTGCGAAGCGCCGGGCGTGCTGTGGTCGAGTGAGTTCGGCGGGTTCGACGTGCTGAGTTACCACCTGCAACTCCCCCGCGAGTGGCTGGAGCTTGGCCGGCTCACTCCGCTCAGTCACAACGTCTACTCGTATCTTCCGTCGTACTTTGAGAGCGCGTTTCTGACAATTCAATTGTGGACCTTCGCCCCTCGCACCACGCCGAGCGGCATGAGCGGGATGCTGGCCGACGACGGCTGGAGGGCGCTCGCATGTCAGATGCTGCACGCTGGGTTCGGAGTTGTGGCGGCATGGATGGTGGCGGCAGGCACGCGGGAGTTGGTCCAGCGTTCGCGTTTGGAGAGCGACACGATCGATTCAGACGGGAGCATGGCCGCGAAGCGCGGCGGCGGCTGGCTCGGTGCCGCGGCGTTCTTGTGTGTGCCCTGGGTCGTCGTCGTTGGATCGATGGCGTACAACGAACTCGCACTCTGCGCGCTGTTCGCGGGATCGCTCCTTGTGGCGTTCGATCGCGGCATGGCGACGACAAGCCGCGCGTTGATGGTCGGCTGGCTTGTCGGAGTTGCGTGCGGAGTGAAGCCGACGGCCCTGATTTTTGCAGCGCCGGCGGCAGGGCTTGCACTCATTTGGTTCTCGCCCGCGCGCACGTGGATTTGGCTGGCGGCACTTGCCGGAGTCGCCGGGCTGGCGGCGCTGGCGCCGTGGTTGATGCGGAACTGGCTCGCGAGCGGAAATCCGGTTTTTCCGTATGCGTCCTTCATCTTTGGCAATGCGCACTGGTCGTACGATCAGTACGCGAGGTTTGGCGGGGCCCATTACTTCGACGGGACATGGCTCGATCGATTGAGGATGTTGTTTATGATCGATCCGCACGACCCGGCGGGGCCGCGGCATCGGGGAATGCTGCACCCGCAGTGGAGCGGGTTCTTCCCGGCGGTCGCCATCGCCGCTCTCATTGGGTATTTCGCGCCCCGAGCGAGGCACGTGGCGAGTCTGCTGATCGGAGCAATGTTGCTACAGATCGGCGTTTGGTTGGCGGCGACGCATTTGCAGTCACGGTTCTTGCTGCCACTGGCTGCGCCGGGCGCGATGCTGATCGGATTTGTTGGGAGCGGCATTTGGCTAAATGCCGGCTCAGTTCGGCGGGATCTGTATCGTCGGCTGGCGATGACGAGTGCCGCGCTTTGTGCGGGGTTCATGGCGATGCGGTCGCTCGATACGTTCTGGTCTGAAGTGGGAGGCAATCCAAATCAGACCCTCGCTGTGGGTCCCGGTGTATTGGTGCAAGAGACCTTGCGGATCGGTGATGCGGCGCAGGTGAAACCGGGCGAACGCCTGTATTTGCTCGGTGATTCGACTCCTTTCTATATACCCGGGCCGCTTGTCTATCACACAACATGGGATGCGTCGCCGCTCGGAGACGCGATTCGCAGCACGAAGGAGAGCGAGAACGCGCCCTTCGAGTGGTCGGGGAAATTAATTGATCGCGGAATCGGTGCCGTGCTGATCAATTTTTCGGAGCTCGGCCGGCTGATCGAGAGCAAGTGGTATGACCCGGCAATCACGCGCGATGTGTTCATGCGCTGGTCCGCCGCAACGAGTCCGGCGAAACCCGCGAAGGCCACGAGCCAAGAGCTGCCCGCAGTCGTCCGCCCGATCCGCACGCCGGAGGCTCGGCCATGAGCACACCGGCGACCGCACAGAAACCTTCGGCGATCAAGATCGTCGTGCAGATCGTCGGATTTCTGATCGGGCTTGCGCTGCTGGGCTGGTGTGTCAAGCAGGCCTTCAGCCCGGACAACCAGAAGCAGCTCGCGGCACTTCGGGATGCGCCGGCTCATCTGATCGCGCTGCTCTTTGGCGCGAACGTGATGGTGCTGCTATTTTCAGGGCTGAGTTTCTATATCGCGCTGCGGCCGCTCCGCAAGCTCAATTTCTGGGATCTGCAGGCCACCAACACGATTGCCACATTCCTGAGCTATGTGCCATTCAAGGCCGGCATGATCTTCCGAATTCTGGTTCACAACCGGCGCGACAGCGTTCCGGTGGCGCTGATCGGCGCGTGGTTTGGCGCGGTCGCCATTGTCATGGCGATCACGCTGCTCCCGTTATTTGTGGCGTCGCTGCTCACGCGTCAGGTCAACGTCGCGTGGTTTGGGATCGCGCTCTCGCTCTGGGCCGCGGGTTTCGCAACAGTCTGCCTGCTGGCGTGGTACTTCCACGGGACCCGCGGGATGGCGATCTTGCGGGCGATCGCGGAGAAATTCGGGACGGGGGCGAAGAAATTGGTCCGGGCCAAGTTCGTGCGCACAGCGCACGGCGGGCTGGACATTCTGGCTTCGCCCGGGCGGGTGTTGCTGTTGCAATTGGTGCGGCTCGTGGACATGGGCTGTCAGGCGCTTCGGTTCTACCTGGCGGGATTGATCGTCGGTACGCCCATCGCGCCGGATACGTGCCTGCTGCTCGCGTCGATGCACTTTGTCGTGGGTGTGATGAGTCCGGCCGGAACGGTGGGAACACGCGAGGCGGCGATTGTCGCAACTGCGACGATGCTGGGGCTTGAAAACCCGCACGCGATGGCAGGGGTGGCACTGCTCGTCCTCGCGAGCGAAGCAGTGACGAACTCGATTTTTTCCGTACTTTCAGTGCTGCGGCTGGGCGTGCACAAAGTGTTCGTGCCGCGGAGCGGAGTGTCGAATCACTAGGATTGCATGATGCGACTTGCACTGGCACAGACGAATCCGACGGTGGGCGATATCGCAGGGAATGCCTCGGCGATCGCCAAGATGATCGCGCTTGCCCGGGAAGGCGGCGCGGATTGCGTGCTCTTTCCGGAGCTTGCGCTGTGCGGGTATCCCCCACGGGATCTGCTGCTGCAGGGCGGTTTTCTGAAAGCGTGCACGGATGCCGCGAAGGAACTGGGTGAGAAGCACTCGGCGGGAATCACGCTCGTTTTCGGGACGCCCCTCCCGGTCGGCGGTTCAAATGCGAACGCGCCGAGCGGCATTGCCAACTCGTTGCTTGCGTATCGCGACGGGAAGATGCTCGACTACTACGACAAGCGGCTCTTGCCGACATACGACATCTTTGATGAAGATCGTTACTTCACACCCGGCGATCGCGCAGTCGTGATCGACGTGAGGGGAACGAAGCTTGGATTGACGATTTGCGAGGACCTGTGGAAGGGTGAAGATGCCGGGTTTTCTTCGAAGTATGCGAATGCGTCGGATCCGGTTGCGCATGTGGTGAAAGCGGGCGCGGAAGTGATTCTGTCGGCGTCGGCAAGCCCGTTTGTGCTGGGAAAAAGCCCGCGGCATCGCGCGATTCTGAAGAAGCACGCCGTAACGCACAGCGTCTTTGTTGCGAGCGTGAATCAGGTAGGCGGGGATGATGAGTTGATCTTTGATGGACATGCCGCGGCGTACTCGCCGGATGGAGATCTGATCGCGGCAGGCGCCGGATTTCAGGAGGCGCTGACATTTGTGGATTTGCCCACGGGTGCAGGCGCCGTTGCCGATCCGGTTGCGACGAAGAGCGATGAGGAGCATCTGTTTCGGGCGCTGGTGCTTGGCGTCCGGGATTACTGCAGGAAGACCGGTTTCAAGAGTGCGTTGCTCGGACTCTCGGGGGGCATCGACAGCGCGGTGACGGCGGCCTTGGCGTGTGCGGCGCTCGGGCCTGCGAATGTCACGGGCGTTGCGCTGCCGGGCCCATACTCAAGTGAACACAGCAAAAGCGACGCATACGACCTCGCGAAGCGGCTCGGCATGAAGTGCATCACGGCGCCGATCGCCCCGATGTTTGAGGGAGCGGTGAGCACGATTAATCCGGCCATGGGAGCGGTTGAGGCGAGCAAGCTGGGCGAGAAGCTGCCGGACCTGGCGGAAGAGAATCTGCAATCGCGATTGCGCGGCACGATCCTGATGGCGCTCTCGAACCGCACCGGCGCGATCGTGCTGACGACAGGAAACAAAAGCGAACTGGCGGTTGGATACTGCACGCTCTACGGCGACATGAACGGCGGGCTCGCGGTGCTGTGCGATCTGACGAAGAACTGGGTGTACAGGCTTGCGAAGTGGATGAACGCGAATCCCATGGAGTGCGGGTTCGCCTCGGCGCCGATTCCGGCCGGCAGTATCGAGAAGCCGCCGAGCGCGGAACTGAGGCCGGATCAGAAGGACCAGGACTCGCTCCCCCCGTACGACGTTCTCGACGAGATTCTGAATCGATACGTCGAGAAACGCCAGAGCGCAAGCGAGATCATCCGCGAGTGCAAAGGACGCAACGGATTTGATGAAGCGACAGTGCGGCGGATTGTGCGGCTGACGGACTTGTCGGAGTACAAGAGGAAGCAGGCGGCAATCGGGCTGAAAGTGACTGGGGTCGCGTTTGGATCAGGCCGGCGCATGCCGATCGCGCAGGGGTGGAAGAGTCCATAGTGCGCGCCTTCCCGTTCATTCCATGAACGCTTCCTCATTTCAGCAATCAACGCTTGCAATGACATTTCCTGCCCGCTATTTTGGAGACGTTGGGGGCGGAGGATCTCATGATGCGCCAAATGATGAAGTCGGTCGCCGGCGTGATCTCTATCTCGGTTCTTTCAGCGTCGGCAGGTGCGACTTGGGGACTGCGCTTTGAGGTCAGTTCCGACGGTACGACCTGGTCGCAATCTCTCAATGCCCATCACGGCGATGTCGTGAAGTTCCGCATGTCGAGCTACTTCACGCCGGGAACAAAGATTGGAACAATCTCGGGAATCGGAAATGCGATCGTCTTTGCCCAGTTCTGTGGGCAGACCAAGGTCGACGGGATGCTGTCGGACGACACGTTCCAGAATCTGGCGGAGGACACGGAAAGCGCGCTCTGGAACCTGTTCCAGATTTCAGGAAATCGCATCGGCTTGGGGGACATCACGTCGGTCGCCGGAAGTTTGTATTCGAACAAGCTCATGCCGTTCGTCAGCAACCCCGAACTCGTCACTCCGATCTATCACGGGGAAATCAAGATCAGCGATGACCCGACGCAGCGGACGCTGACTATTCAGAACAGTTTATTCGGCGGGGGAACTAGACCAGGACTTCAGTTCTGGTGCGACGCGAATATTCAGAGTTGGAAGCGTCAAGCACCCGTTGCGGAAGAGGGGCCTCATACCGATGTGAACGCGTCGATTCAGGTCAATCCGGGGCCGTGCGACGCGATCGACGTATCAGGCGGTTTCGCGGTAACGAAAGACGGCGCAAATGCAACGCCGCTGGTACTGACTTCGATGGTGCCCGGCTCGTATTTGCTGCGCTGGTTCAAAGATGGTGTCGCTCTCACGGACAGTGCCCGAATTTCGGGATCGCAGACGGCAACGCTGACGATCTTTCCGGCCATCGCTCTGGATTCCGGAAGCTATGAGCTGCGAGTCCGATCTGACTGTTCATCGGTTTTCACCACCGACGCGGATGTCGCGATCGCGTGCTCGGCCGATCTGAACTCGGATGCGATTGTGGAAGACGCGGACTTCGTGATCTTTGCCGCGGCGTATTCGGAGTTGATTTGCCCGGTGTCGCCCGCTCTGTGTCCAGCAGACCTGAACGCGGACGGGTTTGTCGACGATACCGACTTTGTCGCGTTTGTTGCGCAGTACGATGCGCTGTCCTGCTCGTAAATTCTGAACAAGATGCCGTGTTATGCTTGAATTCCTATGGCATTCAAGCTGTACAACCTGGTTGCGTTCAAGGATCAGCCCGACCTTTCACTGGAAGGTTTGTCACCGGTGTCCTGGTGGGGACGGGGCGGTTACGACCCGGTGGAGATCGGGAAGTGGGCGAGCGAGCAGAAGTCGGATCTGTTGATCGTTGATTTCGAGTCGCTCTGCTCGGATGTGCGCGTGCAGAAGGCCGAGTGCGTGGCGCAGGGACACGCGCAGAGGATCGCGGCGATTCGCGCGGCAAAACGCGACAAGAAGAATCCGCAGGCACGAATCGGCACGTACGCGGTGTGTCCGGTGGGCGACTACTGGACGCCGGTGATGCCCAGCGAAGAGAAGCTGCTCGCATGGCACGGGACCAACCGTTTCAACTCGGTTCTCGCCGACGAATTGGATGTGATCTGCCCGTCGGTCTACGCGTTTTACGACGATGAGAAAGGCTGGTTGAAATACGCGATCGCGAATATCGAAGAAGCGTATAAGTACGGAAAGCCGGTCATTCCGTGGATCTGCCCCCACTACCACCACTCGGACCCCAAGTTTCGCAACAAGATGATTCCGTACTTTGGCACGATCATCGACACGGTGCGCGAGCGGTGCGATAGCGCGATCATCTGGGGAGGCTGGTGGTTTGGATCGAAGGATCTTGGTCAGGGCAACGAGTCAGGCCATCCTTGGCAGTGGGACAAGAACTTTGCGTGGATGAACGAAGTGCGGAGAGTTGTCCGAGGGCTTTGAGTTCTATTTCGGAATTCCCAGATCGGATTTCGGAATGAGTTTCGCGAGGCGTGGAGGACTTTGGCACCTCGTGACTGCAGGACGAATGAGATGACCCAGACAAACAGAGCGGCGCGTTGGCTCAGGCGGGGTGTGGTGTCGGTGGCGCTGCTTGCGGTGCTTGGATACGGAGTGTTTGCGACGGGGCTTTGGATGATTCAGGATGCGCTGATCTTTCCGAGGAGCGCGGGCCGGACATCGGGGAGAGAGTTGCCGGCGACCGGCGAGCGCATCTGGTTCACTGCCTCGGACGGACGAAAGGTTGAAGCCTGGTACTTCAAGGGTGCGGGGCGGAGCGCGGAATCGCCGGGGCCGCTGCTTGTTTGCTTCCATGGGAATGCGGACTTCATCGAGAACTGGTCGTGGTTTGCCGAGACGTGCCAGCGCGAAGGTTTGAATGTCCTGCTGCCGGAGTTTCGCGGTTACGGACGGAGCGAGGGCGAGCCGTCGGAGAAAGCGATCGTCGCGGATTCAGCGGCGATGGTGCGGATCGCGCTCGCGCGGCCCGAGATCGACAAAAACAAGCTCATTCTGCTGGGGCGTTCGCTGGGAGGCGGAGTGGCGTGCGGCGTGGGAGAACAGGTACCGCCTGCCGCGCTCATCCTTGAGTGTACGTTCACGTCGCTCGCATCAATGGCGGATGGGTATCACGTGCCCCGATGGCTGGTGCGGCATCCATTTCTGAATGATGAGGCGCTCGGGAAGATCAAGGCGCCGGTGCTGATCGCACACGGTGAGCACGATCGTGTGATCCCGTTTGCACACGCGGAAGCGCTGAAGAAGGCGAGACCGGATGCGGTGCTGATCAAACTTGACTGCGATCACAACGACCTGCCGGGAAAGGATGAGGGCAAGTACCGGGTGGAGTTTGAACAGTTTCTGCGCGGGCACGGGCTTTGGGCGGGGAAGTAGATTCGGATTTCGCAAAGCGCAATGCGGAACGAATTCTGCAGCCGGATTGCGGCTCGATGAGCGTGCGAGACGACTAAAATCGAGGGCACCCTTGGAGGGGTGGCTGAGCGGTTGAAAGCAGCAGACTTGAAATCTGCCGTGGGGCTTGTCCTCACCAGGAGTTCGAATCTCCTCCCCTCCGCTTTCACGGATCGTCCAGAGCCCGGGCGTTGCTCCCTTTGGCGCTTGCCGCCCTTTCACATGGGATCGCCGTTGGTTTGGCGGGGCTTGAACGCGGAGTTGCCGGCAACCGCAACTGGAGACACGCATGTCCGTACCGCTTCGCGCTGGCTCGCCGCGTGTCTTGTCAGTTCAAGTCGGCCGAATTGCGCCACTCGGCGCACGTGGTGTGCCAAGCGGCTTTGTGAAACTGGCGATCGCCGGCCCGGTGAACGTTGCTCCGCTTGGTCTCACTGGCGACGAACAAGCCGATCTGACTGTGCACGGAGGCCCCGACAAGGCGGTGTATTTCTATCCGTCTGAGCATTATCCGAGTTGGTTGAAGGACGTCCCTCGCCATGAACATACGCTTCATGCAGGCGCGTTCGGAGATAACGTCACGACCGCCGGCCTCGACGAGGACACGGTGGCGATCGGTGATGTTTTCCGAATTGGCTCGGCCGAGTTTCAGGTGACTCAGCCCCGGCAGCCATGCTTCAAGCTCGGGCTGCGATTTAACGACAACAGCCTCGGTCGCATCATGATGCAAACGGGACGAACGGGCTGGTACGTGCGTGTACTCAAGACTGGCGCCGTTCAGGCCGGGGATGAAATCCAGATTCTGCGCCGGCCGAACCCGCAGTGGTCGATCTCGCGATTTAGCAAGGCACTTTTCAATCAGCGGGCCACGAAAGCCGAGATCGCCGAGGTCGCCGGACTGGAAGGCTTGGCGAAGGTCTGGAAAACCGGACTCGAAGAATCACTCGTGGAAGACCGGGAGCGATAGTGCGCCAATGACCAAACACGCAAACGTCGCATCTCGTTCACGAAACGGCAATTGCTTTGGCTCGATTGACCGAGCGAGTGCTCATCGCGATTGAACGGACGTGAAGTACGGGTCGAGCAATGTTTTGAGGGCCTGACGTGCTCGGTGGAGGCGCGTTCGCACCGTATCGAGCGTCACGCCGAGAACCGTCGCGGTTTCTTCGGTGTCGAGGCCTTCGACATCGCGGAGGACGAGTACGGCGCGATATTGCTCGGGGAGCTCTTCCAGTTTCAGTTTCACGATCTCGCGGAATTCGGAGGATTCGAGATTCCGTGGGGCTTCATCGCTCCACGCACCGGCGGGATTTTTCTGGTGCCCGTCAGCAACAAACGCGGGGAGCAGATCTTCGATCGAGCGTTCGGGACGGCGGCGTTTGGCGCGCAGCTTCATCAGGCAGGCGTTGACGGTGATCTGGTGAAGCCACGTCGTGAGCTTGGCTCGGCCGTCGAACTTGGGCAGGGCTCGAAACGCGTTCAAGAAGGCGTCCTGAACCGCTTCTTCGGCGTCGGCTTCGTTCGGCATCATGCGTCGGGCGATCGAGAGCATCCGGCCGGCGGCAAGTACGGTGAGCTCTTCGAAAGCGGCGTTTTCGCCGGCGCGAAGGCGGGCGAGCAGAGTGGCATCGCGCGTTGCTTCATCCGTTGAATGGAAAGACCCGGTGCCACCGGTGGTGAGCTGGGCCAACTCGGGCTGATTTGATCCTGATTTCATGCCAAGCGCCGTTTGCGGCACACGCTGCCCGACGCATTCTACAGCATCGCACCTCACGTGACGGGACACTCCCAAAGCCTTGACCCATGGGCCGATCTATCCCGACTCGTTGCAATCAGTCTGATCGCGGGTCGCTCCCCCGATTGCGGTGGTTGAGCACTTGCTTGAGAACCTCCTGAAGGGTTGCCTGACGTGTTCCGGTGAAGCGGTTCTGGCTTCCGATCTCGAATGCGAGTGACCACTGGTGCGCCAGGACGCGGAGACCCTGCATGAGGCTGAATGACGGGTCGTAGATGTTGGTGGATTCGCTGAGCACGCCGTTGAGCTCGATGATGCGGAAGCCTCGGCCGGCGCAGAAGTCTTCGACATTCTCGTAGCGGATGTCAAATCGGCCAAAGAAGAGTCCGGGGCTGGATTGCATGATTGCGTCGATTGCCCGGGCGAGCGCGGGGGTTACGAGATGCTTTCCATCGAGAAACATCGTGCCTTGGCAGTGGTTGCCCGCGATGGCGAGAGTGATCCGTTCGCCTGCGGGCGGGATATTCGCAGCGGCATCGCCGAGGCGATCGAAAAAGACTTTCGCCTGGAGCCGCAACCGTGGATGTCGCCAGATCAGGACTTCGAGCGATGATTCTCCATCCCCCACCACTTGCGGAGCGCGCTTGTCGGTGATGGAGAAGATGCGGCCACGCTTCTTCGAGGGCATTCGGATGTAGAACACACCGGCTTCGAATGGGCCGGGATGAAAGGTCTGCGCGAGAATGCGATTCGAATGAGAGCGGAAATACTCCAGTGCGGCGCGATGACTGCGGATCAGACGGACGCTGCTGCCTCGCTCGCCGATATCGGGTTTGAGAATGATCGGGAACTCCCAACCTCGAGCACGCATCAGAGCCGCGAGCTGCGCGGCCCGGCATTGCGGGGCGTTTGGCTCGATGATTGCGGTCGGGACGATGGCCGATGACGGCAATCGCGAAAGAATGTCCCACTTGGATTCGCCAACCAAGCCTCCGAGCGGAATTGCGGGGTTTGCGGCAGTGAAAGCGGTGAGGCTGCGGTGGCGGATCGCGAGTCGAACGAAATGAGGAATCAGGAGGGAATAGAGCACCCAAGAGGGCCAGAACTCCCATCGCATCCAACGACCGCATCGGGCCCAAACCCCGAAGTACAAGCGTTCGAGCTTGTTGATGTGGAGTTGAGTGGAATTCGTTCTGAGTGAATCGAGGCGCCCAGACGAAGAGAGCGTCGTCATGCCGGCGCTCCGGCTGGACAGAGCTCGACCGTCTGGGGCACTGCGACGGGACTCGCGTCAGGGAGCGCCTGGTTCCGCGAGGGCTGAATATCAAGGAGAGCGTGATACGTCATCCGGACGTAACCGCCTGCGACTTCGACGATGGTGCGGCTGACGGTTCGCGCATCGGGACGGGACATGTGCACGCTGAGGTGCGGGCGATCCGGCCAGCGATGTGTATGGAAGCGGTGCTGTGCGCCTGCAAGATCTTGAGAGGAGCGGAGCAATTCACGGAAGAGTTCGCGGCGCGGGATGTCGACCAACTCGTCCCCCAGGCTGGAGGATGTCAGCATGCAGGGATCGTTCATTGAACGGGTTGGCTGAACGCGGATCTGAGAGCGGTCTGCGGTCATGACCGCCCTTTGGTCGCGGCTGACAGCGAGGAGCCGGAAAGGGGGGAATTGCTGAGGATCGATGCAATCGATGCGATTCGCGACTTCGGCGACTGATTCGCAGTGGAGAAGCGACGGGATGATGTCTCCCCGGCTTCGCAGCGCGGCGCCGAGCTTGGGAATAGGCGGCGCCGATGCGTTCAGGAGGCAGAGCACGAGACCGGCGTCGTTGACGCCGACCCACGTTCCGCGAGAGAGAGGATCGATGGGAAGGATTGCGGTTCGATCGGCGAACCGGCGGCAGACGGGAGGAATCGCTTCAGTTCGCGTGCGTTTTTCGTCGCGATTGCAGATGACACGAAGAACAGGCGCACCGGTAAAGGAACGGCCCGCGTCCTGCGCAAGGAGCACTGCGGTTACCGTGCACATTTCTGCTCCGTGTGTTCAAGGTGGGCGAGCGTCGAGGGGGCGTAACCAAAGGCGCCCGGAAGCTCGACGCCGAGGTGAACCGCCATTCCCTTGATCATCGCGTTGTGATGAATGGTGTGGCTGAGGACAAAGGAGAGTTCGCGGCCGAGCGTGGAGCGGAGTTCGAGCGATTCGCCGTCGCGTGTGGGCATGACGGCGACCCGGAGCGGCGCGCCGGAGCTGACAACGGACAATTCGCCGCCGATTCGTCGGAGGCGGCGGATTTCGTCGCGGGCAGAGTTTGGGTCGGCTTCGATGTCTGTGCCGCGGGCGCGATGGTCGTAGTCGATGAGGCCGGTTGGGAGGCCATCGAGGAGGGCGCGGATGTGATCGAGGCAATGGCGGACGTGACCGCCGATTGCACCATTCGAAAAGGCCGGGCCGCAGCGCGCGGTGTATTGCGCCGGAGAGAGTTGCGAGACGACGCCGGCGAGTTCGCGGAGCAGTTCGACGAGGGGCTCAGAAAGCGGCTGAGCGCTGGGCTCGCTTGCGTCGGGGAACGATTGAAGAGGAGCGAATGCGATCATGGCAATCTCCTGGGTGGCCTTCAGTAGATGCCGCGGGAGAGTGGATGTGTCAGAGGCGATGGATCTGATTTGGAGCGACGCGGAGGATTCGCAGGTCGCCGAGGGATTCCAATTTGCCAGTTACCTGCACGGGCTCGGAAATGAGAGGCCAGAAATCTGAACTGAGTGGAGCGCCGGAGGAATCGATAAGGAGGAAGTAACCGCGACCGCCCACCGCGGAAGGAGTGACGAGCATGGGAGGCATTCCGCCTCTGATGCAGAGCGTCGCGCAGGCCTTGTGCGTCTTCCCCTCGCCGGGCTTCATAGCGCCGAGGTAGCACTTGGAGTCGACGATTTCGCCTTGAAGTGTGACTTGACCGAGGTGACGGCGTTCGAGGATGGCGGCAGACCGCGCGGCGTCCGGGCGAACTGCTTTTTCATCGGGTTCGAGCTCGATCATTCGGCGGCCGTCTCGCTGGAGAAGCCAGCCGGAAACGGTGACTTGCTTCCCCGAAATTGCCCTGAGATCAGGGCGGCCACCATGCTTTCCCATCTCGACAAGGAGATAGACAGTCGGAGCGGTGGCCTCGGAACTGGCCGGAACGACGAGAAGCGGGTAAGGATCGACGACGAGCGTGCCGCGGAACTCACGGGCCTTGGCATCGCTCCACACGGCGGAGCCAGGATTGGACTGGGAACGCGCGACGGCAATTGAAACGGCGACGACGAGAAGACCGAGCGCTGGAACGGCCAAGCGGAGAAATCGCGCTAGAGGCGAAGGAACGGGGAGGTAGCCGACGTAAAACGGAGAAGGGGCGGGATGTGGGTTTTGGTCAGCCATGTGCGTCCGCCGTTTCGCCAACGGGAGCGTGGGCCGGATTGACCGGAGTGCCGGACGGGAGCGGGTTCGGATTGACTTGCACGCGGCCGCGGAGAATGCGCACTTGGTAGGTGGCGATCTTCTCCTGGAAGGGAGGGGGCGAGCAGCCATCTTGCGGGCGGTACTGCCAGCCGTGCCAGGGGCATGTGATGCAGCCATCGATAACTTTGCCTTCGCCGAGAGGGCCGCCCTGGTGCGCGCACAGATTTGTAACGGCGGAGATCCCGCGTGCGTGTTTAAAGATCGCGATTCTTTCGCCTCCGGAGGAACAGATGGTGCGGGCGCGATCTGGCGGAATGGAGGCGGCATCGCCGGCGTCGATCCAGTTTTCTTCGGTGATTGCGAGCACTGAATCGCGCCGAACTTCGTGCGAGCCGGCGACGAGGTGCAGGGTGCTGACAAGCGCCACTCCGGCGAGCGCCAAGACGGGCGCGAGCCAGCCGCGCTCGGTTTGGAGCGCGCCGAGAGCGACGTGTCCAACCAGAAGGGCGTAGGCGACATAGACGAGCATGTGGAGCGACTTCCACGTGCGCTGCGAGAGGTTCTTGAGCCAAAAATCGTGACTTGTCGCGGCCATGACGAAGAGAATTGCAAGTGCGCCGAGGCCGAGCAGTTCAAACGGGAAGCCGCGGAGAGAAGCGATGTTCCGATTGCTGGTGAGAAGCGAAAAGAATGGATTGACGACGCCGAAACCGTGGTAGTAGCCGATCGCGAGAATCGCGTGCGCGAGGGCGACGAGGAATGTGATGACGCCGAGGTGGCGGCGGTTGTAGAGGAGCGGAAGAAAACGGGAATCGAGGCGGGCGAGCGGTCCGATGCAGAGGATGATGTTCAACAGAACGAACGCGCAGGACCCGAGGGCGCGAAGGATGAGGATCTCGTCGCTGATCTGGTGCGGCTCACGCCAGGTGGACTTGCTGATGATCACAAATGCTGCGATATAGGCGAGTGCGGCACTGGCAACACACATGTCGTAGGTGCGTTTGTGTGAACTCCATTGAACGGCGGAGTATGCGACGCTCACGTGGCGGGCTCCGCGTGAGGTGTGTTGATGTGTTGTGCTGGGGGGAGTGGGCGACGGGGAAGAACTGCCGCGGCGAGAAGGAGCAGCATCAACGGAGCGATAAACGCCCAGATCAAGAGGTGGAAGCGGCGGTGCGTGCGGGTCACGGGTTTGCTTCTTTGGCGTTGCGGATCCATCGACGCAGCAGCCAGGGCCAGAGGGCCGCTGCACCGGGGATGAGGATGACGCGGAAACCGAGTGGAGCGTGTGCTGTGCCCGGGTCGATCGTGGAGATTCCTCGGAAAACAAAGGCGAGCGCGAAGCAAAGCCCGGGTGCGAGATACGCGGCGAGCATGGAGAGGAAGATGATCGCGATCGAGTCGGACATGGGGATGTCGATTCGATGCCGCGGGAAGAGGGATGTGGCGGGGATTTCGGGCGGGGCGGAACGGAGTGGTGCGCCGCCGGAGGCGAAACTGTCGCTAGCTTGCGACGAGGCCGAGCAATTTGCCGAGGACGATCGCGCGTTCGCGAAGGCCCTGACGCGGGGGGTCGGAGGCGTTGTGGTGCAAGACGATCATGGTGACGTCGTCATCCAGAGAAGTGGCGTTGGTTTGCGAGAGGATCGCGGCGAGGAGATTGCTGCGGAGATTTGCCGGATCGGTCGCGGATACTTCGCGTATGGCTTGGAGCAGACCATCCTCACCCCAAGGCTTGCCGGCGGCGGCCCGGACTTCCAGAAAGGCATCGCTGTAGAGCACGAGCAGATCGCCCTTCTCGAGAGGGACCGCAAACTGCGAATACTGCGTGGGGTTGATCACGCCCAGCGGGAGATTGGAAACGCCGACAGTCTTTGACTGAGCTTGGTTCACGATTCCATCTGATTCGTGATCCAGAAAGCGCCAGCGTTTCGCGGAGACGGAATAGTGAAGTGGGCGCGGATGACCGGCGTTGCAGATGATCGCGTGGTCGGAAGGCGAGAAGTAGGAAACGAGCACGGCGGTGGCGAAGAGGCCGTTTTGCTGCGAAAACGACTTGTTGAGGGCGCGAGCGAAGCGGCTCTGATCGGGTGTGTTAATGAACCGGCGCATCAAACCGCGAAGCCCCGAAGCGGCTTCGGCGACGACGCTGCCGTGGCCGGAGACATCGGCGAGGACGAAGCGGGTAATCAAGCCAGCGGCACAACTGGAGACGTAGTAGATATCGCCCCCGTGCGAATCACCGGTGTGCGGATCGCAACCGACGAAGACATCGTTACCGGGGACCGAGACATCTCCGTGGAAACAGTCGTGGCCTCCCCAGACCTCCATGCAGGCGATGCGGCGGCCCGAGAGTTCGTGCGGCGCATCGGCGGAGATGTGGGCTTCAGCCATCACGCCCGCGGATTCCTTGCGCTCGGTGCTGTTTGTCACGACCGCTTTGCTTGCTCGCGGGCGGTACGGATCGCTTCGAGAAGGCTCGCGGGCACTTGCCCGGTCGCGGGTTTGTCGCTGGGTGTAAGAGCCATCTTGCCGAGGGCGATGGTCTTGCGGTAGCCGTCGAGATAGGCGACGCAGGACGGGCAAACGCCGAGGTGTCGCTCGAATTCGATGCGAGCATCGCTGGGCAGAGTGCCGTCGAGGTATTCCGCGATGAAATCGATCAACTCGCGGCAGGTGATGTAGTCTTTCTGGCTCACGGAGAGTTCCTGATCATACATAGAACGAACTGCATTCTGGATTTCGTGATCGCCCGGTACGTTCGGGGTTGAGAGAATGCTTGGGGCGGACGCCTGTTTGATGCCGCCGGTTTAGGGGACGTGCCGCGGCTTTTGATTCTTTTTGGATCGACGGCTGGCCGTGAAAACCCACGGTGGCACCGTGACACACTTGCATCGGCGCGGCATCGGACCGAGCGGACTGATCCTGTCGTCCTCTCGCCACCCGGGGAACTGCCACCAATGAACAGCGTTTTTCGAATCGGACTCGTCTCGCTTGTTGCGTTTTCTGGAATGCGGACGGGATTTGCGGAGGCGCCTGCAAACACGGCGTCGATCGGGTCGGGAATCACATCTGTGACGACCGGCGAAACCCTTTCGCTTCGATCGGACAAAGGGCGATATCTGGCGCTTCATTTCATTCCTGCGGGTGGACAGGCCGCGGACTTGGCCGGGGACGCCGACTTTGTGAAGGCGATGTCTCGAGGCGCGGCATCGCTTGCCGGAGTTCGGGAGATCTTCGTTCTCGAAGCGAGCCCGGCTCAGGCGAAAGAATGGGCGAAGCAGTTTGGCGATCGCTCTTCGGATCTGTATCTGGACACAGGTGGCGCGCTCGCAGGCGACCTTTTGTTGACAGTCGGGGCAACACCGCTTGCGGTTCCAGCGACGATTGTGTTCGATCAAACCGGAATGGAACTCTTCCGTCAGGTAGGAGCGACTCGTCAGGATCGGTTGAGCTTCGGTCTGTTTGAACAGCGGTTCACCAAGGCGACGCAGGCGGGAGCGCTTGGGGATTACAACCTGCCGAAGGGTCAGCGGGTGGCCGTCGACGGATACGACGTTGTTTCGTACTTCAAAGAGAACAAGGCCGTCAAGGGAAAGCCAGCATTGACCTCGTCATTCCGTGGCGTGACGTATCAATTTGCGAGCGAAGACAATCGTGCGGCGTTCGCGAGGGACCCGGAAACTTACCTGCCGACCTACGGCGGCTGGTGCGCCACCGCGATGGGGGCGAAGGGAACAAAGGTTGAAATCGATCCGACCAATTTCAAGGTGAAGGGCGGACGCCTGTTCCTGTTCTACAAGGACTTCTTCTCCGATGCGTTGAAGGAGTGGAACAAGCATGAAACGGAATGGGAGCCGGCAGCGGACACCAATTGGAAAAAGCTGTCGGGTGAGCGTGCGTCGAAGCCGGTGAAGTAAGGCTTGTCGTATGGCCGCCTTGCAGCTCTCTCCTGCACGTCCAAAGCACTTTCGGAGCAATTCATGAGTCTTTCAAAGAGCGCCAGCATCGTAAGCTGGATTCTCCAGATCGTTGTGGCCGCGATTCTTTTCCAGACCCTGTTCTTCAAATTCAGCGGCGCGGAAGAAAGCAAGTACATCTTCCGGACACTCGGGATGGAGCCCGTGGGTCGCATCGGAAGCGGGCTGGCCGAAGCAATCGCGGTCGTGCTGGTACTGACGCCCCGGACTGTGGTGTTCGGTGCGGCGCTCGCCGTGGGCGTGATATCGGGCGCGATCATGAGCCACCTCACGAAGCTCGGCATTGTCGTGCAGAATGACGGCGGACTGCTTTTTGGACTGGCTCTCGCCGTGTTTGCGGGATCTCTCTCCGTCCTGGCGATTCGGCGGCGGCAGGTTGTTGGCGTCTTGAGATTCGTCGGGACATATCTGGCTCCGAGGGAACCCGCTGGAATGGTCGCACGACGTACGTCGCAGCACTCTCATTCGTGAACACGCAAATCGAGCGGTGGGTTGAGCTTTGCACGCTTTGACGAAGGAGCATCCATGGAATCGCCGCATGTTGTGATCACTGCCGGGCCGACGCACGAACCGATCGACGCGGTGCGGTTCATCGGCAATCGATCGTCTGGAAGAATGGGCGCTGCGCTTGCCGAAGCGGCAGCGGATCGCGGCTGGCGGGTGACATTGCTGCTTGGGCCGAACACGGTCGAACCGACGAACGAAGCGGTGGATATTTTGCGATTCCGTTCGTGCGCCGACTTGGAAGCGCTTCTGAAGCTCCACGCGCCGAAGGCGGACATTCTCATTATGGTCGCGGCGGTTGCAGACTACAGGCCCAAGCCGAATCCCGCCATGAGCGGAGGAAAGTTTCGAAGGACGGATGCTCCACTTGTTCTCGAGTTGGAGCCAACGCCCGATCTGCTGGCGGGCATTTCAAATACTCGCCGCCCGGATCAGCTCTTCGTCGGGTTCGCGCTCGAGCCTCGCGCGGAGCTGTTGGAATCGGCGAAGCGCAAGCTAACCAAGAAGAAAGTCGACATTGTCGTTGGCAATCCGCTCGAAACGATGGAGTCCGAGTCGGTCGAGGCGATGGTGCTTTTCAAGGATGGCCGGCGCGTCGATGCATCAGGACCGATGACCAAGCGGGAATTCGCTCCGTGGCTTCTTCAACTCATTTCAGACCCGTACAGGAACTGCGCGGTCGCGCGGCCGGCTGCCGGTCCGCAACATCAACCGTGCGACGCAGCGAGGGTCTGAACCTGGGCGGGATGGCTCGATGCATCAAAGCGATAACCGGCGCCCCGGAAGGTCTGAATGAACTGACGCTCGCTTCCGTTGTGCAAGTGCTTACGAAGGCACCCGATGTAGACAGCAACGAGGTTTGCGCCGATCATCGTGGTGGTTCCCCAGGCATTGCGGCCGATCAGGCTCGCGGCGAGAACCCGATCGGGATTGCGCATGAGGAACTCGAGCAGAGCGAATTCCTTCTGCTGGAGAAGGATCGTTTTTCCGTCACGTTTGGCGACGCGTGAATAGAGATCGAGTTCCAGATCGTCGCAGCGAAGCCATCGCTGATCTGCCGCGGCACCCCGCCGGCCCAATGCACGAACCCGCGCGAGCATCTCTTCCAAATCGAACGGCTTGGTCATGTAGTCGTCAGCGCCCGACTCGAGCCCCTCGATCTTGTCTGCGGTCGAACTGAGTCCGGTCACCATGAGCACGCCGCTGCGAACCCCACGCCTGCGGATATTCCGGCAGACTTCTACGCCGCTGCGATCCGGCAGCAGAACGTCGAGCACGATGACGTCGTATTTTCCGGCGCCATGGATCTGCCCCGCTCGGGAGCGGCAGACGGCCATTTCTTCACCTTCGCATCCTTCATGAGCGACGTCAACAGCAAAGCCCTGCCTTCTGCATGCGCTTTCGATGACGGCTGCGACTTCGACATTGTCCTCGACGATGAGAATGTTCACGGCCTGGCTTCCTTCAGATTGTTCTGGGGGAGGCTTCCAACTTGAGCGTCGCGCGGGGGAAGCAGCCCCATCCGCACGAGCATTTTCCTGGCCTCGGTCAATTCCATCGCGGTGAACGCCCTGGTACGAAACTTGGGATGGGAGTTCTGGAGCTCCGCCGGCTCGTCGAAGCTTTCAGATGATGGCGAGCGGTCTGCGGATTGGAGCAGATACTCCGCGATGACGAAGAGTCTGGTTGATCCGATGACAAGTCCGCGTCCCATTCATTGACCCCAAGTTTGCGAGTTGGAAGATCTAGTTCCCGCCGGCGCGGAATTTGCCGCCCAAGCCGATCAACAGGAGCACTCCGAAAAGCGCGATGCCGATGCCGCCGATGATGTACCACGTCGTGGCCTGGGTAAATCGGCCGGTGAATGTGTTGCTGAGCTGGTCGGCAACCGAATGGGATGAGTTCATCCCGACGACGAGGAGAATGATGCCAACGACGAGAGCAATGACACCGGCGATACGTTGAGAGTTCATGAATTGATTCCAGGGTTTCGCGCGACAACTTGCAGCGGTTCGAGCAGGCTCGAATTTCGCGTGCAAAGACTAAATCGCGGACACTGCTTCGGAGTCAGAAACCGCGCGGGATCACGCCGAGGATGAGAAGGATCACGAGAATGAGAAGGAGCACGCCCAACCCGCCGGTTGGTCCGTAGCCCCAGTTGCGGCTGTGCTTCCAGGTGGGAAGACCCCCGACGAGGAGCAGAACGAGCACGATGAGCAAGATGAGTCCCATGAGAATTCCTTTCGCTTACGTTTTGGACAGATGTACATTCGCCACCACCGGCGGAATCACTGCGAGACACTTCCCTGATTCGCCCGCGATCACGACCACGGGAACGAGGGTTTCAGGGTTTGGAACGGAATCAACAGCGGTGCCCGTTTCGGGCGCATGCTCCATTGCACCGAGCGCGTCTGCCAATCGCAACGTGCCGGCACGCGCCGGGTCGACAAGCAGCGCTTCGGCCACTGCTTGAGACGCGGCGAGTCGCGACGCGAAGTCTCGTTTCCCCATGACCGATTTCCCCTCGAGTTCCCCTCATCGGATGACGGCGCCTGAAGGCGAACCTGCAAGAATGATCGCCAGCATCAACGCGGGGGCCATGTGGAACAATTCCCCCATTTGACGACAACGCATGCATACTTTCGCGCTTTGCGACTGCCTCGGGCGGCGATCAGCGAGATCGACGTGCTCGCACGAGCACCACGCGGAGACCCTCGCAAACCCTTGGTTATTCGACGCATTTTGCAAATGCGTGATCTCCCGGGAGGTATTCGCCTGACATTAGAAGATCTTCTCTATTTGCAATTCGCGCTGATGAGGCTACCTGCGCCGAACTCGGCAGCTCGTACAGTTGAGGATGCCAGTTCGCATCCGTCACCGAAAGCAACCCAAGGCGGTGTTTTTGGCGACGCCCGCTACTCCACCCCGAATTCAGCATGCTCCGGTGCTGGACCCGATCATCACAATGAATTCGGGCGGAATTATCCAATCCGCGAGTGAATCTGTGGAGCAGGTGTTTGGTTGGACTTCCAACGAGTTGTACGGGCAGAATGTGAAGGTGCTGATCCCGGAGCCCAAGCGGTCCGAGCTCGATCGCTACCTTGATCGCTACAGGCGTGCGGATCAGAACAAGAGCCTTCAACGGACGCAGCGCTTTCAGGCGGTGCGGAAGAACGGCGAGATCATCCAGATCGAACTGTCGATGTCGCGCGCAGAACTTCCCGTAAATGCTGCCCCGGTGTTCATTGGGATCGTGCGTGATGTCAGCCGGCAGATCGACACGAGCGACGACAGCCCCGAGGAGCGATCACGGTTGCACCTGCTCATCGCTGAACAAACGCGGGCGCTCGCCACGGCAAACCTGAGGCTCCAGATGGCCGACAGGCTCGCGGCACTCGGAACACTTGCGGCCGGCCTCGGCCACGACATGAACAATGTCCTGCTTCCGGTTCGAGCGCGGCTGGACGCGCTCGAGCACTCGGGCATCACCGGGGCAGGGCTCGGGCATCTCACAGCGGTGAGGCGATCGATCGGCTATTTGCAGCATCTCAGCGACGGACTGCACTTTCTGGCCATCGATCCGGAAGGGCCGGGGGTTTCGGCCGATGGCGCGGGCACGACGGAACTGTCGTATTGGTGGAGCCAGGTCGGCGTGCTGCTGCGAAAAGCTATTCCGAAGCACGTCAAGCTCACCGTCTCGCTGCCCAAGAATCTTCCACCGGTCAAGATCGCGCCGCACTGGCTTACGCAGGCCATGCTTAACTTGATTGTCAACGCGGGCGAGGCACTGCCCCGCGGACGGCGACAGGCGCAGATACGCATCTGGGCAAACTCGCCGGACCACGGACAATCGGTTCGACTCGGCGTAACCGACAACGGCCTCGGCATGTCGCGCGCGGTTCAGCGGCGGGCTTTTGATCTCTTTTTCACCACAAAGCCCAGGAGCATGGGCACTGGGCTTGGACTGCCGCTGGCGCGCAAGGTTGCGGTGCGTGCAGGCGGAGAGGTGGAGGTCAAGTCCGAAGCGGGCAAAGGAACGACGGTGGTGCTGGTGCTGCCATCGGTGGCGCGCAGCGATGCGAAGGGGGTCTCGGGAGTTCTCAAGAAGCGCTCGGCCGCGATTTCGGTGCGCAATCGGCGTGCCGCGGAGCTCATTGCGCATGTCCTTCTGAAGGCGGGGTTACGACTCAAGGTTGCAGATGGTTATGAACCGGGCATATCAAATTACTGGGTGACTGATCCGACACCGGGCGCGCTGTCAGCGGCAACAAAATGGCACAAGAAACAACCGAAGCGAATTGCTGTGCTGCTCGGAGCTCCGGCCCGGGGTGCGCGGCAGAAATGGGCGGCATTGGGGGCACTGGTCATCGAAACGCCCGACGATTTCGAAGCTATCCGACACACTCTTGGACAAGCGTTGTCGGCTGATTGAAGAGGTCACGCGCACTTCGTCGGTGTTGAAGGGTCATGATGCTGAAGGGCAAGGGGAAAACACCTTCCAGAGCGAAACAGACCGGCGCGAGACGTGCCGGACGTCGCAACGTCTCAAAGCCCACGGATGCCACGGGGATCCGCGTTCCGGGAGCCCGGAAGTTGCGGGTTTTGTGCGTCGATGATCACATCGTCCTGATCGAGGGGCTGAAAGCGCGATTTGCGATCGACGGCGGACTTGAGGTGGTCGGGCAGCTGACTACCGCCACACGTCTTGTTGAAGAAGTCGGGCGGCTTCATCCGGATGTGGTCATCTTGGACATCGAGATGCCCGGCCCGGATGCGTTCGAGATGACCGACCGATTGAAACGCAAGCATCCGGGCGTTCAGGTCATTGTTTTGAGTGCACACATTCGCGATGCTTTCATTTCGGCCTCGTTCCGGTCGGGTGTGTGCGCGTACTTCGCGAAATCGGATGAACTTGATGACATTATCCGGGGCATTTACGAAGTTGCCTACCGAAAGTCCGGCTCCTTCTTGCTGGGGCCGAAGGTCAGCGAACGCTGCCGACCGCTTATCGGCAAAGGCGAGTCGGTCGGCGGGATTTCCGGCGATAACGGACACCTCTCAAAGACAGCGCTTCCAGCCACGCTGATGGATTCGCTCACCAACCGCGAAGAAGAGATATTGCGGCTCATTGGCAAGGGCATGTCCAGAGGTCAAATTGCGACGCAGCTCTGCCGCAGCATCAAGACGATCGATGCTCATCAGGGGCGTCTGATGCGAAAGCTTGGGATGCACACCCGGGCCGACCTGGTGCGGCTGGCGATCCGCGAGGGCTTTGCGCAGGCCTGAGATCTCGCTAAATAGAGAACCTGTTCTCTGTTGCTCCGGCTGCCGTCCCCCGCCATGATCCACAGTTGCCTTCTTGATTGCTCGCAAAGAAGGAACTCAATGGGGTGAGCAGGCTGCACATCACCGTTCCGAATTCATTCGTGAACCGGTCCCACAAGGGAGCGCTCCGGCGCGAGTCGGCGCTTCCGATTGACATTTCGTCCGGCGTTTGCAATGGAAATGCCGGAGACCAACTCAGGAGACCTGTTCATGTTTATCGCTCATTCAGTTGTTTCGCGTCGCGCCTGCTTCTCGGCATGCCGACTGCTGCCTGCGATCATTCTTCTCGCGGGGGCGACCGCGTTGGCCGCGTGCAGCACGACTGAGGGATTCGGCAAGGACGTGAAGGGCCTTGGCGGGAACATCGAAGACAGCGCGGCGAAGAACAAGTAGAAACCTGCGGGCTTCCCGTGGGTCGCCACCAGGATTCGAAGCATTCGGGCGTACCGGTCGCCGATTGCTCGCTGGGGATCGGGTTTGAGATGGTGCTTGCCCCGCAAAGAGGGGCGTTTGGTTCCGCACGCACATCAGAATTCTGCCAATCACCTTGCAACCAGCGAACGGTGAACCCCAATCATTCATCCGCCTTGAACACGAGGCTCTCGTGTTGCGTTCCGGGCGGGTTTCCGGGGTTTCGCTGTTTCAAGAAGGCAGTCGACATGTCATCCAATGCGCCGCTCTCGATCCGTGGCCTGGTCAAGATCCACCCCGGCCCCGTCTGCGCATTGCGCGGCGTTTCGCTGGACATACCCGTCGGCATGTTTGGGTTACTTGGTCCGAACGGCGCCGGCAAGTCCACGCTGATGAATCTTGTGGCGGCTTTGATGGAGCCGACGGCGGGGACGATTCTTCTGGACGGAACGGACATCGTGAAGAACCCGATGTTCATGCGGCAGCGGCTTGGATATCTGCCTCAGGACTTTGGGTTCTATCCCGATTTGTCGGGCAAGGCGATGCTTGAGTTCCTGCTGAAGCTCAAGGGCGTCAGCGGGCCGAAGGGTCGTGGAAAGCTGGCGGATGAGCTGCTTGAGCGGGTCAATCTCACGTCGGCGGCGAAGAGAAAAGTCGGCGGCTATTCCGGCGGTATGCGGCAGCGGCTCGGACTCGCACAGTCGATCGCCGGAGATCCGCGTGTGCTGATCGTCGATGAACCGACGGCGGGGCTTGATCCCGAAGAGCGCCAGCGGTTCTACAGACTGCTTGCGGAGATGAGCGCGGGACGGATTGTGCTGCTCTCGACGCACATTGTGGAAGACATTTCAACCTTGTGCCCGCGGCTCGCGGTGATTCGGTCTGGTGAGGTCGTTGCCGATACAACCCCGAGCGCGGCGCGTGGCGCAATCGAGGGCACGATCTTCGAGGGTATGGTCGATGATCAGCATCTGCCCGACTTTGCCAAGTCGAACAAAGTCATCAGTGCGGTGCTTTCGGAAGGACGCACGAATCGAGTAAGGGTGTATGTCCGCTCGGGGCAGACGGCGCCAGCCGGGTTTACGCTGAGTTCGGGGACGCTGGAAGATTCGTACCTCGTGCTGATGCGGTGCGCCCCGCACGAACTTCCGCCTGCGCTGATGCACGCGGTGCCGGCCGATGCGGTCGGAGGTGCGGCGTGAGTTCAATCGGAGCGCTCTCTGCATTCCCGCGGCTCGATCTGAAGTCGTCGTGGAAGAAGCCGGTTCACATCATCATGTTCGCGATCTTCGCGCTGATGTCCCTCGGATTCATCATGAACGGCGTGCGCATCAACGCGGGTTCCGCCGACACGGGCGGCGCGAAACTCGCGATTAATGCGCCGGCAAACCTGCTCTTCGCCGATACGGTCGTCTTTGCACTCATTTTGCCTTTCTTCACGGCGGTGATCTGCGGCATGCCGATCCTCACCGACTTTGACCGCCGCGTCAATCGGCTGGTCTTTTCGACACCAATTTCGATGACGCAGTATGCGTTCTCCCGCTTTTTTGGTGCGATTTCTGTGCTCTGCCTGATCCTGTTTCTATGGGTCGCTGTCCAGATGGGCTTGTACGAACTCTGGCCGGTCAACACGACCGAGACCGCTCGTGTCGCGTTCAATGTTTTGGGATACGTCTGGCCCCTGGTGCTCATCGGGTTGCCGCTCATGTTCTTCGTCGGCGGCGTTTCGATGTGGCTGGGAGTTCGCACGCGCCAGCCGGTGTTGGTTTTCGCGCTGCCTGTCGTAATCCTTGTCGGCGGTATTTTCTTCCTCTGGAGCTTTCGACCGGAATGGTTGCCGTTGTGGGTCGATCGGCTGATGATGCTGGTCGATCCGACCGGTTTTCGATGGCTGAGTCGCACATACCTCGATGAAGATCGAGGCGTCGCGTACTACAACGCCAACTGGATTCGGCCGGACTTTGCATTCGGACTGAGCCGCATCGCCTTGGTTGCAATCGGGCTGCTTGGCGTTTGGGCGACCGGACGGCGCCTTGCGCGCACGGAATCACGGGATCGTCGCGTTCGCAATGCCGACCGATTGCTTGCTGAAGCCGCGGCGCAGCCACATGCCAGCGACATTGTTCATGCATCGATCGCGGCCCGAGGCGGTCCGATTGCATCGATTGTCGCTCCGCCGAACTTCCTTCGCGCGACGTTGAGCATTCTGCGGCAGGAAACTCGCTTCTTGCTCCGCTCGCCGGGCGTCTGGCTGTTTGGGCCGCTGATCCTGCTTCAAATCTGGGGCTCGACTTCGTTCCGGCCCGGAACACTCGACACCGAAGCGCTGGTGACGACCGGCAATGCCGCGGCGGGCGGGTTCAACACGATCACACTGCTGCTCTGCTTTCTGACGCTCTTCTACACGGTGGAAAGCCTTGTCCGCGAAGAACGATGCGGACTCTCGGGAATCTTCCGCGCCACGTCCACACCGACGGGCGCGATGCTTGCCGGGAAGGCGCTTGCGAACGCCGTGCTTGCGATGGTGATTGTGGTTGCCGCGGCTTTGGGAATCGGGCTCACGCTTCTGATTCAGGGCTTCCAGGCCGGCCTTTGGAGTTCGTTCCAGATCCCCGTGCTTGCATTGATCTTCGGGCTGCTTCTCGCGCCGACGCTGATTCTCTGGACAAGCTTTGTGGCGTTCTTGTTCGCGGCACTCCGCAATCGCTTCGTCGTGTATGGCGTGGCGCTTGGCGTGCTTATTTCAACTGGTTTCCTCACGCGTTTTGGCTACCTGAACTGGATGTCGGCGTGGCACTTGTGGGGCGTGGTCCGCTGGAGCGAACTCGACCGCATGGAATTCATGTGGCAGCCGATGGTGATCAACCGCGTGCTTGCGCTGCTGATGTCGGTGTTCTTTATCGCGCTCGCATTGGCGATCTGGCCTCGCCGCTTGCCCGATTTGCGGGCGGTAGCGGATCGAGTCAGCCCTCGGTCGCTTTTTCGGTCGCTCCGCATGCCGCTGATCGCTGCGATCCCGGTGCTTGTGCTGGCAACGTACGCGGGCCTCAAGGTCCGCAACGGATACCAAGGCAAGCCCTCCGTCGACGCGGCGAAGGCGTATTGGAAGCGCAACTCGCGGACATGGGAAGATGTTCCTTCCGCGGCACTTGACAAAGTCGATGCCGAAGTCCGGCTCTTTCCCGAAACACGCTCGCTTGAAGTTGATGCGACCTACACCATCCGCAATCCGCACGCGACTTCGATTGCGGAGATTCCGCTCACACCGGGGCCGCATCTGACGTTTACAGACTGGACCGTCGATGGCATTGCCACCGACCCTTCAAAGAAAGATCAACCGGCGCCTTCCATCGAGAACCGTTCCGGTTTGTATGTGATACGCCCGGCGAAGCCCCTCAAGACCGGCGAATCGGTCGTCGTCTCGTTCCGCTCGAAGGGCAAATTCCCGGAGGGCTGGTCGAAATTCTCCGCTGGCGCTGGCGAATTCGTACTTCCGACCGGTGTCGTTCTTACTTCGTTCAGCCCAAGCTTTCTGCCGGTGCTCGGATTTGTCGATGGCGCGGGGGTGGATGAGAAGAACGCTCGGGACGCTCGTGAGTATCCGCTCGACTACTGGAAGACACGCGTCGATCCGGCCTTCGGGCCCGCGTGGGCGACAAACCTCAGACTCACCGTCGAAGGCCCGGCGGATTGGACGCTCAACTCGGTGGGCGTGATCAAGGAATCGACGGAGGCCAACGGACGTCGGCGCACGCTGTGGGAATCGGATCACCCGGTTCGGTTTTTCAATATCGTCGGCGGACCACTGGTTGCCGCGGCGGGCGAAACGACGACTGTGTACCACGATCCGCGCACTGCGGCGAACGTGGCCACGATGGTCAAGGCGCTCGACGCCGCACGCACCAGATACTCCGAGTGGTTTGCGCCCTATCCGTGGAAACTCCTTCGGGTCACCGAGTTCCCCGCCCTCGCGGGCTACGCGCAGGGCTTTCCGGGCAACATCTCGTTTTCGGAAGATATTGGTTTCATGAGCCGGCCGAATTCTGAAGACAAGGACGATGTCGATGCCGCGTTTTACATCGTGGCTCACGAATCGGGGCACCAATGGTGGGGCAACATGGTGACCCCCGGCAAGGGCCCGGGCGGCAACATCATCAGCGAGGGGTTGGCCAACTTCTCTGCGGCGATGCTCGTGAACTCTGAGAAGGGCAACGCGCAGCGGCGTGTGCTGCTGCGGCGCTGGGAGAACTCTTACGTGAATGGCCGACGCGCCGACGCGGAGCGGCCCATCAATCGCGTGGATGGATCGCGCCCGGGCGATACCGTGGTGACGTACGACCGCGCCGGCTTTGTCTTCTGGATGCTGCGCGAGCTGATGGGGGAGGATGCGATGCTCGCGGGCATGAAGGAGTTCGTTGCGAAGTGGAAGGATGGGGTGCCTTCCGAAGGCGGGCTCGATTTCCCGGTGATCGAGGATTTCGTGGCGTCGCTCCGCCCGCACGCGCCGGATCCGGCCAAGTTTGAGGCGTTTGTGAAGCAATGGATCTTCGGAACAGTGCTTCCGGAGTTCACGCTCGACAACATCGTCGCCGAGAAGACAGGCGACGGCTACTCCGTTCGCGGCACGATCTCGAACACCGGCACAGGCGATATTGCGGTGACGGTGCGCCTTCAGGGCGAACCGCCGAAAGCAGACCCAAAGGCCGCGAAAGATGCACCAAAGCCCGAGCCGCTTCATGAAGATGTGACGGTGCACGTCGTCCCGGGCAAGCCGACCGAGTTCTCGATCTCCGCTTCCTTCAAGCCCGCCAAACTGGTTGTTGATCCGGAAGTGCTGGTGCTTCAGGGCGGACGCAAGCGGAGTGAGAAAGCCGTGAACGCACCCTCGTGAGGTTCTGCATCCACTCGCGGAACTAGACACATGCCGGAACATGCAGCATCGCGCTCGGCTTGCCCATTCTATTTCTTCGGCGATGCGGCGCTCACGCTCAAACTGACTGTTGAGGTGCCCGGGTGCATGGCCCGCGAGCGCCGGCGCGTTTCAAAGGCAGCGATGTCGGCAATCGAAGTCTTCTTGAGGAACTCGATCACGGTCCCACGCTGCTCGGTCCAGAAACGATGGGCAGGGCAGGCTCTTTCATCCGTGCACGCGGCAACTCCCAGCATGCAGCGCCTGTTGCAAATGGGATCGGCGAGCAATTCCGCGATGTCATAGAGACTGACGTCCGAAGGCTTGCGAGCCAAAGTGACGCCGCCGCCGACGCCCCGTTGGGTTTCAACAAGCCCGACATGACGGAGGGTGTTGATGATTTTGGCGAGGTACGGAGCGGGAATATCGCAGGCCTGAGCGATCTCCTTCACGAGCAAGGGTTTGCCAGCCGCAGTGGCGAGGTAGCCCAAGGCAGATGTTGCGTAACCGGCTGCTTGTCCGAGCATTTGCCGCGACTCCAGTAGCTATTCAGACGAATATAAGAGTTATTTATCAACAAATCAAGGGCTGATTCTGACGGAACGGAAGCCAAAACGGTCTGGATTTCCTCTTAATTAAGCGTTTTGCATTCCGAGAAAGTATCCCGCCGGGCTTGACAACTCTCGGAAAGTGGCCACAATCTAGAATTGATGACCAGATTGTCCGATTTAGAAGCGGATCGGGGTCGATCGGCTGGGAGTACTGCCATGGTTGAGTCGGCCGTCATCGAGAACGTGGTACGGGTTGCGGCGGGCGCGGAAGTCCACCGCCGCGAACGCGTGCACCTTGAGGAATACTCCTACGACGATGACATCGTCCGCAAGTTCCTGACGGTCACGATCGTTTGGGGGCTGGTCGCGTTTTTGGTCGGGCTCATTGTCGCGTTGGAACTGGTCGTCCCGAGCATCATCAATTACACAACAGCTGGTGGAACGCGGCCCTTCGCCTTTCTGGCATTTTTGACCAATGTTCCCTATCTGACGTTTGGACGGCTCCGCCCCCTGCACACCAACGCGGCGATCTTCGCCTTCGCCGGTAATGCGATCTTCGCGGCGATCTATTACTCGATGCAGCGGCTGTGCAAGACGCGGATGTGGTCGGACACCTTCAGCCGTCTCCATTTTTGGGGCTGGCAGCTGATCATCGTGCTTGCGGCCCTGACTCTCCCTCTGGGAATCACGCAGGGCAAGGAATACGCCGAACTCGAATGGCCGATCGACATCCTGATCGCTGTGGTCTGGCTCGGCTTCTTCGGAACCAATTTTTTCATGACCTTGAAAGTGCGGCGTGAACGCCACATGTACGTGGCGCTCTGGTTCTACATCGCAACGATCGTGACAGTCACGATGCTGCACGTCGTGAATTCGCTCGCGATCCCGGCAGGGCTCTTCAAGAGCTATTCGGTCTACGCGGGCGTGCAGGATGCCATGATCCAGTGGTGGTATGGCCATAACGCCGTGGCGTTCTTCCTCACGACGCCGTTCCTAGGCATGATGTACTACTTCATGCCCAAGGCCGCGGAACGACCGGTTTACTCGTACCGACTCTCGATCGTTCACTTCTGGTCCTTGGTCTTTATCTATATCTGGGCGGGCCCCCACCACCTGCACTACACGGCCTTGCCGGCGTGGGCCTCCACGCTCGGCATGCTGTTCTCCGTGATGCTCTGGATGCCATCCTGGGGCGGCGGCATCAACGGACTTCTCACACTCCGCGGTGCCTGGTACAAGCTCACCGATGACCCCGTACTGAAATTCTTCGTTGTCGGCATCACGTTCTACATGATGTCGACCTTCGAAGGACCCATGATGTCGGTGAAGACCGTCAACATGCTGAGCCACTACACCGATTGGACCATCGCTCACGTCCACGGCGGCACGCTCGGCTGGAACGGGTTCATGACGTTCGGGATGATCTACTGGCTCGCGCCACGGATCTTCCAGACCAACTTGTATTCAAAGAAGATGGCAGAATGGCATTTCTGGATCGGAACGCTGGGCATTCTGCTCTACGTCATCCCGATCTACGTCGCGGGCATCACGCAGGGATTGATGTGGCGAGCATTCGATCAGTCGGGCGCTCTGGCATTCCCCGACTTTGTCGAAACTGTCGCCAAGCTCATGCCGTTCTACTGGATCCGCGTCATCGGTGGCACGCTCTACTTCGTCGGCGCGATCATGATGGGGTACAACGTGCTCCGCACATGGATGGCTCGCCCCGCGGCGTACGAAGTGCCTGTTCTCAAGACCCCGGCACTTCGCCCGGCGCACTTTGACCGGCCGGTCTTCACCTCACGTCTTGATGCGAACACCGAATTCGGAAAAGCGGGCGACGTCTTCATCCAGAACGTGCAAAGCGCCTGGTGGCACCGCGTGCTGGAAGCGATTCCGTCCAAGTTCATCATGTGGTCGATCGTTGCGGTTGCCATCGGGTCTGCGCTTGAGATCATCCCGATGTTCGCGATCCGCTCGAACGTGCCTTCTATCGCAAGCGTTCAGCCGTACACGCCGCTCGAACTCGCAGGACGAGACATCTATCTTTCCGAAGGCTGCTACAACTGCCATTCGCAGATGATCCGGCCTCTGTGGGCCGAGACCAAGCGCTACGGCGAATATTCGAAGCCCGGCGAATTTGTCTATGACCATCCGTTCCAGTGGGGATCGCGGCGCATCGGTCCGGACCTCGCACGCGAAGGCGGCCTCCGCAGCAACCTCTGGCACGTACTCCACCTCGAAGATCCGCGGCAGTCGTCTCCCCAGTCGATCATGCCCGCCTATCCGCATCTCCTCGATGAATCGCTCGACTTCGGCCAGATTCAAAGTCGGGTACGTGTGCATGCAATGCTGGGCGTTCCATACGGCGAAGCCGTGAAAGAGGGCAAAGCCGCGGAAATGGCACGAGCGCAGGCTCTTAGACTTGCGGCCGAAGTCGTCCAAGCCGAAGGACCCAAAGGTCTTGAAAACAAGCGGATCATCGCGCTCGTGGCGTATCTGCAGCGACTCGGAACAGACATTTCGAAGCCTGCACCCGAGGCGCCAGCTCCGACGGGTCCCGCCAAACCGGCGGCGGTGCTTGAAGTGAAACCTCAAAACCCGGTTGTGCCGACGGGCCACTAAGCCAAAGGGAGGGCTGAGCGATGCGGATGTCTGACGTCATGAGCGGGTTGGGGCTTGCTGCATTTCCGATCGTTGCGATGGGTCTTTTCCTTTCTGTGTTTGTGGGAGTGGTTGTGCACGTGCTGAAGAAATCTGAAAGAGCGGAATTTGACCGCGCGGCGATGCTCCCGCTTTCGGAAACCGACGATCGGATACAGAAGGAGCCTGGACGATGAGCGACTCTACTGCTCCAATCGGATTTGTCCCCGCGGATCCGCTCACGGATCACGAATACGACGGCATTCGCGAATACGACAATCCCACCCCGAGTTGGTGGTACTGGCTCTTCGGAGCCTCGGTCGCGTTCTCCTTTTTCTATCTGATGTTCTTCCACTTCAGCGTCGCTGGATGGTCGGCGGAAGACACCTGGTCAGAAGATCAGCGCGCGGAGTTCGTGAGGGTGTTCGGCTCGGTCGGCCAACTCAAGCCGGACGATGAGACGATCGTGCGCAGTATGGACAATCCGCAGTTCATGACCATTGCCAAGGCAGCATTTGTCGGGACCTGCTCGGCATGCCACGCAAAAGACGGCGGCGGCCTTGTCGGCGTCAACCTCTGCGACGACAGCTACAAGAACATCAAGAACGTCTCCGACATTTTCAAGGTCATTACGGAAGGCGCAAACGCGGGCGCGATGCCTTCCTGGAAACGCACTTTTTCGGACAACGAGCGGGTGATTCTGGCTGCCTACGTGGCGTCGCTGCGCGGCACCCATCCGGCAAATCCGAAGGCCGCGGAAGGTCAGCCAATTCCGGCATGGCCAGCCCACCCAGCAAAATAAGGAGGTGTGTAGAACGTGCGAGCGTTGGACTCAACATCGGTGGGAAGCGGCGCCGCGATCGGCGCCAGCTCGGTGTTGTCCACATTGAATGACGACGGCTCTCGCCGCTGGCTTCAGCCTCGAGTGTCTCCCGGAAGGTTTCTAAGTCGACGCCGCGCGGTGGCGTATGGACTGATCTCGCTTTTCATCTCGCTACCGCTGGTACGGGTGGGCGGCTTTCCACTTGTTCTGCTCGATATTCCGGCCCGTCGCTTCCACATCTTTGGCCAGACCTTCTTCCCAACCGACACGCTGCTGCTGGCACTGCTCGTCGTGATTGTGTTCCTGACGATCTTCTGGCTCACGGCGCTGTTCGGTCGGGTGTGGTGCGGATGGGCGTGCCCGCAAACGGTGTACTTGGAATTTGTGTTTCGGCCATTGGAGAGGTTCTTCGAGGGTGCTCCCGGGCGCAGGCCCAAAGGGTGGATTCAAACTTCGGGCGTCGGAAAGCCGCTGAAGCTGGCAACCTACCTGATGTGTTCGCTCGCACTCGCGCACGTCTTTCTCGCGTACTTTGTTTCGTGGGAACTTCTGAGGCAGTGGGTCATCGGTGCGCCGACGCAGCATCCGGTTGGGTTCGGCGTTGTGATGCTGGTGACGGCGGGGATGATGTTCAATTTCGGCTACTTTCGCGAGCAGGTGTGTCTGGTGGCCTGTCCTTACGGCCGCTTCCAATCGGTGATGCTGGATCGGCAGTCGATTACCGTGCGATACGACCGAGACCGGGGCGAACCACGAACTGCGAAACGGCTCAATGTACAACTTCCGGTGATCGGATTCGTGGAGGAGGCGGGCGATTGCATTGACTGCCGCATGTGCGTCACGACATGCCCTACGGGAATCGACATCCGCAACGGAACGCAGATGGAGTGTGTTGGATGTGCGCAGTGCATCGACGCCTGTGACACCGTGATGACAAAGGTGAAGCGGCCGACGGGCCTGATCCGCTATTCATCTCTTGCTTCGATGAGCGGAGAGCGTTTCCGGATGCTTCGGCCCAGGGTGCTTTTATATCCCGCGGTCATTGTGCTGCTGGGAGGACTCTTCGCGTTCACCCTCTCGAATACCGGGGTCGCGGATGTCACTGTCTTGCGAGGGCCGGGCCAGCCGTTCACCGTGATGCCGACAGGCGATGTTGAAAACAACCTTCGGCTGAAGCTGGTCAATCGAACAGCCCGTGTCGCCGATTTCAATGTGGAAGTGGATGGCATGGATAGCGTGCGACTGGGCGCCGACGGTGTGATCCGTGTCGAGCCGGGCCAAACGCTGACAACTCATCTCCCGGTCTTGGTGCCCCGAAGCGGATTCGAGCATGGGCAAAAGCGGATCCGGATCGTCGTGCATGGCCCGGAAGGCTTTGAACGCCGCGTGGCATTTGTGGCTTTAGGGCCTTCCGGAAAGGCAGAGCACAAGCACGACGACATGCATGGTGACCACGGAGAGGACGAACACAAATGATCGCAGTGAACTCGCAGACCTTGGAGCGGGCTTCGAGCTCCCCGCAGAGCAGCGGACGCCAATGGCTCGGCATGATCTTTTGCTTGATCGCGATGAACATGTGCATCGTCGCGATCACGATCTACTTCGCGACCTCGGACCGAAGCGCCGGTATTGAACCGGACTATTACGCGCGAGCGCTCAACTACGACCAGGTCATTCTGCAGCGCGCGGCCAATCACCGGTTAGGCTGGACTTCGACGGCGACTTTAACGGCGTTGCCGGACAAGAAGTGCGCGGTACTTCAAGTGCAGTTGCTTGACAGCGAGGGGAAGGCAGTCCCGGCAGCGCTGATGCGTGCCGTGGCATTCTCCCATCTTCGATCCGGAGAGCGAAGCTCGGTGCAACTCCAAGAATCTGAAACGGGATATACGGCCACCGTACCGGTTCCGGCGGGCGGGCAGTGGCGGGTGCGAATCGCCGTAACGCGTGGGAGTGATAAGTACACGAGCGAACAGGATGTCATGCTGGTACTACCAGCGGCGGTTACACGCACGCTTGACACAGGAGCACCGGAGTGATGATCGCCCTCGCCGGTGCCGTGCTGACCGCGAGCCTGCTGGGTTCGACGCACTGCGCCGGGATGTGCGGAGCATTCGCGGCGTTTGCAACTTCGCCGGACCAACGCGAACGCCCGGCATCGCGGGCCGCGCTGAACACTGCGTACAACAGCGGCCGGCTTACAACGTATCTGATGTTCGGGCTGGCCGCCGGAACGACGGGAGCGGCATTCGAACTCGGCGGTTCGCTGGTCGGAATTCAGCGAGTCGCGAGTCTTGCTGCGGCGGCAACGATGATCGGCGTGGGTGTGATGGCCCTCCTAAAGCATGTTGGAATGCACATCGGGCGTATGCCGGTACCGGGCTTCCTGCTTCGCCTTGCTCATGCTGGGCACTTGCGGGCCTTTGCCATGCCTCCGTTACCCCGGGCATTTTCGATCGGGCTCCTGACGACATTTCTGCCCTGTGGCTGGCTCTACACCTTCGTGCTGGTGAGCGCAGGGACAGCGAGTCCATGGTTCGGTGCCCTTTTAATGGCGGTGTTCTGGCTTGGCACCTTACCGGTCATGGCGGCTGTTGGGGTGAGCGCTCAATTGCTCACCGGCTCACTGCGGCGCTACCTGCCCTTGATAACCAACCTGCTGCTGATTGGCGTTGGGTTGTGGATGGTGGTGTCGCGGATCAACGCGCCCCTCTTGCCCGCCCGGCTGACAGCGATCGACTGGAAAAATCCCGCATCCGACATCCGTTCACGATCTGGCGATGACGCGTGTCCTTTGTGCTCTCCTTCTGAGAAATTGGAAGCAAAGCAGTGACAACGCTGGTTTCCACAATCTCGGCCGTTCGAGCGGTGGCGCCAAAGCCAAAGTCGGTGTGCATCCACTGTTCCTTGCCAATCCCGGGCGCCATGCGCGGCAAGGACTTGGAAACTGAACGATTCTGTTGCCACGGATGCGAGACGGCGTATGCGCTGATCCATTCCTGCGGATTAGACGCCTATTACAAACTGCGCGATCGGATGGAAGCGGTTCCGATGGAGGCGCAGGGCAAAGGCCGCGGCTACAACGAGTTTGACGACCCGGCTTTTCAGAAGCTTTATTGCGCAGTCTTGCAAGACGACACTGTTCGTACCGAGTTGCTTCTGGAAGGTCTGCATTGCGCGGCATGCGTCTGGCTGCTCGAGCGGCTACCTCGCGTGGTTCAGGGAGTGATCGATGCCCGAATGGACATCCGACGGGAGTGTTTGACCGTCCGATTCGATCCGCAACGAACGACGCTCAGCCGAATTGGTCGTGCGCTTGATTCGCTCGGCTATCCGCCTCATCCCGCGCGTCGCGCAGCGGTTCAGGACACTCGTCGAAAAGAAGACCGGCGGATGCTGGTGCGTGTCGCCGTTGCAGGCGCGTGTGCGGGCAACATCATGCTGCTGTTCTTTGCGCTGTACGCAGGTATGTTCGAAGGTATCGAGCGCGCACACGAACAGTTGTTTCGTTGGGCGGCGATGCTTCTGAACACGATCTGCCTGGCCTGGCCGGGATTGGTATTCGCCCGCTCTGCACTCGCGGCCTTGCGAACTCGATCGATCAATTTGGACGTTCCCATCGCGATGGGGTTGTATCTCGGAGGTGCGTGGGGAATTTGGAAGACGATCGCGGGTTCGGGTGATCTGTACTTTGATTCGATCTCCGCATTGATCTTTTTCCTGCTGATCGGCCGGATGATCCAGATGCGCCAGAATCGATTCGCAGCGGACGCACTCGAACTGCTGTTTAACATCGGACCGACATCGGCGCGGCGAGTGGGTAAAGACGGGGAGATCAACGAGGTTGCGACGGAGAGTCTGGCGCTCGGTGATATCGTCGAAGTCCGGGCGGGAGAAACAGCGCCTTCTGATGGCCGGATCGTTACGGGAACCACGAATTTCGATCAATCGATGCTCACGGGCGAATCGCGCCCCTGCCGTCTTGCCTGCGGTGACGAGGTTGCGGCGGGAACGTTAAATTTGTCGTCTCCCATCCAGCTGCGCGTCGATGCGACCGGCGAATCGACACGCATCGGACGCTTATTCAGAATGGTGGAAGAGGCCGGGCAACGTCGGGCAGCGATCGTTCGACTGGCGGATCGATGGGGCGCTTGGCTGCTGTGGGCTTTGCTTGCCCTTGCTGCAATCACCCTGGCAATCTGGTGGCCATTCTCACCGGCGGTTGCGATCGACCGAGCGGCGGCGCTGCTCATTGCAACCTGCCCGTGTGGTCTTGGACTTGCGACACCCCTAGCGATGACGGTCGCGATGGGATGCGCCGCGCGGCGCGGAATCCTCGTCAAGGGAGGCGACGTTTTCGAAGCACTTGCGCGTGGTCGCGGGGTGATGATCCTGGATAAGACCGGCACGATCACTCGAGGCGAATTGGCGGTCGTTCGCTGGCACGGCGACGAGTCGGTTCGAGCTGCGGTCAGAGCGATTGAGCATTCCTCTTGCCATCCGGTCGCGAAAGCTCTGGCCACTTTAAATTCGGAGCGCGGTGAAGATGTTCCCTTTTGCGATCATGTGGTCGAGACAGCGGGCAAGGGGATTTGCGGGCGGGTAGAGATCGTGCCGGGGCGTGCCGCACACCGGCTTGCGGTCGGCTCGGATCGGTATCTTCAAAACCTTGGTGCAGAAGTTTCGGCTGAGTGGAAAGCTGTGGCAGAGAAATGCGCCCACCGGGGCAATTCGGCCGTCTTTGTCGCGGTCAATGGCGCGTGCGTGAGCGCGATCGAACTGGGCGATCCCGTCTGCGAAGGCGCGAAAGATTCAATCGATCGACTCCGCAGTATGGGCTGGGATATTCGAATGCTGTCGGGAGATCGTCCAGACGTCGCAGCAGCAGTGGCGCGCCGGGTCGGACTGGATGCAGGAAGCGTGCGCGGCGGCGCAACGCCGGAGGACAAATTGGCAATTGTCCAGGACGAGGCAAAGCGCGGCACGGTTGTCATGGTCGGCGACGGCGTAAATGATGCCGCCGCACTCGCTGCGGCAACGGTGGGGATCGCAGTGCGGGGCGGCGCTGAAGCGAGTCTGGCGGCGGCCGACGTTTCGCTAAAAGAAGAAGGGCTCGCACCGGTGGTGGAGCTGATGGAAGCATCCCGAAAGGTGCTGAGGTCGATTCATCTCACAATTGCGACATCGCTGGCTTACAACGTGATCGCGGCCTCGTTGGCAATGGCTGGAATGATCAGTCCGTTGCTCGCGGCCATCATCATGCCAGCAAGCTCATTGACTGTGGTGACGATCTGCCTTCGATCAAGGCCTTTCGCACAGAGGAGTCGATTCAAAGTTCTCTTTAAAATCGATCGCAGGCGGTTCGTGCGTCGCAAACGCGAGCCCGAGATGACGAGGCCCAGGAGGATACCGGCATGAGTGTTGTCACCATCATGCTTCCTCTTGCTTTCATCCTTGCCGGGGGCGCCCTAATTGCGTTTATCTTCGCCGCGCAGGAGGGGCAGTTCGATGATCTCGATACGCCAGCTCTACGAATGCTGGATGATGAGGACGCTCCGCGCCGCGAATAGTCCGCGACACAACAAGGGTCGCACCTCGCTGGTCCATCCTCGATTGGCCTACTTCGTTCCGTTGTAGTTCACGGGAACTGGCTGAACAGGATCGGGAACGGGCTTGCCGGAATCGACTGGCGCGTTGGGTTCAACTGGGGCCGGAACTTCGGTCGGCGCCGGTAGAACCGGTGCGGTCTCTTCCGACTTCGCGCGGCCCTTGCGGAAAATCTCCAGCACGCCGGGACCGGGCAGATACGGCGCGGGGCCATCCTTGCCGACTTCTTCGCGAGGCGGAGGCTGATCCGGATTCGGTCGATCGGGAATCGTTAGATCAACACGCGACTGTCCGAGCAGCGTCCCGGTCGAAAATGCGAGATCAACCTGCGAGATCTCATAGTCGGCGATCGCGGAAATCTCATTGAACTGAGCATCTGCGAGACGGGTAGTCGCATCGAGCACGAAGACGCTGGTGCTCGCGCCCACGGCAAACTGCCGCTGCTCGGCCTGCAATGCACGCGTGTTCAAAATGACCGACTGCCGCGAGGCGATGACCCGCTGCCACGAAGCCTCGATCGAATCGATGGCGTTCAGCACTTCCTGACGGATCGCCAGTTCGCGTGCGTCGCGCGTGCTCAGGCGCTGAAGACGCTGCAGAATTGCACGGCGAACCGCCGAACGCGCCGCCTCGTTGCCGATCGGGATCTGCGCCGAAAGCCCGACCGACCACCCCGCGTGCTCCATCGACATCGTGTTCTGGAACGCGGTGCCGCGCACTCCTCCGAGCCCGTTCACGTTGTAGGTGTAGTCGAGCGAGAGGAGAGGCAACGCCTGATTCTGCTGGAAGTCGATATTCGCGGCGTCCGCAGCGAGTCTCAATTCAAGTTCCAGCATTTCCATGCGCGTTGTCACTGCAAACTTGGTGAGCACGCCACGATCAAATTCGTACAGGATCAGATCGGGGGGAGTCGACGGAATCACCATGGTGGGCGACTCGACGTCGAGCCCCGGCATATTCATCACACGTTTGAGCTCGCGCTGCTGCGTGAGCACGCTGTTCTGAGCGCGGATGATGAGGTCGAGCTTGTCCGAAACGCCCGCCTGTGAGCGGATCGCTTCGATCTCGGCGACGGAGCCCGCGTTCACCTTGTGCTGGGCCGTTTCAAGCTGCGCCGATGCGAGTTCGTATTGCTGCTGCGCGACTTCCAGGTTTTTCTTAGCCTGATAGAGCCGCCAGTATGAACGGTCGATCGCGGCGAGCTGGCGGATCGCTTCCAGCTTTGTAGTCGCTTCGGAAGCCTGGCGGTTGTAGTTGGCGACGCGCAGTGCCGCGGTGTTGGCGCGTCTGCCCGCATTCCTCAGCAGCGGCTGGCTGAGCGAAAAAGCGAGTTCGTTGGTGTACTGAGGATTGAACGTGCCCGTCGCAGGGTTGGAATCAAAGCGCTGGGGCAGGAGCGAAACGTTGATCGTTTCGCCGGTGCGGGTCGGGATCGTCACGCCGGGCTCGATGAATCGCGTTCCCTGGTAGGTTTGATCGATGAACGGCGTATCCAACCCGGTCGGCTGGTTCTGCTCCTGCCACACGGATCGCAGCGTGAATGCGCTCTCGAAGCGAGCATCTTCCTGGCTCACGGTTTCGCGCGCGATCGCAGGGTCCATGAGCGCGATCTGTAAATCGAGGTTGTTGGCGAGCGTGCTGGCGCGGGCTTCCTCGATCGTCAGGTCGTACGCCTTGATCCCTTCAAACCGCTTGCGCGCGCGTTCGATCGCTTCCTTGTCCACCATGCCAGACGCATCGGTCGGAATCTTTGCATCGGGCTTCGCGTACTTGTTCAGGTTGGCCGTGTCGATCTTGCGGAGCCGATCGAGCGCAACCTCGCGACCGAAATCGGCCGGCTCGCTCATGAACGGATTTCCTTCGCAGCCGCAGAGCACGGCTGCAGCGCCTGCAAGCGCAAACAGCCTGAAACCTGCCGACACGAACAGCCCGGAATAGGAACACGCGCCTCGTGCGCGAACCCGATTATTCATGCCGCAATGCCTCGATTGGGTCAAGACGTGAAGCCTTGATCGCCGGGAACATTCCAAAGACAAGACCGGTTGCGGCGCAGAAGCCGACGGAGAGTCCGATCGCCCAACCTGGGATGATCGCGCCGTCGAGTGACAATTGCGGCACAGAACGAAGAATGAACACCAGCCCCTGCCCGATCGCGAGGCCGATCGCACCGCCGATCAGGCAAAGCGTAATTGCTTCAACGAGGAATTGCGTGAGGATGACGCTGGGCTTGGCCCCCACTGCTTTCCGCAGGCCGATCTCGCGGGTGCGCTCGCTCACAGAGACGAGCATGATGTTCATGATCCCAATGCCGCCGACGACGAGCGAAATCGCCACGATGCCGCCAGCGAACAGCTGCAGGAACGTCGCGAGCTTCTTGAACTGGGCGATTGCCGAGTCGATCGCTTCCACACCGAACGTATTGGGATCGCCCGGCTCGATATGTCGGATGCGACGCATATACGTGGTCACTTCCGCCTTGACGTCTTCGGTCAATTCCGGTCCGCGGCTTTGCGCCACGACATACATGCGAGGCTCTGGCCTCATCATCTCACCAGTAGCAAACGGAATGTAAATCTCGGTCTGGGCCTCGTTGCCGCCGAACATGGGGCTGACAGCCTTGGTCTCGACGACGCCCACGATTTTGAATCGCCGGCCTGAAACCAGAATCACCGTTCCCGTTGGATCGGCATTGAGGTTCAGTTCCGCGACGCCTTTGTCATTGATGAGGCAAACTTGAAGCTTTCCGTCTTCGTCGGTGCGTGAGAAGGGGCGGCCGACGGTGACGAATCTGGTCTCGATCTCGTGCCAATCGGGCCGGATACCGGTGACCGTCACAAGGTCCTTCACTTTTTCACCGGCCTGCACGGTTCCAGTGAAGTTCATGACAGGCGAAAGTCGGGCAAGCGACGGCGCCGCCACGAGCATTCCGTTAACCTGTTGCGTGGTAATCCGAAGTTGGCGCCAGTTGTACTTGTCCCGGCGCTGGTCTGGCATGCGCGGGAAAATCCAGACCTTGTTCGCGCCCAGAGTTGCGAACTGATCGAGCACGAACTTTTCCATGCCCTTGGTTGCCGCGATGATCGAAACGACCGCCGCCACGCCGATCACGATTCCCAAGGTCGTCAGCAGAGCGCGAACCTTATTCGCCCAGATCTGGGCGAGGGCGATCAGCACGGTCTGGAAAAGAAGTCGGAAGATGAACATGGGTCAGGCTCCGGCTCCGATCACTTTGGGCTTGTCGCCGTTCGCCATCGCAGAATGCGACGCCGGGACGGCTGCCGCGGCACGCACCGCAAAATCTGCCGCCGACTGCAGGTAATCCTGGTGGATCGGGTCTTCATCGGTCGGATGATCGGACACAATCTTTCCGTCGCGGAGTCGGATGATGCGCTTGGCGTGACCGGCAATGTCTTCTTCGTGCGTCACGATCACGATCGTCTGCCCCTCGTCGTGCAGCTGCTTGAAGAGCGCGATGATCTCCTCGCTCGTCTTGCTGTCGAGGTTGCCGGTTGGTTCGTCGGCAAGGAGGATGCTGGGATTGGTGACGAGGGCCCGGGCCACGGCAACTCGCTGCCGCTGGCCGCCGGACATCTGGTTGGGCTTGTGAGTCATGCGATTGCCCAGGCCCACGCGTTCAAGCGTGCGCTTGGCCATCGCCCGCGCTCCCCACCAGTGCTTGGCGGAATACAGCAGGGGGAGCATCACGTTGGCCACCGCATTTGCGCGGCTGAGCAACTCGAAGCTCTGGAAGACGAATCCGATCTCTTCGTTGCGGACTTTGGCGAGCTGTGCCGCGTTCATCTTGTGCGTCGGCTTGCCCGCGAGTTCGTACTGGCCCTTGGTCGGGCGATCGAGGCAGCCGAGAATATTCATGAGCGTCGACTTACCGGAACCCGACGCGCCCATGATCGCGACAAACTCATTGCGCTGGATGTCCAGATCAACGCCGCGCAGCGCATGGACCTTCTCGGTTCCGATGCGATAGGTCTTCTCGAGTTGGCGGATCTTGATGGCGAGCATGGGGAATCGCGATGCGGGAAACCGGGAGGTAAATTCGGAGAGCTCAGCGGCCGCCGGCAGGTGCAGTAGCCTGTGATCCACCGGGCTTGTCGCTCTTGCTGGCGGCTTCGGACGGCGCGGGCTTGGGTTCTTTCTTCTCGTCCTTCTTTTCGTCGGCGGCGGGCTTGCTGTCGGTCTTCGCTGGAGTCGCGCTCGTCGTGCGTACTTCAGGCGCGGGCGTCGTCGTACCGGCGGGCTTCTCTTCTTTGTCCGTCAGCTTCTGATCGCCCTTCAGACTGACCAGCACTTTGAACGGTCCCGCAATGACCTTGCGGCCATCTTCCAGACCTTTGAGAATCACCGTGTCGGTCAAGTCGCTCGGACCGACGATCACCGGCTGCACCACCGATTTCTCGTTCTCGTAAACGTATACAACGCGGGTCCACTTCTTGTTGCGATCAACCAGCGTCCCGTCGGCGAGCGCTCCGCTCGGAAGCTCTTCGACCATGCGCTCGACCACCGCCTGGCTCGGAACTTTGATCACGTCGCGGAAGTTCTCGACTTCAATGTCCGCGTTGGCGGTCATGCCGGAATAGACGGCCACATCTTCCGGTACTTCGAGCTTCACTTCGGCCTGGAAGTACGCCGTGCCATCCTTGTCAATCACGCGCAGCGGCTGAATCGTCTCGACCACGCCGCCGAATGTCCGGTTGGGGAACGCGTTGATGTACACCTTTGCCCGCTGCCCGATCTGCACCGGCGCGATGTTCGTCTCGTCCACCTTCGCCTTGACGATCATGCTGCCGAGGTCCGCCACCTGCATGATCACCGAGCCGGCGTTGTTCAGCGTGCCCACGACCACGAGTTCGCCCACTTCCGCCTGGGCGCTGGTTACCACGCCGTCAAACGGAGCAGTAATCACCGTGTAGCTCAGGTTCTTCGTCGCACGATCGATATTTGCCTTCGCGATCGCGATCGAGTGGACGACCTGGTTGTACCCGCTCTCGGCCCGCGTGTACTCGGCCTCGGCGGTGTCCAGTTCCGACTTGGAGATGTCCTTGCTCGACCAGAGCTCGCGCTTGCGCCCGAGTTCTTGCGTCATGTTCTCCATCGAGGCCTTCGCGCCCGCCAGCCTTGCTTCTTCGCTCCGGAGAGATGCCTTCGCCGATTCGAGCGAGGCCTTGAGATCGTCTGCGTCGAGACGCACGATGACCTCACCCTGCTTCACCCGCCTGCCTTCGCGATACGGCATAGCGATGATGCGAGCTGAAACCTGCGCCGAAATGTCAACCTTCTGCCGCGGCTCGATTACGCCGGGAGCGCTCACTACGCGAATCAGATCGCCGCGCTTCGCGGTCTCCAATTTCACAAACGTCGCTTTCGCCGAGGGATCAAAGCTCTGCCGAATTGAATCGAGCTGACCGGATTTCACCAGCCAAAAACCAGCGCCGCCCACGACGAGGGCCATAACCACAAGAATCCCAAGGATCCATTTCCACACGCGAACACGCTCCTCGCCGGCTTGCCGCTCAACTCACTCGCGCCTCAAGAACAAGCCGAAAACTGCCTCACAACTTCGAAGACCCTGCCGGGCGTTCGATTTCCCGACACCGACATCCCGCACACCCAATTCCTACGTCCGTCTTTTGCTTTCTGGGATTCACCACCCGATCGCTTCCGCGAAAACGAGCGTGCTCCTTCCTTTTCTTACAGACGGCGACGACCAATGCTGCATTTTGCGAGGTCACGCTTCCAACCTGATTGACAAGTGTACCGACCAAAACCCTTCTTTTCTACCATCGAGCGCGCCCGCCGGCATTCAACATCGTTCGTAGGACCTCATTGGTGCGCCGTTCGCGCGCTCTTGGCCCACGTCCAACGCACAATGGCAACGAGCTCACACCGCGAGATCCGTCGCAACTTTCGCATCTGCGATTTGTAGAGTGCTCGCGGCATTCAAAATCTCCGCCAACGAGGGAACGCCATGGCACATATTTCACAATTCTCGAATTGCTCGGTTCGTACCCCTGCCTGCTTCCTGCTGCTCGTCGCAGGATCGGCCTTCGGCCAGCCGAGTCCTCAGGTAGTCCCACCCGCCGCCGTTCCACCCGCCGCTCCTGATGCCGCGGCACCGGCAAAGGCACCGGAATTTCCGCCCTTTGACAAGGTGACCGAGGGCCTCACCAAGGTCGTTTCCGTCGCCGACGGTTCGAAGCCGCTCTATGACCTTTATCGCGACGAGAAAACCGCCAAGCTGCTCGCAGTCCTCCCGGAGAACTATGACCAGCAATTGCTGATGATCGCCTGCACCGTCACCGGAGGTGACCCGCAGGCGGGCGTCATGGGGCCCACTCACTACGTGAAATGGGAACGCTTCGACAAGCAACTCGCGCTCGTTGCGCCGGATTTCAGCGTCCGCACCGCCGGCGACAAGCAGGCCAAAGACTCCATCGAACAACTTTTCACCGGCCGCGTGCTGACAACGGTCCCGATTGTCGCGATGGCCCCGCAAAATCGGCCGGTCATCGACCTCGGCACGATGGCAACAAAAGACGTATCGAAGTTCTTCGGTGGATCGGCGTTCGGCGGATACGGCCCTGATCTGCCCGCCGTGAATCCCGCGCTGACCAAGCTCACCAAGGCCAAGGCCTTTCCGAAGAACGTCGTCGTCGAATTCCAGGCGCCCAAGCCGGACGGCCAGCTCGTGCGCTTCGCATACTCCTTTGCCGAACTCAGCGGCACGCCCGGCTTCAAGCCCCGCAAGGCCGATTCCAAGTTTGGCTACTTCTACAACTGGCACCAGGACTTCGCCAAGACCGCCAATCGCGAGGTCACCGACCGCTACATCAATCACTGGAGCCTGGAGAAGGCCGATCCGAATCTCAAGCTCAGCCCGCCCAAGCAACCAATCGTCTGGTACATCGAGAACACCACGCCGGTGCGCTTCCGTCGCTACGTGCGCGAGGGCATCCTGATGTGGAACACCGCGTTCGCCGACGTCGGCATCGATAACGCGGTCGTCGTCTATCAGCAGGACGCCGCGACCGGCGCGAACATGGATAAGGACCCGGAAGACTCCCGCTACAACTTCTTCTGCTGGAGCGCGAGCGATCAGACATACGCGATCGGACCCAGCCGCACGAATCCGCTCACCGGTGAGATCCTCGATGCCGACGTCGTCTGGCACCAGGGTCTGACCCGCTCGGTCCGGAGCATGCTTGAGAACTTCGCGCCCGCCCTCGCCGAACACGCATTCGGCCCGGACACCCTCGCCTGGCTCGAAGAGCATCCGACGTGGGATCCCCGCCTCCGCATGGTTTCCGCCGAGCAGCGCGAAGCGACCCTCAAGGAACGGGCTCTCAAGGCCATGTCGCCCGCCGCGGCACCCCTCGGCCGCAATGAAGCCTGGATGCGTTCCACCATGAACGGCGGAATGTGCCAGATCGGTTCGCTGCTTTCGCTCGATCTCTCGCTCGCCGATGCCGCGTTTGCCGCGGACGCAGTGAAGCCCAATTCGCCCGACTTGCTCGAAGACCTGCCCGAAGAGTTCGTTGGCCAAATGATCCGCTACATCTCTGCGCACGAAGTCGGACACTGCCTCGGCCTTCAGCACAACATGATCGCCAGCAACATCCGTTCGCTGAAAGAGATCAACACGGCCGGCTTCAGCGGTCCGACGACCGGCTCCGTCATGGACTATGCCGCGGCAAACATCAACTACAAGCTTGGCGATGTCCAAGGCCCCTACGCCACCCCCACTGTCGGGCCTTACGACCGCTGGGTCATCGCGTACGGATACGGACCCGAAGACAAGTTGCCCGAACTCGCCAAACGTGCGGGTGAGCCTGATCTTGTTTTCCAGTCTCAGACCGCCATCGCCTTCGACGCGGATCCGCGCAACAACACATGGGACTTGGGTTCGGACAATCTGCAGTTTGCCGAGAGTCGCCTGGGCCTTGTGCAGGATGTGCGGAGCAAACTGCTCGAGAAAGTTGTGAAGGACGGGGAATCATGGGCGTACGCACGGCGTCGCTACAACGCGTTGCTCGGCACGCACCTGCAGATGCTCTCGATCGCCTCGCGATGGGTCGGCGGCTCGTACCTGAATAACGATGCCAAGGGCGATCCGGGCAACCGCGCCCCGATCGAAGACATCCCGGCAGACAAGCAGCGTCGCGCGCTCAAGCTGATCATGGACAATGCCTTTGAAGACAGCGCTTACGGCCTCACGCCGGAACTCGTCCGCCACTTCAACAAGGAGTATTACTTCGATCCAGACGCCGTCGGCGAGATTGTCCAGGACGCGAATTTCACGATCCACGACACGATCGGCGGCGCACAGTCCTTCGCGCTCACGATGATCATGAACGGCACGCGTCTTCGTCGGCTTTACGACAATGAATTCCGCACCGCCGGCACCGACAATCCGGTCACGATGGTCGAGGTCGTGCGTGTCGTCACTGACAACGTGTGGCGTGAATACTCGAAATCGGGAACATCCGCCTCGTCGCTCCGGCGCAACCTGCAGCGTGAACACCTTGAACGCCTCGTCACGCTCGCGTTGTTGAAGGATTCGGGCAGTGCATCGCTCCGCGCGATCTCGACGCTAGCGAGAGCCGAATTGAAGCGCGTGGATGCCCTCGCTGAAGCGGGACTGAAAGGCTCGCCCGATGCGTACACCAAGGCGCATCTGGAAGATGCCCGGACGCGAATTGCGAAGACGCTTGATGCGGCGTACGTCGTTGCCCGCTAAGCGTCGTTCGGAATGAAGAATCAGGCCCGGCACATGCCGGGCCTTTTCATTTCCGAATTGTTTTGGAGTCACCTCGGAGCGGGAGGTGCGAGAATCGACGCGTACGCCTCCCACGGCCCCACTTCCGACTTGTACTGATACGCCATCGCCTTGTTGATCTGCGACAGGTGATTCAAATCGTGTACAACCCACATCGCGAGCAGGTTCCCCATCGTCGCCCGCCCGAGCGCCGGGTGCATACCCGCGCGTTCCATGTCAGCATTGGTGAGACTCAAGCCATTCAGTCCCGCAAGCGAATCGCGCCGCGTCTGCTCAAACTCATCGAGCAATCGGTGTAGCGGCTTTCCGTTCATCAGCGTGTGATGACCGTGCCGATCAAACGGGTCGAACGGCTTTGAATCACTAAACTCCAGAATGTGCTTCGCCCGCGGCAGCCAATCCGTGAGATCCGCAAAGATCAAGTGCGCCACAATCTCATGCGACGACCACGTCGGCGTTCCGTCCGGATTCGTTCCGTAATTGCGATGAGTCCAGGACTCCGGCAGGAATTGCAGCATCGAACGAACAGTCCGAGGCGTTCGCTCGAGTACCGGAAGCGCATCGGTCAGCGAGAATCGCATATCGAACCTCCCGTCGCAGGGTACTCATGCATTCCGAACGATTGCTTTGAGGTGTCGATTCACCTCATCGGCGTGCGAAACGTTGGGAACGTGCCCAGCGCCGACAATCTTGTGAACGAGTCCGGCCTTCGGAAACGGGATAATCCGATCAAGCTCCCCGTGGATTCGTACGAGCTTGCAATCAACCTCCGACACGCCATCCCAACCGAAAATCGCCTGCCCGGCCCACTGCAGGAATGAAAACGGAACCGCGTCGATCATGGATTCAAGAAATAGTCGGTGCTCACGCTTCATCGGCCCCAGCCGTCGAATGAACGCGCGGCCCATGAACTTCGCGTTGTCGCCAACCGGCGCGGGCATCCATCGACCCGCCATTGCCATGACCTTCAGCGAAAAAGCGATCTCCTTCGGCCGCATTGCGCTGCCAATCAGCACGACCGCATCGGGCTTGAGCAGCGGCGCCATTTGGGTCGCCAGCATTCCTCCGAACGAGACACCTCCAACAACGAGTGGTCGATTGCCATCTGGCAGCTCTGCGCGAATTCGTTCCGCCATGCGGCCGGCGTAGCTTGCGAGCGATTCACTCGCTGCCGGTTCCAACCACGCTGGGCTCACGAGGTTTGGAAACTCGCTGCGTTGCGGGTCAAACAGACGGTGGTCAGCACCGAGACCGGGAAGAAGCACAAGGATTGGAGACGCTTTCTCCATGACGCGAGAACGTGCCGTGTCCTCACACCCCAAGCTTCTCGCTTAAGAACGCCCCCACCTTGTCAAGGCTCACCTTCTGCTGCGTTGCCGTGTCGCGCTCGCGCACTGTTACGGTCTGCGCCGCCATCGTGTCGCCATCGATCGTGATGCAGAAAGGTGTCCCGATCTCGTCCATACGGGCGTATCGCTTGCCGATCGACTGCTTCTCGTCCATCTCGACGCCGCCGAGCTTCCAGAACTTGTCCGAAAGTTCCGCGTGCAGTTTTTCCGCGACTTCGGGCATGCCGTCCTTCGCCACGAGGGGGAACACCGCCGCTTTCACCGGCGCGATGCGCGGGTGCAGCTTGAGGAATTCCGGGCTCGCGCGTGAATCGTCCCGCGTGTAGGCCTCGCAGATCAGTGCGAGCGCGCCGCGATCAAGGCCCGCCGCCGGTTCAATGCAATGCGGCAGATACCGCTCGCCCTTCTTGCCGCCGTTGGGAAGAATCTCGCCTCGATCGGTATCAAAGAAATCAAGCTTCGCCCCGCTCACCTTCTGATGCTGCGTGAGGTCGTAGTCGCCACGGTGCGCGATGCCCTCGAGCTCTCCAAAACCGGGCGAAGTGAACGGGAAGCGATATTCAACATCGCTGGTTCCGATCGAATAGTGCGAAAGCTCATCCTTCTCGTGCTCGCGCAGGATCAGGTTCTCGCCGGCGAGTCCGATCTCTTTCCACCATTCCATGCGGAAGTCACGCCAGAACTTGTACCACTCGAGCGATTCGCTCGGATGGCAGAAGAACTCGAGCTCGGCCTGCTCAAATTCACGTGATCGGAACGTAAAATTGCGAGGCGTCACCTCGTTGCGGAACGAGCGACCCGTGTTGCCGATGCCGAATGGAATCTTGACACGCGTCGTATCGACGACGTTCTTGAACTGCACGAACACACCCTGCGCCGTCTCCGGCCGCAGATACGCCTTGTTCGCCTCATCCCGGATCGCGCCCGGAATCGTGTCGAACATCAGGTTGAACATGCGTGGCTCAGTCAGCGTGCCCGGCTTTTCCGCTTCCGGCCCGATCACGCGCGTCCACGGCTGTGGAATTGTCGAGAGCGCGACACTTTTGATCGCGCCAAAAGTCTTCTCGGCTTTCTTTTTCTGCTTCGCTTCGCTGGGTTGATCCCCAACGTACGCAAAGATCGGCTTGTCACCGGGATCGCCGCTCTCCGGCACGTAGACCATCACGTGGTCGTACCGATAGCGTCCCTTGGTCTCTTTATCGTCCACCATCGGATCGTTAAATCCGCCGACGTGTCCGCTCGCTTCCCACACCTTCGGGTGCTGGATGATGCAGGTCTCGAGCCCGACGTTCCGAACCGGTTTTCCATTCGGTCCGTTGCGGCCCCAACACGGCCGCAGGATCATGTCCTGCCACCACGCATCGCGCAAGTTCTTCTTGAGCTGTGCGCCCATCGGCCCGTAATCCCAGAAGCCGTTGATACCGCCGTAGATTTCCGATGCCTGATAGATGAACCCGCGACGCTTGCACAGCGCCATGATCGCGTCCATCGGTTTCTTTGAGTTGTCCTGCGTCATCGATCTTCTCCGGAATCAATTTCACCACCGAGGCACAGAGATACAGAGGAAAGAAAGAAGCGATCGATGGAAAATCAGTACGCCTCTCAATCCTTGCACAACTCTTTATTTTTCTTCTCTGTGCCTCTGAGTCTCTGTGGTGAATTCTTCGCCTTTAGAACATTGCCGCCGAGATGCTGCTCACCATCCCCGCGCCGCTGTTATCTACGGCCGCCGAGTAATTCAGCATCTCCACCCGCTCCGGCTGCGCTGTCTTGAGCGCCGCAACCAGGTTGCCGGTGGAACACCAGCGCGTCGGGTTCTGCTGCCACGCCATCGAGGCAACCAGATCATCCGGCCGGTTCGTCCGGAAGATCTCGAGCATCTCTTTGTCGTGAGCGAACGTCTTGTTGCGGAATTCCGCCGCTTCCTGCGTGTCGCCCGCCGGACCCTGCTGATCGCCGAAGGCCGGGCCCACGTGCGACAGATCAGCGCTGCTCACGATGAGCGTCTTGCCCGGCAGGGCCGAGATCGTGGCTCGCAGAGCATCCACAAACGGCTGGAGCGCGAGGCCCTTGCCGTCGTAGCTCTCGCCGTTGTTCACCGCCGGATCGTGCACCAATGCCGCGAAGACCTTTGGGAAATTCCCCGCTTCATCACGCCCGATGCAGTGCTGAATCCACGGAATCTGCAGTTCCACCGAGTGTTCGCGTTCGTGATCGAAGCGATTCTGGAGCAGCAAATCCGCGTTCGCGCTGCCAAGCTTTTCCTTCAGCGTCGCGAGCAACTTCTCGTCGAGCTCGCACGTTCCAAGAACCGTGCGGTATCCCTTATCGCAGCCGCACACGCCGGTCGAATCGCCGAAGTGGTTCGTGCCAAGCACGACAACCCGGTCCGGCCGATCCGTCACACGCATGCGTCCCCAGACGCTCGCGTAATTGATCCATCCTCGCGCGTAGTCAATATGCGGCGCGACGATCCCCTTCGGCAACTCATTGAAACTCGGCGATTCCGCGTTCTCGAGAGCCTTGGAAATCCACGCATCAAAGATCTCACGCAGCTTCGTGCCGCCGATCTCGTCCTTCCGCGCTTCCGGCAACGCCGCCGCACGCTCCTGCACCTGCCGCTGGAGCTTCTGGGCCTCCGCCTGATCTTCCGGCGGCTTGGCGGGCAGATTCATTTCCCTCGCCACTTCCTGCATCACAAGCGCATCGACAAACGTCGCCGTTGTGGCCGGGGGCAGAATCGGACTCGAATCGAAGTCCGTTTTCATCTTCGACATGATCTCGTCGAACTTCGGGCCAAAGAGCAGGCCCGATTCATCAAGCTGCACCACGAACTGGCCCATGATCTCCGGCGTCAGTCCGCGGCCAACCTCGGCGCAAATCTGCTCGATCGCCCGTTCACCATTCATGAGCGGCAGCACAACCTGCATCGCCGGCGCCGTAATCACGATCCGATCCGTGATCTGCTTGGCGTCCGCCAGGCCCAGCGCCTGTTGGTCGCCCACCTGTGCCGCGAAGCCGCGCAAGGCACGGATCTTCGGCTTGCTGTGGTGCGCCCATTCCGGGTGGAAAGGAGGCAGTTGGGGCTGTCCGGCGGGGCCGCCGGTTGGGTTCTGGCCGGGATTCTGAGTGGTCATGCGCTAGTCTAGGAACTCAGGCTTGAGACCGATGCAGGTTTTCACAATCCCACCCACGCAAAATGCCTCGGCTTCGCGCCTAATATCTTGGCCCTGCACGGAGCGGCATCGCCCTCCGGCGGCAATTCACGAGGTTTTTTATGGCCACCGCTACCACAAAGTCTGCTGCTCCCGCCGCCCCCGCTTTCAAGGCTGGACAGAACGTCGTTTGCACCGTCACCTCGCTTCCGAAGGCGACCGGCGCGATCTCCACGATCGAACGCCTCATGCGTCGCGATCCGGAAAACCGCCGCGCTCTCGGCCGCGCTCAGACCAAGCGTCGCCAGCGCATGAACGTCTACAACCGCGGCAACCGCGATTGGGTCAGCCGCGAGACCGCCGCCCGCGTCGTCCGCGTCGAGAAGGGCGCCGCCTGGAAGATGGTCTTCACACTCGACCTCGCCCCCGATATCGCCTCGGTCAGCCGCTTCCTGCAGATCAAGGCCGGCTAACCCCTCTGCCATCTCATGAACCAGTCGCGACCGCCCTTTCGGGGGCGGTCGTTTGTTTTTCGCCGCAAGCACTCCGACGAACCGAAACTCCTGATACCCGGTAAACGCACTGCAAGGATTCCCGTCCCGTGGGAGGGATTTTGAGGGCCATTTCCTTTCGCGCTCTTATTCACTGTTCGCGGTCAATCGCAACACGCTCCCTCACTCTCCCAAAGACTCAACTTCGCACCTTTCAACGATTCGGACCCCCACATGAAACTTCTCACTCCTTCTCTCGTCGCCGCCTCAATTTTCCTCTCCTCCTGCGGCGAGCAATCTAAACCTCAGCCCGCCTATCCCGCAGTTTCGCAGGCACCCCCTACACCCGCGCCCGCGCCGGAAACCGCAAAGCCCGCGGAAACCCCGCCCGCGCCTGTCACCAAGCCCGAGCCCGTCGTCGCGGCAGCTCCCGCGCAGCCGACGTACACCGTGCGCGCCGAGATCGAAACGCTTCCCGGAATCGAGAGCAGCGTGATCCGCCTCCATCACGAGCGCATTCCGACGTTCGCAAACAAGGAGGGCAAGGTCGGCACCGACTCGCAAGGCAAGCCCGGCATGAAACCCATGACGATGGGTTTCGCCAAAGGCCCAGGAATTTCGTACGACGGCCTCAAGCCCGGCGACAAAGTCGAAGTCATTGTTGTGATGAACTGGGACGCCCCGCTCCCCGACGAAAAGATTGTCATCACCAAGCTCACCAGGCTCGCGCCGGAAACAAAGCTTGACTTCGAAGGTCAGCGCTCGGTCAGCGATCCCAAGCCCGCGACACCCAAGCCAGAGCCGAAGTAAAACAAACTCTGCTCACGGCTTCGTCTGCGCCGGCGTCTCGTCCGCAACAATCGCCGGTCGGATTGTCATGAGCATCGTCGTGTGCGTGTCGATCTTGGCTTTCATCCCCTGACCTTCCATGTTCATGTTCACGACCGATTCCCCGGTCATCCGCCCCTGCTTGGGCATGAGCTGCGTAAGCACATAAACCATCTCGCCCTTTCCCTCGCCGGAGAGATCGATGAGCGTCCCGGTAACGTTCGCGGGAAGATTTTTGATCGGGGCGTTTTTCTCCGCCGGCGATTGCCGCATCGAGACGCCCAAGGTCACCGCGTCGCCATCGCGGGAAATGAGCCGATACGTCGCACGCTGACGAGACGCGACGCCGCCGAGCTGCGCAAGTGATTCAACCTCCCACTTCGCGCCGACGCCGACCTCGACTTCCGGCAGCAAGACGGCCATTTGCGCGAGACTCTGCTTCATCGACTCCAGCTGCTGAAGCAGCATCGGGTTCGTGATCTTCGAGACGATCTCGAAATTCCGTTGACGCCCAAGCGCATCGATCTCGGCGCCGATTTTCATCCCGGCCATTTCCGACATTGCCGCCTTGATCATCGTCACCATTCCCGGCGGAGTCTTGTCGGTCGATTTCACGTCGACGCTGGTGAACTCGCACCGGTACTTCCAGCGCCCGTCGGGCATTGCCTCGTCCACCGTGATACGCATATGGACGGCGAACGTCGGCATGGGAGGCGTTGCCTGCTCCGCGCCTTCCATCGCCATTTTGATCTGCATGTCCATTTCCATCACCGCCAGCTGCACATCGCCCGCTTTCAAGGCCAGCCGCGCAAGCGAACGAGGCGCTTCACCGTTCGAGATCATCTCGATTTTCGGCGCGACCTCCGCCGGCGCCTGCGGGGCCGATTCCTTCGGTTCGGCATTTGGGGATGCCGGCTCGATGGCAACGGGGTCGCCAACGAACAGCAACATGGACGACACGAGGGCGGTGAAAAGCATGCCCCAGCCTAGCGACAGCACGCAGTCCAAAAAAAAGCCCCGGCGCTGCGGGCAAACGCTCGAGCGCCGGGTCTCGTGGGGGTCACATAAACGGGTCACAACATCCCATCGGCGCGACCAAAAGATTTGGCCGATCCGACAGGGCGGTTTCCGATACGCAAAGTTCCGCACCCGGTTCAGGATTCTCTCTGACTTTTTCTCTCGGCCCGCAGAAACCCGATTTTTGCGTGAACAAAGCGGGTTTACCGTTCGAAAACGCCAACCAAATTCCCGCTCAGTCCGCTGCCGGCGCCTTTGGCGTAAGGCCAAGCAGTTTCACAACTTGCAGCAGGTCCGACCAGACCTTCTTCCGGTTCTCCGGTGTGTAATCACGAAGCAAATACGCCGGGTGGTAGGTCGGCATTACGGGAATCTCGAGGCCGCTTGCGTGCAGGCCTTGTGCCGCTTTCAGAATCCCCTTGTCCGCCGGAAACCTCACCTTTGCGAACTTGCCTCGAAGGCTGCCCATCGTCGCCTCGGTCTCCAGAACGGTCTTGGAAGCGGGCAGCCCCAGCGTCACGATCGCCTCGGGATTCACGATCCGAATCTGATCGATCAGATACGGCTTGCACAATTCTGCTTCACGTCCGGTCGGCGTTGCGTTTCCCGGCGGACGCGTCTTGAGCACGTTGCAGATGTACACCTCATCGCGCCGGAGCCCCATGGCGACGATCATCTTGTCGAGCAGCTGCCCCGCTTTTCCAACAAACGGTCGGCCGGTCTTGTCTTCCTCAGCGCCCGGCGCTTCGCCGATGAACATCAATCGCGCGCACGGGTCGCCCTCGCCAAACACGATCGAGTGATGATCCGTCACGAAGTGCTGATGCGGCGCGTCCGTTTCGTACTTTGCGCGCAGCGCGACGAGTTGCTTGGTGGCCGCCTCGCGGTCGCCTCGCGCGGGCGCCGGTTCTGCAACGGGCCGATCCGCAAAGGGCTTCACTTCGATTTCAGTATCGCGCACCTCAACGACCGATCGTGCCGAATTGGTGCTGGCCGTCGCGCCTTTCCCGAGCGGAATGAAATCCACGTCCATCAGCCGCGCCGTGTCCGCGCTCACCGCCACAAAACGATTCTCGATGGTGCGCTCGCTCATGCTCTCAATGTATGGGAATCATTCCAAAAAGAAAACCGCGAACCCCGAAAGGTCCGCGGCAATCGATGCTGCGAATTTACTTACTTCGGGGGATTTTCAGGCTTCAAAGCCTTCTCGATCGCCTGGGTCAGATTGCTTTCAAGATAATCCGCCGGCCCCGATTCGCCGCTCGGTGGACCCGGCGGCGTCGCCAAGGCCCGAGCACCCCAGACAATCTTGCCGTCTTTCCCGATCACGTAAAACGTCGGCCATCCCGTTACCTTGTAGCTTCCCGCAATCGTCTCCGCGTGCGCAAGCGATGGGTAGGTGTAGCCCTTGTCCTTCTTGAACTTCTCGGGATCGGCTTTCGGGTTGGATTCAAAGTTCATTCCGAGCACAACAACACCCTTGTCGGCAAACTTCTCGTGCACCTTCTGGATCGCCGGCATAGCCTGGCGGCACGGCACACACCACGTACCCCAAAAATCGAGCACGACAACCTTGCCCTTGTACTCATCGAGTGAGTGCTCAACACCCGCAAAGTCCTTCAACTTGAACGCCGGCGCTTCCTTGCCGGGCGTGATCAGCTCCGCGTGCGTCGGCAAGAGCGGATACTTCGGTGCCGCGTCCGCTGTCGGCGCCGGCGTGGGGGCGGGAGTGGGTGTGTTGTTAGGAGTTGGGGCAGGTGCCGGCAAAGGCTTGGGTGCCGGCATCTCACCCTCCTTGGGCACTTTCTTGTCCGCTGAGACAGTGAAGCCCTTCGGCAGTTCTACTTCGAACTGGACGCCCGAAGGGTCGGGTGTGCCGACAACATTCGAATAGCTCAGCACGATTCCCGCTTCTCCACGCTTGTCTTTGGTCATCCTGACCGTCGCGGGGCGGAACATTTCAAGCCGCCGGGGGAGGCCGTCTTTCTTTGCGACAAACAGCCGGTATGGCACGGGAGGGTTCTTCCCGGCCGCAGGCACCACCCACAGCACATCGCACTCCACGTCGCCGGCTTTCTCTGGCTCCTCAAACTCGACCTTTTGAGCGGTGTCGATGTTCCCAAAAGGCGGATTGCCGAGCAATTCCCAGGCGACAGTCGATGCAGCATCCGACTGATTCATGTCGAGCCGCACGATCTCCATGTCGGCAGGGGCGGTCTTGCGGAGCACCTTCCGCTTTTCCTGCAGCGCCGAAAGAATCGACCCATCCCATGCCGCCCGCACGGTTTGCGGATTTTCCTTCTTGGCAACCTTGGAGTCCACGGCCTCGAATCCGAAGGTCCCGTCCACGAGGATTTTCCAGCCGCCCGTCTCGATCCGCTCCGCCACGACCTTCGTCTGACTCGTTGCAACCCTTTTGCCATCAGGCATTTGCACTCGCGATTCGCCGTCGTACCGCAAGGTGGTGACGTCGCGCATCACACCCCGCATCCGATCCAGAACGGATTTCACGCGGTCGTTCGCGGCCGGTGCAGCCGGATCTGCGCCCGGTTGTGCGCCCGCCCAAGCCGGGGCCCCAAGCAGCGCAGCTCCGAGCACCCAGACGCGAATTCCCTTTCCGGCATTCTCCGTATTCATAAGTTTTTTCTCATTTATCGGAATTAATGGGAGCGTTTTCAGCGCGAAGGCAGCACAATAGGGTGACCGACTTGTGGGGTCGGACGGCAATGCATTGTTGAGCCCCGGTGTGAAGCGCCGCGGTGGACTCAACGGTTCGCCGAATGGACAGGGATAGTCAATCAGAAAGTGCCGCATCCGGGCGGCGTAGTGCGCGAGGAGATAGGTCTTGCGAAATACGAATTTGCCCGCCTGCCTTTTGGCGGCGGGATTGCTCGGAGCGAACGCGTTTGCAGGAAACGCGCCACTCGATGTGATCCTCACGTCTGGTACCGCTGCTCCCGGCACGGAAACAGGTACTCAATTTCTTTCGTTCATGTCACCGGCGCTTTCCGAGGCGGGCAACTTTGCCTTCGTCGGAAACTTGACCTCGACCACGCAGGCCTCGGGCCTTTGGGTTGGAACGCAGGGCAACTGGACCATGCTCGCACGGGAAGGCCAGAGCTTGACCGGCGGCATCGGGCCGCTCAAGTCGCTCGTCGGCAGCGTGATCGCCTTTAACAGCAACTCGCAGGTGGCGTTCATCGCCCGCTCTGGTTCAGGTGACGGAACCCTCCGTATTTTCCGAGCTTCGCAGGCTCTCGGCGTGCAGGCCGTCGCCAGCGTCGGTCAGCAGGCGCCGGGCATGGGCATCGGCGTGACGTTCCGCGACTTCGGCGATCCCGTCATCAATGCCAACGGCCAGATCTCGTTCAACGCCTCGCTCCAAGGCCCGGGCATCACGTCAACCAATCAGGGAAGTATCTGGCTGTACAGCGCCGGCGTGCTGCTCCCCGTACTCAAAGGTGGCGACATACCGAACGTCACGCAGCCGACCACGACGGTGCGTGAGCTGATGCTCCCATTGCTCAATTCCACCGGCAAACTCGCGTTTGGTGGCGTCGTTCAAGGGCCACTCGTGGCTCCAATCAATGAGAGCGCACGCTGGACCGCCAGCAACTGGGTTCCCAGTCTGCAGATCGTCGGTGGAACGCTGGTTCCACTGAGCGAAGACGGAGGCGGATACGTCGTCCGTCGCGTGCTTCCCGGCATGCATCGCATGAACACATCGGGAACGATCGTCTTTTTCGCCGACCACGACGACGCGTTCGCTGTTCCCAAATTCGCGCATTCCATCTGGTTGACGAGCCCCAACGGCATCATCCCGATCGTCACCCGGATCACTTCGCTTCAGGCGTTCGGCGAGCCTCTGACGACTTCCGCGTTCTCGTCGGTTGTGCTCGATGCAGTCGGCAATGTTCACTTCAAGGCGACGGTCCAGGGTTCACAAGTTACGCCCGACACTGATCATGGCTTCTTCACACGCCTGCCCAGCGGCGTTGTCGTGCAGCGCGTTCGCGCCGGTCAGTTCGCGGCAGGCGTTGCCGGTGCGCGCAAGACGTTTGAACTTTCTCCTTATGCAGCCGTCGGTCCTCAGGGAGAGCTGTTCCTGACCGCTCCGATGAAGGGCTTCATTCCCGGAGTCCGCTATGACCGCGTGCTCTTTGTGAATTATCCGGACGGCACGAGCTCCAAGGTCGTCGCGACCGGCGACTCGATTCTCGTCAACGGACAAAGCAAGACGATCGCTGCGATCGGGAATTACTACACCGGAAACGGCCAGGACGGGCTGGCGAGCTCGATCAACGCCGCGGGACAGTTCGTCTTCAGGGTGCAATTCACGGATGACTCGTGGGCGATCGTGCGAAACCAGTTACGATCGGTGTGCCCGGGTGATTTCAACGGCGATCGCTTCGTGGATGACGAGGATTTCTCCGTCTTCGCCGCCTATTACGACGCTCTGCTTTCCGGTCCGGGCGACGTGAACCATGACGGGGTATGCGACGACGCCGACTTCGTGGTGTTCAGCTCGTCCTACGCCAATCTCATCTGCCCCTGATGCTCGTTATAATGACGGGCCATGAAACTTCCGGCGGACAAGGTGCATCGACTCCGACCGTTCTACAACGGACGGACTGTCTGCGTCACCGGCGGCGCGGGGTTTATTGGCGGACACCTCGTCGATGCGCTGCTTTCCCTTGGCGCGTCGATCCGCGTTCTGGATGATCTTTCCAATTCGACGCTCGAACACCTCGCCGAACTCATCGAACTCGAGCCCGAGCGTGTGCGCTTCCTTCGCGGCAGCATTCTGGATGATGACGCTCTCTCGGAAGCCCTCGCCGGAGCCGCAACCGTCTTCCACTTGGGCGCCGTGTGCAGTGTTCAGCGCTCCGTGGACGACCCGCAGCGTTCGTTCAGCGTGAATGCCACCGGCACTCTCCGGGTGCTCCAAGCCGCCAAACGAACCAACTCGCTTTCGGGCTCCGGCGTCGAGCGGGTCGTCTTTGCGTCGAGTAGTTCGCCGTACGGGGATGATCCGACGCTGCCCCGCGTCGAAACACAGATGCCCCGCCCGCTTAGTCCGTATGCCGCGAGCAAACTCTCGGCGGAGCACCTGCTCAGCGTTCACGCTCGCTGCTATGGCATGAGCACGATTTCGCTCCGACTGTTCAACGTCTTTGGCCCCAGGCAGCCTTCCGATTCGCCTTACTCGGGAGTGATCGCGGCGTTCGCACGCCGCCTGATGGCGGGCGAACCCCCGGTCATCTTCGGCGACGGTCTTCAGACCCGCGACTTCACCTTTGTCTCCGACGCCGTGCTCGCGTTCCTTCTCGCAGGCTCCTCGAAAGTCCCGCCGCGTGGCGACGTCGTCAACATCGGCACCGGTCGGAGCGTCACGCTCCTTGAACTGGCACGTCTCATGGCCCAGGCTGCCGGCGTACCAAACATCCATCCGGTCCTTCAGCCCGAACGCCCGGCAGACGTCAAGCACTCTCTCGCCAATATCGACCTCGCCCGCGAGCTGCTCGGCTACGAGCCCATGAACACGCTTGAGGCCGGACTTGTTGAGTTGATCGAGTGGTGCAAGCAGTCGGTCCCGACTTCCTGACTTCTGAGGTTTCCCACGCTCCACACCCTCCACGAAACCGCCGTCGGGCTCTGGGAACTGCTCCGACTGGCCCTTTTCAGCCGATTCAGAATGCGCGGGCCCTATTGGAAATGGCGTATGCATACGGCATTTGGTCGGGGGAGTCCTTCCCGACTCGATCTGGTACGCTCAGTCGTGAGGTACGGGGCCTGGGTTCACCGCATGCGCCGGCTGATGTAAGTTCAGTCCGCAGCGGCATTCGCGCTGGAGTTTCGCCATGTCGGATCAAGCTGCTGTTTCGTCGCCCGATCAATCCGCCAATTCGGGCGCATTCGTCAAAGCCTTCCTGCCCGGCCTCATCATCGGCCTCGTGCTCGGAGGTCTTGCCGGCGCGTTCTTTGGAGGCTTCGCCGCCGACAGCGGTGGCCCTGCGGCGGCCATCGAACGTTCGAAGGCTGAAGCCGTTCGCTCCGCTCCGCCATCGATGTCAGCACCGGCACCATCGACGCCCGCGGCTGACCAGCCAAAAGCGGAACCCAAGCCCGAAGAAAAGGCCGCGGTTCCCGTCCCGACTCCCGCGAAGCCGGAAGAAAAGCCTCACTAGGCCCGCTGCACGTCGATTCAACTCACTGCGCGGGTTGCTCAATCAGCGTGACCGTGGATGTCTTGCGCGACAGATTAAACAGACCGAATCGAACCGCGCGGTCCTGCACTTCGCGGACGATGCCGCGTCCGGGGGCGATTTCCATGATCGCTGTCCGCTCGACGGTTGAGAAATCGAATTTGGCGACGAGTTGCGACTCGACCACCGAAACGTCCGAGTTCTGCTTCGTCAACCGGGTGGTCTGAGTCGCGGTGCCGCGGGTCTTGGTTGCGGCTTCGGATTCACCGTCTCGCATGGTGACATCGGACGTACTCACGCAAGCTTTTTCGCTTGTAAGCACCGCCGGCATCAGCACCAATGCAGGGTCAAAAGTCAGAATTCGCTTTTCCACCACGAGATGCAGTTCGGACAGGAAAATCGAGCCGTCGGCTCCCCGCTCGAGAAACGTCTGTCGCACCAGACCTCCCTTGAGCGTGCCGTCTGGAGAATCAAACTCATCGATCACCCACTTGTTCGGCGAGTCGCCCTCTTGGCGTGCTTCGCGGCGGATAACGCGTTTGCCTTCGGAATAGGCCTTTTTCCACGGGGCGGGCTTGTAGATGACGTCGGCCGCGATAGACGCGGGCCCGGCCTGCTGTGAATTTTGAGAGACCGCGTTTCCGCCAGAACCAGCATCGCTCGAGGAACTGGTCGCGCAGCCAGCGGTCGACCATACCGCCAGCGCCCCGCCCAGTGTCATTCCTGCCAAGATCAATCGACGGCGTCGGTTTGTGTTCACGCAAAGCAAACTTATACTCCCGCCCATGCCCGCGTCGCCTCGTACCCCGAAACACTTACCGCCCGGTCGCGCTGCGTGCATGTCCCTGTCGATGCTGGCCTGTGCGCTTTGCCTTCCGGGCTGTGATGTTTTCGACGATGCCCGCCCCGGCGCGACGAGCATCTTTGACGTGTTCGCTCAGCCAACTCCGAGCGAGGCGGTGCAGCTCGCCATCGATCCGTACAACGCCGACAACCGCTACCGCGGCACGATGCTCCTGAGCAACGCCTATTTCGCCGGCCAGCCCGTCTATCTCCAGCTCTTCGAAGATCGGGCACAAGATTCGGACGCGACGGTCCGGATCGCCGGAACCCGTGCTCTGGCCAATCACGGCAGTTCGACCAACGTCCCGATTCTCGTGAAGAACTTGAAAGACAAGGATCCGCTTGTCCGCCTCGAAGCGGCGCGCGGGCTCCAGCGCCTGCACAGCCAGGAAGCGATCGAGCCGCTCATGGACGCGAGCCGCGATCCGGATTCGGCCCGCACCGGCGAAGCCAGCGAAGAAAATGCGGACATCCGCACGGCCGCTGCGACTGCGCTTGGTCAGTATCCCAACACCGAAGTCGTGCAGCATCTCATCGCAACGCTCACCGATACGCAGCTCTCGGTGAACGAAGCGGCGCTCGCTTCGCTCCGGACAATGACGGGGCAGGACTTCGGTTTTGATCGGCGCGAATGGCTGAAGTGGTACGACGGCACGAAAACCCCGTTTGTCGCGGGCACGCCGTTCATCTATCCCGTTTTCAGCCGGCGGAAGAAGTTCATCGAGTACCTGCCCTTCGTTTCGCCACCTCCCAACGAGATCGCCGCGACGCCGGCGGGAATGCCACCGATGGCGGGCGGCACGCTCGTTCCGCTCGCCGACATTATTCCACCGCCGAAGAAGGCTCCGCCTGCGGCTACTGCCCCAAATTCCGGCACCCCGACGACCGAACCGCCCCCTTCAACGCCCGGAAACTAAAAGAACTTCAACGGGACCTTCGCACCCGCTCGCACGAATGTCGATATCTGTTGGTGCGAAAGCTGCTCCCCCGTGCTTCCGGCTGGTCACTGACCGAATCGCCCGATCCAATCGCCCGGACCGGGGAGGCGATCGTGCGCATTACTCGCGCTCTCATTGATCCGCGCGGGTACGAGGACTTTCGCGATCCGGCGAACGCGATCGCGCCGGGACGCGAATTCGTCGGCATTGTCGCATCAGCAGCCGACTCGCCCGCACTCGAGGGCAAGAGAGTCATTGCTTCTTCCACAGTTCCGTGCTCCACGTGTGATCTCTGTCGCGCCGGGCTTTCGATTCATTGCCGCGCACGATCGGAGCTTGGAGTTGCACGGGACGGCGCGCTCGCGGAAAAAATCGCCCTGCCGGTTTCCTCTCTCATCGAGATCCCGAAAGGGCTCGACGACGACCGGGCGTGCTTTGCGTCGCCTCTCGGGCGCGCTTTGCACGCATCCGATCTTGTAAAACTCGAGGGAAAGCCGTACGTCACGATCCTCGGCGATGACCCGATCGCGTTGCTTTCGGCGCAAATCATGACGCAGCGCAATGCCTCGGTTCGCGTACTTGGACGCGAACCGGCGCGATTCGGCCTATGCGAGAAATGGGGCGTCAAGCATCGCCACATCGATCAGGTCGGACGTCGGGCGGACCAGGACGTGGTTTTCGTCTGCTCGACCGAACCGGGAGATCTGGAGATCGCATTACGCCTGGCTCGGCCTCGCGCGACGGTGTTGCTGGTCGCCTCACCCGCGGCGCCGGTCGCGCGGCATGAAACCTCCGCTTTGGCATTGCTCCACGCGAGCGAAATCTCGTTGCTCGGATCTCGAGGCGAGCGCCTCACCGAAGCTCTCCGTCTGCTTGCCTCCGACAGCGTCGACGTCCGGAGCCTTCTGACGGCCAAGTTCCGATTCGCGCAGTATGCCGATGCATTCGCCCGCGCCGCCCGGCCCGAGAGTCTCCGCGTTTTGTTCGAGGCGGCCTGACGCGGCTGACCGCGCGGAAGCCGGCAAGGTCGATTCCCAATAATCCGTCGTGCTTTGGGTTGCCGTCATTTCACTCTTGATCGCCGGCATCGCGGGCTTCGTGCTCTCGCTGCTCACGTTGCCCGGAATCTGGCTGCCGATCGTCGTCGCGTTGTTTTTTCAGTGGTTTTGCCCGGGCCTGTTTCCTTGGTGGGTGATCGGAGTCGCGGCGGGACTCGGGCTGCTGGCCGAAATCCTTGAACTGGTCGCGTCCGCAGCAGGCTCGACAAAGGCGGGCGGAACGAAGCGTGCCGCGGCGGGCGCGATTCTGGGAACGATTGCGGGTGCGTTCATCGGCTCGTTCGTGCTCCTCTTTCCGATCGGCACCATTGTCGGCGCGGTTGCCGGCGCGGGGGTGGGCGCGAGCCTGATGGATCGATCACGGATCAATCGCAGCTGGAAAGAGTCTGCGAATGTCGGAGCGGGAGCTGCCGCGGCACGGGGAGTCGCGATCGTGCTGAAGGGCGCGTTCGGCGCGGCGATCTCGCTGGTGCTGATTGTCGGGGCGCTCGGCCACGCGTTCGGGTGACCGAACGCGCGGGAACAGCACGGCTTCAGAAATTTTCACTCATTCCGCAGACCTGTAACTGGTCCGGACGCAGTATTTGCGAGAACTTTGCTTCGGAGGACTTTCGCACGGACCGATCCTTTGGGTATGCTGCGTCCGTACAGGAAGCGTCGGAGAGCGACGGAGTCGCTCAACCCGGCAACGAGAAGACGGGCGGTAAAAGGCCCGGGTTCTCGCACGACGGAGAGATCGATGTCGAAAGCGCTGAGCGGGGCCAAGGATTTGGCCGGAGAGTCCAACGCAGTCAATGCCCGGGCACCAGAATCCGATCGGGCGGCTGATCGGGTTGCCGATAGGGGATCACGAAAGAGCGTGCCGAGCAAAGCAACCGACAAGCAAGCCGACCGACCCCTCGATCCGGTGAAATCCAGCGAGACGTCTGCGGGGGTTGATGCCTCGAAACGCACGAAGCGTGCGCCGGCAGATGCTTCGGCGGTGGGCGTGAAGCACTTTGTGCTCGATACCAACATCCTTCTGCACAATCCCAGTGCGCTGTTCGTTTTTCAGGAAAACCACGTCATCATCCCGTTCGCGGTCATCAGCGAACTCGACAAGATGAAGCGGAAAGAAGACGACCTTGGCCGCAATGCGCGCGAGTGCATCCGGTATCTGGATCGGCTCCGCAGTGTCGGACGGTTGATCGACGGCGTGAACTGGGGCGAACTGGCGCTGCAGGCAAAGTCGGGGGCGTCGGTCGGGATGAACGGCGATACCGGCACGATCCGGATCGATGTGACGGACCACCCGCGTCCGGAAGCGATCAAAGAAGACATGCCGGACAACCGGATCATCGCGGCCGCGCTTTCGCTGCATAAGCAGGGGATGCGGACGATCTTTGTCTCCAAGGACCTGGCGGCACGCATCAAGGCCGACAGCCTCGGCATCAAGACCGAAGATTTCGAGAACCAGAAGATCGATGCCGACAGGCTCTATACGGGCTTTGTCACGGCCGAGGTCGAAGGCTCGCTGATCGACGAGCTGTACAAGGATCGGCTGCTGGAAATGCAGCGGATTGCGCCGCACCTGATCGGCATTGATGATCTGGGCAATGAATACCAGCGCGAGCTGATGGCCAATCAATTCGTCGTGCTGAAGGACGAGGCGGACGAGAACCACACGGGGCTCGGGCGTCGGCTGGGCGAGACGGACCATGTCATTCCGGTGACGGGACCCCGCAAGCCGGTGTTCGGCATCATGGCCCGCAACGTTCAGCAGACCATGGCCTTGGACCTGTTGCTCGACGAAGAAGTTCGGCTCGTGACCCTTCTGGGCAGCGCGGGCACGGGCAAGACGCTTCTCGCCTTGGCAGCGGGCATGTCGAAGGTTTTTAATGAAGAGCGATACGAGAAGCTCCTCGTTGCCCGTCCGATCATGCCAATGGGCCGCGATATCGGTTATCTGCCGGGAGACAAGGACGAAAAGCTCGGCGCGTGGATGCAGCCGATCTTTGACAACCTTTCGTATCTATTGAGCACGCGCGGCGCGACGATGCATCAGAATGCGGAGAGCCACTCGAGCGAGCAGCGGATCCAGAAACTGATGGCGGACGGCAAGCTCGTTCTTGAACCGCTCACGTACATCCGCGGGCGCTCGATTCCGCATCAGTTCATGATCGTGGACGAGGCTCAAAACCTGACCCCACATGAGGTGAAAACCATCGTGAGCCGGGTAGGCGAGGGAACGAAACTGATCCTGACGGGCGACATAGGACAGATTGACAACCCCTATCTGGATCAGTCGTCGAACGGCTTGTCATACACGGCAGAAAAAATGAAGGGGCTGGGACTCTTCGGACACGTCGTGCTGAACAAGAGCGAGCGCAGCGAATTGGCAAGCCTGGCCGCGGCGCGGCTGTAATCCCAAGTTCTTCTCTCGCACGGCAACTGCTGTGAGGCAGCGCGCAAACACGGTTTAACGCCGGCTTCATGCAATGCGAACCTTCCGCGAACGGGCCAACCCCGCAGGTGCGTACCCCGAGCTCCGGAGTAGCACCGAATTTTGTTCCCACCGTGGACGCAGAGCGTCAGAACAGGCTTGGTCGTTCAGGATTCCTGCAGTTCGTCGCCCACTTCAACGCTGACGCTTGCGTTCCACAGTTCTGTGGATAGCCTTGCTGTGGGGTGTGTGGTGCGTTTTCCGGCGCTTGCCGGTTGTCTGGAGGGGATTTTTTGGGCAATACCCGGGCGATTTCGCGCTCGATTCGGGGCCTAGCGGCCGCGGGTGTGTTTGCGCTTCCGATTTTCGCTTCTGCTCAGGTGACTTTTCGCGTCACCTTCGATGATCCAGAAGCTCAGCTCAGCGCGAGGCAAGCGGAGATTGAGAGCAACTTGGTCGCCGCGGGCGCGCTTTGGTCGAAGCGGCTTTTGGGAGAGACTGAACTCTGGATCGAGGTGCATCCAACTCCGCTGGTCGCGGGCACGGATTGCCGGTCGTTCACGTGGTCGTATTTGGAGACGCTGGAAGGCGCGATCGATATTTTCGAGACGGGTGCGTCGGTTCATGTGCGGAATGGATTCCCGGCGTCTTCATTCGACCCGGACATCATTCTTGAAATCAATCCGACGTTCGCGGCAAACGATCTGTGGTTTGATCCCGATCCGACCGCACGCACGCAAGCCGTCGATCCCGGTCGATACGACGCTGTTTCTCAGTTCGCCCGTGGGCTGGGGCGTGCCTTCGCTTTCGACGGCTGGATGAACGGCAACGACGGGACATACCCGGGGACTGCACGCTCGGTTTTCGACCGGCTGGTTACGTTCGATGGCACAAACTTCCTGTTCACCGGCGCCAATGCCGTGTCGAAATATCTCGCGCCTGTTCCGATGACCTTCGGCAATCCGTTTCACGTCGGCAATGAAACACCACGGCCGGGGACCGATCTGCTCAACGACCTGATGGGCGGCACGCAGCTTGCACGGGGGGCGCGTTACTCGGTTTCCGCAATCGACTTTGCGATTCTTCAGGACGCACGTGTGCCGATCATCCAGCCTTGCCCGTGCGACCTGAACCACGACGGGCTCGTGGATGATACTGATTTCGTCGCGTTTACCGATGCGTACAACGTGTATGACTGCTCCGATCCATCCATGCCGTTGACCTGCCCGAGCGACTTCAATGTCGATAGCACGGTGGACGATTCGGATTACGTCATTTTCTTCGTCAGCTACGAACAGCTGCTTTGTCCGTGAGCGAACAGCGCTTTGAAGCGGCAAAAACAAAAGCAAAGCGGGTCGGCGAGCGAAGTCCGGTGCCACGCAATCATTGCCGGTGAGCGATGACGCGCCGAATTCGTCGGAGGCACAGCCCGGTGAGAGCCGGGACGGCCGGCTTGCGCGCCTGCTGCTGAAGGCGCGCGGGCTGCCGAAGGTGCCGGGCGTGTACCTCATGAAAGATGAGAGCGGCGTCGTGCTGTATGTTGGCAAGGCGGCGAATCTGCCGGATCGCGTGAGCAGTTACTTCATTCCGTCGGCGGACTTGGGATTCAAGAAGGACCCGATGCTCGATCGGGTTTGCGACTTCGACACGCTCGAGTGCGAGGGCGAATGGGAAGCGCTGCTGACGGAAAACCGGCTGATCAAGGACCTGAAGCCCCGGTTTAATGTGCGGCTGGTGGATGACAAGACGTTTCCGTATCTGGTGGTCACGCAGCGCGAGGATTTCCCGCGGGTGTTTGTGACGCGGAATCCGAGCGACCCGGAGTTGAAAGGCGCGAAGATCTTCGGGCCGTTTACGAACGCCGGCGCACTGCGGGATGCGATCCAGATTCTGCAGCGGGTGTTCAAATTCCGCACGTGCAAACTCGACATCATCGAGAGCGATGAGAAGAACAAGTTTTTCAGGCCGTGTTTGCTGTACGCGATCAATCAGTGCACGGCACCGTGCGCGGCGAAGATCGGGAAAGAGGCGTACGGGGCGGACACGGACCGGTTCGTGCGGTTTTTGGGCACGAAACGGAGCGTGATGTTGCGGGAGATGGAAAGCGAGATGCAGCAGGCGGCGGCGGAGACAAAGTTTGAGCGGGCCGCGGTGCTGCGGGATCAGATCAAATCGATTCAGAAACTTGATGAGCGGGCGAGCAAGAGCGACGGGTGGCAGCCGGAGACGGAGATCTCCTATCTCGATCCGGAGAAGGCGCTGGCGAGTTTGCAGCGGACTCTCAAGATGGATGACCCGATCCGATGCGTCGAAGCGATCGACATCGCGCACCTGATGGGTGGCGAAACGGTTGGAAGCAAAGTGTGCTTCGTGGATGGCCGGCCGTTCAAGAACGAGTACCGGCGGTACAAGATCGCGACGGTGAACAACCTGCCGGGGGGCGGGACGAATGACGATTACTCGAGCATTCGCGAAGTGGTGAGCCGGCGCTATCGCGAAGCGGGCGGCGGGCATGAGCTGTATCCGGATGTGATTCTGATCGACGGCGGACTCGGACAACTGCACGCGGCGCTGGAGGCGTTCGACCAGCTCGACGTGAAGCCGCCGATGGTGATCAGTCTTGCGAAAAAAGAAGAGCTGATTTACATACAGCGTGAGAGCGAGCCGGTGCGGTTGGGACGGGAGAATCCCGGTCTGCGGCTGTGTCAGGCGATTCGAGACGAGGCACACCGGTTTGCGCAGAGCTACCACCACATCCTGCGGCGGAAGAAGACGCTGGAAGAGTAGTTAATCGCCGTTATGGCAAGAAAGCTCGCACATCTAGCCAGACGTGATGCAGGGCGATTCGCATATCCCAAAGACAAAAAACGGCCGCAGAAATCAGCACGAGAAAGAGTGCTTCCGTAGTCCTTTTTTGGCCGTGCGCTCTGGCACTGCAAACCCACCACAAGGCAAAGAACAAGCACACGATTATGGGGAAAAGCCTCGCATCCAGGCGGCGCCAACCGTTCGGCATTGGCGTTCCGAAGACCCAAATTCTGAGCGCATCGAATGCCAGAGACGGGTAAATGGAAAGATCGCCGGGAGTCGCCATGCTGAAATTCACCCGTGCCATCCACAGGGTGTTCCCGGCAGCAAGCGGTGCGGCCAAGACCATCCAGACGAACGAATACGCAAAGGTTCGAGCGATCGACCGAGGCGTGAAAGTTGCACGCTTTGAAACTAACCAAGTGAAGACATACGCGATCGGCCAGAATGCGAAAGCCAGTATTGCGTACCAGACCGAATCGCCCACGTACAACGCGGGCGGACCGAAGTGCCACGTGCTCGGAGTAGTGATGGAATCGAATACAACGTGAGGCTTGACGCCCGGAAAATCCAAAACAACATCGACAAACGGCCAGCAGAACCAACGCATCGCATGTACAACCGAATGTCCCGTGATTCCCCGGGTTCCAAAGGCACCGGCGGATGCGTAGATGAGCCAGGATAACGCGACAAGACAGAAGACATACACCACGAGGCGCCCGAACCGAACAGGCTTTGCGAATCGCAGTTCCGACCAGAACGAGTGAGGCCGAAGTGAGCCGAGGCCCGTCCGAACGGCCGCGCCGAGAAACTTTGAAGCGCCGCAGTATTCAACGCACCAGTTAGAAATTTTCCGAGCCGGGTCGAGCACTTCGCGCCACTGGAATCGGTGGCCACATTCTGAGCACTGTCCTTCGAGCGGACAGACTTCGGTCCAACGGACCACTTCGCCTTGGAGTGAATAGCCACACTCTGGACATTTGCTCTCGAACGACACCGATGCAGCATACTGCACGCTGCGGTCACTGCAGATCGTTCACGCCCTCGCTTATTTCTTCCGCAGCACGGTGTAGTGCGTGAAGATCGATTCCTTCAGGTTCTCCGGCGTCATCGCCGGATCGGGGAAGTAGACGAACCAGTACTTGTGCATGACCTCGTCGTCCACCTGATCGAACGCGAGGACCTCAAAGCCGACTTTCTCTGCGAGCGAACGCTCGAACGGGAAACGGCCGTCGGCCATCGGCAGGAACGGCTTGTCGGCGGGGTTCTGCGCCGGGGCGATGTTGTACACGAGCATGAGGCCGCCGGGCTTCAGCGAGTCGTAGACGGCTTTCAGAAAGGCTTCGTCCTCGACGCCAAGCTTGATCAGCATCCGCTCGTCGGCCTGGCGCTCGGGATGGATATAGCCCTTTTTGAGCGTGTTCTTGCTGATGAATAAGTCGTAGCTGCCTCCCACCGCTTTGGCGATTGCGGGATCAGCAGGCCATTTGCCATCGTGTAATTTCAGGTTTCCCGACTTGCCTTTGACGGCGGTGTCGACCGGTCCCTGATCATCCGGCCATGAGTACAGCGCCGCGAACATCGGCTCGACTTCGACACCTTGCGCATCGGCGCCAAGTGAGGCGAGCATGCGGAGGTGGCCGATGCTGCCGTATCCAAAGTCGAGAACGCGCTTTCCATCCCACGATTTCACGCCGTACTTGCCTGCGATATCGAAGGCCCGGGCGTAGTTCAGCGGTGTGCCGTAGCCGGTGTAATAGTAGAACCGCTCATCGCAATCGCGCGGCTTGAACTTTGCCTGTTCTTCGGCGCTGAGCTTTTTCCATGCTGATTCCGAGACCGCTAGCCCGCGCTCGCGATCACGATAGATCACGCGGGGCGTGATTGAGGGCAACTCAGCGACGGCGGAAAGAAACGAGCGGGCGGCGTCGGTCTCGCAAAGCGCGGTTGCCGCGGCGGCCTGCGACTTCATGTCCGCAACGACGGCAATTGGCGCGGGCTTCGCCGCGGGAGAAGGCGCGGAAGCAGGGGCTGGTGCAGGAGCGGTCGAGGATGTTTGGGCGGGCGTGTCAGCGGCGGAGACCACCCGCGCAAGCCCGATCAATCCGAGAGCGCCGACGGCGATGCCGCAGGCGGTCAGCAACACAGCGATTCGTTCGTCCCATGTGCGTTTCATGTGGTGGTTCCTTCCCCCGAATCGCTCTACCGCTGACGGGCGGCGGGGTTGCAGATCGCTTGCGGGCTGGAAGCTACGGGTGTTTTGGCCAGGTGATTCCGTTCCACCTACTCTGGCCCCGATGAAGATCCTGCTGACAAATGACGACGGAATCCGCGCCCCGGGCATCACGCACCTGTTTGATGCATTGACCGATCCCGAGAATCGATTCGGAGGGCCGATCACTGCTCCGAACAGCGTCACGGGGTTTGAGGTGTTCACGATCGCGCCGCTGACGGTGCAGAGCGCGACGGGGCACGGCGTGACGTTTCATCAACCTCTGATGGTCACGGACGTTCAAGTGAATCCGCGGATGAGCGGCATTGCGGTGGATGGGCGGCCGGCGGACTGCGTGAAACTCGCCCTCTCGAATTTGTGGGAAGAGAAGTTTGGCGCGGGGACGCGGCCGGATCTGCTCGTGAGTGGGCTGAATTCGGGAGCGAACTGCGGGATTAACGTCATCTATTCGGGAACGGTTGCCGCGGCAATCGAGGGCGCGTTCCTCGGGGTTCCTGCGATTGCCGTCAGTCTGCACATGGGGCGCGGAAAGACCCGGTGGGATGTTGCCGCGATGCACGCGCGCAAGGCGATTGAACTGGTGCTTGCCAAGGGCTTGCCGGATGCGCACGAGTGCATCTCGATCAACATCCCCATTACTGAGTCGGGAGGGCCGATGCCGCAGGTGCGGGTGTGCCCGATGAACACGCATGGCCTGATTGACAGCTACGAAAAGCGGCTGAGCCCGTCGAAGGAGCCTTACTACTGGGCAACCGGGAGTGGGCTCGGATTCAAGGGCTGCGACGAAGGGACGGACGTGGACCTCTTGAAGAAGGGGTTTGTCACGGTCACGCCCCTGATGTATGACCTAACGAGGCGAGAGCATCTGGATCGCTGGAAAGGCCGACTTGGCGCGAAGTGAGTTTTTGCCTCGCGGCTGCTCGATAACAAACGAAAGACAAAGGGGCGGCACCCTTTCCAAGGCGCCACCCCATGGGGTAGGACATGCTCCGTTGCAAGTGTGCTTCTTAGTGGCACAGCAGCGCGTCGTAGGCACCGACAAACACCACGAAGTCGGTGTCATCGACCTGGCCATCGCCGTTGAAGTCGGCGGGGCACGTCGCGGGCATCGCGGCATCGGAACAAACCAGAAGGTCGTAGCCGCTGGCGAACAAGACAAAGTCGGAATCATCGACCTGCGTGTCGCGATTGATATCGCCGAGGCAATTCACGGTCAGCGCCGTGGGAGTGCTGGTGGCTGTGCCGCAAGCTCCGGTAATGACGCAGTCGTATGAACCAGAATCGATCATGAATGCCGGGGCAAGCTGAAGCTGCCGCGAGTTCGCGCCGGGAATTTCCTCGGCGTTCTTGCGCCACTGATACACGAACGGACCGAATCCACCGGGCGCGACGGCGAGATTGATCGTCGAGCCTGAATAGGCGGAGATGGAGTCCGCTGAAGGAATGCCGCTCGTCGAGATGCAGAGGGGAGCGTTCACAACCCAAGCCTCGACGCCGGCCGTCGGGGTGAGCGAACCTCCTGCGAAGACGGTGCCGTTGGAATTGACCGCACGGGCTTCGGTCAGCGTGTAGCCGGCCGGCTTTACGGCGCTGAGCACGACGTTCAGATCCTGCATTCCCAATCCGGCACGCCAGATAAACGCGTGCTGGGAACCGGAGAAAGAGCCGCTCTGCGACATTCCCACGATCGTGGTGCCGTCATTGGAGATGGCATAGGCCACGCTGCGAAGCATGTCGGGAAGCGCACCGAGGTCAACGAGGCCAGTTGCCGCGGTCCAGCGGAATGCATGGCGTGTGTTTCCGACCACGAAATCCCCGACGACGACTGAGCCATCGCCACTGACTCCGTTTGCGATGCCCGCACCCGGCGTGATGGTGGTCATGCCGTCGGCGGCGGTCCACTTGAAAGCGCGCTGCACACCGCTAAAGACGCCCCAACCCACGACGACGGTGCCATCGGTATTGGTTGCGAGCGATTCGCTGTTGGTCGGCGCGACCACTCCAACGGCCGGGGTATCAATGTATTCGAGGTGACTGCTTCCGCTGGCGCTGTAGCGGATCGCGCGATGGGGGCGGAATGCTCCACCTCCCCCGCCGCCGCCTCCACCGGAAGCGGACCATCCGATGGCGACGTTTCCGTCGCGGGAAAGGCCGTAGCACTCGCCACCGTGATAGAGCTGATCGGTGAGCGAGCTTGTGCCGGGCGTCCAGCTGACAGCGTGAACGCTGCCGCTGGTTTCACCACCGACGATTGTCTGGCCATCGGCAGAGATGCCGTACGCGCCTGCGGCCGGGGCGAGCGGATCGAGATCGATGATTCCATCATCCGACGACCACTTGAAGGCGTGGCTGCTTGATCCGTAGTAGTAGTTGTTTCCGCTGTGTCCAACGACGACGGAGCCATCTTCCGAGACGCCGTAGCCGGAGCTGAACGTGTTGGTGCCGGGGAGGGCGCCGATCAGATGGAACGACTGAGCGCTCGCAAACTGTGCGGCACCGGCAGCGGCGGCGACGATCGCGGCGGCTGAGAAAACTCGGGATTTGGGATGGTTCGTCAACATGGTGCGGGACTCCGGGGGTTGAAGGGGTTTGTTTCGAATTCAGCTTTACGGGACGCGGAAAACAGCAGCCCGACGCCGATGCATGCGACAGCCGGCTTTCCGGACTGTCACGAAATTGGAAGAAATTGCACGCCCGTCTGGTTTTGCCTCGCTCGGAGGGCGGCGGTGATCAATTTGGTCCCAATGGGCGAGATTGGTGACAGGGGATCGGCTTGAGTGGCGCATGAAGTTGGTGAGCGGGGGTCGCGCCCAGACCACGCGAGCGATCGGACATGGACTCTGTGGATGATGCGTCCGCTAGACTCGGGGATGAGAGCCGAACCGGAACGCTTCGGCAGGCCTTGATGACTTGCGCCGCCGGGCTGGCTCCAAGAAGGCTTTTGAGGGCATCAACGGGCTTCCGATGACCGACATTCCTCCCGCAAATCCGCAGCATGCCGCAGTGACGCAGTTGCTCTCCCGAGCGCAGGAAGGTGATCGCAAAGCGACGGATGAGCTTTTTCCGATCGTGTACGACGAGCTTCGGTTGATCGCGGCGAAATATCTGCGATCGGAGAGCAATGCCCAGACGCTGCAAGCGACGGCACTTGTTCACGAGGCGTACTTGCGGCTTCTTGGACGGGAACAAACGTCGTGGGAAAGCCGGGCGCATTTCTTTGGTGCCGCGGCGACGGCGATCCGTCGGATACTGACCGATCATGCGCGGCATCGCAATCGGGTGAAACGGGGCGGCGGGTCGCGCGCGTCTTCTCTCGACGAGGCATTGGTTGTGAGCGGCGAGCCCGATTCGAATCTTGTCGAGATCGACGAGGCGCTCACGCGATTGGCGGAGTTTGATCCGCAGAAAGCAAAGATCGTGGAACTGCGTTTTTATGCGGGTCTGACGGTCGAACAAACGGCGAAGGCTCTTGGCGTTTCAGAAAGCACGGTTGCGCGAGACTGGCAATTCGCGCGTGTTTGGCTTGGCAACGAGATCAATCGGCTCAACACCTGATTCCGGCGAAGAAGGCGAGACGCATTGCAATCTACCGGCGCAGGACAACCCGATTCATCCAAGCCCGGCGACGGGTCTGCGCGGCAGGAGCGCTTTGCACGGCTGGAGCGGATCTTCTTTGAGGTCGCCCAGCTTTCGCCCGGTGATCGCGATACCGCGATTTCGCGGCTTTGCGCGGGAGACGCTGCGCTTGAGAGCGAAGCGCGAGCTTTGGTGGAATCGGCGGGGAGAATCGGCGCGTTTCTGGAGCAGCCCGCGCTTGGGAAGGGAATCGAAGAGATCGCGCAGGATACGGATTCTGCGGCGGAAGACGACCTCGTAGGGGTCACGCTCGGCGCGTTCCTCATTGAGAAGCGCCTTGCGTCCGGGGGCATGGGCACCGTGTATCTGGCGGCGCGGAGCGATGGGCAGTTCACGCAGCAGGTCGCCATCAAGGTCGTCAAGCGCGGGATGGATTCGGAAGAGGTCCTGCGGCGATTTCGCGCGGAACGCCAGACGCTCGCGGCGCTCGACCACGCGAACATTGCACGACTGATCGATGGTGGAGTTACTCCGGATGGGCGTCCGTTCCTCGTCATGGAATATGTCGATGGCAAGCCCATTGACGTTTACTGCGATCAGAGGCATCTCAAAATCGGCGAGCGATTAAGGCTCTTTCGCGATGTGTGCGAGGCGGTGCACCACGCGCACAAGAACCTCGTCATTCATCGCGATCTGAAACCGAGCAACATTCTCGTCACGGAGTCGGGAATTGCGAAATTGCTGGACTTTGGGATCGCGAAACTCATCAGCGGCGATACGGCGGGCGCGACGACCGAGGCCGACAGACGGCTAACTCCGGAGTACGCGAGCCCGGAACAGGTCGAAGGAAGGCCGGTCACGACCGCGACCGATGTGTATTCGCTGGGCGTGGTGCTGTACGAATTACTCACCGGCTCACGACCGTACTACTTCAGCCTGCGTACCAATGAAGAGTTCCGGCGGATTGTCTGCCTTCTGCAGCCTCCGGCTCCGAGCGCTGCGGTCACGCTCCGGCCTTCGCGGCTTCGGGGGTCTTCTGGCCCGGCACCGGCATCCGGGACGGCTCGCACGCCGACTGAAGATGCCGCGGCACCCGGCGTCGATGCGCCAAAGACACGGGGCGTCAGCTCGACGCGCCTGCGGAGCCAGCTTCGGGGCGATCTCGACAACATCGTGCTGATGGCGCTTCGCAAAGAGCCTCAGCGCCGATACGCCTCGGCGGAGCAGCTTTCGGCGGACATCGGACGGTTTCTTGGCGGCATGCCGGTGGATGCACGCAAGGACACCCTGCTTTACCGGGCATCCAAGTTCACCCGTCGGCATGCCTTCGGGGTGTCGCTGACGATTGCTGCATTGGCTTTGCTTTCGGCTTCGACTGTTCTGCTTTATCGCCAGGGAGTGGAACTGACCCGGCAGCGAGACGAGGTCGCGTCGAGCAATCGGCGGCTCGAAGAGACTCGCACGTTTTTGCTGGATGTCTTGAGCGGCGGGGAGATTGGCAATCGTGGTCCGGATGCCACACTTGGCACGGTGATCAAAGATGCCGCGCGATCACTTCGGGATCATCCGCCCCAAGATGCGCTGACTCGTGCAGCATCAGAACAGGCGCTTGGGCGCGCGACGATGTCCTTGGGGCTGCTGGGTGAAGCTCGAACCCTCCTGAGTAATGCCTCGAACGATTACGCGCGTGCTGGGATTGGAACGCAGCCGTCGACAGACCTGCGGACCGATTTAGCGGAGCTCCTGTTTTTTGAGGGCAAGTACGCCGAGGCGGAGGCTGCGCTGCGAACATTGCTCGCGGACGAGCGATCGGCCTTCGGAGGGAAGCACACAGCGCGGGAGGGCCTGCTGCTGAACGATCTTGGTTCATCACTGCGTGCTCAAGGGCGCGTGGACGAAGCGATTTCGGCACAGAGGGAAGCTATTGGAGCGCGATCGTCCGCGTTGGGAGCGGAGAGTCTGGAAGTGGCCGAATCCACGAACAATCTGGCGAGTGCATTGTTTCAGAAGGGCGAAACGGCAGAGGCAATGAAGTCGTTTGAAGCGGCGCTCGAGATTCGGAAGAAGCTGCTTCGGCCCGATCATCCGCTCATTGTGCGGGCAGAATCGAATCTCGGGCTGGTACAGCTGCGAGCGGGCGACGTGGATTGCGCGATCGCGCTTCTGACACGTTCCGCCGAAGCCTTTGAACGCGCGTTTGGGACCGATCATCCTGAGTGCGTTTCGACCTACACATCGCTCGCGCAGGCGCTTCGAAAGAAGGGGCGATTCGATGACTCGATCGCCTGGTTGCAACGAGCACTCGACTGGCAGAAAGTGCATACGCCCCAAGCGACGGAACAAATCGCCGCGACCGAAGCGAATATGGGCATCACGTTTGTCGATGGGGGCAAGCAAGCACAAGCGCAGGAGATTCTCGAGCGGGTGCTGCCGATCCTTCGCCGGCCGGGCGGCTCGCTTCCGGGGATTCGCGACCGCGGGATTGAGGCACTTGCCAAGTCGTATGAAGCGACAGGCAAACCCGAGGCCGCGAAGGCACTACGGGAAAGCGCTAAATCGAATTGAAGATTACCGGCGGCGACGGCAGGCGAGCAAGCCCATGCCGAGCGCCGGAAAGATGGATGACGGCGCGGGAATCTCAAGGCTGAGTCCGTAATCCGCTGACCGATCGCCATTGCCGGCGGAGAGCTCGGTTTCGAATTCGAGGCTGTAGTTGCCGGCAAGAAGGACACCTGTGAGATTGACATCCTGCGCGGGACTCTTCTCGTCGAAAAAGAACACAATCGCCCCACCGCTCGGACCGGAGAGCTTGATTTTGAATTTGTCCTTCGGGTTCCCGATCGGACGTGCCGAGGCAATCAGAGAAAAAGGCGAATTGGCATCCAAGTGGAAACTCACATTGACAATAGATATCGCGTCGCCGATTTCTTCGTTCTCGTGGCCGTCGACTGAGCTGAGGCCGCCGGCGGCCGCGAGCGCACCGACAACGCGAATCTTGTTGGGATCCAGATGGCAATCGATGCCGGCCACGGCCCGATTGATTGCGACGCCGGTCGATGTGGGGAAGGGAGTGGCGAGGCTTACGGTTTGGACGAACGGATTGAAATCGGGGGCGCTGGCGGACTGCGTGCCGTTATCAAAGGTTGTACTGACGCTCACCACACGGCTTTGCGTCTGATACGTCACGGCGCCGCTTGCCATTGCGCAGAGCAACACCGGCGCGACCACTGCGAATTTGCTGAACATCCGGATCGCCCCTCTCAATCGAATCCCTTTTCCCGCACAGGTTTCCTTTTCATTCTTCACTGCATTGTGATGTACGCCAAGCGATTTTTCGTGAATCCGGCAATTGATTCTCGGAAGCAGGCAATCGCATCGACGCCCGAGAACTCATTCGTCGAAAGCGGTCGATTTGGTCGCCATCGCGACCTTTGCCATGCGTCGCGACAGGCGGACTGCGCTCTACAGAATTTTGCCGATCCGGGTCGAGGCGCATCGATTCCCCAAAAACAATGGCGGCCTCGTGTCACCACAAAGCCGCCCGAAGGGAGAAAGAGAGAGTTCGTATCGGCGGCGGGCTCAAACGAATCCCGGCCGCCGGAATGGACTTGTTGGACTCTTACGCGAACATCATGCCAACATGGCGTTGGCGTTCTTGACCTCATCGGGGAACAGCTTGCGGATGGCATCGAGCTTGACCTGGTCGAGCTTGATTTGCTCGCACACATCAGCGCCGATGTCGTTCACGAGCAGGTCCTGGCGGAAGCCGCCTTCAAGCTGGCTGGCGAGACGATCGGCTACATAAACGATCGAAGCGATGGTGCGGGCTTCGCTGGGAAGTTCGAGCGGACGATGGTGGAAACCGGTCGCGTAGACGAAGGGCTTGGGGAAACGCCACTTGTCGCAGAGAGCGATGCCGAAATCCTGATGGTTCGCACCGAAGCACTCCTCTTCGGCCTTGAGCCAGTCGTTCATCGGGACGCCCTTGTTGTCGGCGCCGACCTTCTGGAGTACTTCGATGAGCTTGGCACGATCGAACTGCATCTCGACCATGATGCCGATGTCGTGCATCAGGCCGGCGAGAAAGGCTTCATCGGCGAGGCCAAGACGAAGCGAATCGGCGAGCATCTTGCTGCCGACGGCGACGGCGTTGCTGTGCGACCAGAGGTGCTTGGCGGAGAAGTTGGCGGTGAGCTCGCCGCCCCGGAAGAGCTTTGCCAGGCTGGCGGCGATTGCGATGTTCTTGACGGCATTGAGGCCGAGCATGACGATCGCGCGGTTGATCGAGGCGATCTGACCGGGGAGGCCGTAGAACGAGGAGTTCACGACCTTCAGGATGCGCGACGAAAGCGCCGGATCGGCGGAGATGATCTTGTTGAGATCCTGCGCCGTGCTCTTGGGGCTTTCGACGAGCTCAACGATCTTGAGCGTGATCTCGGGGAGCGTCGCGATGTGGCTGATTTCGCGGATCGCCGCGGCAACGACTTGCTCGCGCGTCGCGGGAGCGCCCGGCTTCACGGGCGTTGCGCCCGGGGCGGCGGCGGCCAGAGTAGCAGAATTTGAAGCTGCGGGAGCGACAGAAGACGATGGGCCGGCCGGTTGTGACATGACGTACTCCTCTGGACTGTGAGGAGATATCGGCGGGGTGTGCGCCTCACTTTGGGGCATTCACGCTGTGAATGCAAAGAGCTTCACGCGGCGTTCGGGATGCCCCGTTTGCGGCCAAACGCGGCTAATACGCGCAGCGTTTGCGGATTAGGACGGGGGCGTCGAAGTTGATCTGGGCGAGCAGGCAGGCGATTCTCGGACCGGAGTGGCCATCTCCGTACGGATGCGTCGGCTGGGCAGTCATCTGATGGCCAGCGATCGCGCTCGCGATGGCGGCGGAACTCGGCTCGGGCACACTGACAACGCTGGCCGGCGTTTCGCGACCGGCCTGGCGCGGGCCAACGTTGAACGAGCGGCAATTGAGAGCGGCGGCCTCAATCAGACCGGCGGAAGAGTTTCCGATCAGGAAGCCGCCTCGCAAAGCGAGACGCTTGAGAAGCCCGACAAACTGTTCGCGCGGAAGGTGCTCGATGAATTTCCAGTTGTGCTTTGCCACGGCGGCGGTGAGAGCAGAAAGAACTGTGACGCGACCGGGATCGTGATTTGGAGCGAGAACGATGACGCGCTTGCCGGTGGAAGCGACGTAGTCAGTGATGGCTTGAACGGTTGCGAGCTCCTGGGCGTCGGTTAGGCCGCAGGGGTGATGGAGAATCACAACTTCCGGGCCGCCCATGTCGGACGCAGCGGCGTCGTTGAGCATCGGGATTTCGAGAAGACCATCCATCGCGGGCGAGCCGACGTTGTGAACGGACTCGGGTTGTTCACCCATTTTCACAAGACGATCCGCGCTGGTTTGAGTCGCGGGGAAATGAACGTGGGCAAGTTTGCTGATGGCGTGGCGCATCGCTTCGTCGGCAACGCCTTCGGCGCGATCACCTCCGTGGATGTGGGCGAGGGGAACGCCACCGATTGAGGCGGCGCTTGCCGCGGCGAATGCTTCGATGCGATCGCCGAGAACGACAACGCAATCTGCGTTCATTTTGTAATACGTGCGGGCGAAGCGGGCGATGCCGCGGCCGACCGCTTCGGCATCTTCAATGCGGGAATGCTCTCCGGGCAGTTGCATCGGGACAACAGCACCAACACGGAAAGCGCGCCGCACTTCCATGTGTGTATTTGCGGGGGCGAGCAGATGGCTGCCCGCGACGATGATCGAGACTTCGAGCGTGGGTTCCTGACCAATTGCAGCGATGACGGGCTTGAGCAGGCCGAACTCGGCGCGGCTGCCGGTGACGACGGCAATACGACGCTTGCCCGGCGTTTTAGAGACGGGGGCGAGCAGTTCGTTGTCCGACTTTGGGGGCTGGAATGCCATGGTGTTGGAGATCAGGACATCGACGAGAGATCATCCCACTGCAGTGGCATGTCGCGATCGACCGGGCGAACGACACGGTGCGAGAGGACGCGTTCGACATCGCAAGGCGGAATGCCGGTTCCGGGACGCTTGAAAGTGAGATCGCCTCGGCCGATGAGATGACCGACGGAGAGTTCGCGCGTGGTGACGATGGACTGGCGTGAAACTTTACGGACATCCTTTTCAATGTCGAGTACGCGCTTCATTGCTTCAACTTCGGGCGGCGCAACCGGGTTTCGGGCGTTCGCGATGTAGCGGCGGAGCGATGCGGACCCGAGAGAGGCGGAATGGTCAGGGCCCTTGGCGTTGGTGTCGTACGTGAAGTGCTTTTCGAGGATAGACGCGCCGAGCGCGACGGCGAGCGCCCCGGTCTGTTCGCCGGAAGTGTGATCGCTGTACCCGACCGGACAGGTGAGCGCACGCTTGAGGAGTTTGATCCCACCGAGCTCGGCTTGCGCGGGCGGCGTGGGATAGCTGCTGACGCATTGCAGGACAGCGAGGTGGTCTTGCGATGACCGCAGCCAGACAATTGCGCGATGGACTTCTTCCATCGTGGATGCGCCGGTGCTGAGAATCAGCGGCTTGCCGGTCGCGGCAAGGCGCTCGAGCAACGGCTTGTGGACGATGTCGGGGCTTGCGGTTTTGTACGCGTCCCACGGAAGGCGTTCGGCATCGCCGACGAGATCGAGGCTGAAGACGGTGACAATCGCGTGGATGCCGAGTTCGTGCGCGAGCGCCACCACCGGCTTCATCTGATCGGTCGTGAGTTCGAGGCGGCGAAGCATGGCGAATGGGTCGGATTCGCCGGCGGAAGATTGGTATGCCGCGAGAGTCGACGCGCGGCTCATCAAGAGATCAGCGCGGAAGAGCTGAAGCTTAATGGCGTCGGCACCCGCAGCAGCGGCGCTACGTGTCAGTTCAAGAGCGCGCTCGACGGAGCCGTCGTGATTGACGCCGATTTCGGCGATCACGTATGGGGGTTCTCCGATTTGGCGACTACCGATGCGCATTGCGCTCCTTCAGGATTGCGTCGGCGACGAGTAGGTCCGTCGGCGCATCAATATCGATCACCGTGCCTTCGGGATTGATCACGCCGCGGCGGTCGACCCCGAAGAAAGCGTGGGGTCCGGGGGTCACACCGGGAATCTCGTGGAACAGAGCACGGCGCGAAAGCGCGATGATGCCACCGTCGGGAACATACGCACTCGGAAGGTCCTGTCTTCGGAAAACGCCGTGGTTGAGCACATTTCCTTCCCACGGAGAGACTTTGCCTGTGTCGTCGAGTTTCGCGGTCCACCACGGGTGATACTTGCCGACCGCGGCATACGACTGCACGCTGTCGCATTCAGACTTGCGGAGCAGTTGCAGGGCGCGATCGATGAGGTCCGGCGGGCGAACTGGGACGTTGGCGTAGAGGATGACGATCGGCGAGTGCGCGGGCACCTCGGCGTGAGTCTTTTCGAATTCGGTGATCGCGTGGCGGGCGGCGTCATCCACGCGAGCGGTATCGGTTGCGAACTCCCGTGGACGAGTGACCGCGATTGCATCGGCCGCGCGGGCGAGCGTGAGCATCGCAGGATTGTCGCTCGAAACGATGACGTGCGCGACATGTTCGGCGGACTTGGCGGCTTCGATAGTCCATTGCACGCAAGGCTTACCGGCGATCAAGGCGGTGTTCTTGCCGGGAACGCCCTTGCTGCCGCCGCGACCCAGGATGACGGCAATGGCTTTCATGCCGCGGCGTCCAGGCCACTGTCGAAGAACTTCGATGCTGCGCCGTTGACGGAGCCATCGGCGCGAACACGAATGATGGACGACCCAATTCGCTCCGCGGCTTGTGGAGGAAGCGGGAGCGGATCGATCCGATGACCGGCGATCGGCAATTCCAGACTATCGATCACCGCTGCACCGGCGGCCATGATCCAGCGGTCGTAGAAGGATTCGATTTCCGAGTAGACCTCATCGCGGCGTGTGATGCGTGGGACAATCCACTGATCAACCAGCCCTTCGTCGAGGGTCTTGCGGGATTCGAGCAGCTTCACGACGCGTTCGCGAACTTGCGGGAACGCGTCGATACCTCGCAATTTTGCGTACGTTGCGGGCGTGTCCGCGTGCATGTCAATGCTGATCACATCCGGATGGAGTGCGAGGAGCCGATCGACGTCGGAACTACCGAGAAGTTCGGTGCGGATGTGAATTGCGGATGCACCAAGATCGCGCACGATCGCGACGGCTTGCTCGAAGCGTGGGTGAAGAAGAGGATCACCGGAATCGAACGTAACGGCAAGGTCCCGCTCGCGCAGTCGAAGAGGCGTGAGGCGGGTGCGGAGAAGTTCGAGATCGAGAGGCTGGGAGATCGGGAAATTGACGCGCTGCGATGTCAGTTGGATGTGAATTGAATCGGGCAGGAGGCCGGCGCTCGAGGCGATCGCGCGTGCCGCGGCCGCGATCTCGCTTGCACCTGCGACGAGCCAGCGTTCACCAAGTCGGCGCGCGACGGACGCGAGCAAATGGGTTCGATCGGAGCGGTCGGCGATGAGGCGAATGTGCGCATCGCGGATAGCGGGCTCGACGGTGACGCAGCTTTGCTTGGCGATCTGATCGACTTGCGGTGCGATCGGAAGGTAACCGAGAATGGTGCCGATCGATCCGAGCGGCCCGTTGGCGCGAAGTTGATTTGCGAATTCGAGAGCGAGCGGACGCTCGAGGATGCATGCGCCAAGGCCGGGCGCGGCAGGCGAAAAGACGATGCGCTGCGGTTCGGTTGCGCTGCTGAAGCGCTCGATGAGTTGGTCGACGTGAACAGGATCGATAAAGCACCAGTCGGGGCCCAGGAGAAGAACACCATCGGTGCTGGCGTTTCTTTCGAGTGCGACGCGAACCGCAGCGGGCGAGAAGACCTCGTCGAAGATCGAGAGATTGGCGATGCCGCCTCGCCAGCACGCTTGAGACCAGGCGCGAGCGCCGAGAACCGAACGACGGCGAGAGTTGCCGGAGTTTTGCACAAGAGGAACGATCTGGATATCGAGGGAGCCAAAGCGCGAACCCGCGTCGCCGAGCAACGCGCGCACACGATCAGGATGCGCCGTGAGCAAGGAAACACCCTTGAGCCGCTTCGAGCGGGCGAGACGGGCCAGGGTCATTTGAAGCGCGTTGAGTGAACCGGCAACGGGCCTAGACAGGTCGCGTGAATGGCCGAGCGAAGAAACATCGGGATCGACCGGAATGAACGCATGGACGTTGTCCTTCGCCGCGCTCGCGCCCACTGCGGCAATCGCGGCTTCAAGGCGCTTGGTGTCGGCCTGGATCGTCTCCGCTCGCCGCCCTGATTTGATTGCTGCGATCGCGCCGTCGAACATGCTGCCGAGTTCGTCGGATGCATCTGCGAGCCAGGTCACGTTCTTGAGATCACGCTCGGCTTGACGCCGCTGGCGTTCGAGCGGGGCGAGATCGCTATCCAGCTCGATGGCTCGGTCGGCCTTGAAGCGGTTCAGGATGCCGGTCTGATTGAGGTGCTGCACCAGCGGATAGCCCGGAGCAATTTTCTGGACTTCCTTCGCGTGAGCTTCGATCTGAGCAATCAGGCGGTTCACGCGCGATTGATCTTCCTGATGCTGCAGGATTTCCTGCACGCACTTGGCCGTTGTGCGGCTGATCTCGCCGACGCGCCAGATATCTGCGCGAACCTGTCGGAGCCGGCGATAGAGTGCATCGCGCCGGCGTGGGCTTGCTGGTTCTGGGTGGGCCGCTGGAAGAGCAACAGATTCAGCGGACGCGTACCGCTCGATTGCCTGCTGAAGCGTCAAGGTGCTCGCGTGGCGTTTGGAAACACCACCTTCCGTGGCATCGACGACGCGCAGGCCACGGCCGACATCGTCGCCGAAGTCGCGTTCAAACTGCACGAGGTAGGTTGTCATCTGCTCGTCGCTGTAGCAGTCGCGACCGAGATGATCCTTCATCTTGTGCAGCATCGATCGCTGCCGGACGATGCGCTGCCATTCGAGCATTTCGAGCGTGCTGAACTCGTTCAGTTCGCCGGACCAGACCTGGTGGATCGCGGCGCCCGCGGCGTAGTACTGACCGTCCGTGAAACCTAGATCCTGGCCGATGAAGATCACTGGATCGCACCCGAGGTGGCGTGCAAGGTAGTACGCAAGATGCGCCACTGTCGCGCCGGGCTTGAGCTCTCCGTGCGGGCGCGTCAGCAACTGCGTGGTCGCTTCGTCTGCGCCTTCGGCGAGGATATTGTCGAGAATGCGCTCACCGGGACAGCGGATGAAACCGGGAAAGGCGTCGAAGATCGCCGGGCTTGCCTTGGGCTCGACGACAAGCGTGACACCTTCAACCTGTTCACGCGTGAGACCTTCGTAGAAGCGCTTGCTGATCGAATCGTGATCGAGCGCTGTGACGTAGTCGGGCTTGATGCCCTTCGAGAGTAGCGTTTTCAGAACGGTTTGCACGGCAATCACGACAAACCGGCTCCGCACCGCGGGATCGCGGAGGAGATCAACATTGCGGCGAAGGCTGGGGCCTGCGGAAACAACGATGGCGGGCCTGTTCAGTGCCGCGCCCGCAAGTTCGGCGATGCCGGGAGCGTTTGCGTACGCCTCGATGTTTCCGAGAAGGTTGCGCATGGTCTTGTCGACCTGCACAAGAGTGGTGACGATGGATGTACGCGTCGCGCGGAGCGCGCCGCTCAACGTCGCGCTGAAACGCTCCGCGAGATCTCCGAGCCGCTGCTTGCTCGCGGGATGATCGAGGAAGCGGGTCCCGAGCATGAAGATGCCTTCGGCGCCGGTGATCGATGCGGTGATTTCACCCTGATCATCCGGGTCGGTCACGATCACGCAGTTGCGGAGCGAAAGCCATTCACTGTGATCGACATGTTCGAGCACTGCGCGGAGCAGTGCAACATCTGGCTCGAAGGCGAGCAGTACACCCATTTTCTTATACCGGCGGGCAAGAGCTTCCACGTGATAGCCCATGCCAAATCCGAGAACCGCGACAGCACCCGATGCCACGTGATCGATATTTGCAGTGAGCGCCGCCGCTTCTTCGTGCGGGCGCCGAACGCTGGCGAGCTGCCTCGTTGCCCCACCCTCGGTCAGAATGGCGCTGATCGCTCCTTCCTGCGTGGTGACAAACGTGATGTCTGTGCGCGCGGTTGCCGCGGCGATCTTGCGAATGGTCCGAACCGCTTGCGCCGGCATCGCGCGCAGATTGTTGTCCAGATTGGTCTGCCTCTGCGATTCGTTGAACACGAGTCGGGTGCACCCCGCAGGTAATGCAGGGACTTTGGTCTCCGGTGCCGGCGCGAACCCTGCGATCTGAAGCAGATCCTGGAGGCCGATGCCCCCGGTGAGCGATTCGATATTGAAAGCCGAGCTGTCGGGGTGGATGGGGGCCTGGGTGGGGGGCATGCACGGTTCCAATGGCACATCGCCGCCCGTGGGGATAAGGGCGGAAGGATGGACAATCATCGGAAGACCGGCGGTTTTTGCGTGAAGCGGATTAGTCGGGGACGCGCACAATAAAGCTTGGCCTCATGGACTCGACAGGCTTGCCCTGAGAATCAACCGACCTGTCCTTCACGCCCGCCCCATTGACCATCGCGTACGGGAATTTCTTCTGGAGTTCGCGAACGCCGCTACCTGCGCCCGGCTTCAAACTGAACCCTGAATCGAGCTCGTCCTGGCTGAAGAGCCCCACCGTCACCGTGCTTCCGGCCTGATCGTGGTAATAGAAAGCTTCGGACTTGTCTTTCCGCAGCGTACGAACGGCCTCCTCGGCTGCCTTCTGGAACTCCTTCAATTCGGACGCGGTCGCCCTGCCGCTGGGGTTTGTATAGATGTTGACCTGAAGCGTGTACTCAGCCAGTTTGCCGTACTTCGCTTTCGCGTTCCGCAGGTCCCACTCCGGAATTGTGCCCTTGAGATTCTGAGCGGGTGGCGGGAGCATGTGTGCTGCCATGTACGGACGCTGTCCATCGATCTGGATTTCCTTCACCCGCTTCAGCATTGCCTGGGCGTCGGAAGATGCGGGCGAGTCATACTTACCCACGACGATCAGCGTGGTATCGCCACGAGTCTCAAGAAATGCCTCGGGCACACCAGTGGCCTTCACGGAACGAAGCACGGCGTTGATGGCCGGATCCTGCGCGCTGCCCTTCAGGTGAAGCAGCATGATGGTCCACTTGGAAGCGAGCTCCGAAGGAGCGTCCGCCACATCTTCAACCGACGCGGTTTTCCCTTCCGGAAAGAGCTCCTTAGTTTGCTGCTTCAGTTCCGGATCGGTTTTGGGTGCCGACTTGCAGGCTACGAGTCCAATCAGGCAAGCAACGAATGCCAAACAGGTGCGCAAAGGATGCGATAATTGTGCTTTTGCGGGGCACTGGACACGTCTATATTCGGTTTTTGATTGGATCATAGTAGGTTTGCCTGCGGTTGAATGCCCGATTTTGATCCGCCAAGCCTATCAGGAAGGGGGGGTGACTTTTTTTCGGCTGTAGTCTGAGATGAATGAGCGTTAACCAGTTGAACCATGCGGACTTGCCGCCACATCGCAAAAAAGGGCAAGTTTGAAGAAGTCTTCAGTGTGTCGTCGATGAAATGTTCACACTCGCCTCGACACCGGCAACGGTTCGCGGAAAGACCCGAACAGGTTCGAGTGAACGCTGGCGACAAACGTCGGCGAAGGGCAGGACGTCGAGAAGCCCGCAACGAGCGGGCATCCGGTGGGAGCCGGAAGTGACTCGACGAATCTTGGTGGAGATTGTGCCCTTCGCTCGTGTTTGGCGACCCGCGGTTAAGGAGTCGGCCCTTGAACGGAGAATCACGCATCGGTGGAATCTCAGAAGGCGTTTCAGGAGTTGGCTCGGTTGGGCGGCTCGCAGGTGTGAGCGAGCCGCGGGCACGCGACACGGCTGCCCAAGGCAGCGGCCAGATCAACCGAGGCGAGGACAAGGTCGAACTTTCAACGGAGGCTCAGGTGCTTGCACCGTGGCTCAACAAGTTGAAACAGATGCCGGCGATTCGGCAGGATCTGGTCGATCAGATCCGCGGCCAGATTGCAAGCGGTTCGTACGACACGGCGGAAAAGCTGAACTCGGCGCTCGACGGCATGATCGACGAGACGACGAGCGGGCAGATCTGCTGAGAAACTGACTTACGGGCCGCGGCTTCGCGAGAAGTCCGGCCTTTACGAAAGTGGCTACGAGAGAGAGAACGAAACCCGGAGCGGCGACGCTCCGGGTTTCGTGTTTTTGGCGGACATACGCGTGGCCCGGAAAGAGTCAGGAACAAACCAGGTTGTTATATGCGACGGCGAAGAGAATGAAATCCGCATCGTCCACGAAGCCGTCGCCGTTGAGGTCGCACTTGGGGTCTGCGGGCGGGATCACCAGTTCGTTGTAACTTGCCACAAATGTCACAAAATCGGCGTCGTCGACCTGCCCGTCGCAGTTGAAATCAGCGGGGCAGAGCGAGGCGTGCTGGGCTCCGAAGCCGATGATTCCGGCGGCGGATGCCGAGTGGCCGTGGCCGGAGGCATCGGCGAGCGACATGTTTGTAAAGGGGAGGTAGGAGACCAAGCCGGTGGCGCTGATGGTCGGGTCGCATGTAACGAGGGCCGCGACTTCGCCGGCACTCAGTACCCGGTTCCAGACGCAGACATCGTCGAGCGTCCCATCGAACCGGTTAAAGGTATAGCCGGCGTTGGCGTCGAATCCCCCGATGAGGACGTCTTCGGAGCTGTAATACACGCCCGTGAAACCGAAGGGTGCTTCCTGATCGAGGACGCCGTTGATGTAGAGGCGGAGCGTGGTGCCATTGAACGTCAGGGCGGCATGCGCGTGCTCGTTGAGAGAGACGACGGCATCCGAGGTCAAGACCTTGCCGCTGATGCCGTATTCATGGACGACCATACCAAGCACTTTGCCGGACTGCGATGACCAACCCATCCACCATGAACAAAGCAGGCTGCCGGTATCGTGCTTCCCAGATTTCGATATCAGTGTGCCGCCTCCGTTCTCGCCGGGTCCGGTGGGCTTCAACCACATCGCGAGCGTGAACTGGGGCATGGTGAAATCGGAGCTATTGGCGATTTGGACATACGCGCGGTTGGAGAGCGATAGCGATGCGGGTTGAGCTAGAACATCCGTCGCACTCAATCCCACACCGAAGAGCGCGGCAAGTGCGATGCGGTGCATGGCGCGTCGGGCTCCGGCCTTCAAGGCGTTCGTGATCGCAACATAAATGCGAGGCATGGCTTGTCTCCGCTGTCGCTTGGGAATCGCGACAAGGCCAGTCTAAAGCCCAAATGCCGGCATCAAAAGCTAAAAATTGCGGCTACCGCAACTGGAAGCCGTGTCAAAGCGGAGGCCATGCCTCGTCCCGAGCGTTTGAGCTACCGCTTGACGGAGCGGGCCTCACTTTTCTTCGTGGCGCTGCATCGCGATCATCGCAGCACCCATCAGACCCGCTCGATCTTCGAGCGTGCTTGCGACGACTTTGACCTGCTTGCAGCGTTCGGGGAACGTGAGTCGGCGCGTGTGCTGCTCGACGAGATTGACCCATGGGTTGCCCATCGCTTCGGTCAGTCCGCCTCCCAGCACAATGCGATCGAGCGAGAGCAGCGTTGTCACGCCCGCGAGCGTCACACCGAGCAATTCCGCGGCGGAGTCGAGCACTTCGACCGTCAACTCGTCCTTGTCCTCGTACGCCTTGGCGACCAGCTTGGACTTGATCTTGTCGAGGTCGCCCTCGGCGAGTTCAACCAGCTTGCTTTTGCGATTGCCCTTGATGAGTTTGACGAGCCGATTGACGACCGCCGTTCGCGAGCAATTGTGTTCGAGCGAACGTTCGCCGGGCGGGTTGAACGGGAGCGAGATCATGTGCCCGATTTCGCCGGCGGTGAAGAACGGTCCGTAGTACAGCTCGCCGTTGAAAATGAGTCCGCCACCGATGCCCGTGCCGAGCCAGACGCCGAGAAGGTTTTTCGAGTTCTTGCCGGCTCCGAGTTTGTTCTCGCCCCAGACCGCGGCATTTACATCGTTGTCGAGGTAGGTTTTGACGCCGGTACGTTTCTGGAGGATCTGTGCCGCGGGCGTGTCGGTCCAGCGGAGATTGTCGGCCGCGAGCACGACGCCTTCAGCCGGATCAACGGCGCCGGGGGCTGCAAGGCCAATCGCTTCCAGATCGGTGAGTTTTACCTTTGCTTCGGAGCATGCCTCGACCACGCCTTCGACAATGCGGCTCATGACACCGTCGATGCCATCTTCGGCCTTTGTCTTCTTCTTCGCTTGCGAGAGCAATTTCAGATCGGACGAAACCACGCCGACCTGCATGTTGGTGCCGCCGAGGTCGATTCCGATGTAATAGCCTGATTTACCGTTTTTTGCCATGGCTCGCTCAAGAAAGGCTTTCGAGTGTATCGGCGGGCGAAGGTGCCAAATGAAGGGAACTCGGCGCTCGAGCAAAGAGAAGTTGCCTATCGCAGCCTAGTCGCGACCACGGTCGCCCTTCTCGACAATCGTGCTCGAAGCGAAGAAACGGCAGCGGAGACTTCGGAGGCGGGCATCAGAGCGAAAAGTGTGCTGCCGCTGCCTGTGACGTGGATCGGCGAGAGGATGTGTTCGGCTTCGGCGTGGATTTCGCGTAGCTCGGGAGCCACTGCAAAAGCGGGCTCGGCGAGATCATTGAAGAGGGAACGAGAAAGAAGAGGTTGGTTCGAATTGAAGAGTGCACGTGCCGCGGAATCTCTGAATCGAAACTCGGAGTGATCGGCCAGCCACCGGTCGAACGCGCGGTAGACCGCAGGGGTCGGACACGAAATGGGGGGACAGATCAGAACAATGCTGGAAACAATCGGATTGCGACGCGCGATTTGCTCGCCGAAACCTTCCACGAGCGCCGGACGCGCGGGCTGCGCAAGACTGCGATCAAGGTCGAGAAAGAAAGACACATCTGATCCGAGCTTGGATGCAATTCCGCGCAGTGCGCTTGTATCCAGATGAAACAACGACGCCAACCCTCGCAGCATCGCGGCACCGTTGGATGACCCTCCTCCCATGCCGCCGCCAACGGGAATTCGCTTCGTGAGGACCGCCTCGACAGGAAACTCGCGGACGAACTGCGCCTCGACCATCTCGTGTGCCCGGAAGATCAGATCTTTTTCGATCGGCCAGTCAATCTCGCTCGGCTTGGGAGCATCTTCCGCCCAGCGAACGGTGAAGCGAGAAAGCCCGGAAGACAGCGGAGTCAGCGCGAGCTCGTCGGCAAGGTCAATACACGAAAAAAACGAGCTAATTCGATGCCAGCCGGCGTGTGAGTTCCTGGTGCCATCCTGAGCGGTCGCCGATTCCGGTGGCGAAACCGCGAGCGCGAGATTGAGCTTGGCGAAGGCGGGGATGACCAAAGTCTCTGACACGGATGGATGCTACGGCCAGCCGCGAATGGTGGAATTGAACGGGAGACTTGCATTCCAGACGTGTCGGCACCATTCGTAGGATGAAGAGAATTCGACGAAGCCTCATCAGCGGAGAACGTCATGCGGGTTGAAGATGCGGTTCAAGCGATGGAAACGATTGCCCCGCCCGCGTTCGCGGAATCGTGGGACCGCGTCGGCCTGCATGTTGGGCGGCGCAACGCTTCGCTGCGCTCGGGTGTCCTGCTCACCATCGATCTCACCGAGCGTGTGATGTTCGAAGCCGAGGAGTCGGGCGTGGGCCTCATCATCGCGTACCACCCACCGATCTGGGAGCCGCTCGCTCGCGTGACGGATGCGTCCGCGAAAGAGCGCGTCATACTCCGCGCTGCCGAGCGCGGCATCGCCATCTACTCCCCGCACACATCGCTCGATGCCATCGAAGGCGGCATGACTGACTGGCTCTGCGAAGGACTTTCCGGCGGGAGCGAAGGGAAGATTTTGGGGGACTGTCGGGCGATCAAATCGCACGAACGTCTCGAATCGACACAACAAGTGAAAATCGTCACGTTTGTGCCCCCCGTCGAGGTGGAGCAGATCCGCAGTGCGCTGGCGACGGCGGGCGCAGGGATCATCGGCGATTACACGGTCTGTTCGTTCACGATCGAAGGCACCGGAACATTCCTTGGCGGAACCTCCAGCGCGCCGGCAATCGGCAACCCCGGGCACCTCGAATCTGCCAAGGAGGTCCGGCTTGAAATGGTCTGTTCAAAAGCCGCACTCGCCCTCGCACTGCAAACGCTCGAACATTTCCATCCGTACGAGGAGCCCGCGCTCGACGTCTACGAGCTCTTGGCAAAGCCGTCGCGGCGGGTCGGTTCAGGGCGCAGGCTCACCCTCGATCACCCGGCCCCGATTTCGCTGCTGACATCGCGGCTCAAAAAGCAGATTGGACGCGAGACCGTGCGGGTCGCGTGCGCCGATATCAATAAACCTGTCAGCGTGATCGGCGTTTGCCCTGGCGCCGGAGCTGAACTTGTTGCCGCGGCGGCAAAGGACGGCTGCGAACTCTTCGTCACGGGCGAGATGAAACACCACGAGGTCATCAGCGCGCTCGATATGGGAGTCGGAATGATTCTCGGAGAGCACACCAGCACCGAGCGCGGATACTTGCCACGCCTTGCGCTCCGACTGGAGCACGCCCTGCCCGGCGTTCGAGTGAAGTGTGCGATGAGCGATGTGGATCCGGTGCGCGTCGTGTAGCGATTAGCCTCCGGCGACCGGATCGGAGGTCGGTACCGCTGCGGTCGGAGTTGGGGCTTCGGGAGCTGCCGGGGTGGGCGACGACGGGCCGTGCAGACTGACCTGCCCGTTTCCGCGGAAGCTTGCTGTCGGCCGCAGCAGGTGGTAGTCGTACAGGATTTCGTTGAATTTGCCCGGCGGTAGATACACCAGCGATCCGCTGATTTCGTACCGCACCGGCGTGTCGGCGGTCGGCCAGCGATCCGGCGGGAGTGCGACCGGGAAGCGAAGCTCCTGAACGCCCCATTTGCGTAACGTGCTCTCGGGTGAACGCTCGCCTTCGAAGACCTGCTTGCCGTCTAATCGCACGCTGTACGTCGCGTCGCGGAGCGGGAGCTGCACGTCCGAGAGATTCTCTGCCTTGACCACGATGATCATGCGACGGCCTGTCGGCTCGTGCTCGTCCTGATGGACATCGACGATTGTGAGTTTTGGCGTCGAAATGCCGGTGCATGCAGCGAGCGGCAGCGAAACGAGTGCGATCAGAATGAGCGCGGGCTTGGACATGCCGCGAGTCTAGTGGGTGAAGAGCGGCCCTGCGCAATGCCGAGAATCCCGCAACGAAGCGGTACCCGGCGGCTTCACCGGGCCGACTCGGGATGCATCACGAACCACTCGCTTGTCGGGCGTGATTTATCGAGGGAAAGGACTTCGCTCGTCAGCCCCGAAAGCTGAGAGTTATACCGCGCCCAATGGAAGCAGAGTGCCGCGAGGATCCCAAAGCAGACCCACGCTCCGATTTCGGCGCACATGTGCCTACGGAGCTTCCACAGGATGAAAATCCCGATGGCCACCGTGCCAGCCTTCCAGACGCAAATGGAACAGATGCCCCCGTAACGCATGAGAACGCGTGCGATCGGGTTCTCTTCCTGCATCCCGATTGAGGTGGCATGAATCAGAGTCATTGAAAGGTCGGCAAGGCTCATCACAACGACGGCAAGCAGGATGCAGGCGAAGCGTGCTTCCCGCCACGAGATGGGGCGGAGCCGGTAGAAAGCCCGAGCGGGAGCGATGGATGCCTCGCCCGGCTGGAGCGAGCGAAAGTCGGGGTGAGGCGGGAGTTGGGAGTCGGCCGGGAAGGATTCTTCCCGGCCGACGTGGCTCCTGACCATCGGTCGTGCGGAATCGACCGGTGATAACGCTTACTGAAGCGCGATATCGAAGGTGACACGTAGACTTCACAAACCGTGGAACAGGCTGGACCGAACAATGTGTCTGGAGCATCTGGGGAACCGCTGCGATCGCAGCGAGGCCCGGAGCCCCAAGGGGTTTTAGGACGACCACGCGTCTGGCCAGACGCGATCGGGGAGCCGATCCATGTTGGGGGGTAACCAGAAAAGAGCGGTCGCTTGGATGCGTGCTGTCGCGATGGCGTTGGTGCTGGCCGTCGGCACCCGCGTTCACGCTCAAGCGACCCCCGTCTACCCGGATGACTCGGTTCAGGCGCGTGAGACGCTTTCTCGTGTGGACGACCTCCTCGCCACCCAGAATCTGGCCGAAGCCGCACGGGTCGTGCAGGCACTCCTCGACGGTGAGGGCGACAGAGTTTTGGAATCGAAGGAAGACGGAGATGTGTTCTTCAGCGTGCGTGAGCACATACACCGCCTGCTGCTTTCCAAGCCTGCACTACTGGAGCGCTATCGCGCGACGGAAAGCCCTCGCGCGGCGAAGCTGCTTGAGGACGGCCGGTTCGAAGAAATCGAAAAAGCACGTCTGCTGACACCCGCCGGATTCGAGGCTGCACTCCGGGTCGCACAAATCCGATTCGAGGCGGCCCAATTCGAAGCAGCGCGGCAAACATTGGAACAGCTGGAACATCATCCGGATCGCAAGGGACAGGGCGGAGCGGATGCCGCGTCGCTTGCGGGAAAGATTTCGCGCTTCACGCCCCGCGAGGAAGTGACGCGCTGGGCCGCCCGGTGGAAGCAAGAAGCGGGTGTACAGGCAGCCGCGTCCGGGGCTATCGCCCTGCCTGCGGGATTGAAGTCCGAAGTGGTGAGTCCGCAATCCGGCGGAACAGCCCCGGATTGGCAAGCCCTGCCGGAAACCGCGCTGGTTTCAAGCGTGGTTGCGCGACGCCAGGCACGCGAGGGCGAAGAAGATGACGATGACGCTCAGGCATTTGAAATGACGAGGCAGGGGTCGTCCAAGGCTTGGATGATGCCGGTGGTTGTCAATGACATGGTCATAGTGAACAACGGGGCTGAAATCAGCGGCCTTGATCGATTCACCCTGAGCGCGGTTTGGTCGATTCGACCCACGCCATACGGCCGTTCGGACCTGCGGCGGGATATTTCGCGCCAAGGACCGCCGCTTTCGCGGCTTGAAGAGAGTTCGTGGGTGGTGGTGAGCGGCACGGTCGGCGTTGCGTCGATGGGCTATGTCACCGAAACCGGACGCGAAGGTGATCGCAGGCTCTACGGCTTCGATATCAAGACCGGCAAAGTGCTTTGGGGCGTCGATCCGGCAACGCTCGATCGCAAACTCGAAGGTTGCTCCGTGCGGGGTGAGCCGGTCGTGAGCGAAGGCGTGCTGGTGGTGTCCATGCGCCGCAATTCGTCCGTCCGCCGCGTTTCGGGCGCGGTGCTGGCGGGGCTCGACCTTTGGACGGGCGAGCTGAAATGGGTACGGCCACTTTGCAGTGTGGGCGTCATGCCTTTCAACCGGTCGCCTCGGGCTGCGGAGCGGAGCATTGCGGCGGACGGTGTGATCTATCGCGCGGATGGGCTTGGAATCGTCGCGGCGGTCGAAGCTGCAACCGGTCGCGTGATCTGGGTACGACGGATGAGCCCTCCGGGCGATGTCCGAACGTATTCGGCCATGACTCTTCAGGCAAACAACCAGCCGTGGACCGGCTCCGAGCCGGTTTTGGACGGAACTTCGCTGATTGCACTTGCTCCGGATTCATCCGCGATCGTGCGGCTGTCGGCGCTGGACGGCACCATGCTTGGGCGGCGCGTTGCGGATGACCTGGGCGAAGCAACCACCATGCCGTCGTATCTGGTGCGGGTCAAAGACCGGCTGATTGCCGTCACGGCGGATCGCTTGATCTCGCTCGGGCTGTCCGATTTCGAAAAGTCATCACCGAAGTCGAGCGCGGCGTTCCGCGAACCGGCAATGGCGGGGCGCGTGACCGGGCTTTCCAATGGACGCGTGCTGGTGCCGCTGGACGAAAAGACCATTGAACTCGACGCGACAGAGTTGAAGCCGGTTGCATCGCATGCGCTGGCAAAGACCGGCAACATCATCGCGCTGGGCGACGGCGTCATCGTGGCCGATGCGGGAGAGTTGCACGCTTTCCTGAAATGGGAAACCGCCGAAGCGATTCTGACCAAAAGGCTTGCGGCGGCGCCTGACGATCCATCACCCGCGCTCTCGATGGTGAACCTTGCGTTTCGCGCGCAGCGATACCCGAGGATCGTGCCGGCGGTGGACCGCGTTCTTGAGATCCGCGACCGGCTGCCGGATTCAGCGACGGCTCAGGCCGCTCGAAAGCGATTGATTGACTCGCTTCGGACGATGTTCGCAGCGGGAAAACAGAAATGGGATCCGGCGACGGATCAGCGAGCGGGAATCGCGGGCACAACGACCAACGCGCCGTCGGTGCAGGTGCTGAGCGATCTCGCGCAGCGCTTTGCACGCGGCGCGGAGTCTCCTGCGGAACTTGCCGAATACGAACTGACCCTTGGGTGGCTTGGAGAAGCCAAGGGTGCGCCGGGCACTAGCCTTGAGGCGTACGGGCGCGTGCTCTCCGACGATTCGCTCGGCGGGTCGATGGCCACCGGTGATTTTGGCGTTCCGACGCGTGCGTCAGACGTCGCGACCGATCGGCTGCTCGCGCTCGTGAAGCGCCAAGGACCCGAGTTGTACGCGGCGTTCGCGGCGCAGGCGGCTCGAGAGCTTGAAGAGCTCGGCGAACATGCAACGGCGGCGGAGCTTGCGTCTCTTGGACGGAAATATCCGGCGGCGCCCGCGGCGGCAGTGGCTTGGGAGAGGCTCGCGGCAATTGACGAAAAGGCAAATCGCAGGGCGGCATCAGCGCGTGCACTGGCGCTCGCCATGAGGGCGCTTGAATATTCCCAGAGCCAGAAGGCGCCCGAACTGGCCCGTGAGGGTCGGCGAATCGGAGTGAAGCTCGTGGAAACCCTTGCTGCGCTCGATCGTGCCTCCGAAGCCGCGCGGACGGCCAACGAAGCGGCACGATTGTTTGCGGGGGGTCCGATCGCAGTGCCTTCGGCAGCGAGCGATCGGTTGCTGGGCGGCAATCGCCGCGCCCGATTCGGAGATCGCGTGCAGCCTGAAGTGCAGTCGTTGGTCGGATGGGTCGTTGCGGAACCGAAGATCACGGAAGGTCCGGGTCGGCCGACGGATCGGGTTGTGCTGACTTCGCCCGGGCGCAAGCAGGTCGGCCTGTTTGTGACCTCGTTGACTGATGGAAGACTCGAGCCGCGCTGGGTACGGAACTACGAACAGCGTCAGCCACGCGTGATTCGCGTTGATCAGGATGCGACGTATGTCTATTGGCCGGCCGAATCGCGCCCGGATCGAACCGGAGGCGTGATCGAGCGGATTCGTACGGACGGCACGAGCGCCTGGCTGTCGCGGGAAGTCTCGGGAATGCTGGATGAGATCGAAGCACGATTGCCGGATGATGCAGCGCCGTTTGTGACGCCCTTGGACGGCTCGGTGAGTCCGGGCGATCTGCTCGTCGCGATGGATTCCGGGACGCTTGTGCTGATCGAACGTGTGGGTCGCATTGTGAGCATTGATCTCGAAACGGGCAAGGCGCTTTGGGCGGCCAAGATCCCGTCGACGCATGTGTACGACGGCGCAATCACCGCGGGAACACTGGTGATCGGCGGCGCGAGCACCGAACGACCGGATGCTCGGATGCCGGGTGCGCGCATGTCGCTTCTGCCGATGGCGATGTTTGCTGTGGATGCTCGAAAGGGCGGCCCGCTGAAAGATCTCAGGCCGACTATTTCGAAGTTGGTGAACGCACCCGACGCGAAAAACGCGGGAATCGGCGATCGGCAGCAGGTGCGCTGGTTGCGGGGACTCGGGGGCGGCAGAGTACTGATCGGCATGTACGACCGCGTTGTGGCGATCGATGTGCCCGGCGAGAGTGTGCTGTGGACCTACGACAAGCCATCGGTGAGCCGCTCGCTCGAATGCTGGGTGGTCGGTGACCGGGCGTTCGTGCTGAATGAAGATCACGCGATTGTCGGACTCACCATCGGAGATGGCAAATCGCCGGTGGGCGAACTCGACAGCAAGGAACGCATTCAGGCGGATTCGACAGTCGGGGTGGTGCGGTTGCCGGACGGCGGCGTTGCATTCGCCTCGTCGCGGGGCGTCGCCGTGTTTGAGCGAGACGGCAAGCTGATCGGCATGGACAGCGGCGTGATGGCGGGAGAACAGGCTGCTCAGCTATTCGCGCTCGGAGCCGACAAAGTCGCGATGATCCCGGATGACGACCCGGATCGGACGCTCGACCTCCGCATTCTCGCATTGCCAAGTGGCAAGCTGATGTCTTCGAAGCCGATCGCGCTTTCGCGGACTCCGTCAAGCCTTCACGCGGTGGACGGACGCTTGATCCTGACCGCAGGCGGCGTCACAATGGTCTTGCCGGCGCCGGCGGAGCCGGATGCGCTTGTTCCTTGAACGAGCCCCGAACGATTCGGTGCACCTGCTGCGAAGCGGAACTCGTACAATGAGTTGTGGACCCGGATGACGAAGTCTGCCTGTGCTTCCGTGTGAGTTTGCGGAAAATCAGGACGTTTCTGGCGGTGGAGAATCCGCCGGTGGCATCGCTTATCAGCGAGTGCCTGAGCGCGGGCACGGGCTGCCAGTGGTGCGTGCCGTTTCTGAAGCACCTTCATGCCCAGCATCGCCGGGGCGAAGTGCCGGATCTGAAAGTGTCGCCAGAGCAATATGCGAATTCGCGGCTGACCTATCACAAGACGGACGAGAGAGACCCGGAAACGACGAAGGAACTCGATCGGGGGTGAGACGTGGAGAACATGAGGATCGAGTTGTGCGACGGCGACGGGCCGCGCAGGGTCGAGCCGATCCTGCGATCAGTTCCTGAGTGGTTCGCCATCGAAGAATCGACAAAGGCGTACATCGAGGCGAGCGGACGCATGCCGACGTTTGTCGCCTGGGTGTCGGAGGACGGAGTGGATCGGGACGCGGGATTTCTCTCGATCGAACGTCACTTTGAGCATTCTGCGGAAGTGCATTGCATAGCGGTGCATCGCGATTTTCACGGGCGCGGAATCGGAACTGCGTTGCTTCGACACGCGGAACACCGGCTGGCGGGCATCGGGGTGCGGTATCTGCAGGTGAAGACCATGGGACCTTCGAAACCGAACGCTGAGTACGCACGAACGCTGCACTTTTACGAGTCACGCGGATTTACGCGGCTTGAAGAAGTGAAGGGGTTGTGGCCTGGAATTCCGAGTTTGATGCTCGTCAAGGCAATTGGCGGCACGATGGAAAGCACGGGCGCGTAAAAAAGCCCCCGAAGATTCGGGGGCTTGGTAAAAGCGGATTCCGATTGCTTAGCTATCGAGCTTTCGGAGACCGAGGCCGAATTCGGTGAGGCGATCGCGGATTTCGGTGAGCGACGTCGCGCCGAAGTTCTTGATGCCCATGAGTTCCGCTTCGGTGTGGCTCGCCAGGTCGCCCAGCGTCTGGATGTTGAGAAGCTGAAGAGCCTTGCGGGCGCGAACGGAGAGGTTGAGATCGGTGACGGGCTTGCCGAGCGTCTGCTCCTGGCCGGTGCCCTTGTACTGATCCTGCAGCGCGCGGCGTGCCGCACGGTGCGCATCTTCGAGGCCCTGACCCAGGCGCAGGTTCTTCTGCACGAGCATGGCCTTGATTTCCTGGAGGCTGCTCTCGCCGAAGTTCTTGTAGCTGAGCAGTTCGGCCTCGGTGATCTTGAGCAGATCGCCGAGCGAACGGATGTTCATCTTCTTGAGGCAAGTGCGGGCGCGAACGGAGAGTTCGAAGTCGGTCACCGGCGTGTCGAGCAACGCGCGACGCTTGAAGATGTCGCGATCGGCCTCGTCCTCGACGATGATCTCCTTGCTGCCCATCACGTCTTTCATGTACATGCGGGCGCGGGGGTGATTCGGATTCGTGTCAAGCACCTGGCGCAGGCAGCGCTCGGAACGGACCAGATCGCCGCGATCTTCGTACATGACTGCGAGGTTGATGAGTGCGTTGATGTGCGCCGGCTGACGGTTCGCGGCACGCTCGTAAAGCGAAACCGCTTCGTCTTCTTCACCGACCAGATCGAGCTGGTACGCGAGATTGAAGAGAGCTTCAGCGTTGTTCGGGTCGTTCGAAAGGGCCTTACGGAGTTCGATGATCGCATCGCCCCGGTTGCCCGACTGCGTCGCCTGCCGGGCGGCGCTGATGTGCTTGCCTGCGGCGGCAACGTCACGCGTCGCGGTGCTGGAACCGATCACCATATCCATTGGGTCGCTGCTCATGAATGCTCCAAGTCAGGGCCAGTTGCCGCGCGGCACATGCCGGCGGGTTGAGGTCTGGAAGGAGACTAGAAGGCCGAAGGCTCGGGTCAAACGCAAAACCAAACCGAACCCTGACAGGGAAGACCCCTTCGAAAAGTTTTTTTCGAGATGGGGTCGGGCGAACGCGTTTTCAACAGGAAAAGAATCAGCGGCGGTCGCTCGCGGCCGAATCCGCCTTCTTCCAGAACTCCCGACCCACTTGCGTTTCCTGATCGGCAAGCAGCCAGAGCATTCGAGCGATCGCAGCCTGCTCGATCAGTTCTTTGGGAGGCGAATCCTTCCACTGCTTCCATGCCGCTTCGCCGTTGCGCTTGGCTCGCGCGAGGACTGCGCCGTCACCGGTCGCGCGGAACAGCTCTAAGTCTGCTTCCACAAGCAAGTGGGTGAACTTGTATCCGTCACGGTACGTTCCGCCCTTCTGTTTGACGAAAGCGTCGGCTGCCCCGCCGATCCGCTTCGCCTCTGTCAGGAATTTCCGGTCATCGGTCGCACGCCAGAGCCCGAGATAGGTGCGAATCATGAGCGCGGTGTTGTACGTCCATTTGGTCTTCTCAATCTTACCGTCGGCGACCTTCTGGTTGTCGAAGAAAAGCCCATCGCGATCCTGGAGATGCGCGGTCGTCCACTTTGCAATCTTGCGGGCCCAGTCCAGATTCTGCTGCGTATCACGGTATCGAGCTACGCGCAGGCACCCTACTGCCGCTGGAGCGTTGGCGCACGTGTTCTTGCTCCCGTCCTTGTGCTGCTCGTGCCACCAGATTCCGCCACCGAGTTGATCGTCCCAGCCGCTGAGGGAGAACTTCAGCGTGTCGTTCGCGCGATCAAGGTACTTCGTATCCTGCGTGAGGTCGTACGCCTCCATGAACGTGATGACCATCCACTGATTGTCGTCGTAGTACTTGTCGCGACCGTTGCCGGAGGTGGGAGCGGGCTCGTAACCGGGAATCTTGGCCTTCGTGTCCCAGTAGCGATCCATTGCTCCGAAAAAGCGATCAACGATGGGCTGGTAGGTGGCAGGATCGTGCCGTGCCGCGGCAACCAGCGCCGAGAACATCACGCCGTTTCCCCACATGAACTCGGGATCGCGCTTTTCGAGGCTTTGCGCGTAGAGGCCGGACTTCTCGATGGCGTAGTTCGCTTGAATTGATTCGGTGACTGCATTGGCGGCGTCGACAAATGACGTCGCAGCAGCGGGCGGAACGCGCGTCTGCCCCACGCTTCGGAACGCAAGCATCGTTAATAGGGTTGCCACGAACAACGGAAGGCGCTTCGGCATCGAGCGATCGTAATCCGCCTAAACGAGTTCGCGTCTGTCGTACATGAGGGCGTTGTAGTCAATGTCCTGGAGTGGAGCGACGCCATTCCCGAGTTCGCGAAGCATGGTCATGATCTGGGCGCGGTGATGGACCTCGTGGAGTGCGAGTTGCGTGAGGAGGTCGCCGCTCGTGATGTTTACATGAAAACGTCTCCCCGCGTCATCGGCGAAGGTGTCGTACTCGATCCTGCGATTCCAATCGCGTTCGGATGCAATCAGCTCACGCACCCGCGCTTGCTGCGGACGCCATGTTGCCTCGACGATTGCAAAGGTCGGTGGTTTTTCGTACTGGATCGGCCACTGCGAATAAGGTGGAATGACTTTGCCGGCGAATCGTTCAAAGTAAAACCACTCGGATGTCAGGTTGTGCGTGAGCGTGGAGCCGATTGTGTTCAGGCCGAAGTTGAATCTTCGCCCCCACTGCTCCGGAGTCAGCGGACGCACGGCTTCGAACACTCGCTCGCGCGATTGAATGAGATAGTCGTAGATTTTGACCGGATTCATTGCGACAATATGAAAGAGATCGATGCCGGACTGGTGACTGAACGATGGCGGATCAAACTATTCCATCCGCAACGCTGCCCGCCGTCACTTGAGGCTCGGGGCCCGGATGCTTGTCATCGCGCACGAGGCGGATGCTCTTCCACTTGCCCGCAAGGAATCGAGCCAAGATAAACGCGCTGAGCGTGATGATGTAGAGCGCTGCCGCGGCCCACGGACCGGCCGATTCAAACTGCGGGAAGTAGTGAATCGCGACCCAGCCGCCGCCCACAATCACAATCCAAGAGCTGAAGACCGTGACAACGCCAACGTACGTGGTGTCACCCGCGCCGCGGAGCGCGCCAGACAGAGTCATGGCGATCGCGTCGAAGATCTGGAACACAGCGGTCAGAATGAGGAAGCTGGAGCCGAGGCGCAGAACTTCTGCCGCAACTTCGGGCGCGGTCTGCGGATCGATGAAAACGCCGACGAGCCAATGCCGGAAGATGATGAAGCAGAGCGCGCAAATTCCCATGTAAGCCATCGAGAGCGCGAGGCCCAGGCGGGCGCGCTGCGCGGCAAGATCGGGCCGACCCATTCCCATGCACTTTCCCACAACCGCAGTAACGGCCACTGAAATGCCAACGCTGGGCATGAACGAGAGGCTCATCCACTGGTGAGCAATGAATCCGGCGGTCGAGTGCTGTGCGCCAAAGTGCCCGACGAAGTAAACCATGAAGAGGCCCCAGCAGACCATCTCGTTGCCGAACATGAGGCCGGGGGCCCAGCCGAGGCGGAAGATGTCCTTGAGGTGCGTCCAAGACGGACGCCAACCGGTGCGGGTCGCGAACTTCGCGTTGTACTTCGGAGAAAGAAAGACCACAAGCATCACGAAAAACTCAATAATCGTTCCAAGGACCGTGCCGATCGCGGCACCCGTAACCCCGAGCGCGGGAATGTGAAGCGTGGCCGCGACGGACGACGCGCCGGCGAACCAGAAATTGATCGCGGTGTCGAGCATGCCGGTACCGCTGCCGCGAGTTGGCCCGGCCGCGCCGTAGATCAGCATCGAATTCAGTGCAAAATTGGTGATGTTGCCTGCGACGCCCGCAACGAGCATGATCGTCGGCTTGTGCATGCCGTAAAAAAACTGGCCGATCGCCTGGCGCGCCATGGTGATGATCGAGCCGACGAGAAGGATCTGCGCAAACGACACGGCCAACTGATCGCGACGGATGACGTTGGCCAAGGCGTCTGGAGGCAGACTGGTATCGCGAACAGCCGCGTACACCGTTGGAAGAATGGCCGCGTATGGCAGAATCAGCACCAGCCACGCAACGATCGCCAGCCAGACCCCGTTCCATGCGTACGCCGGAGCACGATCAGCACGGCCGGCGCCGAAGTTCTGACTGACGAATGTGTTTACAACCGTCAGAGCGCCGAAGACGATCGAGACGGCGACCCAGCTGGTGATGCCGCCATTTCCTTGTGCGCCCACATACACCGGGTCCGGCCCGATGCGGCTGACCATCAGCTTGTCCACGAACGTCATCAGCGTGTAGCTGGTCATCGTCGCGACCGTGGGGATCGCAATCGCAAGCAGTTCCATCAGCGGCGAGCGCTGGGAAGGCTGCGGGCCCGGCTGGGTGGTGGCCACAGCCTTGGCGGAGGTTGTTTCGGTCGCTTGCGACATTGGTAAGGGGGCTGATCCTAGGAGAAGCGCCTTGGACCTATCGCGCCGCGAGCATTCGCAGCGCAAGCAGAATGGCGCTGCGCGTGCTTCCGGGGTCGGCACGGTTCTTACCGGCGATGTCAAAGGCGGTTCCGTGATCCGGACTGGTGCGGACAACAGGAAGGCCGACCGTCATGTTTACGGCCCGATCGCGCGCGAGCAGTTTGACGGGAATCAGGCCCTGATCGTGGTACATGGCCACGACGAGATCGAATTTGCCATGAATCGCAGAAATGAAAATGGTGTCAGCGGGATACGGACCCGAGACATCAATACCGTTACTTCGCGCAATCTTGATGGCCGGTTCGATGAGCCGCTGATCTTCGTCGCCGAGCAGGCCTTCTTCACCCGCGTGCGGATTCAGGCCGCAGACAGCGATGCGTGGACTCTTGATCCCGAGTTTCTTGCAGGCGTCTGAACCAAGATCGATCGTGTCGGAAACGCGGCCGATCGTGAGGACGTTGCGGACTTCCATCAGCGGAATGTGGGCAGTGGCGAGAATGACGTTCAGATCGTGAGGCATGAGCGACGACGCGCCATCGCCCGATGCGTGAAACATCATCCCAAAGTGCTTGACGTTGAAGCGACTCGCCAGCAGCTCAGTGTGGCCCGGAAACTGTTTGTGGCCCGCCTTCGCCCACGCAGCCTTATTGATTGGGCCGGTGACGATTGCGTCGGCTTGAAGTGCATGAGACGCCGGAAGCTTGGCCTGCGCGATCGCATCATCGACCAGGCGGAAGGAAAGCTCGCCTCCGGATTTGGTGACACGCGGAGCGTGCATCTCGCCGCCCGGTTCGTAATCGAGCAGCACGACATCGTGCACCCCGGCCGTTTCTGCCGCAGGTGACTGGGCACTCACACGCCACCAGAACGGCTCGATACCCGCGGCGTGTGCAGCGGCGTCCATCGGAGCTTGAGCACCCAGGATCCGGAAATGGGCCTGCTTCCGAATAGCAGGATCTGCAAGGGCCTTAACGATCACTTCGGGGCCAATGCCGCCGGGGTCGCCCAGGGAGATCGCGATTTTTGGGCGCAACGCGCTGCTCACCCACAACCGTAGACGGAGCGGGCGTTTCGCGAAATGCGAAAGGCTTGTCTAGGCATTGGCCTCGGTCACTCGGAGCACCTCGGAAACGGTCGTCAGACCCTGGGCGACCTTGCGAATCCCGTCCATGCGGAGCGTCGTCATGCCGCGCTCGATGCACATGCGCCGGAACTCGGATACGTTGGGATTGCGGGCAATGACGTCGCGAAGCTGATCGTCGACTGTCAACAGCTCGTAGATACCAACGCGGCCGCTGTAACCGGTATTTCGGCAGCGCTCGCAGCCCTTCGCGGCCCAGAGCTTTTCGGTGGGCAGGCCCTGCATCGCAAGATACTCAACCATGTCTGCGCTTGGCGCTTCTTCGACCTTGCAATGCGTGCAGAGGCGACGGATCAGGCGCTGAGCAAGCACGCCGTTCACGGCGGCTCCGACCAGGAACGGTTCGAGGCCGATATTCACAAGTCGCGTGATCGACGCCGGCGCGTCGTTGGTGTGCAGGGTGCTCAGCACCAAGTGTCCCGTCAGCGCGGCCTGGACGGCGATGTGCGCCGTTTCCATGTCGCGAATTTCGCCCAGCATGATCACGTCGGGATCCTGCCGGAGCAGGCTCTTCAACGCCGCGGCGAAGGTCATGCCGATTTTTTCGTGCATCTGCGTTTGCGTGACACCGTCGAGGTGGTATTCGATCGGGTCTTCAACCGTCGAGATGTTCATCGTGTTCTTGTCGAGCTGGCGCAGCGACGAGTACAGCGTGGTGGTTTTACCCGAGCCGGTCGGACCGGTGACAAGCACGATGCCGTGGGGCAAATCAATAATCTTGCGCCAGACTTCGAGCGTGTCGGCGTGGAAACCGAGGTTGTCGAGTTCGACGTTGATGCTCTTGGTGTCGAGAATTCGCATAACCGTCTTCTCGCCGTAACCGGTGGGAAGAGTGGAAACGCGAAGGTCGAGCTTGCGGCCTTGCACCACGCAACGGATTCGACCGTCTTGCGGCAGACGACGCTCGGAAATGTCGAGATTCGCCATGATTTTCAGACGGCTCGTGATCGCGGCGGACATGGCGCCGGGCGGATTCATCATCTCGAAGAGTTCGCCGTCGATTCGGAACCGCACCCGGAGTTTCTTCTCGGCCGGTTCGACGTGAATATCCGACGCGCCTTCTTTCACGGCAGTCTGAATGATGTAGTTGACGTAGCGGATGACCGGCGACTCGGCCGCTTCCTTTTCGAGGTTGACCTCGTTGGATTCCTTCTTCTCGACCTGCACGTCGCCTTCATTCACTTCGGCGAGCAGCTCAGAAACGTCGACGCTTGACTCTTCCTTGCCGGCGCCGACGATTTCCATCGCCCCGCGAAGGTCGAAGCCCGTGACCATCACAACCTTGATGCCGGCAACCCGGAGACGTCCCTTGATCTCGTCGAGCAAAAAGACATCGTCTGGACGGGTAACGCCCAGGACAACGCGGCCTCCGTCCATGCGGAGCGGGACAACGCCGTTCTTTTTACAGAAATCCGGCGTGAGCGTCTGAAGAAGTTTTCCGTCGAATCCACCGTCGAGCCCCTTCGACAGATCGATGCGCTCGAAGGGAATGCCCGAAAGCTCAGCGACCGCACGCTGGATTATGACTTCATCGACACCTTGCTCGATCAGGATGTCCGCCAAGCGGCGGCCCGGCGACTGCTTGAGCACACCCTGCGCGACTGTCATCCGATCGGGCGGGACAAGGCTTCGGGAAAGCAGATACTCGGCGAGATCGGCGCCACCGCCCTTTACCATCGCGCCGGCAACCTGCTCGGGACGATAGAGATCCGACATTGCGCTGCCGACAGACGATCGCGGAGCGGCCGGAAGGTTCTGCTTGACTGCAGGATCGTCGTTCGCAGAGGGTTCGCCGCTTTCGTTGCCTTCTCGCAGCTTGATGAGTTCCCCGTACGTGCGCTGATTCGCAGGCACGGCAGGGATCGGGCTCATCGCCATTTCCTGCGAGTCCGGCCCCGCTGCTCGAACGGATGCCGGCATCGAACCAAGATCATCGACGCTGACGCGTTTGAGGTGCTGGCGCGCAGAACCGTCTTCGCCCTTTGAGGGCAACGCCTTGGCGGGCTTGTCGACGCCCAGCTCATTGAGAATGTCGTCGATGTTGTATTTGGCCACGCGCAATTGATCCGGAAGATTGAGCAGTCAGCTTTCAGTGTTCGGAAGCAGCAGGCGAAGTCACTTCACCTTCACGGGTTTGGGCTTCGTACTCGTCTCGTCGGCGAGTTCGAGCGTGAACTTTCTCCCGTCCGCTTCGACCGTGACGCTGAGCGGCTGGATCGAGATGACCTTGAAACTCTCACCCACGAGGTCGCCCACGCGGACGAGTTCGTCGTTGATACGGGCGATCGGAACGCGCCCCTTCATGATGCTGCCGAGCTTGAGGGTTGCGAGTTCGTCGGCGAGCTTTTTCGCCCTTTCGTCCGCCTTGCGCTTCGCGATATCCGCGCTGTCATCGCGCGGCGTCGGCTCACTCTTCGCATCGCCGGCCTCTGCACCCATCAGCTTGAAGGGATTCAGGCGCACGCCCTCGGTGGTCTGCTGGTTCATAGCGTTGAGTTCAGCCATGACGCGCTGAAAGCCCTCGGCCCGCCGGTGCTGCGACTCGTCGCGCTTGTAGCTGAGATCAGCAATATTGAACTTCAGGCCCGACTGCATGCCGTATCGGCGCATGCCGTAGATCAGAGCAACCGACAGTGCCAGCGTCGTTACGATGATCACGTGCTGCGTGTGAAATCGGGTACGCGGCGCGGCAGAAAGACCGTGCGCGTCTCCAATTGCCATGCCCGCGGCAAACGCGCCGGGCATCGCCTGTCCTTCACCCGGAGCGACCTCGCCCGGAAGACGCTTTTCCTTGTTCGCGGCGCTCATTGTGTCTTTGCCCCTTCGTCGACGTAGTAGATGCTGAGGGTGAACGTGGCCTGCATGTCGCCGTTCTTGTCGGTGGCGCGCTTGAGCTTGAAGTCGGGAATCTTGGTGATGCGCGGGAGTTGCTCGAGCTTGCGGATGAAATCGTGAAACGAGCGGAAGTTGCCCTGCAGCGTCAACTCAAGGGGCTGCTCCATGTACATCGCAGCTTTCACGGCTTTGAGACTCTTCACCGTCGGCGAACTGAGACCCTGCTGGGTCGCGATTTCCGAGACTTGACGGACGATCGCGTCGAGCTCTTTCTTGCTCGGCAGCTTCGCCTCGAAGGCGTCAATGCTCGCAGCGATGTCCTTATTTTCTTTCTCGAGATCGGCGTTGCGCGAGGTCTCCTCACGCAGCTTGGAGAGTCGATCCCTCTTGAGGTCGACCTCTGCCTTGGCCAGCTCGATCTCGGCGTTCACGGGCCTGAAGACGAGCCAGTAACTCGACAGCGGCACCGCGAGCAGGATGAGCATGAGCACGAGTTCGCGAAATCCGAATCGCATGGGTGTTCACTCCGGCGGACTTGTTCAGTCGTTGGTCTTGGCGTCCGCACCGGCTGTCGCCTTCACGGGTTCCTTGACGATTTCTTTCTTCTCCACCTTGGCAACAGGCTGAATCACGCGTGCATCGACGGTGGCGTTCAGCCCGGCGGTGATCTGGAATTTTCGGAAAGTGGTCTGATCGATTTTGACGGTGTCGATGAACGGCAAATCCGGGTGATCGAGCAGGTTGCAATCGCCGAGCTTCGAAAGAAAGTCCGTGACATCGGTGTTGCGCTGGGCAAGCCCGTTGATCGTGAGCGTGTACTCGAACTTGGGTGCTCGAACCGGAGCTTTCTGCTCGTCCTTCGGATCCTTCTTCGCATCGGTCAGCGACTTCACCGCGGGCGCCTTGCCGTCGGTCTTGGGAAGTTCCTTCGGAGGCTCGATGCGCTTGCTCTTGAGTTCGAGCTCGGCGAACGCGAGCGAATCGTCCGGGCAGCGATTCACGATCTGCTCGAGGAGTGCGCTCCGCGGAATTCTCTCGGTCAACGCTGTCGTGATCTCGGCCTTATCGAGCATCTGCGAACGCTGCGACTCGAGCGCTTTGAGCTGCTCGATCTTCTTGGCTTCCTGTGCGTAGAGCTCGTTGATCTTGCTCTGCTCGGCGCGGACGGTCTCCCAGCGACGAGTCGTTACGAAGAACGCCGCGATGACGCCCACCATCACGATGGCGAAGAGCGTGAGCGCGAGTGCATTCGCACGCGACGAGCTCTGCCTCTCGACGTAGTCCTCGGGAAGAAAGCTCGTCCCGACCGGCGCCTCGTTGTTCTGTCGGAGAAACGGGTTCATGGTGAAGCCTTTCGAGAGCTGCCGACCGGGAAACTACAGATCCGCGGGGCAATGACAGAGACCGACTGCGACGCCAAAGCCCGGCTGGGGCTGTTTGAGATCCACGCCCTGGCTCGGCTCGGTGCCGGTGCGCGCCACCTTCGCGAGCGGATCGGCGAGCTTCGTGTTCATGCCGAGCGACGTCGCGACAGCGCGGCTGAACGCTTGCTGGCGACTTTCGCCCCCGAGAAACACGGCCTGATCGATCCGCTTGCCGGGGAACAAACCGTCGTGATACCGCAGGCCCATCCGGATCTCGTCACCGAGGATCTCGAGGGGTTCGCGGAGATTGACTTCGGAATCAGATGACGAAGCCGGCTCGGCGGCTCTGAGCATCGCCATGCCTTCGCCCGACTGCGCTTCGGGCATCATGCGCTCAAGAGCAAGCCGAGTGCGCTTCGCTTCGTTCATGCTGCACTTGAGCTGTTTGGAAACAGCGCGGTCGAGTTGGCGCCCGCCCACTTCGATGATTCTCTCGAACACGATCGCTTTGCCGTGACCGATCATCGCTTTGGTCGTGTGCGCTCCGAAATCGAGATAGAGCGCGATGCCTTCCTGATCGCCGCCTCCGGCAATCTCAAACGCTTTCATGGCCGCGTCGAATTCGCTATGAATTCCAACCGGCTCAAGCCCGGCCTTGCGCATCGTGAGCACCATGTGCTGCACCGCCGAACGAGCCGCGGCATTCACGATGACCTCGACCTTGGCGGCGCCGGCCGCGGAAACTTCGCGATGACGGAGCACCAGCGCGCCCGGATCGCAGCCGATTTGCTGTCCGACGGCAGCGCCGACAACCTGGCTCATCGAAACGCCATCGATCCGCTGAACCTGAAGATGCTTGCAGAAGAGTTGCCAGCTCGGAAGCGAGCAAATGATCCGCTTGCCTCGGAAGCCACCCTTTTTGATCAGCTTCGATAGCTGCGCAAGCTGAAAATCGAGTCGCGCGGCGTGATCGTCCACCAGTTCATCCGGAGTGTCGATCATCGCCGCCGCGATCAAAGTCGGAACCGATCCTGGCTGCACCTGAATCAGCTTCAACGACGAAACGCCAAAATCGACGCCGATCGCGGGCGAGAGCTGCTTCATGAGCCCGACGGAGTTGAGTTTTCGCAACAATTCGAGCGCCATGCGCCGCAATCCCTCCCACGCCGACTAACGCGACAGCAGAGAATCGACGAGTCGCATGCCACGCTTGACGCGTGCGACGGCTGCCGGGAGTTGAGCCGAGTTCTCGCCCCCACCCCCCCGCGCGATCGGCACATCCGTCGCAAGAGTTGCAATCGGGGCGCGGGAACGCGCCGCCCGATAACGACCGCTTGAATATGGGAGGTTCAGCCCGCCGAGTCGTTCACCGGCCGAGCCGCAAGTTGAAAGGCAATCTCTTCGAGCCGCGCGAGCGCCTTGGCAATGTTCCACCCCTGCGACTCGCGATTGCCGGTCAGGTTGCTCACCACCCTCAGCTCTGCAAACGGAATGTGCTGCCGCGCCGCCGCAAGCCCGACGGAGGCCCCTTCCATCGCTTCCGCCAGGGCATCAACACCACAGCGCTCCGCGATCGTTTTCGCTCGCCGGTCAGTTCCCGAGCATGAAGAGACCGTCGCGATCACTCCAATTCGATCGGCCAGGAAGCGCAGCGTTTCGTTGAAGGTTGTCGATGGAGAAAGCCAATCCGCGTCAATTCCCGCGGGAAAGCCCGCATCCGACAGCGGAGTCCAATCGGTTTGTGTCTCGATCCCCTCGTCCGCGAAGACGCATCGCGAGGCGAGAACCGATTGGCCGATCGCGAGCGGCTTCGCATGAGGGAGCGCGCCGCAAATGCCGAGATTGAGCACGCGCGAGGGTGAAATTCTCGCGATGGCGCGGGCTGTCGCTCCCGAAGCGTTTGCCTTTCCGACCCCGCTGAGCAGCAGTTCAAAGTCATCTCCGAGACTCACCGACTCCCACGCTCCCGGAACAACGGTCGAACACCCGAATCCGGCGAGGACCGCACGAGCTTCCGCCGGAGCAGCCACCACGATCAAACACCGTTCATTGGATCGTTGCGGAGTCATCAATTCAAAGAACCTTCGCGTTTCAACCGTCATCGCGCTTGGGATTTGCGCGATCCTTCGCTATCCTTAGGCGTATTGCGGCTGCCCCCGAATTCAACCGGCGGCAACCGGCAGCACGATAGCCGGTAAGTGGTTCGGCGATAATGAGGAACAGTCCTCGGTCCGCTGATCGAGCCCGTCCGAGCAGGAGACCCAAGCATGGTCAAAACAAGGCGAAAGACCTGGGTCATCGCAGCGGGTGTGGCATTGGTTCTGGTCGCCGGCACGGCATGGTCACTCCGGGGCGGACGACCCTCGAGCGGCACCGGTTCCGATTCGGAAATGCTGCCGACCACCGACACGGCCGAGATCACCCGCGTGAGCTTTGATATCACCACCCTGGCAACAGGCGAGCTTGAGGCCAAGAAGCAGGTCGAGATTCGTTCTCGGGTCGAGCAGCAGGCCGTGATCCAGGAGATCATGCCGGAAGGCACTCGCGTGAAAGAAGGCGATGTGCTGGTCCGCCTCAACGCCGACCGTCTTCTGACTTCGATCGACGAGCAGCTACTTCAGATCGAAACCGCCAAGAGCGAGCTCGTCGCGGCAGAAAACGGCTACAACATCCAGGTCAACGAGAATTCAAACAACCTCCGCAACGCGGAATTAAAAGTAACACTCGCGCAGCTTTCGCTCCAGCAATGGCTCGAGGGCGAAGTGAAGACCAAGCGCGAGGCCAATCGACTCGCGCTCTCGCAGTCCAAGCTGGAACTCGATCGCCTCGCCGAAAAGGTCATCCGCTCGCAGAAGCTGCAGGACCAGGGCTTCCTTTCCAAAGACGAACTGGAGCGGGACGAACTCGAATACATCAAGAACCAGAGCGCGTGGATCAAGGCCCAGTTGGATGACCGGGTCTACGAAGACTTCCAGTTCCCCAAGGACCAGAAGCAGAAGCAGGGCGACCTCGAGCAGGCCAACAGCGAACTCATCAAGGTCAAGATGAACGCCGAGATCGATCTCGCGAGCAAGGCTGCACAGCGCAACAACAAGCGCACCCAGCTCACCATCCGCGAGAACTCGCTGGCAAAGCTTCGTCAGCAGCTCGATGCGTCGACCGTCAAAGCACCGTCCGCCGGCATGGTGGTCTACGCGACAAGCATGAGGCGAAACGGCTGGGGGGGCAACGAAGGCCCACTCCAGATCGGCCGGCAGGTGTATCCCAACGAACTGCTCGTCGTCCTCCCCGATACCAGCGAAATGGTTGCGTCGGTACAGGTACACGAAAGCCTCGCCGGCGATGTGAAGCCGGGCATGCCCGCGACGGTCAAAGTGGATGCCGCGAACGGTAAGGTTTTCCAGGGCATCGTCGATTCGATCGGCGTTCTCGCGGAATCAGGAGGTTGGCGCGATCCCGACCGCCGTGAGTACACCGTTAAAATCAAGATCGACGGCGAAGACGACATCGCCCTGCTGAAGCCCTCGATGCGCTGCGAAGCACGCCTCACAATGGGCCGCATCAACAATGCCATCGCGATTCCCGTTCAAGGCGTCTTCACAGATGGACCCGTCCGCTTTGTCTACGCCCAGAAATCAGGCCGGTACGAAAAGGTGCCGATCAAGCTCGGAAAACGCTCGGACACCTTTGCCGAAATCCTCGCGGGCGCCGACACCGGGCGAACCATTCTGCTCCGTGATCCGACGCCTTCCGAGGTTCTCTCGGGTGGTTGGGACAAACCGCTGCTCGAACTCGCGGGTTACACACTCGACGAAAAGGGCAATCCGATCGTCAAGGAAGTTGCATCTCCGAAGACGGCAGTGGCGACGGCTAAGAAGATCGAATCCAAGCCCGGTGCCGAGACTGTTCCGGCGGCCGCAGAGGTCGCGAAGCCCGCAACAACCGCAGTCGCCCTCAAGCCGGTGGATGCCAAAGTGGAAAGCAAACAGGCCGACGCCTCGCAGCCCGCGAAGTAAGCGTTCAAAGCTTGATTTACGAGGCCTTTCGCTGCTTCATCAGCTCCGCCGCGCGGTTTTCCAATCCCGGGGCGCCATGCATCAGGTCGTACGCATGCGGGGTCGGCGCCGCGAAGTTATCGTCTGCCACGGCGTACCCCTCCGCCCGCACGATCGAGATGTCGGGCCGAATGCGCAGATCGAAGACTTCGGGGTCTCCCTCTCGTCCGTGAGGCAGGAGGGTTTCCACCACAGGACGACACGGCTTTTCGTGCGTCCAATGCGTGACCACGCACTCATGCCCGGTTGAGAGCGTGACGATCGTCCCCGGGGCATACGCCGGAACGACATTGAGAATCGCCTTCAGCACGATCGGGTCAAGCCGGCTTGCATACTGCGGCTGTTGGATCAACTTCAATGCCCGCACCGTGGGGATCGACGTCCGGTCTTGCCCGCCAAAGTGGTGGAGCCGCGTGAAGAGGTCAGCCCCAGCAACGATTCGGGCAAAGACATGAATCTCCTGTCCTTTCGGAGGGGTCTCATCTTCGTCGCGCCGTCCGGGAAAGCCCTTCCCATCAAAGGTCTGGTGATGGTTCAGGACCACAGCCGCCGCCGAGGGTTCGACCTGATCCCGCACGAGGTCGTACCCGATCTGCACATGTTCACGGAAGGCCGGGTCAGAGTCGTCGCCCGTTTGATCCCAGCGATCGCGAACCGCCGGATCGAGCCTGAGCATGCCGATGTCATGGAGCATCGCGCCAACGCCAAGGTTGGAAACGTCCTTCGCGCTGTGTGCCGCGAGTCGGATGCGCTCATGAATCAGGTAGAAATCGAGTTTGATTCCCATCAGCACGCTGAGCAGACAAACGCTGCTGGCGTGCCGAAGTGCTGGTGACGAACCCTCACCAAGTTCGTGTACGAACATCGCCGCTTTCGGCCGCTCGCAGAACTTTTCGAGCAGTCCCGAAACAGCCCGCTTGTACGAAATGTAATCGAGCCGGGCATGAGCGTCGGCGATCACGCTATCGAGCGCAGTCCTGATCTGTCCCGTAACAGCCGAGCACGCCTGGAGGACACCCGCAGAGAAATACTCATTGAGCCGGTCGAGTCGCGGGTACTTCACCCACACCTCGTACAGTCCGATCTCACGCATTTTCGCGATGGTGTGGGGGTCAAGGACCGCACCGGGGCGCAGCAGGACCACCTCGGGCCGGCGCGGGTGCAGCACCGGCATCGCCACGATCATGCCGTCCTGGGCCTGGTAGGTCGTCACTCTGAGCATGCAGAAAACCCCCATCCCCCCATCGGTCGGATGTCGCGCCCGGTCCAGCTAGTCCCTTGAACCGATGCCGACTGATGGCACTCCACATTCCGATAAGCCGCGTTTCCTACACTCGCAGCCCATGTCGATCCACGTTTCCAAGCTCCGCTGCGGCATGGCGCTGCTCGTCGAGCCAAATCCCGCCGTCCGCTCGCTCGCACTTTCCTGGCTGGTGCCCGGCGGATCCGCCGAAGATCCGGCCTCGCGCCTCGGCCGGGCCGCGATGTGGACCGAACTGCTCATGCGCGGTACGCAGTCGCTGGAATCCCGCGCCCACGCTGATGCCGTCGACCGGCTCGGAGCATCCAGGCACGTCGATAACGGGACCTACTTCTTGCGTGTGAGTTCCATCCTGCTCGGCGATCGACTCCGCCCAACGCTGCCCCTTCTCACGGACATGGTGCTCAAGCCCCGGTTCGATCAGGACGCCGTCGAACCCGCACGCGACCTGGCTCTTCAAGCCATCGCATCACTCGCCGACGATCCGCAAGAGCGCGCCGTTCTCGCGGCCCGCGACCGCCACTTCCGTTCACCTCTCAACCGCTCCGGGCTTGGAACCGAAGCCGGACTGACTTCCATCACGCACGACGAACTCGTCAAGGGCTGGGCGGAAGTGCAGAATCCGTCGCGGTCCATTTTCTGCGCCGCAGGCGCCGTGGATGCCGTCGAGCTTGCTCAGCAACTCGATGAGCTCTTCGCAGATTGGACCGGCTCCGATCCCGAGCCCGCCGTCGAAGGCACAGCACCCCGCGGCTACGCCCACGAAGCGGACGAAACGAACCAGATGCAGGTGGTGCTGGTCTACGACGCGCCTCCAGAGTCATCGCCCGATGCTCTCCTTGAGAAGATCGTCGTAAGCGTCCTCTCGGGAGGCATGTCCGGCCGACTTTTCAGCGAAGTCCGCGAAAAGCGCGGCCTCTGCTACAGCGTCAGTGCGGGCTACCGGGGCGATCGCGATACCGGCGGGGTTGTTGCGTACGTCGGCACAAAGCCAGAGCGTGCGCAGGAGAGCCTGGATGTATTGGTTTCTGAACTGCGGCGCATCCTGACGCCCGAAGGCGCGATTACGGCCGATGAGTTTGAACGGGCCCGCGTGGGAATGAAGAGCCGGCTGGTCTTCTCCGGTGAATCATCCGCCGCTCGCGCTGCCGCACTCGGCTCTGATTACTTCCGGCTCGGCAAGTGCCGCACGCTCGTCGAACTCGCTCGCGAAGTCGATGAGGTGACGCTGGAGCGTGTGAATGACTACCTGTCGAGGCGCCAGCTTGGCCAGATGACAATCCAAACGGTTGGACCCGCGGAACTGAAGGCTCCCACCTCCTGATTCGGTTCCGTTGTGTCTTTCAGATCTTGGTCTGCGACTCTTTCAGCGACATCGCAATGCCGACTTCCTGAAGCCGCATGCTGGCGCGATCGAGTTGCTCCTTGGCGCGATGAAACTCGTCCGCGTCGACCGAATTCCATTCCGTCTCGGCCTTGCGAACGAAATTCCGCAGCGCCTCCATTCGACGCTCCAACTCCACACGGTTCTCGGCTTCGAGAATGTCCTTGAACCGCTCAAAACGCTCGCCGATCCACTTGAGATCGAGCTTGGAATTCGCAATCAGGTCCACAATGCGGTGCCGCTTCATATCTTCCCGCGCATGCGTGTAGCTCTCGCGTTCCATTCGGTCGACCTCTTCCCGCGTCAAACCGTGATTCGGAATCACTTGCAGGGCCGCACGCTTTCCGCTCCGCCGCTCCTGAGCCGAGACGCTCAAAACTCCGCTGGAATCCACCAGAAACTGAACTTCCAACTGCGGAATCCCCGCCGGCATGGGCGGAATCCCCCGCAAATGAAACTCTCCAAGCCTGCGGCAGTCCGCCGCCATCTCGCGCTCGCCCTGAAACACCGACAAGCGGATCGAAGTCTGGTTATCAACGCTGGTGGAAAAGAACTCACTTGCCTTCGCCGGAACCGAACTGTTCCGCACGATCAGCTTCGCAACCGCTCCCCCCACTGTCTCGATGCCGAGCGAGAGCGGAATCACATCAAGCAGCAACGCGCCCTTTGTGGAACCGGACAGAATCGACGCCTGCACCGCCGCGCCGAGTGCAACCACCTGATCCGGATCGACCGCGATATACGGCTCCAGCCCGAAAAACTCCCCCACCGCTTTCCGTACCAGTGGGGTTCGCGTCATGCCACCGACCATGATCACGCGATCAATCGCCGCGTCGCCGCGAGACTTCGTTGCATCCGACAATGCCCGGCCGCAATGTTCCAGTGTCCGTTCAACCAACGGACGGATCGAGGCCTCGTACTCCGTTCGAGTCACGGCCTTGTCGATCGTTTTCTCCGAGAGATTGAACGACGCAGATGCCGCCTCGGCGTCGGTGAGACGCCACTTCACTCGCTCTGCCTCGCGCTGGAGTACGCGTCTGTCGGGTGGCGACAGGCTCGCCGGATCACCGCCGAGAAGCAATCTCATCAAGAGATGATCTGCATCATCGCCCCCAAGGCGCGTATCACCCGCAGTCGAGAGGACCTCAAAGAAACTGGTCTCGCCCTCCGCCTGAGCCGGAGTGATGCGCAGAATTGAAACGTCAAACGTCCCCCCGCCAAGGTCGTAAACGGCGACAAGTCGCTCCTTTCGCTCATCGGACAATCCCGCGCCAAGCCCGTACGCCAGCGCCGCGGCCGTGGGCTCGTTCACAATTCGAACCACATCCAATCCCGCAAGCCGCCCCGCATCCCGAGTTGCCTGGCGCTGCGCATCGTCGAAGTACGCAGGCACCGTGACGACCGCGCGGGAAACGCTCTCTCCAAGCACCCTGCTCGCACGCTGCTGAAGATCCCGAAGAATTGCCGCCGCAACTTCCTGGGGCGAGACAATCTTCGTCTCGCCCGGCCACGAAAGCTCAATCCGGGCTGTGTTGTTTTCGCCAGCCACGATTCGAAACGGAAGAAACGCGGCGTCCGTGGTCGCATCCGCAAGTGACCGGCCCATCAACCGCTTCGCGCTCGAAACCGTCGTCGTGGAAAAATTCGAGGCCTGCTCCCGTGCGTCGTGACCCACCGCCACACCGCCCCCCGGCTCAAACCGCACCACACTGGGAAGCAGTGCCCGACCGAGTTCATCCAACAGCACCCGAGGCCCCCGCTCATCGCAGACCGCCACCAGGCTGTTGGTGGTTCCAAGGTCAATCCCGACGATGCGAGAGGCCGCGTTCACGCTCGGACGGTAGCGGCGATCGCCTTTGATCGCGGGCCTCCGCCACAACACGTCTTCCTACCCTTCCGCCCTATGCATATCGCGGCCAACTGGCTGAATTCCTACCTGGAACCGGGCAACCTGACTGCGGCACAAATCGAGGCCGCGCTCATTGATGCCGGTTTTGAAATCGAATCGCAGGAAAAGCTGGCCGACGGCGACACCCGCTTCGACGTTGCCATCACTTCCAACCGGGGCGATGCGCTCAGCATCGTCGGCCTCGCACGCGAGGCCGCCGCCAAGACGGGCCGCAAACTCAAGGCCCCGGGAACGGGTGGCAAAGAAAAATCCGAACCATCGCCGGCTTCCGAGGATGTCTCCTCCGCAATCACGCTGGAGAACCGCGTTCCGCAAGCCTGTCCACTGTTCACGCTCCGCGTCATCCGTGGCGTGAAAATCGGTCCGAGCCCCGCATGGCTTGTGCGCGCTCTCGAATCCGTCGGCCAGCGATCGATCAACAACGTCGTCGACATCACTAACTTCATCAACTTTGAGCTTGGCAACCCCTGCCACGTTTTCGATCTCAAGAAGCTCGCGGGCGGAACAATCGTGGTTCGTGAAGCAACCGAGGGCGAAAAGCTGCTCACCCTCGACGGCAAGCAGCGTGTGCTCAAAGCCGGCGAGACTGTGATTGCCGATGCGCAGCGCGCCCAAAGTCTCGCCGGGATCATGGGTGGCGGCGACTCGGAAGTTTCGAACTCCACCACCGATGTCGCGCTCGAAATGGCAACGTGGGATCCGGTCCGCGTCCGTTCCGCGGCACGCCGCCTTCAGATCCGCACCGACGCCAGCCACCGTTACGAGCGCTTCGTCGATCCTCGCACGGTGGAATCGGCTTCACGTCGCGCCGCAAGCCTGATCGTTGAAGTCGCCGGCGGACAACTGCTAAAGGGTGTGCTAAGTGCGGGTTTGCCTGCTGCGCCTCAGACTCTCGTTTCACTGCGTCCGGAGCGATGCTCGAAGATTCTCGGCATCACTGTGCCGCAGGATCGAATCGTCTCGATTCTCAAGAGTCTCGAGATCGGCGTCCAGCCGCAAGGCAATTCGCTTGAGTGCACGATTCCTGTCTTCCGCCCCGATCTCACCCGCGAAATCGATCTCATCGAAGAAATCGCCCGCCAGCACGGCCTTGAGCAGATCCCGCTCGCCCCACGCCTGGCAGTCTCAGTCAAGCGTCCGCAAGATCGCGTCCGCGCCCGACGCGAATTGAGCGCGGTGCTCGGAGGCCTTGGCTTCTTCGAGACGGTCACATTCTCGTTCACCCGTCCCGAACGAGCGGCGGCATTCGTTCCAACCGGCCTCACAACCATTGGTGTCGATGATGACCGTCGAGGTGAAGAGCCGACGCTCCGCCCGAGTCTCCTGACGGGCCTGCTCGCTTGCCGCAAAGCGAACCTGGATGGTCAGGTCACCAATCCTGGTGGCGTCCGTCTGTACGAATCCGCCTCCGTATTCGCGAATGGCGCCGACAACAACGCCGTTGAGCATCGCAGCCTCGGCCTCCTGATGGATGTCGCATTCGCGGGCAAATCCGTGTCCCTCATCGAAAAGCAGGATGGCGTCCGTTCTTTACGTGGCGTCATCGAATCCGTGGTCATGTCTCTCGGGGGATCGAAAGCAACCTCGCGCCTCCGCTTCGAACCGGCCACCGCCATCTCGGCCGCGTTCGAGCCCGGCACGTTCGCCGTCGTCTACCTCGGAGACGCCAAGCTCGGCCACTTCGGCCTGCTCGCGGCGTCGGCGGTCAAGAGCTTCGGCCTCGAACAACCGCTTGTCGGAGGCGAATTCCTCGTTGATGACCTGCTTGCGCTCTACCCGCCCCGCGGCAACATCGCCCCGCTCCCCGCCTTTCCCTCCGTTGAACGCGATCTCTCTCCAGTCGTCGCCGAATCAACAACGTGGGCCGATGTCTCCCGCCTTGTGCAAGGCGTCGGTTCAACAGCCGAAGGCAAACGCCTTGAGTCGTTTCGCTTCATCGGAACGTACCGGGGCAAGCAGCTTGGTGAAGGCAAGAAAAGTGTGACACTTCGTGTGGTTTTCCGCGACCCGACAAAAACGCTCCGCCACGAAGAAGTGGATCCGGAAGTGAACGTGCTGATGGATCGCCTGAAAAACGACCTGCACGCCGAATTCCGCGGCGCATAAACGTCGGTCGCGTTGCCGATTTCTAGCGGCCCGCCGGGTGCAACACGCCCCCGCGAAGTACCGACCTCACGCGCTCCGGCGTAAGCCCGAAGCGACTACGGAACTCCATCGCAAACTGCGACGGATCGGAATAACCAAAGTTGGAAGCGATTCGACCGATCGGCGCACGAACCGCCGCGAGTTCGTCCACGGCCGATCGCAAACGCAAGCAGGCCCGAAATTCCTGCGTTGTCATCCCGAGCCTGCGTTTGAAGGCCTGGCAAAGGTGCGAAGTCGAGACGCCTACTCGCCGCGCGATTTCCTCGAGCCCGATCGACTCGCCGATGCTGAGCGAGATCAACTCCTGCGCCCATCGCACGTAGTCGTCGTCGTTCACACCATGGCGCGAGGGCGCCCGCTTTACACGTTCTGCATACGCCGCGTCGATCAGATCGCCGACTGCCTCCCGCAATACATCATCCGCTTCGTCCGATCTCGGAATGGCAGTTGCAAGTCTCGACAGTGTCAAGTACGTCGCGTCGCTCATCGGGCCATCAACGAACGTCAGCGGCTGTTCGCGACGCGCATCGACGCGGGGATCGTGCGGCCGGATCGCATCCGCGAGAATCGCGGAAGGCAGGCGAATGAACAGCGTCGTCTCTCGAAGCGAACACACGCTCCGCGCTGTGTAGTGGCAGCCCTTGTTATAGAAAACCGCTCGAACAGGGGTCGTGATTTTTTCGCCTCGTCCGGCCTGAGTGACGGCGATCACGCTTCGAGGAATGGCGATCAGGTGCGATTGCGCAACGGCGTGACGCAGCTCACCGGGCGTTCGGCTCAATGAGCGGAACACGCCCGCTTCGAAGTGATTGGTTCGGACTAGTACCGTTGTTTGCGAACGCATCCCAGCTCCCTAGACCCACGGAAGCACACGGCTTATTCGGCGATCGTCCCCGGAAGTTGCACCGGGTGCTCAGAAGAGCATTTCCGTACAAATAGGGCCCAAGGCGGCCCTCGGAGTGGCGATTGCCAAGCCCGTCAGATGCGCAGCTCTCCACAGTCACACGCGATCAAGGTCAAAATTTTGCAGAAAATTGTGATGAGTCCCGATCGCAACACGCCCCGGTCAACGGCGACGCCTGCAACCCACCAGCAAGCCCATTGCAATCACCGCTCCCACTGATGGCGCCGGCACAATGTCCGGGGTCACCAGCAAGTCGTTGCACATGGGAAAGCCCGACGCAAAGGTGCCCAGTAGAGCCCCCGTCGCCTCGTCGTATTTATTGATGATTCCCCAGTTCCAAGACGCGATCAGGAGAGTTCCATCCGGAAGGACCGCCTGCCCGACCGGACCGTTTACCTGATTCGAGATGTTCAGAACGGTCTGATTTGTCGCCAGGTTGTATCTGGCGACCGAGTTGCGCCCGTATTCAGAAACGTACAGGTTTCCCCCAAGTCCGGCTCGAACATAAAGCGGCTGCCGAAACGTCGCTGTCAACGCGCCCTGCGAAGCCCCGCTGGTCGCATCAAACTTGTAGACTTTGCCACTCTGGAATCCGCTCACGTACATCGTGTTTCCAATCCATGCCAGTCCCGCCGGATACTTCATCCCGCTGACGCTTGCAAATGCGCCAAGCCACGCTCCGGTGGTGGGATCGAACCGGTGCACCGCGTTGTCGCCGTTGCTGCACACGTACAGCATTCCGTCGGGACCGAAGGCGCTGTATCCCGCGCGCTGCAGCCCGCCGGTTGCGAACGTTCCCATGAATGCGCCCGTTGATCCGTTGTAGCGGAGCACCCGCGCGTTGCTCGCGTCTGAAACATACAGATTGCCGTCGGTTCCGTAAGCCATCCCATCCGGAAAGCTCAGCCCACCGCTGCCTGTCGACACAAACTTGCCGACGAGTGAACCGTCGAGTCGGTATCGATTGATGCTCCCGTCCTGCCAGCTTCCTACCAGCACAAACCGCTCGGCCCGCGCCGAGATCGACATCAGCACCATGCCCGCAATCAATACCCAGTTTCGAATACGCATCGCGATCTCCCGCTCCCACGAATTAAAGCGAAAACCGGCGCCGAACGGCGACGTTTCCGCCCAAACTAACCGGGGCAGAATCGCTGTTCTTCCGGAATCTTGCGATCTCAGGAATTTGGGGAAACTCGGCCAGCATGCACAAGGCTGCGCCATCGTGCAGGGGGCATGCCGAATCGTTTCCGGAAGCTGTCGGTGAAGTGGCTCTGGCTCGAATACCCCGCGCGTAGGCCGATCACCGACAAAGGCATGCGTGAATCAAGCATCTCACCCGCCGCGGAACGAAGGCGCATGCGATCGCGAAACTCGTGAATCGTCATCCCAACGACGCGTTTGAATACCCGATGTAGATGAAACGGGGAAACGCCGATTCGGCCAGCTATGTCCGTCAAGGTTGCGGACGATCGAAAATCCCCGGCGATGAGCTGCTGAGTCCATCTCGCATATTCGCAATCGGCCTTTCCGTTCTTCTCGCGCTGCCGAATCGACCGGGCTCGGTACGCCGAACTCACGACGTCGTGCACCAATCGAAGCATTTCTTCGTCCGCCTCAATCGAATCCAGCAACGACGCCCCCGCGCGGCCTTCTATGCCAACCCGCCGCACGTACACGTCATCTGGAATCGGACCTCCGGAAAAAGCGAACGGAGTTTCCGGTCGATCAAAGACTTTGCGATCAAACGACCCAATCGAATCTCGAAGAACGCCGGCATCGACTCGGAGAAAGCTTGTCACCTCCAGCGTCGAACCGATCGTCGTCGCAACATATTCACATCCCCTGTTGTAGAAAACTGCCCCAACCGGCGTGGCCACTTCAGTCGGTCGGCCGGCTTGAGTGATATTCGAAGCGTGCCGCGGGAACGCTACCAAGTGCGAAAGTGCGATGGAAGTGCGAGTCTCTCCCGCAAACGCGGCTTCGGAACGGAATATCCCGAACTCAAAGAGTGGCGTTTTCAGCAGCGTTTTTTTGAATTCCCGCAAGCGACCTCCGCGAACATGTTCGCCGCGGCTGATTTGCGGTTTCCCCCTCTGAACCCCAGCCTCACGTTTTCGACCGATTCGCCGGCGGCCCCGGTCGAGGCTTGCACCCCCGCCATCCTGCATCCGTATTATGGATTCGTTGACAGGCCGCCGCCCCGCCAAGGGAGTTTCGCGGAGCGGCAGAAACTGTTACATGACGTCGGGAGTCTTTTTCATGGGCACTTCGACCATCGCTCCAAACGCCGCCAGCAACACCGCTGCGGCACTTCCTGGCCCCGCCGTCTTTCATGTCCCAAGCGCCCAGGAAGAACGCCCGTTCATCTATGTCAACGGCCAGATGCTCCCCAAGAACAAGGCGATGGTCAGCGTCTACGACCACGGGCTTCTGTATGGCGACGGCGTTTTCGAAGGCATCCGCGTTTACCGCGGAAAGATCTTCAAGTCCAAGCAGCACATGGATCGGCTTTATAAGTGCGCCGAAGCGATCCGGATGCAGATCCCGATTACACGCGACGAGATGGTCGCCGTGCAGCGCCGCTGCATCGAGATGAACAACATTTCCGAAGGCTACATCCGTCTCGTCGTCAGCCGAGGCTACGGCACGCTGGGCCTCGACCCGCGCAAGTGCCCCGTTCCTGGCGTCATCTGCATCGCCGATGAGATCCATCTCTTCCCGAAAGAGATGTATGAAGAGGGCATGCGTGTCATCGTCGCGAATCGGCCCAAGACCCCGATCCCGTGCCTCGATCCGCGAATCAAGAGCCTCAACTACCTGAACAACATCCTCGCCAAGTGCGAGGCAATCGATTACGGCTGCCACGAAGTCATCATGCTCAACACCGATGGCTTTGTCACCGAGGGTTCGGGCGACAACGTCTTCATGATTAAGGACGGCGTCGTCTACACGACTCCGAGTGATGCGGGCATCCTCGAAGGAATTACGCGGGAGTTTGTGCAGAAGGTACTCTGCCCCGCGCTCGGCCTGAAGTGCTCCGAGAAGAACATGAAGCTCGAAGAGCTGCTCAAGGCCGACGAGGTATTCCTCACCGGCTCCGCTGCAGAGATCATTGCGATCTCACAGATCGATCAGCACGACGGCAAGAACATCACGAAAGCTCATAAGATCGGCAAGAGCAACGGTGAAGGCCCGATCACGAAGAAGCTGCGAGCCAAGTTCCGCGAAATCGTGACGAGCGATGCGGTGCCCGAGGAATGAGTCCGCGACATTTTTCATGGATCGAAATTCAGCAATAAGAACGCGGCGAACTGCCGCGTTCTTTGTATTCTGAGATAGCCGTAGTTCGATTTTCTGCTCGCGTCGTCACGAGGAGCTTTTAAACCCAATGAGATGCGCTTTCCTTATTGCCCTGCTCGTTGTCAGCCAGCACGCATCGGGGCAACCGAATGCAGTACCGTCGGAGAATTCAGGTGTTCTCCCTGCCGTCGGGGCGTGGAAATCGCTCGATCCGATGCTGGTTGGTCCGGCATCGACGTTGTTTCGCAGCGACATGCCGTTCATCGCTCCGACGCACGCCTGCAAGCTACCGAAAGAAATTCAGCGGCTGCGTGCCATTTCCATCTGTCCGGATGGATCGGGAGTGCTGATTTTCACTGTCTTGGATGGAAACGACTCGCTGGTGAAAGTAGATGTCAACACCGGCGCGACGCTCGGGGAGCCGACTAAGTTCGGAAAAGCTTTCAGGCAGTTCACCTTTTGCCGGTCGGGAGCCAATTCACTCTTGGTCCGCAGCTCGCGCACAGAGATCTCCCAGGTCGATTCAAACTCGGGGAAGGTGATCCGAACGTTCGACGTGGATGGCGCATCTCTGAACTTCTGCGCCGCCGCCGACGGCGCCTCGTTCGCGATTGATACTCCTTCCGGCGTTGAAATTTGGGATCTTGTCAACGGCAAGTCTCGCGGGATTGTGCGCCCCGAAGGAAACGAGTCAATTCGACTCGTTCCTGTCGCGCTTCCCTCGGCCGACAAGATACTCGCGTGCCACATGGACGGCGACAAAGCGAACTTCGTCGTCCTTGACGCGACTACCAAACGAAAACTGGCAGAATCACAAATCAAGATGGGGCCGTTCGCGCCCTCAAGCGATCTTTCGTGCATGCTGATCGCTTCAATTGAATCAGCCAAATGGGAGAAGGCCGGCATTTGGAACACAACAACGCTCGAGAAAATGAGTGAGTCGACACTTTCCCCATCCCTTGCAGCGATATCGCAGAAGCTTGGGCCAAACGGCCGACTCCTCCTCTTGCAGGAATACATGGTCCAGCCGATTTTGGTATTTGACACAAAGAAAAGCGAATTCATCGCGGCGCTCGGCCCGGACGGATACGGGAGCGTGATGTTTGATGTTTCTCCCGATTGGCGCAGTGCGGCATCGATCGTCGGGCCATGGATAAATGGTGATCTGCAGCCGGGATGGATCGCCGTCTACGACCTGAAGGGTGTTGGCCGCTAGCTTAATGGAAGCTCGTTTTCCCGATACGGATTTCTCGTCAGCCAAGAGCATGTCATGTGGATCGAACCCGTCACGCTTCACGGGCAAAACGTCCGGCTTGAACCGCTCGAGGCTCGGCACGCCCCGGATCTTCTGGCCGCGGCCGACCCCGAGCTGTTCCGTTTCACGGCCCAGCACCCTCCCGAGTGGACCGTGAGCGGATTCGAACGCGAGATCGCATCCGTGAATTCCATCACGGACAGCGTTGCGCTCGCAATCGTGCTCAATTCGACCGGTAAGGCAATCGGTCGCTCCACCTTCATGGACATCAAGGCCGAACACCGGGGCGTCGAGGTCGGTCGCACCTGGATCGGCCGGGCGCATCACGGAACGATCGTGAACCCCGAGATCAAATTCCTCATGCTCCGCCATGCATTCGAATCCCTCGTTCCCACCGCGATCCGGGTGCAACTTGTGACCAGCGGCAAAAATCTGCACAGTCAGACGGCGATCGCAAAGCTCGGCGCAGTCCGCGAGGGTGTGCTGCGCCACTGCCGCATCGCGACCAACCCAGATCCCAATGTCGCACCAGAGATTCGCGACGCAGTTTATTTCAGCATTCTCGCAGCAGAATGGCCGAGCGTGAAACAACGCCTCGAAGATCGCATCGCGCGCTTTCAGAACTCACTCGCACGATGAGTGCGTCCCCGCTCCGCATTCGCAAGAATCCGCTTCAAAAACAAAGCAGCCCCGCAAAGGGGCTGCTCGGTCACTCTTCGGTGGGGAGGTCACGGTTGCCCGAGACCCGAAGAGCACGCGGAAAAGTTTTGATTCAGCGGCGACGACGCGCCGCGGCAAGACCCGCAAGGCCCGCCAAGCTCAGCGTTCCGACGCTGGGAACCAAAGTTCCTTCGACAACCGCACCCGGCGCGCTGCCGTAGGTGTAGCCGGTCTGCCAATCCGGACCGGACTGCCAGTCGATGTTGCCGCTGAGGATCGGGTCAGCGTTGCCAGCCCAAACCCAGACCGGATCAACGAAGGGCTCTTCCGAGCTCTCGGCGACGATCCAGTAGGTCTGACCTGCGTTCAGAATCGGATGAAGCACCGACTCCGCAACGTCGAGTACCGGATTCCAGCCGACCGCGCCGGTCGCCATGTTCCATGATTCGAGGATGGTGCTACCCGGGTGCGTCGCGCCACCGTTCGCGTCCGTGCGGAGCGAAAGCGTGAAGGTGCGTCCGGCGTTGTCGAAGTCGTTGCTCATCATCCAAACGCCGATGCGGTCAAGCGAGTAGGACTGACCGGCGGTGAATGCGACGGCGACGGACTGGCCGACGAAGACGTCGTAGCCCGTGAAGCCGAAGAAGCCGCCGTCCGGCGTGCCGGAGTTGAAGATCGTCGCGGCGTTGGCCGAGCCAGCGAGCGCGCCGGCGGCCACCAATGCGGCTGCAACAAACGATGAAGGGGTGCGGGTCATGTCTTGCTCTCCTCTGCGTGCGGAATACGCGGGTTTCTTGCCGCTTTGAGGTAGAACTCCAAGAGCTCCATCCCGCGGCACTTGAGCAGGTATACCAGACCCCAGAACTACGTTCAAGGAAGTTTCAAGGAAACTTCAGAGATTTATTTCAAATTGCCCCAATGCCATGTTATCATGTGGAAACAGCCTGTTTACGATCTGTTTGCCCATGACCCCTATCTCCCCTCCAACTTCCGCTGCCGGTTTGCCACCAAGCGATGCCTTGGACGTCCGCATCATGCGAACGGGCGACGAACTTATGAACGGGCTGACCAAGGTTTTGAAGTTCGTTCCAGGAAACGATGCTGGCCCGCAGCGGCTCGCCACAGAGCTTGGTGTCGACACGGTGCTCGCATCCCGACTGCTGAAGGCCGTCCGCTCTCCCGACTCGATGAGCATGATCCATCGGACTCCGGGTCCTGAACCGCTCCGGCGAGTTCTAAAGGCCAGTGCGAAGCACGGCGTCCCGGCGGACATCCTGGCGGCAGCGCACGAGGCCGTCGATGCGTTCGAGCACCTGATCGACAGTGCCGCCGGAGATCGGAGTTCGCTTGAGGCAATTCTGAGTGCCTGGGTACCCGAAGCGCGGCGCGAGTTTGAGCTTCGTCGCAAGCAGGCCGCGTTCCGGGCCATCAGCCAGCTCAAAGGCCTCCAAGCCAATGTCTTCGCCGAAACGGCGATCTTCACTCCCAGCGCGGATGGCGAGCACTGCGACGTCGTCTGGATCAAGGCCGTCTCCGGGCTCTCCAGGCTTCGCCCTGCTGCCGTCGTGAAGTTCACTTCGAAACGAGGCGTCGAGGCCCCGAACACGCGAGTGCCCGTAACGCTTTCTGGCGAACCGATCGACTCTGTGCAGAATGCCGTCGTTCCGGAATTCTGCACGAGCCCGACGCCCGCCCTGACTGCCCAGATCGTCGGCGAGCAAACACACTACCTGCTCGAGGGCGTCAAGCTCGGCGATTCGATTCAGATGATGACCTGCGAGGTCAATCGATCCGAGATCGCCCGTTATGTCCCGACTTCTCGAGGCCGACGCGCTTGGTCATCGAGTGATCTCGCAATCCCCGCTCAGCGATTCCAGTTCGACACGATCATCCATCAAGATCTGTTTCCGGGCGAACACCCTGATCTTCGCATCTACGACACCGCCATCCGCGGCACCGCCGACCGCAACGACCCCGCACGTGATATCGATCAGTTCGATCTTCTCGAAACCGTCGAGCATCTCGGCACCGGGCTCGCCCGATTCGCCTCGAGCGATGTCCCCCGCTACCGGCAAATGCTCGAGTTCATCTGTTCGAAGCTCGGATACGACCCGATGAAGCTGCGGGGCTACCGAGTTTCGTCCGACTATCCGCTTTACGGGTCGCAGTACGCGATGAGCTTCCGCACGACCGATCCGCCTGCGGTCCCCAACACCTGATTGCGTTTATTCCCAGATATACACGCTGGCAACAGTGACGTCGTCGGCGAGGTTCACGAGCGGTGCCGCGGCAAACGGACCCTGCGCTGCTTGCGCGATCAGCTGCGGCGCTGCATGCGCTTTCACTGACTGAACCAGATTTACCACATCCTCTTCCGGATTGGCACTGCTCGAAAGCGCAGCAACGGTGCGCTGCAATCCGAATTCATCTCCAGCCGGCGAAGGCTGCTCGTGCACGCCGTCGCTGTACAGGATAATGCGTGAACCCGGCTTGATCGGCACCGTTTCGGCGGTGTAGCAATAGTCGGCATCAACGCCGATCGGCACGCCGCCCACGGTCTCGATTCGCTGCGGCTCCTCACCGGGAGGCATGAGCAACCAATAGCCGTGACCGGCATCAACGATGCTGAGCGTTCCGCCACCTTCGCTCGCAGGGCGAGGATCGATGATCGCGAACCAGATCGAAATAAACTGGCCGGCGTCGCAGCGCGTCGAGAGGTGGCGGTTGGTCGCGTTCATCACCTTTGCCGGATCAGACGTGTGCGTCAGCATCGCATTGATGAACGCCTGCGCCGTCGCCATACGGAGGGCAGCACCAACCCCTTTGCCTGCGACATCACCCAGCAAAACGGCCACTTTCCCGTGTGGATTTCCAGGATCGAGCGCGATGACATCGAACAGATCGCCAGCCACGATCCGGCCCGGCTCGCTGTGCATCGCGTACGTGATCGCCCCGACGCGAGCTGTCGGAACCGGCATGATGAGGCTTTGGGCATCGCGGGCGGCCTGCAGATCTGCCTCAAGTTTTTTCTGGCGATCCGCGAGCGCCATGGCACTGATCTTGGCCATGGCGAGGCCGCAGATTTTCGAGAGTGCCTGGCAAAAAGCCGCTGAATCGGGAGCGACCGCGTCTTCGCCACCCCGGCTATCGAGGTAGAGATAGGCCGCGGCATTCTGGCCGACCATGATCGGAGCACAGATCGCGCTGTGAATGCCCATGTCGATGATCGACTGCCCGTAGTTCGCGCTGCTGCCCGCATCGATTCGCACGACCTGGCCTTCGCTCGCGGCACGGATGAGCGAGCGGCTCGGCGCGAACGCCTTTGCTGCCGCGGAACGCGAGAAGGAACCGGGCGCGGGGAAGCCGCCTTCGGTCGACTTCACATTCGATGCTCCAGGCGCACCGGGGATCGTCGCGGATGCACCTGCATCGGCTCCCTTGTAGCCAACAAGCTCGACGGCGTCCGAATCACCGACGCGCTTGATGAACGCCGCACGTGGGAAGCTCGTGGCCTTCACCAGCACATCGAGCACTGTGTCGGCAAGCGAGACTTCGGAGTCCGCCCCCGCGATTCCCGCGGCAGCATCAATGAGCAGATCCAGTCGTTCCTGCGCGCGAAGAGAAAGCTCGCTCTCGGGAACTTTTTGAACGCGGCTGATGCTCCCGCCAGCATCATCCGTTGTCGCGACAATGCTCGTGGTCGGTCCGCCACCCTGGAGCAGCACACGGAAAATCCACGGACCGATACGGACCATGTCGCCGTGCTGGAGCGGTGCGGGCGCGTTGGGCGCGAGCTGAACGCTGTTGAGCGTTGTGCCGTGACGGCTTTCGAGATCGGTGATCAGCCAGGTGTCGGCGCGAAGTGCGAGTTGAGCGTGCCGGCGCGAAACCGTCTCATCGAGAAGTCGGATGTCGGCGATTCCGGCGCGACCCAGAACGGTCGGCTTGTCCGGAGCGATTTCCAGGTTGTCCATCGCGGGGCCGGCCACGACAGAAAGACGAAGCGGCTTGGTACTGATCGATGTAGTGGCCACAAATTCGCTCCGCGGCCGGGGCCCACCCCGTCCGCAAATACAAGGGCTCAAGTGTACGTTGCCCCAGCACTGGGTTTCTCCGGTTGACGGGGGTTCCGGATCTGCAAATCACGCCTTCGCACTTCGCCGGCGCGCCACTCGCCAAGTCGCCATTTGAAGAGGCGCAGACCGGACCGAAGCACGAATTTGCGTTTGCTCCAATGCGAGTTAGATTGATCGGCTTGAAGCGCGCGGTCCAAGTTCCGTCTCTGAAGTTCGCTGCTTGATGTTCGTGTTTCGCGCAGATCAATCTGCACCGCGCGACGTGCCGCAGCAAAGTGCGCATCGCGTTCTGACATATTTCAAAGCTGGCGCGAGCCGAGTCATCGGCAAATCGGGTACTCAAAAAAGCATCTAGAAAAAGAAGCCCGCGATCTGCCTTTTGGGCCAATCGCGGGCTTTGGGGTGGGGGCTGGTTAAAACCGTCCCGAACGCACATGTTGTAGGCGAAATCCGAGTCTCTGTCTAGTGGCTTGTGGCAATTATTTCGGAAACTCGCACAATCCCTAGGGTTGTCGCGCTAGTCGGTCGCGGCCGATTCGATTGAATTCGCCGCGGTAACCGCCCCAGATTCACCCCGGATTTGGTTACCAAGTTCCGCCGCCCGCGCCGGAAAGCTTGCTACTTCCGTGACTTGCCGCAGCCCATCAGCAAGATTGCGGACCGCACTTCGGGACTGAATCCGGCTTGCCGGCAAATAGACGGAAACCCCGAGTTTCTGCATCCGATGAGCAATGTCAAACTCGTCGTTCACAAATGGAACCGAGACGCTCGGCCGCCCGCTTCGGAGCGCCTGCGCGGACGAGCCGGCACCGGCGTGATGAACCGACGCCGCGGCACGAGGCATGAGAAGTGAGTGCGGCGCGTAGGCGCAGACGCACACATCGCTTGCGTTGCCGATCGGCGGACCGGCCTCTCCTTTGCCGACCAGCAGCACTGCGGGTCGACCGATTTCTCGGCACGCACGCACGGCAATGTCGAAGAAGTCGCGGGCGTGGTGGACGATGGTTGTGCCCAATGTAAAAGCGATCGGAAGCTTTCCTTGATCCTCGCATCGCCCGAGAAATCGTTCCAGTTCGGGGTCGAGCGCCTTGTCCTCTTCGCCCCCAGCCCGATCAAAGAAGCAATAGCCGCATACCTGAGATTCACCGGGGTCGCCTGGAAGCCGCGGGCGGAAATGCTTCGACCAAAGTCCGAGCACGCGGAGTCCGCCCCGAGTCTCCCGAAAGAAAACGTCCTTCAGAGGAGGCAGTCCCATATCGGCCCGGGCCGCGTTCACCGGTCGATCAATAAACCATCGCAGCGCCATCCGCGCGCTCTCGCGGAACGCACGCCCGAACGCTTTCAGGAACCACGGCGGCAAGTACGATCGGAGCATCATGGGCTCGTCGGGATGAAACCACATCGCGGGCGTCAGAACGCCGGTGACGACAGGAATGCCGTGTTCCTCCGCGGCCCAGCGCGCCGCGAAAAGGATGTGATGCCGCAGAATGATGTCCGGCCGAAAGGTCTTGATCGCGTCGTGAGTCGCCCTGTAAGACGGCTCAACCGACTTGTTGAATAACGCCTGGATTACGAGGTACGGGCTTTGTCCCTGGTTCGCCAGCCGAGGATCGTGGAGCACGCTGAGGAAGTCTTCCTCGTCGCCCAGCGGCAGAAACTCGATCCCAACCGACCGAATCCGCTGCTCGAAGTGCGGGTTCGCCAGCATGGCGACATCATGCCCCCGGCGGATCAATTCCTCGCCGATCGCCACATACGGGTGCGTATCCCCCGCCGAACCGAGTGTCCCGATCAGAACTCTCACCCCTAGACGATACACAAAGCGCCGGAAGGGGGACTAACAATCGATGGATGCCCCTACTTGGTGTCAACGTGGATCATGTGGCGACCATCCGCCAAGCCCGATATCGCAGCGGCCCGGGGGGCAGTTCGGGCTACGGCGAGCCGGATGTGGTTCCTGCAGCAGCCGCGGCTGTCCGGGGCGGTGCGGAGTGCATCACTGTTCACCTGCGGGAAGACCGCCGCCACGTCATCGACCGCGATGTCGAGCTGGTGCGTGCTTCGTGCCATGTGAAGTTTAATCTTGAGATGGCCGGAACTGCCGAGATGCGGGCGATCGCGCTTCGCCAGCGGGTCGATCAGGTCACGCTCGTGCCCGAAGGTCGCCAGGAAGTGACAACCGAAGGTGGGCTCGCGGTTGCCGGCCGAGTGGAGCACTGGAAGCAATTCCTCGCGCCGCTCAAGGACACCGGAATTGTGACAAGCGCGTTCATTACGCCCGAGCCCGAGCAGGCGAGCGCCGCGGCTGAGGCCGGATTCGACGCGATCGAGATTCACACGGGAGCATTTGCTCATGCGTGGATCGATCGCACCGGAACCGGAGGTGCGGCATTTCAGCACGCTCGGGAAGCGTTCGTCCGGTGTGTACGAGATTTCTCGCATGTGCTCAGAATCCACGCGGGGCACGCGTTGAACTACGAAAACACCGGGGATCTGCTCTCGCTTCCGGGTGCACGCTCCGACATCCGCGAACTTCACATTGGCCACTCGATCGTGGCCCGAGCCATCTTCGTCGGCATGGAACAGGCGGTGCGGGAGATGAAACGCCTTGTCGGATAACGGATTGCGAAAGAAGCGTTCGACCGGAGGCTTTTATCGTACCGGGTGGTTTTACGGAATTGTGACGGTCTCGAACCACAGTTCTGTGGGCGCGCACAACGGACGAACTCGTAGCTGAATGAATATTTCCTTGGACCGGCGGAAGCACCACGTTACGATCGGCGCAGCCGCTCATGCCTCCAGCCAAAAAAACAATCTCGCGTCGCGAAGTCAAGAAACCGGGCAAGCTCGCGAAGAAGCGCCGACGCCACTCGCTGCTGCGCGTGATCCGCAAAGACAGCGCAAAGCCCACGCCCGCCGTCGGTCCCGGTTTCAAGACCTTTGCGGACATTGATGAAACGATCCGCTATCTCTACAGCCGCACCAACGTCGAAGCGCTGAGTCCAAAGAAAGTGCCCGCGCAAGTCTGGAAGCTCGATCGCATGGAAGCGCTGATGGAAGCGCTCGATAACCCGCAGAGAACGTTCCGGAGCGTGCATGTCGCGGGAAGCAAGGGCAAGGGAAGCGTCTGCGAGATGACGAGCGCGGCGCTCGTCGGCTGCGGGCTCACCACAGGTCTCTACACCAGCCCGCACATCGGCGACATCCGCGAGCGCATCCGTCTCAACGGCGAGATGGTTTCGGAGCGCGACTTTGTTTCGCTGATCTCGGAAGTCGCCGTCGCGGCCGAATCGATCAAGCGGCGCTCCGGATTGGCCACGTTCTTCGAGCTTATGACCGCTGCGGCATTCGTCCATTTCGCCAAGGAAGCCGTCGACGTCGCCGTGATCGAAGTCGGGCTTGGAGGCCGGCTCGATTCCACGAATGTGATCTCGCCGGACGTGTGTGCGATTACGTCGATCCAGCTTGAGCACACGCACGTCCTGGGTGACACGCTCGACAAGATCGCCCGCGAAAAAGCCGGCATCATCAAGCCCGGAATTCCGATCATCACCATCCCGCAGCAAAAGCCGATGGTGCTCGAAGCAATCAAGGAAGTTGCGACACGAGAGGGCGCGCCCATTTCTGTCGTGGGTCAGACGATCGACTTTTCCAGTCGCTTCGAAACCACGACGCAGCTTGGCGCGCACATGCGTGTCTCGCTCTCGACCCCACGCATGCAGTTCGAGCACGTCGCTGTGCCGCTCAAGGGCGAGCATCAGGCAATGAACTGCGGGCTCGCGCTCGCGATTCTCGACCGCCTCAAGGAACGAGGCGTTGCCATCACCGAGCGGCGTGCCGCGGCAGGCCTCGCGCGGACGCCGAATCCCGCGCGGATGGAACAGATCTATTCGCAGCCCAGGATTGTCGTTGATGGTGCGCACAATCCCGAGTCGATCCACGCATTGATGAAGTCGCTGGGCGCGCACATCAAGTACGATTCACTGATCGTCATCTTCGGATGTGCATCGGATAAGGACATCGCCGGAATGCTCTCGCGCCTCGGAACCGGCGCGGACAAGATCATTTTCACGCGGGCCGACGGGAACGCGCGAGCCGCGGACCCCCGGGAACTGCACCGCCGCTTCGCCGAGACGCCCGGAAAAATGTCACAGGTCGCGCCGTCGCTGAAAGAAGCGATCAACATGGCGGCCAAGGCGGCACAGAAGGACGACCTGATCTGCGTGACCGGCTCGTTCTATCTCGCGGGCGAAGCAAAGAAGCTGATTGAAGCCAAGAAGGCCTTGGATGCCGCCGTGCGTGTGCCGACAAAGGGTTCGGCGGTCGCCGGGAAGAAGTAGCCCGGTTCCGTTCTGCAATTCACAGCTTTCCAACGCCGAATTCCGGATCGCTTTCGCGCGCCGATCGCGGCACGACGGCCGCTACCCTTGCCATTCTTATGAGTCAGCAACCTCCGCAATCTTCTACTCCCGAGTCCGACTTCCCCCACCGCTACAACGCTGCTGCCGCGGATCAGCTTGAACAGCACTGGCAGGGCTATTGGGAATCAAATCAGACTTTCCGCCAGCCCAACCCCGGCGAGCCGGGCTTCGATGCCTCCAAGCCCAAGTTCTACTGCCTCGACATGTTCCCCTATCCATCCGGCGCCGGTCTTCATGTCGGCCACCCCGAGGGCTACACAGCTACGGACATCGTCTGCCGCTACAAGAAGCTCAAGGGATTCAACGTACTGCACCCGATGGGGTGGGACGCGTTCGGCTTGCCGGCGGAGCAGTACGCGATCCAGACCGGAGTGCACCCGGCGATCACGACGAAGAAGGCGGTTGACAACTTTCGGCGCCAGCTAAAGCGATTTGGATTCTGCTACGACTGGTCGCGCGAGTTCGGGACGATCGACGAGGACTATTACAAGTGGACTCAGTGGATCTTCCTGCAGGTTTACACCTCGTGGTTTGATGACGAGGCCAAGTCGCCGAGCGGATTGTCGAAGGGATGCGCGCGGCCGATCTCGGACCTGATCGCGGAACTGGAGTCCGGCGTGATGCGCGTCGGCCCCAGCGGCGAGATCGTGCGCGAGGGACTTTCCGGTTTTGCGGCCCCGCTCGAAGGAGGCATGAACCTCGGACGCTCGTGGCACGAACTCTCGCAGGAAGCCCGCCGGTTGTTCATTGACAATCAGCGCCTGGCGTATCTGGGCGAGCAGACCGTGAACTGGTGCCCGAAACTCGGTACCGTGCTCGCGAACGACGAGGTAATCGACGGGCGCTCCGAACGTGGTGGCTATCCCGTGCTGCGAAAGCCGCTGAAGCAGTGGATGTTCCGTATCACGTCCTATGCGGATCGCTTGCTGGAACAGCTCGGCAAGCTCGATTGGCCTTCATCGACGCGTATCCAGCAAGCGGAGTGGATCGGCAAGTCGACGGGCGCCGAAGTCGATTTCGATATCGACAGCCATTCGCTCTCGCCTCAGGCGCTGAGCGAACTCAAAAGCGCAAAGGCGGATATGCCGCTGACGCTGACGGTCTACACGACGCGCCCGGACACGATTTTCGGTGCGACGTTTATGGTCATCGCTCCGGAGCATCCGCTTATCGATCACGTGCTGCGCCACCCGAGCAAGGAAACCGATGCCGCGGCGCTCGGCGCGTACGTGAAGAAAGCCCGCAACACCTCGGACGTCGATCGGATGGAGGGGAAAGACAAGACCGGCGTTTTCAGCGGCGTGTACGCCGTCAATCCGCTCACCGACGAGAAGATCCCGATCTGGGTCGCGGATTACGTGCTGATGGGCTACGGCACCGGCGCGATCATGGCCGTGCCGGCACACGACGAACGCGACTTCGAGTTCGCGAAAAAGTTCAATCTGCCGATCGTGGACGTGCTCTATCCGCGCACCGCGCTCGCGATGAAGTACTTCTGTGATCACGCGACCGAACCAGAAAGTATCGACGGCGTCTGGCAGCAGATGCTGGCTGATTTCCTGGGGATAGTCACCGGCGAGTCTGCCGATCTCGCCAAGGCGCTCGAACTTGTCCGGACTAGACGGGCAAACCCCGCATCGGCCGAGGCTGGCGGGCACATCGATGCAGCCGGTCTGGACGCGATCGGCATGAAGTCTCGCGGCGCGATCCGCATCACCTGGCTCGAGGCGTTCACCTCGATGGACATCGCAACGCTCGCGCAGCTCAAGCACATATTCGATCGCCGGGGCTTCCAGTCGTGGCGGGGCGAAGCCGGGATCGCGGGCGGCGTTGCGGTTCACTCTTCGCGCCCGGCCAGAAACGAACTGCCTGCGGTTTCGCTCGACGGGCTTTCGAGCGACGAAGCAATCAAGGCAATCATCAAGTGGATGGAAGAAGCCGGTGTTGGCACGGCACAGACTCGCTTCAAACTCCGCGATTGGACCTTCAGCCGCCAGCGCTACTGGGGCGAGCCGTTCCCAATCGTCTTTGATGAAGCGGGGATTCACTATCCGGTGAGCGAGAAATCGCTGCCGGTGATTTTGCCCCCGCTGAACGACTACCAGCCGGAAGAATCCGAAGATCCGCAGCCCTTGCTAGCAAAGGCGCGACAGTGGACCAACATCACCGCATTCGCGGCAGGGGTTGACCCCAATATTCTCGCGCCCGAGACACCGGTCCGCCGCGAAACCAACACCATGCCCGGCAGCGCGGGTTCGAGCTGGTACTGCGTGCGCTACTGCGATCCGAAGAACTCTGAACGCCTCGTCGGAAAGGAAGCCGAGCGTTACTGGATGGGCGGAATCGATAAGCGCCTCACGGGCGATGCAGACGGCGAAGCCGACAACAACCAGCTCGGCGGAGTCGACCTCTACATAGGTGGCAACGAGCACGCTGTCGGCCACTTGCTCTATTCCCGCTTTTGGCACAACGTGCTCTTTGATCTCGGTTACCTCAGTACGCCCGAGCCCTTCCAGAAGCTCTTCCACCAGGGTTTGATCACGAGCTTTGCGTACCAGCGCTCGGACAAGACGATCCTGCCGATCGACGAAGTGAAGGAAGTGACCGAAGGCAAGTTCATCGAAATTGCGAATGGCCAACCGGTGACTCCCATCGTCACCAAAATGAGCAAGCGCTACAAGAACGTCACCAACCCGGATGACGTCATCAACGAGTACGGCGCCGACACCTTCCGCCTCTACGAGATGTACATGGGCCCGCTCGAGGCGAGTAAGCCCTGGAACACCAAGGACATCCCCGGTCTCTTCCGATTCCTGCAGCGAACCTGGCGTGTGCTGATCGACGAGCAATCCGGCCAGCCTCGTCTCGCCACAGAGGCGAACCCGGCCCTCGAAAAGCTTCTGCACCGCACGATTCATAAGGCGGGCCAAGACTTCGAACGCCTTTCTTTCAACACGGCGATTGCTTCGATGATCCAATTGGTGAACGAAGCCATGTCCGCCAGCGGCGAAAAGGGCACGGGCGCCTTCACGAAGTCGCAGGCCGAACGCTTCTGCATCATGCTCTCGCCCCTCGCCCCGCATATCTCCGAAGAGATCTGGTCTCGCATGGGCCTGACGCAAAGCAGCGGCTGCGTCAGCGCACAGGCGTGGCCAACCGTCGACGGACGCATGCTCGTCGACGATTCCGTTGAGATGCCCGTGCAGGTGCAGGGCAAGGTTCGCGCCCGCATCACCGTACCGACCGGGGCCGAAACCAAGACTGTCGAAGCGATGGCGCTCGCGGACGAAGGCGTTCAGAAGGCCATCGGGGGCAAGCCCGTGAAGAAGATCATCGTCGTACCGGGAAAACTCGTAAACGTCGTGGTTTGACGAACGCCCACCGAGCTTCGGCTACGGGCAAACCAGCGCGTCGTACGCCGCGGCAAAGATCACAAAGTCCGCATCATCGGTCAAGAGATCCGCATTAAAATCTCCGGCGCGATCAAGCAGGATGTTGTATGCCGACGCGAAGAGGACGAAGTCGCTGTCGTCTACAAAGCCATCCTTGTTCATATCGCCTGTGCAGGTAAGGGCCACGAACTCGAACGCACCTGTATCAATCACGCTGTTCAGAATGCGCGGATTCAGGTCGTAATCTCGGGGCAATCCTCCCGGCGGCAGCGCGGCATTGTTCCCGACGTCGATTCCGGCGGATCCCGAAGCGAGATGGAAGTTGGCGGCCTGCGCATTCACAAATGTGGCGCCGGTCGCGATATTCCCGGTTCCAACCATTCCGCCCGGCACAATGCTGTATTGCACGCTTACGGGAGTCGCGAAATAGGCCGCGGAGCCGCCCGTGCCGGCGAAGACGCAGTTGCGAAAGTTTGCGGTCGCGCCCCCGGCGAGCACGCTCCCGGATGACGCGGAATTGTTGAAGAACGTGGACGAATAGACGTTCAACGTGTCGGCTCCGCCGGCGTACATCGCGCCCCCGCCCGTTGCCGAAAGAGTGAAGTTCTGCGCGAGAATGCAATTGGCCAGGGTGAGATTCGTCGGCACCGCGGTCCCGAATCCGATCGCGCCGCCGACACCGCTGCTTCCGCTGATGCGATTGCCGAAGAAGAAGCATCGTTCGAGGCGTACGTTGCCGCCTGCAATGTAAACCGCCCCGCCCCCGTATTGGGCGGCATTGTTGGAAAACATGATGCCACGAATCGTGGGTGCCACACCGATGGAAGCATCGAGAAACAGCGCGCCGCCGTATCCCTGATCCCACAACGCGCCACCGACAGCCTGCCCGGCAGTGATGAGAAATCCATCAAGAACCGCCGTTGCATTGACGCTGATCGCCCGAACCACGTGATACGAATTGTCGCTCGTCGGAGCGCCGTTGATCTCGCCCGAGAGTGTGCTCGTATTGGCCGGGTTGCGCTGGAGCAGCGAATCCTCGATGCCCACGAACCCGCCGTAGATCGCAACGCCGTTCTTCAGATCAAAGCTGATGGCGCGATTGGTCGCGTGCGGCTTGTAGACGCCCTGCGCAACCCAGATCTCATCGCCCGACTGCGCCGCGGCAAGCGCAGCCTGCAAATCGTTCCGCGCACTTGCCCACGACGATCCGTCGCCACCTGGCGCGGAGGCGTTCACGTAGATCACTCCGGCCCGAGTGGAAGCGGCGGACACCAACAGCACTGCGCCACAAAGGCACACGCTCCGGAAAGACGTAGTCGACATCGGACTCTCTCCCTCACGCGGCAGGCCCGCGACGCCCGCCCCTCCGGCAGCAGTCTACCACACACCCTTGCCCCATCGCTCACCGATTTGCTTTGCATCGCGCAAATTTTCGCCGGCGCTGGCTGACGTGTTCGTCAATTGCTCGTTGCAGGAGATCGGCGACTTACCCGATGCCAAGGTAGGCCTTTCGTACCTCGTCGCTCTCTGCCAGTTGCTGCGCCTGCCCCTCCATCGCAATCTCGCCGGTTTCGAGCACGTATGCCCGGTGCGCCACTTTGAGGGCCATGTGGGCGTTCTGCTCGACAAGCAGGATCGTGGTTCCCGCGGCATTGATCTCGCGGATGATCTGGAAGATCGTCGTGACCACTTGAGGCGCTAGCCCGAGCGAAGGCTCGTCCAGCAACAGCAGCCGGGGCCGCGCCATCAACGCCCGCGCCATCGCGAGCATCTGCTGTTCGCCTCCCGAGAGCGTGCCGGCTTGTTGCTTCAATCGTTCGCGAAGGCGCGGGAAGAGATTGAGCCCCTTCTCCTTGTCCTGCGCGATCGCGGCATGGTCGTTTCGCGCGTACGCGCCGAGCTCAAGATTCTCTTCGACGGTGAGATTCGCGAAGACACCTCGGCCTTCAGGGGAATGGGCGATGCCCATGCGGACCAGTTCGTGCGGACGCACGCGGGTGATATCCCGCCCCTCGTAATTCACGCTTCCGCTCGCGGCACGCACCAAACCGGAAATTGCCCGCAGCGTCGTCGTCTTACCCGCGCCATTGCAGCCGATGAGCGTGACGATTTCGCCCTGCTTCACCTGGAGCGAGACGCCGTGCAGGGCGCGGATCGCGCCGTAACTGACTTGGAGATTGGAAACGCTCAGCATGGTGCTTCCTCACTCCTTTCCTAAATACGCCTCGATGACCTTCGGATTCTTCTGGATTTCAGCCGGAGGCCCTTCGGCGATCACAACGCCGTAGTCGAGCACGGTGATTCGCTCGCACAGATCCATCACCACGCCCATGTCGTGCTCGATCAGCAGGATCGAGACGCCGAAGACGTCGCGCACTTCGCGGATCAGTTTGCGGAGGTCCTTCTTTTCCTGCGGGTTCATTCCCGCCGCGGGCTCGTCGAGCAGCAGCACCTTTGGTCCGGTCGCCAGTGCCCGGGCAATCTCCAGCCGGCGCTGATCGCCGTAGGGAAGGTTGCGGGCCGACTCGTCCTTGCGATCGAGCAGATTGAACACCTGCAGCAGCGCGAGCGATCGCTCGCGGATCGCGGCCTCTTCCGCTCGCTGCCATCCGGTACGCAGAATCGCACCCGCCATCGAGTGCGTCGTTCGCAGATGACACGCAAGCTTTACGTTCTCCAGCACAGACAGCTCGCCAAAGAGGCGGATGTTCTGGAACGTGCGAGCCAGCCCGGCCGCGGCGATCTGGTTGGGCCTCAAACCGACGAGCGACTTGCCCCCGATCGTGACGTCACCCTGATCAGGCCGGTAGACGCCTGTGAGGAGGTTGAAGCACGTCGTCTTACCCGCACCGTTCGGACCGATCAAACCGTACAGCCCGCGAGGTGGCAGGCTCAACTTGAAATTCTGAACGGCTTTCAGCCCGCCGAACGACTTGCTCACGTCGCGGACTTCGAGCGTGTCTCCCGCCGCACCCGCTCCGGCGAGGACGTCGGCGGTCTGCATCATCGTGTCGTGCGTGGTCATGCGCGCCTCCCCCGCCCGTCGCGCGGCGCGAAGAAGTCTCGAAGCGGACGATAGAGCGCGCCATCCCAGAGTTCACGCACGCCGAGCAATCCCTGCGGCCTTGTGATCATCATCACAATCAACGCCAAGGCATAGATGATCAATCGATACTCGCTGAGATTGATGTTCAATCGCTTGGCAAAGAACGCCAGTGCGCTCAGGCCGACGATCACAACGCCCATCCCGATGATCACGCGGGGCAACGCCCGCCGATCGCGCCCGCTTTTCATTTCGGCGTCATCGTTCCGGCGTTTCGCCATCCCGAGCATCGAAAACCCGACGATGAGCATTGGAACGCCGACAATCGCAAACTTCTGGAGCGTGTCGGGCGTGCGAAGAAGCTCCGGCAAATATGTCACGATCGCCGCGGCAATCGCCGCACCCGAAATCGAACCCAGCCCGCCCAGCACCACCATAATGATGATGTCGAAGCTCTTCTGGAAGCCGGCATCCACCGGGCTGAGCGAGATGCCAAGCGTGTGCGCGTAGAGCCCGCCCGCGATGCCTGCAAAGAACGCCGCAATCACAAAGCCCCAGACCTTGTAATACGTTGTCCGAATGCCCATCGCTTCCGCGGCAATTTCGTCTTCGCGGATCGAGAGCAGCGCACGTCCGGTCGAACTCTGCTTGAGCCGGTAGGCGAAGATGAGCGTGATCACGACCGCCGCATAGACCCAGAACTGGCTCGTGTACTTGGGAACGTTGCCGAATCCGAGCGAACCGCCGACGCTCAAAGGCACTTTCCACGCTGGCGATTCCGCGATGGCGTCCTTGGTCATCAGCACTTGGGGAGTCTGCTGGATGAGTACGCGCACGATCTCGCCGAAGCCGAGCGTGACGATCGCGAGATAGTCGCCACGCAGCCGCAGACTCGGCAACCCGACTGCGACGCCGAGCAACGCCGAAATCAGACCGCCGGCGAGCAGCGACAGGAAGAAGAGAACCTCGCCCCCCGTGATCAGCGGCGCTCCGGCTGGAGCGCCGTAAAGCCCGCTCAACATGCCGAGCTTTGCGGCACCCGATCCGAACAACGCGAACGAGCCGTAAAACGCGAGTGAGCCCGCGACATAACCGCCCACCGCAAGGAACCCGGCATGCCCAATCGAGAACTGACCCGTAAACCCGTTCACGATTGTGAGCGAAACGGCGAGGATGATCGCGATCCCGATATTGAGAATCTGCGTGGACGAGTACGCATCGATATTCGGCCGCACCACCAATTGCATCACTACACCAAACCCGATCGCCAAAACCAGAGGCCAGAGCGCACGCCAAACCCCGCCCGCAGGCGAGGGTTTGAAGTGGCCGGCTCTATCTTGAAGCGATGCCATCTGTAAGAATGCGTCCTGTGTTCCGAGTCTGAAGTTCCGAGTTCCGCGCTCCCCGTTCCGTGTTTCTATTTAGACCTTCTCCACCGTCGCCTTACCGAGGATTCCACCCGGCTTCACCAGCAACACGACAATGAGTGCCGCGAAGACGTAAACGTCCTTCAACGCAGGGTTGATGTACTGCTGCCCGAAGACTTCGAGCATGCCGATCGCCAGCCCGCCGAACATGGCGCCGCGGACGTTCCCGATCCCGCCAACCACTGCTGCGACGAACGCCTTCAGGCCGAGCAGAACCCAGCTCGTATCCGCCGGCTGCTTGATGGACGTGAAGCTCACAGCCCACAAGAACCCGCCCGCCGCGGCAAGGCTCGACCCGATCACAAACGTGATGCTGATCACCCGATCGACCGGAATCCCCATTAGCCCGGCCGTCCGGACATCAAAGCTCACCGCCCGCATTGCCCGTCCGAGCTTGGTGTGGAAGACCAGCCACTCAAGCGCCACCATGAGGAAAAACGCCGTGCCGATCACCACCAAATCGAGCAATCGCACCTGCATGTTGCCGATGGCAAACAGCACCTTGTCCGAAAGCAGGGAAGGAATCGGCTGGGGGCGCGTTCCGAAGACGAATTGCAACTGCCCGGTGTTCTGAAGAAAGAGCGAGACGCCGATCGCCGTGATCAGGACGTTCAGCTTCGGCGCGCTGCGTAGCGGTTTGTATGCCAGCCTCTCGATCGTGAACCCGATCAGGCCGCAAGCCGCCATCGCGCAAACAAGCACAAACGGTCCAACCCACCACGGCGCAGTCTGCCCGGCTTCCAACCCCAGCGCCTTCACAACCGCCGTCGCGATCACAAGGCTCAGCCACGCCCCGAGCACCACGATGTCGGAATGGGCGAAGTTGATGAACTTCAGAATTCCGTACACCATCGTGTAGCCGAGCGCGATGAGCGCGTACAGGCTCCCGATGGTCAGGCCGTCCTTCAGAGTTTGGAGCAGGGTGTCCACGCGGAGAAATGCCCGATTCGCACTGCGCCACGCCGTCCGATGCCTGCAATAGCCTCGGGCCGGGTGAGGGCGGAGAGTTTAGCCGACTCTCAAGAGCGGCTGAGGGGCAGAAAGTCCACGGAAGCGACCGCGATTCCGCGCGGCCGCCGATCCGGGTCGTGGGCGGCCGGGGTCGTTCTGGCCACCTTGATTTGAATCGAAACCTGTCGGTCCGTGGGCGTTGGCCCGTCCGACCGGATCTGCAGCAAGTGCGTGCCGGCCTCTTTGGAGACCACCGAGCAAGCAACCGACCGCCCATCGAGTTCAACCTCGAGCGACCCGAGCAGGGCCGGATCAACTACTCCGACCACATGAACGCGGATTTCCGTCGCCCCGGGAAGCGAGACCGGAAACCGAAGCGTCGAAGAGGTGCTCGGTCCCGACCAACGGAAAGCCTCGCGCCCGCCCGTCGTCTCCGGCGCGTACCACTCGAGGGACGCCGGCTGGTCGGTCAACGTGAACCGCCGCGCCACCCAGAGCGGCTCGATCACGCTGCCCGTCGCCGAAGTGCCCTTGTAGGATCGCGTGCGGCGCATCGCGCCGGCAGTCGCCTCGCTGGGAACCGGCATGCGGATCTCGACGTTGCGATGGCTGACGTACGCACGAATGACTTCAACCAGTTCAGCCGGTCGGAAGTCATCGCCTCGTTCGATCTTCGCAAGCATTTCCTTCTGTTCGGTCGTCTGGCGTCGTCCGTACGCGTCACGTCGCCATGCCGCGTTGAACTTGAAGACCGAGAGGGCGTTCGTTGAAGCGAATTTCGCCCCCGAATCGAACGCGCGGCGGACAAACTCGCAGTCCGCTGGCATCTTGACGAATTCCGGATCGCGCCAAGGTCCCATTCGATCGATCAGAGCCCGGCTGTGGAGCATCGATGAAGGGACCATGAACTGGCTCGCATCCATCTCGCCATCGCGAAAGACCCCGGTGACCGATCGCACGCCGCTCTCGGGCGTTCCATACATGATTGCAAGGGAGCACGCCACGTCGGCCTTCTTCGATTCCGCCGCTTGCACCAGCGATTCGAGATGTGTCGGATACCAGAGATCGTCGTGTCCGAGGTACGCGATGTACTCGGAGCTCGATGCCGCGATCCCGTCGTTGTTGGGCGCCCACTGCCCACCGGCGTTCTTCTCGCGATTCATCCATCGAAAACGGGCATCGCCAAAGCGCTCGACGACAGCCTGAGAATCATCCGTGCACGCGTCACCGACAACCAGCACTTCGAAATCCGTGAACGTTTGCAACTGCACCGAGCGCAGCGCACACGCCAGCGCCTCGCTCCAGTTGAACGTCGCGATAACAACACTGACACGCGCCAATCAGACTTGCTCCGGAATTCGCCGCTCGCCGACCCGCATCACCACCCGAGCCGGTTCTCAAACCGATACGGAATCTCGGGCGATTCGAAGGGTACGCGGAACTTGTCCGGTTTCGCGTGGTTGTATGGACGCGAGGGCAGATTCACAAAGGTCGCCTCGGTCGTCCCAACATTCTGCACCGCGTGCAGCACCTGCTTGGGAATAACCACCAAGCCGCGGTTTCGTTCGCCGAGGGTGAACTCATTGATCAATCCGTACGTGGGTGACTCCTTCCGCCGATCGAACAGCACCACCTTCAGCGCCCCTGTCGCGACAAAGAGGCGGTCGATCTGCTCCTCGTGGTAAACCCAGCCCTTCACCTTCCCGGCACGAACCATCGTCAAATAGCAATACACCATCGCCTCGGGCGTGATTCCCCAGGCGGGGTCGTAAATCTCGCACAACTCGCCTCGCTCGTCCGCGTGCGTCGTCGCGTATCGCATGATCACGCCATCAATCAGCTTTGAAATCCGCTTGCCGTCCGGGGTCACTGTCGCGCTGTCGCGTTTACCTTCGATCATCTTGTCACCTTTCGAACAAATCGATTTCGCCACCGAAGGCCCTCTGGCAAACAACAAGACAACAACAAGCGGGAACGCCTCCGTTCGGCCGCCCGACAAATTCAATCTTTCCGCCGAAATCTTCGCGTACCTTCAATGGATCAGGGCTCAACCCGTGCCCGGAAGACGGGCTTGCCGCCCTTCATCTCGACGATGACCGCTGGTTTCACCGCATCCCGCTTGTCGTTGATGGAGATCGTGCCTGTCACGCCCTTGAAACCCTTGGTGCTCGCGATCGCGTCGCGTAGCTTTGCTCCGTCCGTTGTGCCCGCGCGCTGCATCGCATCGAAAAGAACGCGTGCGGCGTCGTATCCGAGCGCCGCAAGTCCGTCCGGCGTCTCGCCGCCAAACTTCTCTTTATACGTCTTTACGAAGGTCTGAATTTCCGGCGTCGGCTGGTCGGACGCGTAGTGATTCGAGTAGAAGCTGCCTTCGATCGCCGCGCCGCCGTTCTTCGCAAGGTCCGACGAATCCCAGCCGTCGCCGCCCAGCATCGGCATCGTCATGCCCAGCTTGCGTGCCTGGAGCGCGATGTTCGCCACGTCAGTGTAGTAGCCCGGAATGAACAGCAGCTCAGCGCCTTTTTCGCGGATCTTCGTGAGCAACGGATTGAAGTTGCTCTCGCCCTTGGTGTACGCCTCAACCGCGACGATCTCGCCTCCCATCTTCTTGAAGTTCTTCTCGAACTCATCCTTCAAGCCGACCGAATACGCCGCCGCCTGATCGAACAGGATCGCCGCCTTCTTCACCTTCAGGTCGCTCGAGGCGAACTTCGCGCACGCGTAACCCTGGAACGGATCAATAAAGCAGACGCGGAAGATCATGTCACCCACCGCCGTGCACTGCGGGTTGGTGCTGCTCGGCGTGATCATGGGAACGCCGAATTGCTGTGCGACCGGCGCGCCCGCGAGCGTGACGCTGGAGGCAACTTCGCCGATCACCGCGACAACTTTGTCCGCTGTGATTAACTTCGTCACCACTGTGCCCGCCTTCTCCGGCTTGCCTTCGGTGTCTTCCGACTTCAATACGATTTTGTGGCTCTTGCCGCCAAGGTTTACACCGCCCGTTGCATTGATCTCTTCGACAGCGAGTTTGATCCCGTTGTCAGTAGAGAGCCCAAACGTCGCCTCCGCACCGGTCAGCGAGCCGTAGTGCCCGATCACAACGTCACCGACGGTGACTGTCGCCGCGTTTGTCGGCTGAGCCGGTGCTGACGGCGCACTCGTGCCGGTCGAAGCAGTCTTTCCTGCATTCGCGTTGCTCGGCGAACTGCCACCATCGCAACCGGTCAAGGCAGTCAGCCCCAACCCCGCGGCAAGGACAAGATTGCGAACAAGCGAAAGAACCGGACGGCTGGAAGGCAGTGCGTGCATGTGTGTATTCCGAAGTGGGCCGGCGAGCGAAACTCCGTCGCCAGCATGGCACAAGTCTATCGGACTTTCCGCATCCCGCACCTTCCTGCAAGCGGTTGCGGCTTCGGGTTGTATTCAGGAGCTGAATCCGGCTGATTCCCGGCTTTTTCGTTGACCCACCCCCTGGCTTCCGCGATAGTTGATCCAGAGGCCCGCCCACCGCTGCCTCTCCCAGAGGAGTCGAGTCCGATGTCATTGCACAATTTCCTTGCCGCGGCAATCGCCGCCGGTCTTTCCTGCTTCGCCATCGCCCAACCGGCCAGCGTCGAGCACACACCTGGCTCCCAGACCTTCGGCGAAGCGTCCGGCATCACCCAGCGCGAGCCCGAAGTTGCCCGCGAAGATGAAGCGGTCGATCTCTTCTTTCGCGTCAGTTTCCAATTCACCTACGACAAAGTCTGCATTTATTACACGACCAACGGCTCCGAACCGACCGGCGCGTTCGGAACGCCTACCGGGTCAACGCTCGTCCTGACCAACGACGCCTCGACCATTTCGTTCCTCCGCAACGAATCCAGTGGCGGCACCCGCGACTGGTGGAAAGCCACGCTGCCCTCGCCCACCCGCACTTACGCCAAGAACATCAAATACAAGATCAGCGCGTGGAAGCCCTTCGTTGGAGGCGAAGTTTTCGCGAACGGTGGCGCTTCGTACTCGTTCACCAATAAGCTCGCCTGGCCCGGCCGGGGCGCGGGTAACGCCACCCCGAACGAAGGCTACCCGCCGGTTTCGTTCTATAAGGAAGAAGCCGTCATCGGCAACACCTTCTGCGCCGGCCAGCTCGATCAGAATGGCACCTATTACGACTTCCACTTCCCGACACCAGGAGGCGTTTACGGCGTCGGCACGCGCAACGAGGGATATTCCGATGGTGCAGACACCTTCCCCGCCGGCCTGCCCGTCGGCTGGCGCGGGCAAATGCATCTGAATCAAGCCATGATCGGCGTGCGCGTCGATGGCCTCACGCACTGGGTGAGCAACCCCGCCGGTGTTTCATATGACAGCGTCACGCAGTCGTATTCCTCAGACAACACCAATTCCGTCACCACCAGCCAGCATCTCTTCGCCGGCGGCAACAACATCACCATCACGCAGCACGACTTCGCGCCGTACGGCTTGACCTATCCGAACGATCTCAACGGCAACCCGCAACGCCACATCGCGCTGAAGCGCGTCTTGCTCCGAAACAACGGTGCGAGCGCGAAGACTGTCAACGTCTATTTCTACATGGATCCGGCGCTGAACGGTGGCGACAACTACGACTTCATGTTCTTCGATGCCGCGCACGGAACGATGTGCGCCTTTGACAAAACCTACCGCATCGTCACCGGAACCGGCACGGGTTTCTCCGACCCCAACGAATACAACCCCACCACCTCTGGCGGGTACGAGAAGAACAACGCCCTCTACCTCGCGGCATCCATGAAGTCGATCGCCTCGCCGGGCGCTTCCGGCGGAACACTCGCCACGGAATCCTGGCGCGACACCTCCGCCGACAACGGCCAAGGCTGGATGGGAATGCAGATCACGCTCAACCCGGGTGTGACGACAGAGGTCGATATCACCCTCGCCGGCGCACACGAGCGCCCGATCCCGACCACCGATCAGATTTACGACCGCCAACTCGTTCCCGTCCTCGACTGGTTCAAGAACACCTCCGTCGCAGCTCGCGAGACCGACACGGACAACGCCTGGCAATCCTGGCTCGAACTCGGCACGACAGTTTCGACGCCTGATCCCGATTACAACAAGCTTCTGAAACGTGGTCTCCTCGCGACCGCCCTCCACTGCGACGGGTTCAACGGAGGCGTGATCGCGGGCTTCCACAACGGTGCATATCCGTATGTCTGGCCTCGCGACGCCGTCTATGCCGCGATCACGATGGCGCGGACCGGCCACCTCGCCGAATCGTTCAATGTTTACAAGTGGATGCGCGACACCTGCTATCGCGACTTTGAAACCTGGAACGCGGGCAACACGCCCGCCGGCAACTACATCGGCAGCACGCCGTTCTACGGCACGCGCAAGGGATACTGGAAGCAAAAATACAGCACCGACGGCTACGTCATCTGGGGCGCACCGCAGATCGATGAAACCTCCGTCCTTCCGTGGGGCCTCTACTACCACTACCAGATGAACGCCGACGCTGGCCTGCTCGGCACGTTCGTCGATCAGATCCGCGACACCGTCTACGCCTCCACGCAAACCTCCACCATCGACAGCACCCGTCTTCACGTCGCGTTCGGGCTCATGTATTCCAACAACGTCTGGGAAGATTCCTACGACACGTTCATTTACAGCAACGCCAACGTGATCCGCGGTTTGCAGGATGCCGCGAAGTCGTTCAATGTGCTCGGGCTCGGAAGCGAAGCAACCAACGCGCTCGACAAGGCCAGCGCCATGAAGCCCGCACTCGATTCCCGCCTCGACTGGAACGGCGAGAACACCGACATCAGCCAGCTCGGCATGGTTTATCCCTTCAACATCTACTCGCCCACCGAGGCCCGCACCAACCTCGTCGTCAACCGTATCAACGGCGTCGCGCTCGACACCTTTGGCAACAACCACCCTCTCGTGAACTTCAGTGGGCAGCACCTCGACACCATCAACCGCTACTGGGGCGACGGCTACTGGAACGGCGGCCCCTGGTTCCTCTCCACTCTCTGGTACGGTCTCTTCTACGCCGAGCGCGCCGATCTCACGCCCGGCAAAGGCGACATCGACAATCACAAACACCGTGTCGATCTCATGATCGATCGTCTCGGTCCCGCCGGATTCGGCGCTGAACAGATCGCGTACAACAACTCGATCTCCTATCCGAACTTCGTTCTCCAGACCGCGTGGCCTAACGCGTGGGAGAGCATGAGCACGCTCGTCGATAGCGTCATGGCCTTCCTCGACTACTCACCCGATGCCCCGAATCTGAAGATGAACTTCAAGCCCAAGCTCCCATCCGCCTGGAACACGATGACGTTCAACAACATCATCCTCGAGCATCAGCCCAGCGCCAAACGCCATCAAGTTGACCTGACTATCACCGAGAACACCGCGCCCGCCAGCTCCGGCATCTACACCCACTCGTTCCGAAACGACAGCGGCTTTGCACTCGCCATCGGCACGACGGTGCGAATCCCCGCAAACAGCGCAATCGCGGGCGTGTTCCGGAACGGAACCGCAGTGGCATTCACCTACGACGCGCCGCTTGGCGCCGTGGTCGTGAACACCTCGCTCGATACCGGCGCGGGTTCTGTCACCAACGTCGTTGTCGCCGTCGGGTGTCCGGCCGATCTCAATGGCGACGGGCTTGTCGAGGATTCAGACTTCGTCATCTTTGCCAACTCATACGACATTCTCGACTGTTCCGATCCCTCCATGCCCGCCGGATGCGCTGCGGATCTGAACTTCGACGGCTTCGTCGATGATGCGGATTTTGTAATTTTCGCTGCCGCCTACGACCAGTTGCTCTGTCCGTGAAGCGGCAGGGATTTCGCGTCACATTGTGAAACCAGGGCGAAAACCGGGCGGAAAGACCCAAAAGACCCAGCGGCCGGCCGCGTTTTTCACTTGCATGGTCTCACGCACCTGAGACAATGTTGATCGAGGGGTTACCTCCATGCAATTCAACATCCGCCTGCTAATCGCAGTTCCTGTTGTCGTGGGCCTCCATGCCTCGGCAGAAACCTATTCGCTCCGGCGCATCAAGCCGCTCTCCGATCGCTCGCATGATCAGACAAGCGCGAACGCGATCGACAGTGCGGGCAACGTTGTCGGGAGTTCGAGCTCGTCAACCTCTCAATCTGTCACAGTCGGCGTGGTGATGTGGACCGACGGCTCCATCATCTCCACCGGCACCCTCGCTGATTGCTTTCCGTATGGCGGGAGTGCAGTCGCGGGGGTCAGCCCAGGTGGCATCCTCACCGGCTCCTCATCGTCTATCTGCGGCGGATACGCCCGCGCTATGCGCAGCACCGTCGCCCATCCGAGCGCCTTCACCACACATGCTCCACTTCCCGGCGGCGGCGACTGCGTCGGCACCGACGCGAGCGATTCCGGAGCGATCGTCGGCTGGAGCAATATTCAGGACGGGTGTGTCGCGCCCCTCTGCATATTCACGAACGCTCGTGCAATGAAGTGGCTTCCGGCAAGCCAAGTCACGCTGAGCACCGGCACGTATGCGGTCGCCGCGGCAAACGGCATCAACGCGTCCGGCATCACGGTCGGCAACGGACTCACCATGCAAGACTACGAGACCTCGGTTGCCGTGCGCTGGGATACTGACATTTCCGCTCCGGTGCATCTCCTTGCTGTGAACGGCACGTACGGCGTTGCCAACAAAATATCCGACGGAGGCGTCGTCGTCGGGACTTCCGACGACGGACCTCATCGCAAGGCGACCAAATGGATTGGCAGCAATGTCAATGGCCAGACCCTCGGCGCAATGCCCGGCCACACCGAGAGCGAAGCCCTCGATGTCGATGACTTGCGAGGAGTGGTCGGCCTCTCTCGACCGGAATCAACCTCATCGTCCGTTGCCGTCCTCTTTCGCGATGGAGAGGTAATTCATCTCAACAACCGGCTGAGCGCGCCCAACGGTGTTCTCCTCACCAGTGCAAACGGCATCAACACCAACGGGTGGATCGCCGCGAACGGCATCCTGGAAGGCAAATCTTTCGGATTCGTGCTGGTCCCCTGCTTTGCCGATCTCAACGGCGACGGCGTCGTCGAAGACAGCGACTTCACAGTTTTCGTGTTTGCTTACAACATCCTCGACTGTGCAGATGCAATCATGCCCGCGCACTGCCCGAGCGATCTCAACCGTGATGGCCTCGTTGACGACGCCGACTTCGTCGTCTTCGTGGGCGCGTACAACGAGTTGCTGTGTCCCTGACTGCATGGGAGCTACAACATCTCTCCATCAATGGCAGTGTGAAAACCTTCTTATGTCGTGCGCCCGATAACACGGCATCATGACCTGCAGCCAGCGCTTGCGAGCAAAGCGCGGATTCCCCTTGACGCAGCGTTGCCCGCGACGACAATGGCACCTGATCAGGAGGGTCGCGATGCATTTTAAGGGTTTTCGAGCGTTGACTGCTGTTTCGGTCTGCGCCTTGAACACTGTGACTTCAGCCCAATCGCTCGTCGGCGCCGCGATACCCGATGCGACAGGCACCGACCTGATTGTGATCAATCCGACGACCGGCACGCACGATTTCTACATGCACATCGTGCACGACACGACGGCCAAGCGCGAATTTCACCAGATGACGTCGCTGCCCGGATGCAAACTGGCCGCGGGGCTCTATCGCGATAACGGCCAGGCGCTTAGTTCGCAATACGTCCTGATTGATCCGCTCAACTCTTCGTCCTCCATCATGAACTTTGGCGCTCCGGTCGGCACGCTCTACGCCGAAGGCATGGAATATTCGCCCCGGCACGGCGCGATCCTGATGGCATTCGGCGCACTGAACAACTTTGGCACGAATCGACTCGCGCTCATCAATCCGGCGGACGGTTCGGTGATCTCCTCGACAACCGCGCTTTCCGGCGTGAGCGATATGGACTACATCGTGAGCAATGCGGCCGATGATGTTGTGATCGATTTCAACGGGGCCTCGGCTCCCGCCCGCGTGAAGCACCTGACCACGCTCATGCCGTCGCCCACGCTGACAACGTTCGCATCGCCTCCCACGCTCACTTTGTATTGGGATGGCGCTCGCCACCCCACAACCGGCGAAATCATCTTCTCCGACACGAACGGCACGCGCCTCGTCCGACTCGTTGGCAACGCGTACGCGAACGGAGCAACGCTCGCCAATGGCGTTGGAATCCGTGGCCTGGCTTGGGGTTTCCTGCCCCCGAAATCAAACTCGCCCGCGTATGCGGGAGTTTGCCCCGGCGGCGCAGGAACGATCGAAGCTCGTGCCGTCGGTACTCCGCCTTTTACATACAAGTGGCGAAAAAACAACGTAGACATCGACTCGGTCGCCAATCCGTCCGCGTTCACCGCAACGCTTGAACTCAATGCGGCAAACGATCAGACCGAGGGTGACTACACCTGTGTCATCACCAATGACTGCGGCCAGTACACCACACCGGTCATCCCGTTCATTCTCTGCCGCGCCGATTTCAACTGCGACGGCGGAGTAGACGACACCGACTTCGGCGGATTCCTCTTTGCATACAACGTTCTGGACTGCGCCGATCCCGCCATGCCCGCTCGCTGTCCGGCCGATCTGAACGGCGATGCCGTCGTGGATGACGCCGATTTCACGCTCTTTGTTCAGGCGTACAACCGCCTTCTTTGCGGGGCATAACCCCGGATTTCGCTCTGGGAGTTGAGTCCCGAGTATCTGTTTCAATCCGAAAGGCATTACATGCGATTCGTATCCCGCACTCTCGCCGTCCTCGTCGTGTCCGCCGGCGCCTCGGCCTCGGCCAACGCCCAGACCATGATCGCCGCAAGCCCTACCAGCGGCACGAACGTCGATCTGTTCATCGTCGACCCCAGCACCGGCGCACATCTTCCCTACATGTCCGTCACCGTCCCCCTCGGGCGCGAGCTCCGGTTCCTCACCGCGCTTCCCGACAACACGCTCGCGGGTTCGCTTTACGTGGACGGAACTGCCAACAGCTCTTCGCTGTTCATGAAGATCAATACCTTCACAGGTGCATCCACCACGATGGCCTACGGCGCGCCCCTCAACACTTCATACTCCGAAGGCATGGAGTACTCGCCCCGTCACAACGCACTGCTCGTCAGTTTCACGACACTTGGCAGCTTCGGCACCAACCGCCTGGCCGTCGTCAATCCGCTGAATGGTGCCGTGATCTCCTCTACGGGGGCGCTCGCAGGCATCACCGATCTCGACTACATCGCCAGTTCCGCGACCGAAGATCTCTTCTTTGATCTGAACGCGACCTCTGCCCCGCGAGTGAAAAACCTCACGGCTCTCATGCCCAATCCGACATTCGGCGCGTTCGCCTCTCCCCCCAGCAAGGCCAGCTGGTTCGATGCCGCAATCAATCCATCCACCGGCGATGTATGGTTTGTCGACGGCGACGGCGCCCGCCTCGTCAAACTCGTCGGCAACACCTATGTCAACGGCCCGCTCCTTGCCGACGGTTTCAAAGCCAGGGGCCTCGCATTCGCCTACCTCCCGCCCCGCGCACTCGCCCAGCAGTACGCCGGCATCTGTCCGGGACAATCCACGACGATCAGCGTGTACGGTGTGGGCACCGACCCGTTCACGTACAAGTGGTACAAGGGCGCCAACCCGATCGACACCAATGCCAACCCCACCGCCGCGACCTTCTCGTTGCTCATCTCGAACGCGGGCCCGGAAGACGAGGGCAACTACCACTGCGTGATTACAAACGATTACGGCTCCTTCACGACCGGCGACATTCCCTTCGCGCTCTGCCGCGCCGATCTCAACTGCGACGCTGTCGTGGACGACGAGGATTTCACCGGGTTCGTCGTCGCGTACAACCTCCTTGACTGCGCCGATCCGGGAATGCCCGCGGGCTGCCCCGCCGACCTGAACCTCGACGGCGTGGTGGACGACTCCGATTTCACGCTGTTCGTCCAAGCCTACAACCGCCTGCTCTGCAGTTTCTGATTTCCAACAGTTTTTCGGCTGCTCGGTGAGGGTCCATACAAGCCGTTCCCGCATCTCCTGTGGGCGAACACCTTCGTTCGTTCAAGGAGATCCCATGCCCTCGACAGCCCTCGCCGGTCGCGTCGCCCTCGCCTCCGCTCTCACAATCTGCGCAGGCCACGCCTGGGCCGACACAACTGTTTCATTCGATGCCGCAGTCCAGGGCATCTTCACAAGTTGGGGACAGAACAACAAGGGCTTCAACGCCGGACCCGGCAACGTCCTCTGCGGGCGCGACACCTCCACCATCTTCCGCAACTACTTTGTCTTCACGCTGCCGACAAACCTCATCCCGCCCGGCCATCAGGTCATCTCCGCCACCCTGACAGGGAAACTCCCCTGGCACGGATACCTGAGCGTCGACGCCTCTGAAACCTGGACGCTCTTTGATGTCAGCGCCGCCAACTACCCCGTGCTGATCAATGAAGGTGCATCGATCACCGGCCGCACCGATGTGTTCAATGATCTGGGGACTGGCAGCACCTACGGCGCGAAGTCTGTTTCCATTGCGGACGAACCCGCGCCGAATACCGGCCCGGGTCTGATCGTCGTCCCCCTGATCTCGCCCGCGTTTTTCGCAGATCTCGACACACGCATCTCGCAAGGCTCCATCATCATCGGTGGCAGCATCACCACACTCGAAGGCAACGCCGCTCAGCGCATCTTCGGCTTTTCCGGTTACGAAACCCAGTACGCCGGTCGCGCCACGCTCTCGCTTGTCCTCGGGACCGTCGCCCCACCTTGCCCCGCCGACCTGAACAGCGACGGCCAGGTCGACGACTCCGATTTTGTCCTTTTCGCGACCGCGTACAACATTCTCGACTGCACCGATCCGACGATGCCGGCCGGCTGTCGGTCCGACATCAACGCGGATCACTTCGTGGACGATTCCGATTTCGTTCTCTTTGCCGCGGCATATGACCAATTGATTTGTCCATGAATCTATTCGATCCCGGCGTACTCCTTGACGCTCCGGGTACGCTTTCTTTGCCCGACGCACCGGTTCTGGCGCCAGGCAAAGGGGGCCCATGAAAAATCCGCGCTTGATGGTCGCTTCGTGTGCTTGGCTCTCTTTGATGACCACGGGGGTATCAACCACCCTCGGTTCGGTTGTCCTCTACTCCAAGAACAAACCCGGATTCATCGCCGCCGCGCCGGCCGCGGGAGTGCGAGCGAATTTTGACGGCATCGCGACCGGCACCAACATCGCAAACCAGATCATCGGCGGAATGAAATTCATTCAAACAGGTGCACCGCTGATCGTGGTTCGCGGTGCCGACACCGAAACGTCCGGCGCCTTCACGGGCGCTCCGAATCCTGCTTCGAACCAGCTTCTTCCAACCAGCGGCGAAAACGTCCTGTCTCCCGGCGGCACGCACCTGGGCCCCGGCCCCGACCCATCGACCGAAGACGACTCGCTCACGATCATCTTCGACCCGCCCGTTCGCGCCTTCGGATTTGATCACATCTCGCAGTCGGCCGACGGTTTCTCCTTCACGAGCATCGCCGTCAAGAACGGCACCGGCAATTCCCTCTTCGTCGGCTCGGTCGCGATCTCAACACTCGGCGGGGGCGGCGCACCCGCCGGCGCCGACTTCTGGGGCATCGTCTCCTCGCAGGCCGACATCGCTTCGGTCGTCATCACCGAGGGCGACAACAACTCGCAGTTTCCCGACTGCAATATTGGTTACGACACAATCCTCACCGACGGCAGCGCAGCATGCGCCGGCGATCTCAACAACGACGGTTTCGTTGATGATGCGGACTTCGTGGTCTTTCTTTTCGCCTACAACACGCTCGACTGCGCCGCACCCGCGATGCCAGCCGGTTGTCCCTCGGACCTCAATTCCGACGCGTTCGTCGACGACGCTGACTTCATCATCTTCGTTCAGGCTTACAACCGACTTGTGTGTCCATAGTGATCAGGCCGCTTATGGGTAGTTAGTCCAATAACTTGTCACAGCGGCTGTCATTCTCACTTTATTCAATTCGTAGCTTAAGCGTCGGCGCGCTTGTGCATTGCGGCGGCCGGCGCTTGGTACTCTCTCCTCCTGGTTTTTTGGAGGAGATTTCCTATGGCGCTTGCAGTTCGTTCTTCGTCTCCCATCGTCCTTGCTTGTGTCGCCGGTCTCGCACTCGCGGCGGCAAGCGCCAATGCGCAGAATATTTCCTGGGCCGCGTCAAACCCGGGAAGCTGGAACTCATCCGGCTCCTGGTCCCCGGCCAACATTCCCGACTCCGTCAGCGAGAACGCGATCATCCCGTTCGGCGCCGCGTTTTTCATCTCCATCTCTTCCGCCAGCTTGCTCCGCATCGGCGCACTCGACATGCCGCTCGCCGGACCCACGATCAATCTGCTTTCAAATTCCAGCCTCACACTGACCGCGCCCAGCCGCATCGAGGGCACTGTTCTCGTCAACGTCAATCCGCCTTCCGCAGCATCGACGCTCTCGATTGAGTCCTTCTCCGGCATTCCTTTGCCGATTACCGGCGCCGGGACAATCGCGCTCAGCGGCTCAACCGCAAATCTCACGCAGGCGACTCTCGCTGGCACAGGCAACGCCGGCTCGCTCTTCGGACCAAACGTGCTTATTCGGGGCTTGGGTCGTCTCACCGGTATCCATCGCATACAGGGCGTCCTCCGCTCCGATGTGCCCGGAGGCGGCATCGATATCGACGGCGCCACGGTCGGGGGCGATGGCCTGGGCCGCATCGAGGCGACGCAGGCCGATGTCTACGTCTCCGACAATGCCGTGGTCACCAATGCGGCCTTCTCAACTTCAGGACCCAATCGCATCCGCCTCAACGGCCTCACCAATTCCACTTCAACCGCAACGCTTCAAAACTGCTCCCTTTCGGGAAACTCCTTCCTCGAAACGGGCACTTTGTATTTCTACAACTCCGCGGTCTCCGGATACTTCCTGGTCGCGAACAGCACCTCGATGCGCATCCGAGGCCCCCAGCTTCCGCTCAACGGCACCATCGACTTGCTCAACAACACAAACTGCTGCTCGAACTACGGGATGGTGTTCGAGGACATCTGCACAATCTCGGGGTCCGGCGAAATCGTGATGCGCCAAACAACTTCCGATTACTCGGTTTTCAGCGCCACCAACAACCTCCCCGTCACCATCACCTCCGGAATCACAGTTCGTGGCAAAGGCAGAGTCACCGGCGACTTCAACCTCGGCGGAACTTTTTTCGCGGACGATTCCGCGAGGGCGACGCTTGAGCTCCGCACCTGCACAATCAACGGAACCGGAACCGGCATGCTCAAAGTCGGCGACGGCACCATGCTGCTCACCGAGGTTGACCTGAATGGCGTCGATGTCGATGCAACCGGCTCGGGCGAATTCCGGGTTGGCGGATCGAATTCGTCCATCTCGGCCGTGATGAACAATGTACTGATTGACGGCCCGACGATTTTCAGCGCGGGAACGGCAAACCTCACCGGCGTCGAGTTTGATGGAAAGGTCGGCATTCGCGCCGGAGCCAGAGTCGAAATCTCCGGTTTCCCATTCGTTCTCAACGGCGATCTGACAATCAACGAAACATACGCCAATTCGACGACGTCCCTGATCTTCGAGCAGAACGGGTCCGTCTCCGGCACCGGGCGATTCATACTCCGGGGCAATCCGCAGAACATCAATACCGGACTGCTCGGCACCCTTTCCACCACTGTGGTTGCTCTGCCCGCGGCTTGTTCCATTGATGGCGCGGGCACGATCAACGGACGCTTCCAGCTCGCCGGACCAATTCGCGCCAACGACCCCAACGGGGTCGAAATGGGAATCCGCGGCAGCGCCCTTACGAATTCAGGGGGCGCTTCCATTCAGTCCCTCTCCGCCCCGCTCGCCATTCTCGACAGCACTGTCACCGGAATGCCGATCACTTCTTCCGGCGACGTCATCCGAATCGGTACAGGGAGCGGCGCCAATTTCACTTTCGCGCCCGCTCTCAATCAGCTCACGCTTACAGGACCCGCGCGCTTTGAGGCCGGCACAACGATTCTGAACGATGTCATCCTGAACGGCCTGATCGAAATCAGAGCGGGTGCCGTTGCCCGAGTTACCAGTAACGCGCTCACCCTGAACGGCACGCTCACAATCAACCCGCTGTCCGCCGCAGGCACCACGTCTCTCAGCTTCGATCAGACGGCCGCCCTCACGGGAAATGCGAACATCCGCCTCGCTTCCACTTTCTCCGCTTCCGACACTGCGGGGATCATCGGCCCCACCAGCGGCATGTTGACGATCGGCCCCTCCGTCACCATTGGAGGCGCAGGCCGTCTCACCAATCGCATTGCTCTCGCGGGCCTGCTGACTTCGGACGATCCGCTCGAAGCACCCCTTGATATCCGTGGCATCGTCACTCGATCCGGCTCGGGGCGGATTGAGATTGCCGATGCCAATACGCTTCTCACCGACGGCTCCATCACGAACGTCCCAATTTCGAGCGTGGGAAACGGGGAATTGCGTCTGTCCGCGGCCTCTTCCTCGACCGCTCAGCTCGTCAATCTTTCAAATGACGCTCGCACAGTCGTCGTCTCGGGCGCAGCGGTCTTCGCAAATACAACATTCACGCGGGCGCTCGACATCCGACCCGGCGCCACGGCCCGAGTGAGCGGCTCCCCCTTCAACGCGGGCCCGTCCGTGCTGGTCAATAGCTTCGGAGCGAACACCAACACGTTCCTCCAGTTTGATCAGAGCACCACGATCAACGGCGCCGGCACCATTCTCCTCAGCGCGGGCGTGCTTTCGATCGACACAGCGCAGATCACAACATCGAATGCCGCCTATCAAATCGTCGCGGGAACTTCCCGCACTCTCGCCGGTTCGGGCAAAGTTGGAGGCCTCGTCACATGGAACGGCGTCATTTCGCCCTCGAATCCCGTCGAGGCGGTGCCGGTCGGGCAGATCGACTTCTCCAACTCTCTGAAGCTCAATCGCAGTTCCACATTCCGCGTCGACGTCACGGATGAGTTTGCGTTCGACCATATCGGCGGCGCCGGCGAGAAAAAGCTGGAAGGCACTCTCGTGGCTTCGCTTCCCACCGGCTACTACCCCTCGCCCGACACGGCGTTCCCCGTGGTCGGAGGGGCGGGCGCGCTTAGCGGCACGTTCTTCTCGATCGTGCCGCCCGCCGGGTTCAAGGCAACGGTCGAATACGCCGCAAACACCGCGTCCGTCCGATTCCAGAAAACATGCCCCGCCGACATGAACGGCGACGGCCTCGTTGACGACTCGGACTTCCAGTACTTCGTTGTCGCGTACAACGTCGCCGAATGTTCGGACCCTTCGATGCCTGTCGCCCCGGCCGACCAGTCGTCGGGCCAGTGCTTCGCCGACATCAACCGCGATGGACTTGTGATGGACGAAGATTTTGTTCTGTTCGCGTCAGCATACGACGCGCTGGTTTGCCCCTGAACTCACCCCGAATCGCGGGTCTCGATCGGCTCGACCGAATCTACTCAGATTTCACTTGTCGCAACACCCCCTTCGTGAGACCCTGACATCGTTGCAAGGGGGTTTTCTATGCTGCGTCCGATCCTTCTCGCTCTGTTGGTCTTCGCTGCGTGCTCGTCCGCGCTCGCCCAGAACATGCTGGTCAATCCGAGCTTCGAGAGCGGCCCCGCAGTCGCCGGCACATTCCTTCCGCTCAATGCCGGCTCGACCGCTATGCCCGGTTGGACCGTCACGCGAGGCCAGATCGACATTGTCACCACCGGCTGGCAACAGGTCGACGGCCTGCGCAGCCTCGATCTCAACGGCTCGCCGGGATCCGGGGGCGTCGCACAAAGCTTTGCGACCACTCCCGATCGCGATTACCTGATCGCGTTCTACGTCGCGGGCAACGCGGGTGCCGCGCCAGCCATCAAGATTCTCAAGATTGCCGTGGTCGGCCAAAACCCAAGCGTTCAGTTCGACAACAGCGGTACCAGCAACTCCAACATGCACTGGACCAAGTACATCTACGGGTTCCGCGCGGTGAATAGCACCACCACCCTCGAGTTTTACAGCGGCAACGCCAGCAGCTTCGGCGGCCCGGCGCTCGACGACGTCGTTGTTCGGCCGGCGAGCTGCGTCGCCGATCTCAATTACGACGGATTCGTCGACGATGCGGACTTCCCGCTTTTCGCGACCGAATACAACCAGCTCATCTGCTTCTCACTCAGCTGCGTCTCCGATTTCAACCACGACAATTTCATCGATGACGCCGACTTCGTCATTTTCGCCGCTGCGTACAACCAGCTGCTCTGCCCCTGACGCTGCAACCGTTACCAAACGCGCTTCCACACGATTGGTCAGCCTCGAATCGCGCACAAATCTGGTATTTTTTGATCGTGTTGTTCGACGCGCTCTCGCGGCCAACATCGCATTGCATTAAACTACCTGTGTGCCCGACGCGCTCGCACGCGTTCTCCCTTCCAATTCTTCAAAGGACTTCGTTATGCGTCGCCTTTTTCCCGGTTCCCTCGCGATCCACACCTCCGACGTTCCGCCCGATCGGCTCTTCTCAACGGGCGTCGAGCGCTCGCTCTGAGTCGCCACGGCGTCTCGCACGGTCCGAAAACCACGTCTTCACGTGCTTCGGAGCCGACTTCCCTTCAACTTCGCGCTTGTCGTTTCACTTCTCAATCGCGACAATCTTGGCCCGGGATATTTGTTCAAGGCAGATTTTCCATTTGTCGCGTTTTCCCTTTCGTACAGGACACACCCATGAACCGTTTCGTTTCCGGCTCATTCCTCTGCGTTCTTGCAGCTTGCGGCCAAGCTTCCGCCCAGACCTGCACCGGTCAGGTCGGCCACTGGCGCTTCGATGGCAACACGCTTGATTCTTCCGGTCTCGCCAACGACGGCATCTTTTTCGGATCGACTCCGAACTACGTCGCCGGCAAGGCAGGCCAGGCGCTCGAACTCAACGGCTCGACCGACTTTGTGCGCGTCGCCAATTCGCCCTCGCTCAACCCCACCGGCGCCATGTCGCTCGTCGCCTGGGTCAAGCCCCGCACCTTTTCCGGCAGCGGCAGCGACCCGATCATCGACAAAGGCTACTTCGGCCATTCCTTTCCGTATTACCAGTATCAGCTGAACACCACCGGCAATCTCTACGGAAGCAGCCCGGGTTCCTTCGGCTTCTACTGCGGCGCGAGCGGCTCACCTTTCGGCGCTTCGACCGGCGGCAATTTCTGGTCGCCCAACCAGTGGTACTTCGTGGTCGGCACGTATGACGGTGCCGCCGTCCGCTTCTTTGCCAACGGCGAACTCGTCGATCAGCATCCGGCGACCGGCGCGCTCAGCGACTACGGCAAACCCGTGCAGTTCGGCAAATTCAACAACCTCGAGTTCTACCTGCCCGCGACCATCGACGAGATCCGCATCTTCGACCGCGCGCTCTCACCCGATGAAATCCACGCGCTCTATTCCAACCCCGCCGATGCAGCCGCAGTCTGGCCACCGACTTCCGGGGTCTGCGCTGGAGGAAGCGCATCATTCCAGTCCTTCCACCTCACGACTGCAAACCCGTCGTACGCCTGGACCATCGACGGCTTGCCCGCTTCTGATGGCACGCTCCCCAGCGGCATCATCGTCTCCGGCGCCGCGACGCAAACTCTGACGCTCAGCAACATCGCCGGCGCCAGCACGCACACCATCGGCTGCACTGTGACCTCGTGCAGCGGAGTCTCCGCCGCGACGCCCGCCACGATCAAGGTCTGCTCCGCCGACTTCAACTGCGATGCGCAGGTGGATGACCAGGATTTCGTTCTCTTCGCCAATGCCTACAACGAACTCGTCATCCCGCCCGCCAACCCGCTCTGCGATCTCAACAACGACACCTTTGTCGATGACTCCGATTTCGTTCTCTTTGCTGCTGCCTACAACGAACTTATTTGTCCTTGAATCGGCCGGTAATCTACCCTGAATTTCGACGGAGGCCTGCCTATGCGCCGCGTTTCCCTCCTGCTTCTCACGTTCTTCTGTTCTTCGACCCTTGCGGCAGACACCGTCTTCCTCAGCGACTACCTCGGCCAGCCCACGGGTGTTGCAGCGATCACTCCCAACCCACCTTTCACCGCGATTCCAACCGCCGCAGAGCCATACGGCTTCGGCGTCGATTGCCCGGGCAACTTCGCATCGTCGAAGATCTCGTTTCAGGATGTCGGCGCGTTCGACAAGGGCATCGGGCAACACCCGTTCAATACCGGCCAAAAACGCATCGACTTCAATCTCGCCGCGATTCGCGTCAGCACGACGCGCGATCTGGCCGTCTTCAGCGCGCGAGTCGGCGTCGATTTTCCGACGAGCCTCCAGAACAACGGGGGCACCTTCCAGGTAATGGTGGATGATGTTGTCGAGGCCTCGCAACTCATCGGCGGACGTTTTTCTCCGAGCGTCGTGCTCACCGTTAGTCTTGTTGGCGCATCAAAGCTCTCGCTTGTGACAACCCGCTCCGGCGACTTCAATTCCAATCACCTGTGCTGGGGCGGTGCGACCGTCACACTCGAAGGCGGTCCGTGCCCTGCCGACCTGAACGGAGATCGTCTCGTCGATGACGCCGACTTCTCCATCTTCGCTGCCGCGTACAACCTGCTCGACTGCGCCGACCCGGCGATGCCCGTCGGTTGCCCGGCCGATATCAACAAAGATCAGTTCGTCGACGACACCGACTTCACACTCTTTGTTGTTCCGTATAACGAACTGATTTGCGTGTAAATACGTACGCCAAAGTCGTGTTTGCCCATGTAACACCGAATCCAGCGATGAAACTGCATGACTTGCGGCAAAACCCCCGTTCCCGACTGGCCGCTGTGCGCCAGTCGCGCAACTTTGTAGTGATGAGTTCATCGCACGCGGTGCACCAACACGGCGTTCGACGAACGTGTTTGTCGATTTGGTTCCATTCATTCGCGCCGATGTACGCACCTGCGGCCGTCGGCGTTTTTCGTTTCTGATCGTGCCCGCTTTGAGACCCTCTCGGTTCTGAAGGACACCCCCATGCGCCGTCTTCTGACCTTGTCCGCTTTTCTCCCGACTGTTTTACCGGTCTTCGCTCAGCCGGCTGTCCCCACCGGAGCGGGCAGTTATTACAACGGCGTTCCTGCTGGGTTCCCAGTACCGACCAATGCCGACAACGCGCCGGTGCTGCCTCGCACCGCTCCCGGTTTCAGCGGTCCGGTTCCCACCAACGAATGGTGGTCGAGCCTTGTCTACCCGCGCTATGCGGGCGACAACTGGGGACAGAACATGCACCCGCATCCGCTCTCGGCCCGCCCGGGCGCCGATGGCATGAGCATCGGATATGTCCCAACGCCGGGAATCTGGGATACGGGTTACTCCTACGACTTCAGCGGCACGCGTGTCTCGCTCGGCCTTTCGGTGGAAGGCTTGAACTCTCCCGATGCCCGCCTTGCTGCCGCGAGCGATTGGACCATGACGGCGCGCTTCGCAGATGCCACTCGCTCGCTCGAAGTGACGATGGGCCACGGCATGCCTTTCGCCTATTGCAAGGTGACCGGGGGCAATGCCAAGGTTTTGTTCCGTGGAGCCGCAGGGCCGGCGACCGTGTTTGCAAACCGAGGGAACATCATCGGCATCACCATCGCGGGAGTGTCGTACGCCCTCTGCGCTCCGACCGGCGCGACATGGACGATCAACTCGTCCGGCGCGACGTCCTCTCTCGCAGGCAAGGACTATTACTCAGTCGCCGTCCTGCCTGATGCAACCGCCGCTTCACTCGATCTCGCCCAGGCTCACGCCTTTGTCTTCATCACCGGCGGCACGGTCGCGTGGAACTACAACGCGCCCAATTCAACCATGGACGGCACGTTCACGATTCAGACCGTCGTCAAAGAAGGCGCGGAAACCAGGCCGCTCATCGCGCTCTACCGCCACATGTGGATGAATAGCACGCAGGCGACCACCGGCGGCACCTTCGCCACCTCCAGGGGCATCATGAAGCAGGCCGAAGCGGCTTCGTTCACCGTGAACTTCCCCTATCGAGGCATCCTGCCCCGCCTCCCCGCAGCGGCCGGCCTCAATCAGGCGCAGCTCTACACCTACGTCAATCAGGCGTACCTCGAAACGAATCTGAGCACCTCAACGGACACCTACGGCTCGGGAAAGGCGTACGGGCGTGTTGCGCAGTTGCTTCTGCTCGCAGATCAGGTCGGCCACACGGCTGCGAAGACTCGCTTCCTCAATTTCCTGAAAGACCAGCTCGCCGAGTGGTTCATGGTCGGCTCGCCGGACACGTCGAGCGGCTCCGGCGCTTTCGCACCGGTGCAATGCGAGAACTTCACGGATGGTTCGGGTGTTGCAGCCGGCAACATCACCGGCGGTCAGGCCGTTGTTGATTTCAGCGGCACCGACTGGTTCAAGCTCTCAAACGTCGATTTCAAAGACGGCGTGCCGATCGGTATGACGATGCGCTTTGCTTCCGACATTCCGGGCAGCGGGCTTTTCCAGGTTCGCGTCGATTCGATCAATGGCCCGTTGCTCGCCGAAGCCGGGATCGGCAACACTGGTGGCAGCGATTCCTGGACCCAGATCACCATGAACGTGAACGGCGCGGGAGTGAACGCGCTCGTCAGCAATAACCGCGTTCACGATCTCTACATCACCGCCAACACGCCCTATCCCGGCGAACTCGCCCGCATCGACTGGATCCGCTTCAACCTTCCGGGCAGCAACGTGCAGGAACGCGTCTTCTACTACCAGGCCGCGTGGTCCACTCTGCTCGGCAGCCCCGGTTCGTTCAATCTCGCGCAGGAGATGAACGACCACAACTTCCACTACGGCTATTTCATTCAGGCCGCGGCAACCGTTGCCCAGTTCGATCCCGCCTGGGCCGCGAGCTACGGACCGATGGTCGAAATGCTCATCCGCGACGCCAGCAACTGGGATCGCAACGACACCCGCTTCCCGATGCTTCGCGGCTTTGACCCGTACGCCGGACACTCCTGGGCTTCCGGCCACGCGGCATTCGCGGCAGGCAACAACCAGGAATCGTCATCCGAGTCCATGAACTACTCGAACGCCGTGGCACTCTGGGGTTCCGTGACCGGCAACAACACCATTCGCGATCTTGGCATGTTCATGGCCGCGAGCGAAGAAGCCACAATCCAGCAGTACTGGTTCAACGCTGATGACGTCGTCATGCCCCCCGCCCTGACCAAACGCATCGCCGGAATCGTTTGGGGCGACGGCATCGCGTACGGAACGTGGTGGACCGGTGACCCTGCGCAGATCCACGGCATCAACTTCCTGCCCATCACGCCCGCATCGCTCTATCTCGGTCACCACAAGCAAGGCATGCTCGACAACTGGAGCCTGCTGATGGCCCAGACCAACAACAACCCTTCGTCCTGGCACAGCATCCTCTATTCGGCGCTCGCCACCGTGAACCCCACGCAGGCCGCCAACCTCATCAACGGCAATCCGAACTTCCCTCTTGAAGATGGCGATTCCCGCGCCCGCGCGTATCAGTGGATTCAAACGCTCAACATCTACGGAGCGGTGAACTCCGCGATCAGCGCCAACGTTCCCCACTACGCCGTCTTCGAGAAAGCCGGAATCCGTACGTACGTAGCTTGGAACCCCGGCGCGGTGACCATCGCCGCGAAGTTCAGCGACGGCTTCGTGCTCTGCGTTCCTGCCGGGACGACGGCCGTCGGCAAAACTGGTGACGCTCCCGGCCTCTGTGGCTGCCCCGCGGACTTTAACGCGGACGGCCTGGTGGATGATTCCGACTTTGTGATCTTTGCCAGTGCGTACAACGTGCTCGACTGCTCTGACCCCGCCATGCCCGCAGGCTGCCCGGCTGATCTCAACGCCGACGCGTTCGTCGATGACACCGACTTCGTCGCCTTCGCAGCGGCTTACAACGAACTGGTCTGCGGATAAACGACCGCGGGTGAGAGACGCGCAGACGGACGTTCTCGGACATTCGACGGGCTCGGCCCAGCCTCCCTCAGCCACCGGGGAGCTTTCAGCCAGTTGGTTTCCATTCCCCTCTTTGCTTTCCCGCGGGATGTGGCACACTGGTACTGGCTAGTGTCCGATCTTGAGGAGAGCGATGAAGGGGCAATCCGGGATTTTCCAGAGCTGTCGATCCGCCGCGTCCAGCCGGCTGTGGCTGCCTGCGCTTGCCGGTCTTGCCATCGGTTCGACCGCCCACGCGCAGACACCCCGCACCTGGGTCGCAGGCAGCGGCGTGTGGAGCAACCCGCTCAACTGGTCGCCCAACGACGTTCCCAATTCACCGCCCGAAACAGCGGTCATTGCCGGGGCGGGTGCGCTCACGACATCGCTTGATATTCCTGCGCTGCTGGTTGGCGCAAGTATCACGAATCCATCCGCACTGCTTTCTATGAATCCCGGCACGGTCCTCGCGCTTGGCACGGCTGGTTTGAACACGGGGCTTTCGAACAGCGGCCTGCTCAAAGTGAACAGCTCGGCAGCCTCATCGCTCACGCAGCTTCGATTCCCCGCCGGGATCGTCATCAGCGGCGCGGGCCGCATCCAGCTCAACGCCGATGCAAGCACGCTCGACAGCGCGTTCATTAGCTCTGATCCGGGATTCAACTGGACGAACGGAACCGGCCACACGATTTCGGGCACCGGCCGGCTTTACGGACCGATCGTCAATCAGGGTGTGATTGTCGCGGATCAGATTGGCAAGGTCCTTCAGGTCGCGGGCGATGTGCAGAACACGAGCGGCTCCATCGGAGCGACGACGGGCATTCTCGAACTCGCACAAGGGGCGCGGCTCAGCGGTGGTTCCCTTTCCGCCAACCCGGGCGCGACCGTGCGCGTTGCGGATCAGGCCGGGATTGCATCGATGGGTTTGGCCGGCCAGATCAATGTCGCTCCCGGCGCACGGCTGGAAATCGGCGCGGGCTCGATCACAGGGACGTTCGATCTCAAAGTGAACGACTCGGGCACAAACGCTTCGACTCAGGCCGTCATGGTCGGCGCCGCCACGCTCGGAGGCGGCGGAGCTTCGACCACCTCGCTGAACGCGAACGCATCCGACCTTGATTCCGCGATGCTCGCTTCCGAATCCGGCACCTTGACCATCGGTTCAGGCCACACCGTCCGCGGCACGGGCCGCGTGTACGCAGCCCTCAACGGCATTCCGACCATCAACGCCAACATCGCTGGACGTGAGATCGAAGTGCTGGGTGATATCGACATGTCCGGCGGCGGCAGCCTGAGTTCGACGGCCGCGGCATCGGTGCTCTCGCTCGGAAACGGCATCACCGTCACCGGAGGCAGTTTCAACGCGAGCGTTGGGTCGTTCGGGCGAATCAAGAACTTTGCTTCGCCCTTGCTCCGCGGCACGGCGCTCTCGGGCATCATCGAAGTCCGGCCCGGCGCCGTGCTTCGCGTGGACGGGCTCGGGTTTGCGAACGCAGGCTCACTCATCGTGAATTCCACCGGGGACAACGTCGCGACCGGTTTGTTCTTGACCCAGTCTGCCAGCGTCACGGGCACGGGCAATATCACGCTGAACGCGCACGCGCTCGATCTCGCGAGTGCCTCGCTCGGCGGCGCCGCGGGCGTGACGCTTACAAACGGCGCGGGCCACACGATCCGCGGCACGGGCAAGATCACTGTGCCGATCACAAATCTCGGAGCGATCTCGGCAAACAACCCGATCGGGCCGCTGCAATTGACTGCCAACGTCACGAACTCGGGCGCGGGAGCAACTTCTGCGAGCAACGCCAACCTTCAGCTCGCCAACTCGATGATCATGAATGCCGGCTCGTTCTCGAGCTTCGGCACCGGCCGGCTTGCTGTGCCGCAGGGCGAGACCGCATCGCTGAACGCGTTCCAGATCAACTCCGGTGGCGTCGCGCATGTGCTAGGCGGCGGCACGATGCTCTTCACGGGCGGGTTGACCAACAACGGACAGGTCGTTGTGAATCCCGCGGGCGATCTGCAACTCAGCCGCCTCCGTGGCGCGGCGAACACGTCTCTTCAAGGCACCGGGTCGGTCATTCTGAATGCGAACGCGAACAACCTTGATTCGGCGATGCTCGATGCGCCCGGGTTCACGATCACGCATGCTGCGGGCCACACGATCACGGGCCAAGGCCGCATTTATTCGCCACTCGACAACGCTGGATTTATTCTGGCCGGCTCCGCGGGCCAGTCGCTTGAGGTCGTCAGCCCGATCACGCAGACGGCGACCGGCCGAATCCGTGCCGCGGCGGGCCGGCTCGCGCTTCGCTCGGGAGCTTCCGTCACCGGGGGCGAATTCGATCGCACCGGCAGCGGCAGGCTGACAGTGGATGGAAGCGCCTCCGCAACTTCTGTTCGCAGCACGACGCCGATCGATGTGGCCGCGGGCTCGAACCTTGCCCTCTCGACGTTTACGAACGACAGCGAGATCCTGGTCAATCCGACATCCGGTGCCGCGACGACGCGGGTTTCGATGGCGGGCACGCAGACCCTGCTTGGCACAGGCTCAGTCGTTCTCAACGGGACCTCCGACCCGGCAGTCCGGGCTCGTCTGGATGGCCCGGCTGCGCCAAATCGGCTCACGCTTGGCCCCGGCCAGACGCTTCGTGGAGCCGGAACGGTCGGCGGGAATGTTCTCATCCAAGGAACGATCGCGCCCGGGACTGCTCCGGTGGGCGTCGGGCAGTTGATCTTCGAAGAGCCGATCCAGTTTGAGCCGGCAACGACGCTGGAATTCAATCTGGCCGGACAGACGTCGTACGACTCGATCGCGGTAAAGAAGCCGTACACGCTCGGCGGCAAGTTGGTCATCACGCTTTCGGGCGGGTATATCCCCAGTTCGACCCATCTGTTCTTGCTCGTCGACGGCTCGCCGGGCGCGACCCGTACCAACGGCTTTGACTCATTCAGTCTCCCGACCCCGCCGGTGACGCTGGTCCGTAGGGGCTGGCGGCTGAACTATCTGACTGAAGACGTGACGCTCCGGCTCACATGTGCAGCGGACTTCAACGGTGATGGCTTCGTGAACGACCTTGATTTCCAGTACTTCCAGTTCGCGTACAACGAACTTTTGTGCCCGACGCCCGATTCCCCGCTCTACCCGCTGCAGCCTGAACCTTGCCCGGCCGATCTGAATCAGGACGGGGTGGTGATGGACGACGATTTCGTCCTGTTTGTGCAGGCGTACAACCTCGTGATTTGTCAGTAATTCCGGTGGTTTTGGGCACGTGGCAGGGTGCATCGTCGTACTGGTTCTTGGCAGGACTCAAGACTGGGGTTAGACTGGGGGGAATCGTGACGCAAACTTCAACAACCACGACACCTTCGCTCCCTCCGGCACAGCGCTTTCCCAAGCTGGCCGAGGTGATCGACTACCTCGACACGCACGGCGAGCGGGCGAAGCTGGATGTGTTGGCGAGGCTGCTGGGTAAGGTGCAGGTCACGCGGCAGGACCTCGAGAGCGTGCTGATCTTCGGCACCCACGGCTATCGCCGGAATCGGATCAGCTGCAGCCCGTGGTACGAGTTGCTCGCCCTGACCTGGCGGAGCGGGCACTGCACGCCGATTCACGACCATAAGGGCAGCTCGTGTGCGTTCCGGGTGGTTGAAGGAACGGGCACCGAGGTTCGCTACACGCTGACGCCTTCTGGGCTTGTCTGTCCGGCTGCGACGAACCAGATGGCGCCGGGTTATGTGTGTGCGGCACAGGATGCTGATATTCACCAGGTTCTGAACATGCAGGCGCCGGGAACCGACCTGATCACGCTGCACATCTACAGCCCGCCGATCAAGAACATGAACACGTACCAGTTTGCGTGCTCGCCCGGGGCGGACACCGATCCGCAGGCGGGCGACCAGCACTGTTGAGCCTGCAGGCCGGCGCTGCAATTCGCCGCGGTTTGCGGCGTTTTCTTCGACGTCTGAAATGAACCTCTCTAAAGTGCGTCGGCGGTTCGAGTCGGAAGAGCCGGCTTGCCGATACCGCATGCGTGAAACTCAACATGAACTCCGCTTCGCAACTGATCGACGAGAAACTGCTCCCCGCGCCTTCGCCCGCGCCGGTTGATCGCGTTTCCCGAATCCGCTTTCAGAGCTCGCACTGGGACCTTGACCCGGCGATCACGTTCCTGAACCACGGCAGCTACGGGGCCGTCCCCCGCGCGGTGCTCGAGGCCCAGAACCGGATGCGTGCCCGCATGGAGCGCGAGCCGGTGCGGTTCTACAAGGTGGACCTTGAGCGCCTGATGGACGGCGTCCGCGAGGTGTTGGGTTCGTTCCTGAACTGCGACCCTTCTACGCTCGCCCCGGTGCCGAATGCGACGATGGGCATTGCGTCGATCTTCAGCAGCACCGAGTTCAAGGCGGGCGACGAGATTCTGCTGACCGACCACGAATATCAGTCGGGCGTGAACGAGCTTGATCGCATGGCAAAGGCCATTGGCGTCAAGGTGGTCTTCGCGACCGTGCCATTCCCGATTCAGAGCCCGGACCAGGTCTTCGACGCTGTCATGAAGGCGGTCACGCCTCGGACCAAGCTGGCGATGATCAGCCAGATCACCAGCGGCAGTTCGCTGATCTTCCCGGTCGGGCGTCTTGTTCCCGCGTTAAAAGCCAAAGGCGTCGAAGTCATTGTCGATGGTGCCCATGGCCCAGGCCAGATCCCGGTCGACCTCAAGGAACTCGACCCGACTTATTATGTCGGAAGCCTGCATAAGTGGATGAGCGCCCCCAAGGGCACGGCTTTCCTGCAGGTGTGCAAGGAGAAGCAGAGGACCTTCCGTCCGGTGTATCTGTCCAGCCGCGCGAACAAGATTCGGGCGGACCGCGAGCTGTTCCTCCGCGACTTTGACTACCACGGCACGCTGGATTACTCGGGCTTTTTGGTGGTTCCCGAGGCGATCGCGTATCTCGGCCGCCTGCTGCCGGGTGGTTGGTCGGAACTGATGCGTCGGAACCACGATTTGATCGTGAAGGGCCGCGACATCGTGACCAAGGCGATCGGTGCGGAATCGTCTTGCCCGGACAGCATGCTGGGGACGATGGCCTCGATCATTCTTCCGGAACCCGCCCAGAACATGAAGGGTCGGCCGAGCCTCTACGACGATCCGCTTCAGGATGCCCTGATCCACAACCACGGCGTGGTGACGCCGATCTGGCGCGTGGGCGGCAATGACCGGCGCATCATCCGCATCAGCGCACAGGCGTACAACACGCTCGATCAGTACGAGACGCTGGCGGGTGCACTGGTGAAGGAACTGCAGGCGGAAGGTTCGCTGACGGGGAATCCGCAGCGCAAGGCCGGATAAGACATCCGTTTCGCGGGGAGTTGCAATTGAAGACTCTGCTCACACTCGAAGCGTTCATCGAGATCGCGGCGGGGGTTGGAGCGCTCGTGGTTCCGGTCTTCGCGGTTTCGCTGTTGCTAGGGGCGAGTCTTGATACTGCAGCGGCGATCATCGTCGCGCGCGTGACTGGTGCGGCACTGATATCGATTGGCATCATGAACTGGGCCGGACGATCAGAGCCGAATGGAAAAGCGGCCAAAGGAATCGTCGTGGGAATGATTTTCTACAACCTTTCAGTTGTCGGGCTCCTGATCTTCGCGTTCTTTGGTGCAGGGCTTTCGGGAATTGGGCTTTGGCCTGCGGTGGTGCTGCACCTTGGACTCGCAGCGTGGTGTGTTCGAAGCAATGGTTTGGCTCACAGGCTGGGGGCATAAATGCGACACCTGGCGGATCTTTCAATTTGCCACGCCTGCGAGCAAGCGTCAGTTCCCCGATGGACGCAGATCTCTGCCGCGTACGCCACCGATGGTGTGAATACCCGCGTACCCAGCCTTTAGAGCTGAACCTTCCCAATTTCCCTCCCCGTCCATGATGGGCATTTCAAATCGAGCAGACTTACCGCTTGATGCACTTCCATCGACAAGCGAAATGCCGGTTTCCACCGTCCTGCCGGAGCCGAGCACGTCCCCCCAGTTCACGATTTGAGCCTTCACACTTGGAAACTGAACGGAAGACAGGCGCTGTGCTGTCCATTGAGCAGGTCCGGTGCGAGTTTCAAGCTGCCAGAATTCCGGTGCCGAAACGAGTGTCGCGGAATACCAGTAGTACAAAGAAGTCAGCGTGGGCCTGCATTTTGGCGGCTGAAATGCCGGGTCGGCAACGCCTCCGGAGTAGTAGAGCGGGCCGAGCAATGCGTTCCACCCCCAGTAGCTGTCGAAAAACTTCATGGTTAGGTCGTTGCCGCCGAAAGAGATCATGGACGGACGCTCGGGATTTAAGAAGAATGGGAAACACTCTTTGTAATCGGCGCAGTACATCGAGAGCATTTTTCCGTGGGTGGAAAGCTGCGAAAGGCGAATCGCGTCAGTCGAGCGCAACGCGGTCGAACGCAGGCCCCTGAAAGACAGCGAGAGCAAAATAACCAAAATGCAAATGCAGACAACGAGTTCCACCAACGACCACCCGAGGCGAGTTCGTCCAGCATTTTTCATTCACGCCCCAACTCTGGCAACGCGCACGCACCCCACGACACCGATTGAGGCCAAGGCTAAATTTCGGCCGATTATGAACGGGCTTTCCGAAAGACTCTTGGAGTAAGCTGCGAGAAGTCCGAGGCAGGCGCAGTTTGGCTTTCCAAAGACAAAAAGCTGCAGTGAATAAGCGGCCGTAAACACGATCATCGTTGCCGAAAACCCGCCAATAGCGACTTCGAACGTGGACGCAGTAGCAAGGCAGTTCCCAGCCCAAGCTCGAAAGGGGGCAGCAAAACAGCGACGAAAGTCTGAACCCATATTGGAAGCATGCTCCACGTGCGGAGACTCTCCACGAAATCCGGAAATGTCAGCAGCTTTGCGAATCCGGCAAACAGCAGCACTCCACCGGCGCAATGCCCCATGTGAAGTAGAATCGTTTCAAGTTCCACTGTCCGCGCTCATCGGTAAGCGAGCGATCGTCTGACATCCACTATCCGGGTTTTCGGCGGGACTAGAAACGTGACAGGTTTCGTTGAAATAGGGATACACAATGTCTTCGCCCGTGCAATTTCCGTTCGCGTCTCTCGTCTTCACCGTGAAAACACATGAAACCGAAAAAGCTGGCGCCACGCTGGGATTTCCGATTTCGCACTTGTAAGTGGTCGGACATGAACTGTCGAGCCCGTCCATTGACATCATGCATTTTCCTTGCTGAATCATCGCATAGATGGCCAGGGACGCACACGTCCTCGGAATTCCGCCGGTCGTCGGCGACCAAGATAGCCAGTAGTTGTCGCAATTGCAATTCTTGGGTGCCATTTCATCGCCCGCGATTGCCGCAGCTGCGACAAACGCGCAAAGGAGCATACTTCGCGTCTTTGAATTGAGGATCATTGGAACTCAACTTTCTTAATAAGGTTCAAACTCGTCTCAATTTTAGAGCAAGAACGAAGCCAACTGCCACAACTGCGGTGCCGGAAGTAATATACCACAGAGCTCGCGGCTGCTGCCCCGTTAACCGATCTGGCGGAGGAGTGCGTGTGATGGTCTCTCCCTGGGGCGTAATCGTCTTGACGAATGAATCAGAGCCCCTTGCGTATGAAATCGCATGAATTGAGGCACGCCCTCTGACCACATCCGTCTGATCCGGTGCCGGAGTTCTCGCGTGCTCCATCACCTCTTCCGCCGTCGTACTTTCGCAACTCTCAAGGAGGTACGTTTCGTCGTGCCCGATCCCGGGAGAGTGAAAGACAACTCTCTTGCAGGTCGGCTGCTGGCCCACACCTAGAAAGGGCCGATCGTACGTCCACGTCGTCATAACGCTGGAATCAGCGTTCGCGAGAATCTCCACCTTTGTTGGATAGAAAGCCTCGCACTCGGATATCCAGGCGAACCAGATGCGGTGTCTGCCGGCGGTGGAGAAAATTGTCGCCAGCCATTGTCCCTGGTCTTCGATCAAACTTTCGAGCTTTGGAGAGCCCGCCGGCAAAAAACCAATGCCGCCGAAGAAACGCTGAATCGAGCTGGAGATCAACGAAGTTAACACTGCCGGTGGATTTCTCATCTGAGGTAGAGCCATCGCAGCGTTGTCAAGCGTACCGAGGTGCGCGGGAGTCAATTCCCAAGTTTCTTGGTCATTTCGTCCCCGGTCAGAAAAGGTGACCGTCTCGCCGTCGTCTCTATCTGAGCAAAGCCTCCAAGTTTTGTCGTTGAGCAGCCAGACAACGTGCGTCGAGATGTGTTCGTGCTTCGCCAGACGCGCCCAATTTTGGACATCCCATTGCTTTGGATGGTTCGGAATCGCCTTTATCTCGTTCTTGAGTTTTTCGATCTCGGCAGCCGACTTTGTGGTTTTTCTGGTTGTCGAAAACGTGATTTTGACAAGCGCCGGAATGCGTTGTTCAGGTCCAATCGTCAACTGAAGGTTTATCCACGCTTCCGCGCGAGTTCTGTCGGCAGCGTCGGTTTGCAGTGCGCCGAACGAAGAGTTCACGCTCGCCAGCATGGCAAGCACGAACAATGTCAAGTGCGTCCACAATCTCCGTGACGGACTGAACACACATTGCGGCTGGGATTCTTGATCAGCTCTGCTCATTGCTGTCCCGCTTTGGAAATCTGCGCAATTCCTTGGGACAGAATACATAAATGGAGCTTCGGGCGCAAGTCCGGTTGGCGTGCATATTTGTGTTCGGCCCGCTCAAGGTTGTCTTGGGGTTTCCACAGGACAGGAAAGGTCTTGCAGCCACTCGCCCATGGACATGTAGTAGACGGTTGTGTTTTCGACACCTGCGTGTGCCGCGGCAAGGGCTGCGAAGGCGGCGCGGCCTCCAGATTGGCAGTAGAGGACGGCGGTCTGATCGGCTGATGCTCCAGCGCTTGCGAAGAGGGTGCGGAGTTCTTCGGGGGTTCGGAGGCGGCCACGCTCGTCGAGCATTTCTTTGTGGGAGAGATTGGTTGCGGTCGGGACGTGGCCGACGCGGTGGCCTTCCTGGGCTTTGACGTTGCCGGTGAATTCGTCGGCGGAACGGACATCGATGACCGGCTGCGAATGAGCAGTTGCAATTTGCTTCAACTCTTCGCGGGTGGTCAGGTGCTTCGGAGTTGTGGCAGCAAATCGGGTTGGCGCGAAATCGCCCGGGTTTCCGGCCTGAACGAGGCTTGGTTCGAGGAGGGGGCAGAGGTTGGACCAGCCACCGTTCACGACGCGGACGTTTTGGACTCCGCACTCGCGGAGGATGAACCAGGCGCGGGCGGCGGATGTCATGCCGCCTTCGTCGTAGATGATGACAGGAGTGTGCTCGTCGATGCCGAGGGCGCCGATGCGGATAGACCAGGCTGCTGCGTTGTTGAGGCCTTGATTTGGGCCGTCGCCTTCGCGGCTGAGGGAGGTCCAATCACGCAAGTCGAGTCGCTGGGCGCCGGCAAGATGGGCGGGGCCGTAGTCCTCGAGCTTGCGGGCGTCGAGGAGGATGGGCGGTTGCTCGCTTCGCGATGAAGAAATTGCGAGGGAGTGAGCGAGGGCTTCGGGTTCGATGATGACCGAAGGCTTTGCTTGCTCGGGATTGGTGGCAGCGACCTGCGATGTTGAGCAGGCCTGAAGGGAAAGAGACAAAGAGATACCGAGCAATGTGAGCAGATTGCTTCGCATGGGCACGACTCCGGGTTGGTTGCCTGTGGAGTGCGCGGGGAGTTGTGGAGGTTCGGTAGAAAAACGGAAAACAGACTGCGCGGCGAAAGCCAATGGCTATCGCACGCAATAGAGCCAATGGGGCCCACCCCCAAGCCCCCTCCCGGAGGACGGGGGTTCTTGCAATGTCAGACTCCGTAGACGGCTTTCACTTTGCCTTCGAGGTAGCGAAGGAGCGCATCGGCGCTCAAGTCCTTGCCGGTGATTTTCTTGCAGAGCTCATCGGCGCGGTAGTGCTTGCCGTGCTTGTGAATCTTCCCGCGGAGCCACTCGCGGAGTGTGCCGAATTCGCCCTTGGAGATCTGCGTTTTGAGGTCGGGGATCTCGACGAGGATCGTCTCCCAGAACTGCGCGGCGTAGAGGTTGCCGAGCGTGTAGGTCGGGAAGTATCCGATCAGACCGAAGGACCAGTGGACATCTTGGAGGCAGCCCCGCCGATCATCGGGGACATCGATGCCGAGGTAGTCCTTGTAGCGTTTGTTCCACTCGCCGGGGACTTCGTTGACTTTCATCGAGCCGGAGAGGAGGGCTCGCTCCATCTCGAAGCGGACCATGACGTGCATGTTGTATGTGCCTTCGTCGGCTTCGACGCGGATGAGGCTGGGTTTCACGGTGTTGACGGCTTTGTAGATGGTGTCGAGATCGACGCCATCGAGTGCGGCGCCGTATTCCTTCTTGGCGAGGGGCAGCGCCCACATCCAGAACTCTTTGCTCCGGCCGACGAGGTTCTCCCACATGCGGCTCTGGCTTTCATGGATGCCGAGCGAGATCGACTCCGCCAGAGGCTGGCCGTAGAAGTTGGTTGAAGCGCCGTCTTTCGGCAGACCCTGCTCGTAGAGACCGTGGCCGGCTTCGTGCATCGTGCCGTAGAGCGCATCGGTGAAGGCTTCGTCGCGGTAGCGCGTGGTGAGGCGGGTATCGCCAGGCGCAAGGCCGGAGCAGAACGGGTGCGTGGTGACATCGAGGCGGCCGGCTTCGAGATCAAACTTCATAGCCTTGAGCACGGCGAGGCCGAAGGCATGCTGCTTGTCAGCGGGAACTGGCCGCTTGAGCATGGATGTTTCAGGGTGCTTGCCGACTTTCGCAACGCGATGGACAAGATCGGTGAGACGGGTGCGGAGCGGCGTGAAGATCGCTTCGATCTGCTTTGCGGTCATGCCGGGCTCATACTCGTCGAGCAGCGCGTCGTAGCGTTCGCCGCCTGCGGGCACTCCGTAGCAATCGGCCTTCTGGCGCGAGAGAGCGAACATGCGCTCGAGCCACGGCGCGAACATTTTGAAGTCGTTCTTAGCGCGGGCTTCCTTCCAGACTTCCTGCGCCTGGCTGCCAACCTTGGCGAGTTCGGCGACAAGTTCTGATGGCAGTTTGGTCAGCCGGTCGTAGTCGCGGCGGAACTCGCGCATGTTCGCGGCGACCGCTCCATTCGAGAGCAGCATCTTGTCTTGTTCGCACGCCTGGATCAGATCGCCCACGCGCTTGTCGGTTGCGTGCTTGTGATGAAGCTCGGCCATGAGCGAAGACTGCTCAGCCCGGAATGCGCCGCCGGCTGGGGGCATGTAGGTTTCCTGGTCCCAGTTCAGAAGCTGGCCGATCGAACTCAGGGCCGTGGCGCGGCGGGCCATCGTGCAAAGCTCTTGGTACGCGGGAGATGCGGCTTGGGCGGTTGTCATAGTCATCCTTCAAACACAGGGGAATCTGGTTGCAGGGGTCGATCGAATACAGTGAGTCAGTCTACGAGACTTGCGTCCGCTTGGCCCGGGTTCTGACTTGCTTCGTTGGCGTCCCCGTTCCGACCAATACGGGCGGGCGCGCCCCGCGACGATCATCCTCTCCTTATGCCTGCCGCGAATATTCCAACACCAAGCTTTCGCAAATCTGCCCTGCCTGGCGTGGAGCTGGCGGACTTGTCCTCGAACGAGAGGCTACCTCTGCTCTTGAAGCTCACTCACAAGCTTTTTGATCAGACGCAGGATCACGGGATCATCAACGAGTTTGCAGAGGCGATGGGAAAGATTCGGGGTCGCTCATGCATGGTGATGGTGCGGACGCGGGATGTCCCGAAAGGCTCGTACCGAATCACTCGCTGGCGGACAGCGGATGGGCAGGAGCTTGTCTCGCCGGTGATGCATGACGGTCAAGTGGGCGGCGCGCCAGTTCGCAGTGGTGGGCTGATCGGGATGATCACTTCGGAAGAGATGCCGCAGATGGCGCGGCTGGATGGGTCGGCCGACAGCGTGATGGGTGAATGGACGAAGGGCTTTCATTCCCTCGTTTCGACGCCTCTGCCGGAGAAATCCCAACCGGCGGACTGGCTCATTCTGATGGATACACCGGAAGACCGGTGGTCGATGGAGCAGCTTGAGACCGTGGTGCTGCAGGCGAATCTGGTTGGGGTCGTAATACGCAACCTGAACATCGCGAGGCGGCTGCAGGAAGCGACCGTCTACATCCAGAACGAGATTGATCAGATCGCGGAGATTCAGCGGAGTCTTCTGCCCCAGTCGTTCCCGGAGATTCCGGGGATTGAGATTGCGGCGCACTATGAAACATTCGATCGCGCCGGAGGCGATTACTACGACGTGTTCCCGGATCCAACCGGGAGCGGGCGATTTGGTTTTTTAATCGCGGATGCATCCGGTCATGGACCTTCCGCGGCGGTCGTTGTCGCGATGCTGCACGCTGTCGTCGCGAATTTTTCGAAGCTGCCCGAACCGGCGGAGATGCTCGAAGAGATCAACAGCAAGCTGTTCGCGAGGCGGATCGGCAACTCGTTTGTCACCGCTCTTGCGGCGGTGTACGACCCGAAGAGTGGAGAGTTACGCGTGGCGGGTGCGGGGCATCCGCCACCGATGATCCGGAGCGGGAACGCGGCGCGCGAGCTTGAGTTTGAGGGCGGGCCGCCGCTGGGAATTCTTGAGCGGGTGGATTCCGCGCAGGGGAGCGTGATTCTGAAGCCAGGCGACACGGTGTTGCTCTACACCGATGGGATTAGTGAGGCGATGTCGATTGATCACAAGCTCTTTGGCGTGGAGCGGATTCGCGCCGCGCTGATCGCGGCACCAGCAGGAGCGCAGCAGGCGATCGAGCATCTGAATGGCGCTCTCAAGACCTACATTGGAACGGCGAAGCCGAGCGATGATCAGACGATTCTGGTGCTTCGGCGCACGAAGTGATTCTGAATTACTTGAGTGCCTCGCCCACGGCGTTCAAGCTGTACGACGTGATCAGGATGGGATCGGTTTCCATCCACCGCTTGTCGAGCACTTCGAAACTGCCGTCGGGCTTTTGATGTGCGGCGAGGGCCTTGATGAGGTCTTCGCGCCAGTCGGCCTTTTTCATCTTGCCCGATTCTTCCTGCACATCGAGCACGGGCTCGCCGTACGCACGCATGGCCTTGGAGAACGTGATGAGGTAGTAGTAGTACCCCTGCATGCCGACGCCGGGGTTCTCGGTGAGCGTGTAATTGTCTTTGATCCAGCCCATCGCCGCGAGAACACGCGGATCGTCGTGCTTGAGATCGGCGTAGAGGTAGCTCTTGAACCCGGCGTAGGTCATGCTGCCATACGCGCGGAGGCGGCTGACCTTGGTGCCATCGTCCATTGTCTCTTCGATCATGCCCCCGTTCGTTTCGCCCTGGCCGGCCTTGTCCTTACCTGCTCCGGCGGAGTAAATGAATCCGCCCTGCGTCGAGCCCTTGGCGTATTCCTGGTCATTGATCTTCATTCCTTTGAATGACTCGATCATCTGCGTGCGCTGAAGGAAGACGAGAGCGCGCTGGAAGGCTTCGTCATCGCCGGGGACGCCGCTGTCGTGCAGTGCCTGAAGAACAAACGAGACGTTGGACACATCGGGGCGACCTTTGCTGCCGTAGCCCCAACCGCCGTAGAACGGGTTGTCCTTGCTCACGACCTCGGGGGAGTCTTTGTGGGCATCGGATTTCACGGCCGTTTCGCCGAACTGCAGAGTCTTGAGGAAATCCTGCGCGGGCTTGATCGCGGCCTTGGCCTGAGGCGTGTCCACTTTGCTCAGCATCGAGAGGCAGATGGCGGTGTTGTAGCTCGGGAGAATCTGGTCGTAGATGCCGCCATCTTTTTGCTGCTTGCTCAGCACGAACGCCACGCCTCGCTTGATCGAATCGTCGTTCACGCTGGCGCCGGGTTCGGTCAGCATGCCGCTGACAACAAGGGCGGTGATGGCGGGATACGCCGGGCCCTTCTCGGGAATCGACCATCCACCGGTGGCTTTGTCCTGCTGGGCGCGCAGGTATGCCGCGGCCTTCTTCGCGACGCGCTCGCCGAGTTCGCGGACTTCCTTCGGCAATGGCTTGGCATTGGCCATCGAAGGCGCATCGGCCACGTTTGCAAAAACCGAAGCGATCGGCAGCACCGACACGGCAAGACCCATAGCGAGAACGGGGGCGAGGACGAGCGAAGAAGTCCGCAGTTTCATCGAAAACTCCTTAAATCCCGGTTTCGCCCTGAGTGTACCGGCGCAGTGAAGAGTGGTTGATCAGCATGGTCGCGGCGGCAATGGCGGCGGTTTCGACCCGAAGCACGTGCGGAGCGCAACGGATGAACGGCAACTTCCTTGCACGAAAGCCTTCAAATTCGCGCGGGCTCCAGCCGCCCTCGGGGCCGACAAAGACGATCACCCGTTTGGTCTCTTTCGGAATATCGATCTTGTGCGATCCGGATGCATCCGCGACGCACGCGAAGACACCGTCGAGCTCTTTCATCGCTTGCTGCAGATCGACCGGCTCGCCGACTTCGATCGGCCAGGAACGCCCGCACTGCTTGGTGCTTTCGAGAGCAGCGCGGCGGAGCCTTTCCAATTTTGCCTCGCGCGGATCGACGATGACGTGATCCGACAGCAACGGGCGGAATTGATCGACGCCGAGCTGCGAAAGGCTTTCGAGCATTTCATCGAGGCGGTCGCCCTTGGCTGCCGCGGCGAGGACTTCGAGTCTGACCTCCGGATGAGGCTCGAGGTGCGACTCGATCACCTCGGCTTCGAACTTCCAGGTTGCTTTGCCCTGCTTGGAGGTTTCGCCGACGCGTGCCTTGGCCCGCTGGCCTTTGCCGTCGAGCAGCTCGACCTCATCGCCGGTGGCCACTCGCTTGACGCGAAGAGCGTGATGGGCTTCGTCGCCGTCGATCACGACCTTGGAGCCAACTGTGAGGGGGGATGCGTTCCAGAGGATGATGCGATGGAGGGGCAAGGCGCGAGCGTAGCGGAACGGACAGTCGGTCGCTTTCCCGATTTCTCGCGCGGGTTCTGCTCGAGCAAGGTCCGAGAGCCTGTGCGAAATCCAGCGGTGAGAGGGAAACAGGCCCATGCCGGGTCCGATAGAGTCGGGGGGCTGGACCGGGCTTTGAATCGCGTCGATTTGAAGCCTGACAGACAGCTTTTGCATGACACCGCCAGGCACGCAATCTCCGCCCCAACACCCGCAACCGAGCGCTGCCGCTCCGAGTGGTGCTGCGCCTGCGGATTCGAGCTTGGATTCGCAGATCGATGCGTTGCTGTCGGATGCCGCGGCACCGCGGGATGCGGCTCCGAAGTCCGCTGCGGCAGATGCAGAAGCGGCGGTTGCTTCGATCGAGAAGCAAGTTGAATCCCTGGTGGATCAGTTTGTTGAGCAAGCTTCGCCTCAGGATGAAGCGGAGGCCGTCGCGGAAGCCACACAGGCGGCGCCTGCAACATCTGAGCCGGGGGCTACTGCGGAATCATCCGCAAACACAAAATCGAATGTCCAGGCAGGCCCGACGCCCGAATCCATCGGCGCGCTCGATGATCAGCTCGCGCGGCTGACGGATGAACTGCTCACAGCTCCGGCGCCTGAAACATATCAGGCGCCCTCGGTCAAGTTCGCGCCGACGCCAAACGATCAGGTCGAACCAGCGAAACCTGAGACTTCGCTACAAACTGAGGCCGCTTCGGCTGTTCCGCCCGCCGCGGCACCGGTTGAAGCGCCGAAGCCGGTTGCGATTCCCATCGTCCCTCCGTCGCCCGCGGGGCCAAAAAAGCTTGTGCAAGCGCTCGCGAAACCTCTTGCGGGCAAGCCTCGACTGATCCGCGATACCGTCGGTTGGCTTGGTTTCAACAGCATGTTCCTTGCGGGCGTGGTGTGGAGCTATCACCTCTGGTTCCAGAGACCGGAGAAGCTGGTTGCGGAACATTCGCCGGTGGCGCTTGTTTCATCGGACGGACACGGCGAGTCGTCGCACGGTGAAGCACCAGCCGAAGGACACGGCGCGGCTGCTGGTGGCGAGACGCACGCCAGTGCCGAGCACGAGAGCGAAGGCGGCGGCGAGCACGCGAGCGCGGCGAAGGACAATGACGAGCCGATCACCGGCGTGAACCCGCTCCACAAGAAGAAGCCGACGTATGCGCTTTCGGACGCGATGGCGGAGAAGTTGAACGTCGCGAAAAAGGCAGAAGCCGGGCACGGTGGAGGCGGCGGCGGACACGGGGCAGAGAAGAAATCGAGCTCTGGGCACGGCGCGCCGCCCAAATCCGGGCATTGATGCAACTGGAAAGCAGGGCAGGGATTGGAAGTTCGCTTCCTACCCTTGTTTATGTCTACGGCCACGGCGAAACCGAGCAGCGCGTTGGAAGTGAAAATGGCATCGAATGACAATGTGAAGGCGCTGGTCGGCGCGGAGTTGGCATCCCTGATTGCGATCCGGCAAGATCTGCACGCGCATCCCGAACTGAACTATCAGGAAAAGCGCACGAGTGAACTGGTGCAGCGCGAGTTAGCGAAGCTCGCGCCTTCGGGACTGACATTCAAGGCGGGGCTTGCCAAGGGAACGGGCGTGCTGGCGTATCTGCCCCCGACAGAGAAGGCGGCGGAGGCAAAGCCGTCCATCGGCTTGCGCGCAGATATGGACGCGCTGCCGATCTCGGAAAACACCGGAAAGAAGTACGCGAGCACAACGCCGGGCGTGATGCACGCGTGCGGACATGACGGGCATGTGACGATGCTGCTCGGCGCGGCACGCGTGCTGAGCAAGCTCCCCCACCGTTCGCGGGGGGTGCATTTCGTGTTTCAACCGGCCGAAGAATCCGGCGCCGGCGGCAACGAGATGTGCAAGGACGGGGTGCTCGATGGCCAGGTGATCGGGCCGAAGATCGAGCGGATGTACGGCCTGCATGGGTGGCCGACATCGCCGCTGAATGTGGTTGGTTCACGGCCCGGCCCGCTGCTGGCGGCGACCGACGACGTGATCGTCACAATTATCGGCGAGCAATCGCACGCGGCATATCCACATTTCTCGAAGGACTCGATCCTGTGCGTGGCGCAGTGCCTGATCAGCCTTCAGCAGCTCGTCGCACGCAACTCAAGCCCGTTCGACAACATTGTCTGCAGCATGACGATGATCAAGGGCGGCACCGCAAACAACATCATCCCGCGCGAGGCGCAGTTCCAGGGCACGATCCGCACGCTGACGCCAGAGACGCGAGCGCTCGCGAAGAAGCGGTTCTTCGAGATCGTGAACGGCGTTGCCGCGGCACACGATTGCAAGGCGAGCATCGACTGGCATGAGGGATATCCGGTCACGTTCAACGACCCCGCCCTGACTCAGCGATGGTTCGAAACTGCAAAGCGCACGGTCGGCGAGAACCGCGTGCAACTCGTGCCCGAGCCCACGATGGGAGGCGAGGATTTCTCGTATTACGCTCAGAAGGTCCCGGCAGTCTTCTTCACGCTCGGCTTGCAACGCCCGGGCGACGACAAACCGGTGACGCTGCATCAGCCCGAGTTTGATTTCAACGACGATGCGATCGCGACAGGCGTGGAAATGTTTGTGGCACTAGCGACGGAGCAGTAACGTTTGCTTGCCCTTTGAATCAGGCCCCGTTCGCACCAAGCCGCTTCACAAATTCAAGCCACTTCGCCCGTTTCGCAGGGGTGGACTTCCGTGCCTGATCGAAGACCGTCTGCTTCACCGGGCGCACGCCGCTGAATTTCAGGATCGGCGCCGCCATCGTGTGTCGCGAAGTCGATCCGTTCACGAGTGTGTCCCACCACCACGGCGCATCCATCGTCACGATGAGGCGTGCCGATCGGCCCTTTAGCAGCTTGTCCCAGAAAACCGAACCTGGCCGATAGCGAAACGCAAACTCGGGCAGGAATGTGCGATCAACAAACCCCTTCATGATCGCCGGCATCGATCCCCACCAAGTGGGATAAATGAACACAAGATGCTCGGCCCAGCGGATACCTTCTTGTGCCTCAAGCAGGTCGGGCTCCAGTTCCATGCGCTGGTGATAGCCGTGGCGGAGATTTGGATCGAACCGCATTTCCCCCACCGACATCACACGGCACGAATGCCCCGCCGCGGTCGCGCTCGCGACGTACTGCCTTGCAATCTCGCTGCAGAAACTTCCTTCAACGGGGTTGCCGCAGAAAACAAAGACGTTGCGTGGCATGGAAGAGCGTAGCCGAACGAACCGGCAGCACCGTCAATCGCCGCTTGCGCTCAAGGGCAGATCAGCTGGTCGTACTTCACCACGAACAGGCTGAAATCCGCGTCTTCCACGAATCCGTCGCCATTGAGATCCGCCGGGCAGCCCATCGGCATCTCCGGCGCTTCGCACTCGAGAATGTCGTATGCGAAAACGAAGATCGTGAAGTCGGAGTCATCGACGAAGCCATCGTTATTGAAGTCCGCGGGACAAGGCGGGCCCGCCAGCAGCCGCGCGGATTCGGAGACACGCTCGCCGCAGTCGGTCGAGACCACGCAGTCGTAGAAACCCGAATCCGACGACGATGTGAAGTTGATGAGGAGCGTGGGCGAATCGGTTCCGGTCAGAAAGCTTCCGGACGCGGTCGGCCCATCAGAAAGCGGCTCGGAATTCTTCCGCCACCGAAGGTGCGAACCGCCCAAAGGCTCGTATCCCTCGGCGATCTTGACAGCCATTACCGCGACCTGGCCGATGCCGATCGTGATCGGCTGCGGCTGCACCAGGAAGCCGGGCACTCCGTCGGCATTCCAGCGATCAAAGAGCGGATCGAAGACGGTGGGCTCGAGGCCGGCCGGCCGCACGGAGCCCGCCACCACTATTTCGCCCCCGAACGACGCGACACAGTTTACGAAGTCGGAAACGCCGTTGTTCGGGCGAAGGGCCACGACCGTCCACGATGTGCCGTCCCAGCGTCGGATTGCGCCGCGATCGACGAGGTAGAGCACCCCATTGTGCTTCAGGAATCGCCCGGAAGATGTGCCCACGAAAAAGGATTGCCACGTCACGCCGTTCCAACGAGCGACGTCCGAAGTGGGATCGCCAGGCGTCACCTTGAAAGCCCCGGAGATCCAGAGTGATTCTCCGTCGGAATACATCTCGGCGATGGTTCCCGTCGCCTGAGGCGAAATCGAACTCCAAGAAGTGCCGTCCCACTTCGCAATACCGTTCATCGTGCCCGACGTTGTCACAACCGCTCCAGCGACGTAGAGCGAATCCTGATGCGTCACGATCCGACCGCCGCCGCTGATACGACCGGCGATGGAATACCAGTTTCCATTTACGAGCTGCGCCATGCCGTTCACGAACAAGCCGCCGGCGTGGGCAAAGCTTCCGGACGCATACAGGCGATCGGAACCTGCCGCAAGATAATTCACGCTGCCATCGAAGCCGGAATTTCCTACCGATTGCCACGCAGTTCCATTCCACGAGGCCACATACAGGACGTTGGAGTTTCCGCTTTTGGTGAATCCGCCTCCGGCATGGATCTGGCCGTTGTATTCGACGAGCGCCGCAACCGCTTGATTGAATCCGAGACCGAACTCGCTCAAAGCAGTCCCATCCCATCGAGCGATCCGCGACGCGGATTGATTTGGCGCTTGCGTAAACGACCCAGCGAGAACAAGCTGGTCCGATCCCAGATTTAGCGAGGCGAGAATCGAACTGTTAAAGCCACGAGAGAGCGGCATCCAGTTCTGACCGGAAAGCACGCCAATATCAGCCTTTCCACCCAAGGTTGGCCCGATCGCCATGCTGGCGAACTGTCCAACCGTGACGAGATCGCCATCGAATTTGACCAATGCACGCACATCGCCCTTTGGGCCATCCGCCGCAACGGCCTTCCACTGCCCGCTCTGAAGGGTGAAGACTGCATCGACCGAAGACGAGCAGCCATCGCCGCACGGAGGAGCGAGCACAACCGGCAATCCGGATCGCTCTGCGATGCAGCGCGGAGAAATGCCGGTCGGCCCGTATTTCGTCCACGCTGCGCCGTCCCACTTTGCAACGCTACATGCGATCGCCGGACTTGAAAGGTTGAATGATCCGCCAACGTACAAGGAGTTGTTCACCACAGCGGCGCACTGCGCGCTGCCCGAGGCCAAACCCGCGCCGATCGGGCTCCATGTCTCACCATCGAACCGCGCGACGCCTTGGATCGCCTGGCCAGCGATCGTCGTCCAATTTCCAACCGCGATCAGGTCGCCGTCATATTCAACGAGCGCTACGAGCGAGCTAGGGCTCGCATTCGTCAGGGCCAGGCTTTCCCAATCAGTTCCATTCCACCGAAAAATCGAAATCGTGTTCGCATTCGAACTCGTCCGCGCGGCAGCAACCGGAAATCCTTGCCATTCAGCGAGTGCAATGACGCCGTAAAGCCCCGCACCAAGCTTCTGCCAGCTTGTGCCATCCCAACGCATGTCCGCGCCGTGCAGTTCGCCCGCAATCACCGCAAGCGGTCTGGGTGGCGTCGCCGGGTGACCAAGTGGTTGCCACATCTTCCCGTCCCACCAGGCAACCTTGTCGCAATCGGGTGCGGCGGGAATAGAAAGGAAATCAGAAACAACCAAACGCTCGGTCAGTGGTCCCCCACCATCCGGATCCCACGCGACAGCGGAACCGATGCCGGTAGCGGAGTGCGGAATCACGTCTCCAAAGAGCCAAGGGTCGAGGCACGATTGGGCACGCGCGGACGCAATCGCAAGCAGCGCTGGAATCAGCATTGCACCTGTCTTGAATCGGCTGCGAACTCGCATGTTCTGCCCTCGGCACCCCAGAGAAAGGTGATCAACCCATCATACAAGAGGTGGACGGATTGTGATTGTTCTTGGAAGCCCCGATAACAAAACGGCGATGGGACGCCACAACGAGGCTCGCTCCATCTCGTGGAGGTCACCGACACGTGCAGAACCCCGAAATTCCGAATTGCATCCGCTCACGGGCTGCTTCGATCGCACGCTACTTGCCAACTCCCTGGCTGATCCGAAACACGTGCCCATCTGGATGCTGAAGATGAAACTCGCGCATCCCCCAAGGTTCATTCGTCGGCGGCATCAACACCGTCAACCCTTCTTTGACGCACTTGTCGTAGATCTCATCAACACCTTCAACGAAAATACTCATCCAAACGCCGAGCGAGTGCGCCTCGTAGTCGGTCGATGTGGATAATCCCTTTCCACCCTGACCATCGCGGCAAAGGAAGATCTCCGATTCACTCGCTCCAACTGCCGCGAAACTGGGTGAGCCCGCTCGATTCGATTGCTGAAGAATCGGGAACCGATGGTCGCCGTCCATCATCATGATGCTGTCGTACCACGCCCAGCACTTGTTCCAGCCCCACTTCTCAAACCACGCGATGCTTGCGTTCACGTCGCGGACATTCAGGATTGGCGTCAGGTGTGAGATCTTCATGGGCGCAGTGTAAAGCATGCCCGCCCGTGGAAATCTGCGCTTCCGTCTTGAGACAACCCGACGTATTACGCTGCGCTGACCGCACCGCGCGCCGGTGCCGCCGTCGCACCCGATTCAGCATCGTTGAACTTCTGCACCTGGTCCGGCGGCAGATGCCACACGGCCTTCTTGTGCTGGCCCTCGGCCAGGTACCACTTCACCATGCGGTCGATCGCGCCATCCGGACCCGCGAGCGGCACCCGCGGCCGATATCCGGCATCCAGAATCTTCTGAGCCTCGAATTTTGTCTGCATCGCGAAGAGCTTCTTGATCCGCGCGCTGCTCACCGGCAAATTTTTGCCCGTGAGCTTGATCACGATATCGAACGGCAACGCCAAGAAACACGCAAGCCCAAGCGGGATGCGGAACTTCGGCGGAGTCTTGCCGAGCGATCGATACACCTGCTCGCTAATCTCGCGGCTCTTGAGATCGGGCTTGTCCACAAAGTGATACACGCCCCACACCTCGCGCTGCTCACGCATCCAGAGATAGATCGTCGCGTCGACGATGTTCTCGACGTACGAGAGGCTCTTGATGTTTTCGCCATCGCCCACCAGCACAAACTTCCCGCTGTTCACCTGGCGGATCAGCGAATACATGTTCGCGTAGTTACGCGGGCCAAACGTCACGGTCGGGCGGATGATCAGAGCGCGGCGGCCATCACCCTTCTTTGTCCACGGTTCGTACACCTTCTCTGCCGCGAGCTTGCTCTTGCCGTAATTCGACTCGGGCTGCTTCGGGGCTTCCTCGGTATGAGGCTCGGGAGCGCTGCCAAAGACCGCGACCGTCGAGTAGAACCCAACATCGCGGACGCCTTCTTTGTCCATCGCGTCGCAAAGCACCTTTGCGCCCGTCTCGTTGACGTCGAAGAAGGTCTTCTCGCTGATTCCAAAATCATGGTGTGCCGCGGCAAGGTTCAGAACGCGATCGCACCCGCGAATCGCCCGCTGGACGATCGCCGGATCACGGATGTCGCCGTGGAAGAACGGGGAACGTCCGATATCCCATTCGGGCTTGACGAGGTCAAGGATGACCACTTCGTGGCCCTTGGGCGTCAATTGCTCATGAAAATAGCGGCCGATGAAACCCGAACCGCCGGGAATGCAGATCCGCACGTCTCCATCTCCAGATTCACCCCCACGCTGGAGCCTTCTGGCTAGCGTGGGCAGGACTATAGCATCGGCCGGGCGCCGCCCAACGTTGATCCAACGTGCCGCGTCCGGCTGCTGTTCTCGGGATTCCGGCCGATTCAATGACTTTCCGATGCACTCGCGGCGGGCCGATTTCGGGGACCGATAGCCCGCAAAGGCTCACCTCCAAATGCGGTCCAAGGCGCGAGCGACTGCCGCGCCGTGCCCCGCGCTCCGAGAATCGCTCCCTCGCCGATGGTGACCCCCGGAAGAACCATCGCCTCTGCCGCAACCCATCCGTCGGTTTCGATTCGGATCGGTCCCCGGGTTAAATGCGAGAGCGGCCGCGAGCCCGGGACGTCGGCGATCGCGCTCAGTACCTTGGCGTGTTGGCTGACCGTGCAGTAGTCGCCGATCACCACTCGTTCCGTCGAATCGATATATGCCAAGTCGCCGATCGCACTCTCGCGGCCCATCTCGATATTCCACGGATGCGTGATGATGCAGCTCGGTCGCATCCGGCTGGTCGAAGTTATCTTCGCGCCAAACGCCCGCAAGATTGCGCGGCGAACGCCGTACCAGTTGTGAAAACTCAGAGCGAAGAGCCGGCGTCCAAACGCCCGCCAAGCCCAGCGCCGCATCGCTGATTCACCACCGGCGGTCATGATGCCGCCTTCGCTGGATTCCCCGAATAGGTCTTCCCGCTCACCGTGTCCTTGAACACACACGCTCGCGCTTCGAGCGCCGATTCATCCGCCACCGTCACACCGGGGCCGACAAATGCGTCCGGCCCGATCCAGCACCGCTTACCGATCGTGATGGGCGGGCGTGTGAGATCGAACGTTCGCTTGGTGTAGTCGTGCGAGCCCGCACACAAGTGCGCAAAGTGGCTCACCACCGTCCCCTCGCCGATCGTGATCGTGCCGAGCGAATACAGAATCGCCCGCTCGCCGATCCGCACGCCGTCGCGAATGTCGAGCGTCCACGGAATCTCCACGCGGCAGCTCCGCGCGATCTTCACGTTCCTCCCAACCTTCGCACCAAATCGCCTCAGGAGCCATGCGCGATATCCATTCGCACCTTCGGTGCTCAAACGCAGAAGCGTCCGGCCGACAAGCATCCACAGAACGCGCACCAGGTTCCCGGCAACACCCCATGTACTGCCGATCGGTGCCGCATTTTGGTTCGTTGCCGCGTGATCCATCTATGACCATTATCGGCCGGTTCGCCGAGTGCCTCTTGCATTCGCAAAAAGCCCGGACGCAACCCTCAGGACATGACGTTGGCTCGGACTCCCGCCCGAACCCGCCGATCACCGATCCGGCAGCCGCCGCGCCTTCAGCGTCAAACTCCCCACAAAGTTGATGTACCACCTTCGGTACTTCGCGTAGATCCCGTCCCCCGTCCATACCTCGGGTTCGAATCCAACATGCCGCAGCAGGTCGGTCAGGGATGACTTGGTGAAGTAATGCAGATGGTGCCCGTCCCATCCGTGCTCGCGGCAGTACTTCGCGTCCCGCGTCGGACTGCCCGTCAATGGCTGTCTTCCTCGCAGCAAATCCATCGCGTGTTTCACGTACGCCATGTTCGGCACACACAGAATCAAGCACCCGCCCGGCTTGCACACCCGATGCCACTCGTCGAGCGCCTCGTAGATGAACACCAGGTGCTCGAGCACCGCGATGCCCATCACGACATCAAAGCTCTTGTCGGGAAAAGGCAAAGGCTGATCCGCGCTCGCAACGTGGAACTCCAGCTTTTTGGCGAGTTCCGGATCGAGCGAAGCGCGCCGGCGAGCCGCCTCCACCGCCGTGCTGGAGATATCGATTCCGGAGATGTGATCAAATTGATTCGCGAGCGCCACGGTCAATCCGCCCGTGTTGCAGCCGATCTCGAGCGCTCGCCCTTTCTCGCCGCGCAGCAGGCGCGCCACATCGTCGTTTCGGCTGGTCGAAACCGCATCGGGTCTCAGCACCGGAGGCGGGGGCAAGTTCTCCCCCGGATACTTGACGTTGTACGCCTTCTGAAGTCGGTCCTGGAGTGATGCGTCGGCCATGCGGGTTCCTTCCGGCATTGGCCGGGACGGATTGAGTATGGCACGCTACGCAAGCCCCCTCAAGGAAATGGGCTTTCCGCGCACGGAACTTCCGCGTTCTCGGTCGATGCCGAGGCAAGAAATGCGTGTTCGCACTTCCGCCAGCCGAATTCATCTTCTCGCTGCGCTTACTTGCTCGGGTTGGCGCGATACCACTCGATGGTCCGCTTGAGACCTTCCTCGAATGTTACCTGGCTCTTCCAACCCAGGAGTTTCTCGGCCTTATCCACCGACAGTTTCCGGCGAGGCTGACCGTCCGGCTTGGTCGAATCCCAAACGACCCCGCCCTTGAATCCCGTCAGTTTCACAATCAACTCAACGAGGTCCTTGATCGTGATCTCGAAGCACGCGCCAAGGTTGATCGGATCAGGATCGTTCATCACATCCGCAGCGCGGCAGATTCCCTCCGCCGCATCCTCCACGTACAAAAATTCGCGGCTCGCGCTCCCCGTTCCCCAGCACACGATTTCCTTGTCGCCCCGCTGCTGCGCTTCCACGCACTTGCGGATCAGCGCCGGGATCACATGGCTGCTCTTGAGATCAAAGTTGTCGTGCGGGCCGTACAGATTCACCGGCAGCACGAACGCGCCGCGGAACCCGTACTGAAGTTTGTACGCGTCGAGCATCTGCCAGGCCGCCTTTTTGGCGACGCCGTACGGAGCGTTGGTCTCTTCCGGATATCCGTTCCAGAGGTCGTCTTCTTTGAACGGGATCGGAGCAAATTTCGGGTAAGCACAGATCGTCCCGACCTGAATGAATTTGCCGCCCCGTTCTGCCAGCGCGTCCAGTCTCGCTTCTTCGATGAGATGGAGCGCCATCGCCATGTTGGCAAAGAAGTACCGGCCCGGGTTGGCCTGATTCGCCCCGATGCCCCCGACCTCTGCCGCAAGGTGGATCATCACATCCACCTTCTGCTGTCCAAACGCGCTCCGGTAAAGCCGGGCGCAGTCCACTCGGTCGGTCAGGTCGAAGTCCTTCCGCCGGGGAATGAAGACATTGCCCGGCTTAACCCCCCTGACCTTCAGACGCTCCTGAACGGCCTTGCCAAGAAACCCGGCACCCCCTGTGATCACCACACGGGCGTTGGGCCAGTCAATCGGGGTATTGTGAACAGAAGGGGCGTTCGCCATAGGGTCGGGAGTTTATGCGTCTGAGACGTCAAAAAAGACCTCAACGGCTGCATCCCATTGAGTCGCAATCCGCCACAAGAGGACCGGCAATAGCCCCCTCAACGTGGCGTTGGTCGGTAGTTAGTCGGCTATTCTCTCGCTCCCCTTTTCCGGAAATGGGGAGCCGGGCGATTCCCGCCAGGCCTTTCTCTCCCACCTCGGTATTTGGAGCCAATCCCCCGTGCGACTGACGATGGTGGGAACTGGTTACGTCGGCCTCGTCACCGGCGTCTGCTTCGCCGGCACCGGCAACGACGTCACCTGCCTAGACGTCGACGCCCGCAAGATCGATGCGCTCCGCCAGGGCCGCTGCCCGATCTACGAACCCGGCCTCGAGGAGCTCCTCGAACGCAACATAAAGAACGGCCGCCTCCGCTTCACCACGGATGCGACCGAGGCGTACAAGGACGCTGAGGTCATCTTTATCTGCGTCGGCACGCCGAGCGATAACGCGGGGCATGCGGATTTGAAGTACGTCCTTGCCGCAGCGGACGACATTGCGGCTGCCTTAAGCCGTTTCCCCGGGAAACAACGCACTGTGGTCGTGAAGTCCACCGTCCCCGTCGGCACGACGCTCAAAGTCCGCGATCGCATCCGCGCCGCTTCGCCGCAGGCGAAATTCCACATCGCCAACAACCCCGAGTTCCTCAAAGAGGGCGACGCGATCAGCGACTTCAACAAGCCCGATCGCGTAGTCGTCGGAGTTGAAGATGAAGAGGCCGGCACGCTCTTCCGGCGCCTCTACGACCCCTTCGTGCGCAACGGCCACCCGATCTACATCATGGACATTCTCTCGTCCGAGATGGTCAAATACGCCAGCAACAACTTTCTCGCGACCAAGATCTCGTTCATCAACGAGATGGCAAATCTCTGCGAGGCATACGGCGCAGACATCGGCAAGGTGCGCGAGGGCATGTGCGCCGACAAGCGCATCGGCTCGCACTTTCTCTATCCAGGCCTTGGTTACGGCGGCTCCTGCTTCCCCAAAGACACACTCGCCTGCATCGCGATGGGTTCGAGCGCCGGCGTTCCTGTTTCCGTCAGCCAGGCCGTGCACGACACCAACCAGCGGCAGCGTGATCGCTTCTTCGCCCGAATCGAATCTCACTTTGCTTCCGTGGGTGGCGGCAATCTCAAAGGCAGGACCCTCGCCTTCTGGGGGCTCGCGTTCAAGCCTCGCACGGACGACGTTCGTGAAGCTCCCGCGCTCACGCTCATCGCCAAAGCGATCAAAGCCGGCGCGATCGTCCGCGCGTTCGACCCCGTCGCCTCCGAAACCGCCCGCATCGAACTCGGCGATGGGCCCACGATCGTGAACGACATGTACGAGGCCGCTCAAGGCGCCGACGCGCTTGTCATTTGCACCGATTGGGACGATTTCAAGAGCCCCGACTTTGATCGCCTCGCCGCGGCGCTTAAAGCACGCACGATCTTCGATGGTCGCAATCTCTACCGCCCCGACGACATGCTTCGTCGATCTTTCACGTACTACAGCGTCGGACGCACGACCAAACCGGAGGGCGCACGCGAACGATGACGTCCGCGCCTGCTTCAATTCCGGCTCAGAACTCACCAGCCAAGGGAACTCCCGACGCGCCTCGAATTCGCCTCTGCGTCTTTCAGCCTGCGCTGCCCAAGTACCGGATTCCCATTTTCCGCGAGCTCGCGAGCCGGCCCGGCATCGACTTGCAGCTGTTCTATTCCGCCGACGAGCCGGTCAAAAATGTCGTGCCGGATGGATTTCGAGGAGAATCCATCAAGAGCCGCGTGCTTTGGAAAAAGCCACGGCTGCTCTGGCGCCAAGCCCAGATCGACAATGTCGATCCGTCGCGATTTGACGTCATCATGGGTGGCTGGAACACACGCTATCTCAGCCTTGTGCCCTGTCTTCTTCTCGCCCGCAAGCGCGGCATCCCAACGGTTTTGTGGGGTCACGGCTATTCCAAGCGCGAGAACTTCTCCCGTCGCTTTCTTCGCGACAGCATCGGCAATCTCGCGACAGCGATCCTTTTCTACGGTGCGAGCGCCCGAAATCGCTTTGTAGAGCGCAACGGCCACGGCGAACGCGCCTTCGTCGCTCCCAACTCACTCGACCAAGGCGAACTTCAGAAGGCTCGCGATGTTTGGTACGCCAAACCCGATGAATTGCAGCGCTTCAAAGAGAAGCACGGCCTGGTGAACGGCCCGGTGCTCCTCTTCGTCTCACGCCTTTCCTCCGAGAACCGCACCGACCTTCTCCTGTGCTCCGGCGCGATCCTCCGAAAGTCATATCCCAACCTCAAGATCGTCATCATCGGCGCGGGCGACCAGGAAGCCGACCTCCGCGCCGTCGCCCAGCGGTGCGGCGTTGAAGACCTCACGATCTTTACCGGCGCAATCTATGACGAAGTCGAGCTCGCGCCCTGGTTCCTGAGCGCCGACCTCTTTGTCTACCCGCGCAACGTTGGGCTGAGCCTTTTGCATGCAATGGGCTACGGACTCCCGGTCATCACCACCGATTACGAGCCCTCTTGGGCGCCTGAGGTCGATGCGCTCCAGCCTTGGATCAACGGCATGACTTATCAGGACGGTGCCGTGGACGCACTCGCGCACATCGTCGGCGCTGTGCTCTCCGATCGCGAACGCCTGGATCGGATGAAGGCCAATGCCTTCCGCACCGCCACTCAGGAATACAGCCGAACCAAGATGGTGGACGGGATGGAAGCCGCGATCCGCTACGCATTCGCGACCCGCCGCAAGTCCTAGTCCTCCCCCCACCCGGCACGCCGATACTCTGGCTCCCGACCTTTTCGCTAGGAGCCCGATGCACGTCGTCATTTTCGAGCCTTGTCCGCGGGGTCACCGTTTCACCTACGTCAAGCGCGTCATCAACGCGCTCGCGCCCCTGCCCGTCAAAATCACGCTCGCCACCAGCCCGGGCGCCTCGAACTGCGAGACCTATCCCGAGCAGCTCGCATCCATCGCCTCACGCTTCGAAATGGTCGAGCGATATCCCGAAGCCGACCCCACCGGCAAGCTCAGCTTCGGCTGGAACACCGCTGCCTCGCTCGCCCGCGCCGCGGCAGATTTCCGCCCCGATCACATCATCGCCCCTTCCTGCGACGGCGTTCTCGAGATGCTCGGCATTCAGCGCCTTGCCCTTCAGGCCCCCGCTTTTTCCAACACAGAGCTAGAAGCCATGATCATGGGCGCATCATGGGCCTACCTCGATCGCCAAACGCCCAGGCGCTGGGCGCGACGCCGCGCCTGGGCCGCCACTGTCGGCGCGAGTTCTGTCCGCACACTCCACGTCATTGATCCCCTGCTGATGCGATCCTTCCGCGCGCTCACGCCCGGCATCGCTTCTCGCACCGTGCTCTCGCCTGATCCCGTCGAAGCCGTTCCCGCCGTCAGCAAATCCGAAGCCCGAAAGCGCCTCGGCATCGAAGAGGGCGGTCGCCTCATCTCTTGCGTCGGTCGCCTCGATGAACGCAAAGGCGTCGACATCCTCATCCGCGCCTTCAAAGCCGCCTCGCTTCGAAACGACGATCGCCTCCTCCTCGTCGGCACCCACATGCCCGAGATCAACGCGCTCCTCCAAGGCGAGGCAGCGGATCTCGTTCGCGCCGGCCGCATCATCTCCCGCGACGGCTACGTCTCCGACGAACAAATGATCCTCTCGATCGCCGCTGCCGATCTCGTCGGCGTCACCTACCGCCGTCACCTCGGCTCTGCCAGCATCCTCATCCGCGCCGCCGCGCAGGGTCGCCCCATTCTCAGTTCCGACCTGGGTTGGCCCGGCGAAACCTGCCAGCGCTTTGCGCTCGGCACTGCCTGCACCGTCCGCGATCTTGCCATGGTCACGCGCTGCCTCCGCGAAGCCCTCGACGCTTCCACCACATTCACACCCCACCCGGCCGCGGCACGCTTTGTCGAATTTCATAGTGTTGAAAACGCCCACGCCTTCTGGGCCCAGCGCGTCCGTCAACGCCTCAATTTGCCCGGCACGCACCCTCCCCGCACATGGGATTGGGTGCTCGAAACCGCTCTTCCCCTGCCGGCAGGCGAACCTCCGCCCTAACACGGGCGTTCTCCTCAGTTCCCGCCAAACCCCTCCCCCCTTCCGGACCGATAAAGTGGTTATCCCCGCACACCGGGGTTTCGTTGTTTCTTTGGATCGGAGCCTCTCATGTCCAGGTCCGCGCACAACCTCCTCAACAAAGTCATTCCGCAATCGGGCAAAGTGGCGCTCCGCGACGCCGCGCTCCAGTTCATCCCGACCATGCGTCATCTCGACATGCCCACGCGCTTGCGCCATTTGACCACGGTCGGTTTCAACCCCGGCGTGATCTTTGATATCGGCGCTGCGCGTGGCGAGTGGGCCCGCATGGCGCATGCAGTCTTCCCCGGCGCCCGCATCTATTCTTTCGAGCCCAATGCCCGTGAGAAGCCCGCGCTCGAAGCTGTGAAGACCCAGATCCCGAACTTTAACTACAAGCTCGGTTTCCTCGGCCCCAAGCGCGACACCGTCAAGTACGCTGACGAGAACACCCAGACCTCGCTCCTCAGCGACACCAAATCGACCGGCTCCGCCACCGCCGAGATGTACGTGCTCGACGAGCTCATCGCCTCGGGCGAGATCCCCAAGCCCGACTTCATGAAGCTCGACGTCCAGGGCTTCGAACTCGAAGTGCTCAAGGGCGCCGAGAACGCCCTCAAATCCGGTCCCGCTCTCCTGCTCGAAGTCAGTTTTATTGATTTCTTACCGCACATGCCGCTGATCGAGCACGTCATGAAGTTCATGTCCGAGCGCGATTACGTCTGGCACGATGTCATGGGCCTCTCGCGCCGCCCGCAAGACGACACGCTCTGGCAGATGGATGTGTTCTTCCTGAAGCGCGACCATCCAATGCGTCGCTGACACCGATAACTTGCCGCGCCCCTGGCGACAAGTCTCAGCATCCCCCGAAACACGCTCGGGAACTCACCCGGGTTTTCTGATTCGCCCGCGATCGCCGCAGATGCACCCCACCCCTTCCTTACGCTGCAACCCGCGTTGACCCGGTCTCCCACACATCCCGATGACATCGCTCGCCCCGATGCCGTCCCGACCTCCGCTTCACCTTTGACGCCCCCTCCGGCAGGCGCTGTCGCGCCCGACTCCGGCTACGCAAAAAGGGTGCTCAGCGGCTCGGTCTGGATGATCGCCAACACCGTCGCCACGCGCATCGGCAGCTTTGTTTCTCAGATCTTCCTCGCCTGGTGGCTCACCAAATCCGACTTCGGCATCATCGGTATCGCCTTTGCGATCAGCGGCATCGCCTCCGTCCTTCGCGACGGTGGCGTCCGCCAGATCCTGCTCAAGCATCACACCGAGCACGAAAAACTGCTCGGCCCCTGCTTCTGGATGGCGCTCGCGTTCAACACCGTCCTCGCCATCCTGCTCACCGCTCTCGCCTTTCCATTTGCCCGCATCTACAACGACCAGCGCCTCATCATGATGCTCGCCATCATCGGATGGAGCATTCCTCTCGGCACGGTCGGCGGCATCCTCCTCACCAAACTTATCGCCGACATGCGCTACCGCGATAACGCTTCGATCATGACTTCGAGCGCGGTGGTTCGCTACGTCTCGTCCGTGACCTTCGCCTACGCCGGACTCGGCCCCCTCTCGTTCATCCTCCCCAACGCACTCTGCGCGGTCGTCGAAAACGTCCTTGCGCTCTATTTCTGCCGCCAGCGGCCCTGGCAGCTCGCTCCCAACGCCAATCAATGGTGGGCGCTTTTCCTTCGCTCGCGCTGGGCCCTCGTCGCGGCACTCGGCATCGCCGGCATGAATCAGGGCTCGAGCGCCATGATCGGCCTTGAAGCCCCGCTCGAAGTCGTCGGCATCTACACATTTACATTCCTGATTGTGGTCCAGGTCGGCAGCCTGCTCTCGACCAACATCAATCAGGTTCTCGTCCCCGTCTTCACGCGCCTCGCGGAAGAAGAAGACCGCAAACGTGCCGCCGTGCTCCGCACCCTGCGCCAGGTCAGCCTGCTCGCCACCTTCATGTCACTCGGTCTCGCCGCCACATACCGGCCATTCGAGTCGCTCGTCTGGCGCGAACGCTGGGCCGCCAGCATTCTCCCCGTTCAAATCATCGGCGCCGGCTACGCCATCAACGTCCTGCTGTGCATCAGTCTCGCTGTCCAGCAGGCCCGAGGCCAATTCCGCGCCTGGGGCGTCGGCCTCCTGCTCCTGGCCATCGGCACCATGGCCGCGGCATACGTCGGCACCCTCATCGGAAAGCCCGAACTCGATCGCGCGATTTTCCTTGCTCTTAGTTGCAAGACCTTCTGGCCCTATGTCACCGAGCGCGTCTGGTGGTCCGGTGTTTACATCGCCCTTGCCTCCGCCGGCTTCGGTGTCGTCGCCAGCCTGATCCACCTCTGCGTCGCGCTCAAGCCGCTGGGCGTCGGCCGTCGCGAGGTCGTCAAGAATGCTCTCACTGTCTGGTCACTTGGGCTCCTCGCCGGCGCACTCACAATCGCCATCGACACCATCGCCGACGAGCCCGTTCGAAAGATTTTCTCGAGGTTCCTCGGCGCTGACGCCGGTGTTTTCATCTGCGAGCTTCTGCTCTTCGGCGCCAGCGGCATCATCTTCACCTTAATCTACGCCTTCCTCGTCCGCACCGTCGTCCCCGAAGCGCTCGCCGAAGCAATTCAGATGATGCCGGCGCGAATCCGAGGCCGCGTCGTCTCCCTTTTCCACCTCGACGCCCCGACCCCAGCTTCACCTGTCCCCGCCCCGGCGCCCGCTGAACTGCTCCGCTGATTTCGCGGTTCGCGTACCGCGCCCTTTCCGCGCGCAGGTACACTCCCCTGCCTCTCACCTCCTCCCCTTTTCAGCTCCCCTCCTCCCCAGCCTTACCCCTCCCCGGATGCTCCGTGCCGTTCTCATCACCTGCCGAGTCCTGAGTGCCGCGCTCTGGACACTTGGAGTCCTCCTGCTCTTCATCTGGCTGGTGGGCCGTGTCTTCAACGACACTTTCCGCTGGTCGCAGTTCATATTCTGGATCCCGAGCTTTTTCTCGATCTTGATGGCCGGGCTCGCATGCGCTCTCGCGCTCTCGATCCAGTTCTTTCTGCAGGGCTTCGAACAACTCAAGTCCGGTGGCCCGCCCGAAGGGCGCCCACCCTTCTTCAAGCGCCACGCAAAAAACCCCTACCTGCTCCTCTGCCTTGTCTGGTTTGTCTTCGCCAGCTGGTCCGCCGTCTTCGAGCACAACATGCTCCGCGCCTGGGGCCTCGAAGACACGAATCGCGAGCGCGGCAAGATCGCCAACACCATCCTCTTCTGGAACATCGGCGGCCGCGTCCGTGAGGGCTGGATGGATCAACTCCGACTCATCGATGCCGACCTTGTCGTCGTCTCCAATCAGCCCGATTGGTCCGTTGTGAACGAATTCAAGACGTTGAATCAACAACCCGCCAATCAGTCCCCCAGTCAGGCCGCCAATCAGCCCGCCGGTCAGGCCGGCGCGGAAGCGAGCGCAAAAGACAAATACACCACTTTCCTGGCTGGCATTTTCCTCGTTCACACGCGACTCAAACTCCGAGAATGGGGTTTTACCACGCTCAACATCAAGCCCGGCGTCGGCTTCGACGTCCGCAAGCAAAGCGGCCGCTACGACACCACCGATCCGGGCTACTCCATGTATCTCATCTTCGATCCCGAAGGCACCGTCAAACAAGGCACCGGCCAGCCCTTCGTCGTCTGGCTCATGGATCTTCCCAGCGATCCATCCATCAGCCGCCAGAACATCACCAAGCAGGCGATCGATTCCATCGACTCCTGGCGCGGCACCGCCACAGTTCTCTCCGCCGATCTCGACTCCAAAGGGGAGCCGCAGTGGATCAACGTCCCCGCTGAACAACTCGGCCGCAAGGGCTTTCCGCTCCCCGACGTCATGGTCGGCGACTTCAACATTCCCCGCGGCAGCCGCAGCCTCCGCAACCTCACCGGCGATATGAACAATGCCTACGACCAGGCCGGTGCCGGCTACACCGCTTCGTACCCGCGCAAAGTTCCCTTCTCGCAACTCGACGGCCCTGGCCTCTTCTCCGTCGTCAGCTTCTTCATCCCCAGCGATGTCCCCTTCTTCCATATCGATCAGGCTTTCATCGCCCCAAGCCTGCATGCCACGCGCTATCGCGTGATGAACCTGGGCGCCGGCACCCACTGGGCAGAGTTCCTCGAGATCCAGGCTCGCTGAGCCTCCCTTTCATCCGACCGCCCAGACGGCGCAGTTTTCGCCCCATTATCGGGCTCGGCATCCGCTGCGCAAAGAGTTCATATTTTCGGACCCGTTCGGACGCAAGCCTCTGGTAATCACGCGACATCGTGGGAGGATGCTTGCAGCGCAAAGGGGAAGAGGAAACATGAACGCAGAAGCACTCAAGGAATTCGAGTCGTCGGTCACATTGATGTACGCAACCGGCGCGGTCAAGGCGGTCAAGCGCCCGTTCCGCATGATCGGCTCCAAAATCCTCGAGCGCCGCGCTCACTCCAAGGGCGGCGTCTATCCCGTGGTCGCGCGGACCTTCTGGGGCGCACCCTTCCACTCGATCATCCCCGAAGGCGTCTCCACCACCATCTATCGCTACGGCTTCTTCGAAGAAGAACTCACCCGCGCCTTCCTCGATCTACTCAAGCCCGGCATGACCTTCTTCGATGTCGGATCGCACTTCGGTTACTTCTCGCTGCTGGCTGCGGATCTTGTCGGCCCGACTGGAAGTGTTCACGCCTTCGATCCGACACCAAGCACCTTCGAGATGCTGACCAAGAACGTCGGCCATCTCAAGAACGTGACACTGGTGAATGCGGCGGGCTTCAGCCGCGAAGCCAAGCTCGACTTCACCGACTTCGGCCTCGAATACAGCGCGTACAACTCGCTCTCGGGCGGCAAAGTCACTTTCGACAAGAACAAGCCTCAGCCCACTCCCAAGCACTTCCAGGTCGATGCCCTCACGATCGACGGATATATCGAGCGCACCGGCGCCAAGCCCAACCTGCTCAAGATCGACGCCGAAGGCGCCGAACTCGAGATCTTGAAAGGCATGGAGCGCACGCTCACCACGATCAAGCCAATCGTCACGCTCGAGATGGGCGATGTCGGCGCCGCCAAAGGCACCCGCACCAGCCGCAACGTCGTCGACCACATCCTCGCTCGCGGCTACAAAGGTTACGAATACGAAGACGGCAAGCGCGTGCCCCACACGCCGCTCGAGACGTATCCCTATACGAATATCGTTTTCATGCCGGACTAAGAGCTGCGGGCGGCCGCAGACCCTCCGCCCCGCCGATTGAGTCTCATTTCTTCGCCAGCGCTGCTGCCCGCTTCTCCGCAAGCGCACGCGTCAGTTCTTTTTCTCGCTGCCCGCATTTCGCCGCCAAATCTCCGGCCGTCGGTTCGGTCACCGCTAACTGCGCGTACACGCGTCCGAGCACCCGCTCAAGATCAATCAGAAGCAGATCCCGCGCCGGAAACGCCCCAATTTTTGGCTTGGCTTGCAGAGCATCCCGTAACGCAACCAGCTCGCCCACCGCGGCGTTCATCGCACCAACACCCTTCTTTGCACACGCCTGCGCCGCATGAGCACACGCTATCCGCACCTTCGACGTCCAAACGTTGAAATGCTCTTCCCCGAGTGAGGCAGTGAACTGTGCCCTCGCGGCCTCGGCAAGTGTTACTGCCTCGTTCGCCCGCGTTGCCGCATCGCCTTCGCTCGGCGAAGCCATCGCCGTCTCCGTCTCGCACGCCGCGACCCGCATCTTCGCATTTCCAACGAGCGCATGCGTCGGCGGCATCACCTTCGCCGCGACCTCCAGCGACTTTCTCGCCAGCCTCTCCGATTCAACAAAGTCCCGCTCCGCCCACTTCAGATTCGCCTTGCCGAGCAGCGCATTGGGTACCCGCACATTCTCCTCGCCCGCGTTCTTGTAATAGATTCGCAGCGCCTCATCAAACTCCTTCATCGCTTCATCAAACTCGCCCGCATCTGCGAGCACGCTCCCCAAGTTGTGGTGAAACGTCCCGACATTCATGTCATCCTGCCCGAGCGCCTTCACCATTGGATCGAGCTGCGCTCGATAGATCGAAATCGCCTCCCCTAATTGCCCCGTTCGATGCAACACCAGTGCCAGCGACGCCCACCCCATCGCGATCGACGGATGTGCCGGTGGCAGCAACTTTGACACCGCATTCGCTCTCACGCGGCAGTACGGCTCCGCCTCCGCATACCTCTGCTGCAGCAAATACGCATCACCCAACAGCCCCGCCACCCGCATCGTGTCCAGGTTGTCCGGCCCCCGCTTCTCGCGCAGAATGTCATACGCCAACTTTCCCGACACCTCCGACGCCGGCCCCTCACCCGCTTCGATCTCCGCCTGCGACTGATGCTCGAGCACCTGGGCGATCTCCAAGGTCCGGGGCCCCGTTATCTGCTCATAGATTCGCACCGACTGCTTGAGCTTCTCTGTCGCTGCTTTCGGATCTGTCTTGATCATCGCGAGCCCAAGATTTGCCGTCGAATCCGCCACCTGCGTGCTCTTGTCTCCGAAGAGCTTCCGATTCAATTCGAGCGCGTTCTCCGCCGTCGCGATCGCTTCCTTGTCGCGTCCCGTGATGTGATACACGCCCGTCATCTTGATCAGCAGCGCGCCCGATGCCTCCGAACCACTCCCCGAGGCCTCTGCCTCCTTCTCCATCGCGATCTTGTACTGCTCCTCCGAAGGCCCAAATTCACCAATGCGGTAGTACACATCGCCGATTGTCTTCCGCAGGTCCGCCTCCACCGCGGGTTGTCCTTGCAATTTCGCGCTCAATCCGCCCGCCGCCTTGTCCATGATGTCCTTCAGAAGCGCAGTGTCCCGCGTCTGCGCCACCATCGGATCAATCCCACCGATCATTTCTCTCAAGAGCGAAGCCACCTGCTCCGACCGTGCCGCGGCAGACTTCGCCCTCGCATACTGCACATTGCTCACCACCAGCCCCGCAACCAGCGCGAGCACCGCAATCGACGCCCCCGTCATCAGCGCCGTGTTCCGCCTCGCAAACTTCTTGAACTGATACATCGCGCTCGGGGGCCGTGCCGCGATCGGCCGATGCGTCAAAAATCGCTCGATATCCGCACCCAACTCCGCCGCCGACTGATACCGCCGGTTCTTGTCCTTCTCGAGAGCCTTCGCGCTGATCGTGTCCAAGTCTCCCCGCCACCCCGCGTCCACGCTCCCAAGCCGCCTGGGCTCTTCATCCCGAATAGCCCGCACCGCATCCGGCAGCGCACGCCTCGTCAGATCATGAGGCGACTTCCCCGCGATCAATTCATACAGAATCACGCCTAGCGCGTATACATCGCTTCGAAAATCAATCTCTTCCGCCTCGCCCGACACCTGCTCTGGGCTCATATACGCAAGCGTCCCGATCAACTGGCGCTCGCCCGTCTGCAGCATGGTCAAACGCTGCTCACCCTCGCGCATCTCCGCCGCTCGGGCCACTCCGAAATCCAGCACTTTCGGCTGCCCCGAATCGTCCACCAGAATGTTCGCCGGCTTCAGATCGCGATGAATCACGCCCCGACGATGCGCATGCTCCACCGCATCGCATACTTTCTCGAGCAGCCGCAGCTTTTCCGCGATCCCCAGCTTCCGCTCCGCACAAAACACATCCAGCGTCTTGCCCTGCACCAACTCCATCGCGAAGTACGGCTGCACACCAAACCCCGCATCCGCCGTCCCCGCTTCGATGATCTGCGCGATCCCCGGATGCTGCAGCTTTCCCAGCACCTCCGCTTCGTACTCAAGCCTTCGTAACACCGACGGACTCGCCAGCCCCGGTCGAATCACTTTCAGCGCCACGGTTCGCTGAGGCCGCCTCTGCTCCGCGACATACACCACCCCCATGCCGCCCACACCAAGCACGGACAGAATCTTGTACTGCCCGATCGTCCCACCCGCCGGCAACAGCGCAGCCGCGGCATCCGCCTCCGTCACTCCAGACAGCACCGGCGGTGGCCGATCCAGCACACCCTCAGCGCCCTCATTCCAAGAAAGCAGCGACCGAACCTCTTCCGCCAACTCCGCGTCCGATCCACATTTCTGCAAAACAAACCGCTCGCGCTCCGCCGCCGGAAGCCCCCGCGCTTCTTTGAACACCCCTTCCGCAATCCGCTGGCGCTCGTGATTCATGTGTTCTTCACTCGAATCACGTGTGCTCCGACTGCTTCGCCAGCTCGCGATGCAACCACGTCCGTGCGTACGCCCATTCTTCCTTCACCCACGTCGCCGATTTCCCCATCGCTTGCGCCGTCTGCTCATTCGTCAACCCCGTGAAAAACCGCAGCATCACGATCTGCCCCTTCACCGGGTCGTACGCCTCGAGTTTCTTCAGCGCATCGTCGAGAGCAAGCATCGTCTCTGCTTCTGGCTCGGTCGCCAGCAGCGCATCGTCCATTTCAATCCGCTTCTGTCCTCCGCCCCGCTTCTGCCTCCCGCGATGCCGCGCCCGCTCCACCAGAATCCGCCTCATCGCCTGAGCTGCTGCGCCAAAAAAGTGCGCCCGGTTATTCCACGAGACATCGCCATCACCAACCAGCCGCAGATACGCCTCGTGCACCAGCACCGTCGGCTGAATTGTGACCGCCATCGCATCGCCAACAAGCTGCGCCCGCGCCATCCTTCTCAATTCTTCATACACCAACGGCAGCAACTCATCTGTCGCGCGCGAGTCTCCCTCGCCCGCCATCTTGAGCAACTGCGTCACATTGGCCCGAGGATCAAGCTGCAAGCCGCACCTCCGCTCCGTCCGCAGGACCATCAGCCAAACGGTGATGCGTCGAACAGTCGGTCCTCTCCTCAGCCCGAAGAGCTTGAGTAGCCGGGGGGGAAGCGAGTCTTCGAGCGCCACCCCCGGAACGGGGCGCAACGTGCCGCCCCCCGATGGGGTGCCGGTCCATTCGCCCCAAGTCTCGCATGCAAGGCCCCCTGCCGCAAGCCCGATTCAAATCCACCCTCTCGCCGCCCCGGCTTCACCACAAACCCCGAATTTCTCGCTCCGCACTCCAAATTTCCCATTCCGCATTTCGTATTTGCGATTTGCCACTTTTTCTCGCCCTCTTCCACCTCAAATGTCGCAGATCCATCCGAACGCAGCCCTCGTTCGGAATCGCAGCTCAGCACAAAGCGACGTACTCCGACCTTCCCGATTCAACACATCGCAGGTGTGGACGAGCCGCGCTACCCCCCGGGTCGCGCGGTTTCGTTTGTTGTCTTTCCCCGCTCGGCACTCCGAGTTCCGCGCTTCGCGTTCTTCCCCTCCGAATCTGCGATTTGCCATTTTGAGATTTGCGATTTTTCTTCCCTTTTCCCCGGCCTCCCTTCCCCCCAACGTCGCAGGCCCTTCCGAGCCGGCACTTTCCGGCCTTCCAAACACCTGCATGCGTTTCGCACACCAAAGGGGATTTCAGATGAAGATCACGACCAAAGCCACCGTCCTCGCCGCCCTCGCGTTCGCCGCGGGCCAATCTCTCGCCGTCAACACCTTCTGGACCGGCAACGCCGGCGACGGTCGCTGGAACAACATCAACAACTGGAGCCCTGCCCACATCCCCAACAACAACGACGCGGTCTACATCGGTTCCAACGCGCCGGTCATCATCGGCCAGAACGAAATCGGCGTCGCCAAGAGCCTCTCCTGCACCATCGAGATGAGCATCATCGGAAACCTCTACGTCACCGACACCGCGCTGCTCGCAGGCCACACCTTCATGTACGGCACTAACCCCGGCATTCACGCCACCAACATCGAGATCACCGGCACGTTCGAATTCTTCAACGGCACACTCACCCGCTACACCCAAGATGGCACGACCCACATCGCCTCAGGCGGTTCAATGAACGTCCGTACCGGTGCCGCCGTCACCGTCAACACCTACCTCAACGTTGATGGCCGCATCGATATCAACGACGCATCGCTCTCGGTCATCGGCGAGGCCGCCTACCCGGTCGGCTTCATCGCGACCGCCGGCGGCATCGTCTCGATCAACGGCAACAGCACCGTCCACGGCGACATCTACTCCTACTTCGCCAGCGACGGCCTCGTCGCGCTCACCGGCTTCCAGGCACTCCCGAAGATCGATGCCGACATGAAGTTCTTCAACGGCCCCTATGCCGTCCTCCGCGTCGAAGGTGGGTGCTACGCCCAGATCGGTAACCCCGCGCAGGTCGCCTTCCCCACCGGCGTCATCAATAGCGGCTATTGGTACATCAAGGACAACAGCACGCTCCTCTTCCCCGACGGCCGCGATGTCTCGAGCATCGAAGGCAACGGCCACGTGATCGTCGAAGGCCCGAGCTCCGTCTTCCACAGCATGAAGAACCTGAGCAACATCAGCTCCACGCTCTCACTCCGCAACGGCGCCGACTTCTACGTCAGCCCCACCGGCGGCACCCTCACCCAGCAGGGCTTCCTCGACATCGCGTCCGGCTCGCGTCTCTCGATCGAAGGCTCGCTCAACTGCACGCCAGCGAGTTCTATCACGACCTTCCTCACGGGCATGACCACCGCCAAGACCGGCACGATCTACGCCCGCGACACCGCCCACCTCGACGGCTACTGCCTCGCGGTCTTCGACACCGGCTTCAGCGCATCAGGCGATGACCAGGCAGTCGCAATCGTCGAAGCCGGCCCCAACGGCGCGGGAGTGAACTCCACATTCGCAAACTTCCAGTCCTTCAACGCTCCCGGCCACGCCAACGCAATCTACAAGCCCTACACCGCCAACGTCGCCCTCACCTGCCGCGCCGATCTCAACAACGACGGCTACGTGGACGACTCCGACTTCGTGATCTTCGTCTACTCCTACAACATCCTCGACTGCACCGACTTCAACATGCCCTACAACTGCCCCGCCGACCTGAACAGCGACGGCTTCGTCGACGACACGGACTTCGTCTTCTTCGTCAGTGCGTACAACGCGCTACTGTGCGACTGACACCCTGTTCGTGAAAACTCGAAATAAAAACCGCGGGGCCAGAGCCCCGCGGTTCTTATTTGTTTCGCAAATGCACTAAGCGCGAACGAGCCGCTCGCCCATTTCGCCCGCAAACTTCTTCATCGCGTTGCGGGTATCAACAACAAGCTTGCTGCTCTTCGCCACCGAGGCATAATCAAACGCCGTGTGGTTTGTCGAGATCAGCACCACATCAAACTTCGCCAGGTTCTCCGGCGTGAGATCGACGCTGTGCATATCCAGGTTGTACTTCCGCACCGGCTTGGTGTACTTGACGAACGGATCGCTGTACTCAACCTTTGCGCCCATATCGAGCAACAGCTCGATAAGTTCATACGTCGGGCTCTCGCGCGTGTCCGCGATATCCGGCTTGTACGCAAGGCCCAGCACCAGCACCTTCGCGCCCTTGGTCGCCTTGCCCTGGTTGTTCAGCGCCGCCGCGACCTTGTGCACCACATAGTGCGGCATCGAGTTATTCACCTCACCCGCGATCTCAATGAACCGCGCCGGAACCTTGAATTCCTTCGCCTTCCACGTGAGATAGAACGGATCGATCGGAATGCAGTGGCCACCCAAGCCCGGCCCCGGATAGAACGGCATAAATCCGAACGGTTTCGTGCTTGCCGCTTCGATCACTTCCCAGACGTTGATGCCCATCGCATCCATGATCGTCTTGAGTTCGTTCACCAGCGCGATGTTCACGCAGCGGAACACGTTCTCAAATACCTTGCTCGCCTCGGCAACCTCGGCGGTCGAAACCGGCACCACCGTCTTGATAGGCCCGGTGTACAGCTTCGTCGCCAGATCGCCCGAAACCTTGTCGAGCCCGCCCACCAGCTTCGGAATCGTGGTCGTGCTATGGCTCTTGCGACCCGGATCTTCACGCTCCGGGCTGAACGCAACAAACAGATTCTCGCCGAGCGTTAGCTTCACACCTTTCTTCGCTGCTTCCTTGATGATCGCCGGCAGCATGTCTTCGCGGGTGGTCCCGGGGTACGAGGTCGACTCCAAAACTACCAGCTGATTTTCTTTCGCGTTCTCACCGATCATCACGCCCGTGTTGATCACGTAGCTCAAATCCGGCTCGCCGTGCGTGCCCAATGGCGTCGGCACGCAGACGATGATCGCGTCCGCCTCTCCAAGCCTCTTCGCATCCGTCGTCGCATCAAACTTCTTGCTGCCCACAAACTGCTTGCACAGGTCCGATCCCAAGTGCGGCAGGTAGTTCTCGCCCTTCTTCAGCAGAACCGGCTTCTCCGGGTCAATGTCGAATCCCAGAACCGGGAAGCCGGCCTCATGGAATGCCGCCAGCAAGGGCAGCCCGACATACCCCAATCCGATCACCGCGACCTTGGCCGTCCGACTCTCGATCTTGGAACGAAGTTGCTCAGCGTGCGACATGCCGCGTGTTCTCCCAAAAGCCTGTTTCTCAGCGACTAAACCGGTCATTTCAACCCCCCGAAAAACAAGGGTCCGACTATAGCGACGGCCCCGGTGTCCACGATGGTTCCCGCCAGCGTTCCAAACCCCTCTGCCCCTGCGCCCCTTTGCCCCTTCTCGGCCTCTAACCTCTGACCCATGCCGTCAGACCCCATCCGCACCATCATCTGCGAACCCGCACTCGCGAAGTATCGGCTTCCCGCGTGGCGGGCATTGGCCTCGCGCCCCGGCATCTCGCTTCATGTTGAATACGGCGACGATGGCCAAGTCCCCAATGTCGCTCCAGACGGAATTGACGGACATTTCACACCAACCCGCAAAGTTTCTCAACGTCCGGAACTCTTCTGGCACCCCGGTTATCTGGCCGCGCTCGATCGCCCAGCCGATGTCGTCATCCTGAACTGGAACGCCCGCTTCCTCGTCAACCCTCTCTGCATCCTGAAGGCCCGCCGCAAAAAAATGGGCATCGTCTTCTTCGGGCACGGCATCTCCAAGAACGAAAACGCCACGCGCAAGAGCATCCGTGATGCCATCGCCCGCCGCGCCGATTGCCTCCTTCTCTACTCCCAGTTCGCGCGCGAGGTCCTCATCTCCGACGGCTTCGCGCCCGATCGCGTCTTCGTCGCCCCCAACAGCGTCGATCAGACCGACATCCAAACCGCCCGACGCGATTGGGTCGCCCGCCCCCGCGATCTCGAAGCTTTTCAGCTCACCAACGACCTGCGCCAGTCCTCCCCATCTCTCCCCTTCCCCGCGCCCGTCCTCATCTTCTGCGCTCGCCTTGATCCTCTCCGTCGCCTCGACCTCCTGCTCGAAGCGCTCCCCACAATCGCGCAGTCGCACCACGGCACGCAGCTTCTCATCATCGGTGGAGGCGGCCCCGGCGGAGGAGACGAGCCGCGCCTCCGCGAGCTCGCTTCGAAGCTCAATCTCCTCAACCCCGCCAACGCGCACTCGGCACGCGTCCGCTTCCTCGGCCCCATCTACGAAGAGAAAAACCTCGCTCCCTGGTTCCTCTCGTCCGACCTCATGGTCTTCCCTTCGCACATGGGGTTGTCTGTGTTGCACTCAATGGGCTACGGCGTCCCCGTCATCACCTGCAACAACGCGAACAAGCACGGCCCCGAATACCACGTCATCAAGCCCGGCATCAACGGTGATGTCTACCAGGAAGAAAGCATCCCCGATCTCGCATCGCGCGTCACCGCTCTCCTCAACGACCGCCCCAAGCTCCGCGCCATGTCCGCCGAAGCTCTCATCACCGCGACCCGCGATTACAGCATCGAAAAAATGGTCGACGGCTTCGAAGCCGCCATCCGCTTCGCCAACGACCGCCGCGGCAAGCGCTCCTAGCCCAAACGCGGCGCCCGCGCCTTCAACGCTTCGATTCCGCTTCATCCCGAACGGGCGCAAACGGGCCGTAAAGCATCACGCGGACGATCGCATCATCGCGTTCATTGGCAGTCGGATAAACAGATCCCCGACCAAGCGGCAAACCAGTTGAGGATCGCAGCACGAAGCAGTGCTGCGATTCACTATGTGTTTCGCGAGCAAAATTCGCATCATGCATCGACGACTGCCGCACTTCCGCAAGCGCGTTTAAGACCGACTGTTTTACAAGGAAATAGTCTCCCGTCAGAATGTCCTGCCCTTGTTCGTCGCGCAGCAGAAAGTAATAGTGTTGGTTCGACGAACGAAGCAGAAGGTAAATTCCCATTCCAGCCTTCATAACGCACTCGCGGGCGTTCTCTTTTTCACAGGCGCGCCGACCATCTTCGAAGAAGTGATGATCGCGCGCCGTTCAAGTCCGGTCACGCGAATTTGAATTCGGCGACCTCAGAGTTTGCCACGCCCCTTTTATCCGGGCATGATCATGGCGTGAAAGCTCGCACATTCGCGCAGTACTTTCGGATCTGTTTCCAGCCGCGATCGCTTCATCCCGAAGCCGATTTCGCCTTCACCAGCTTCGGCTCGCGCCGCACCGCCGGCCGCTTCAACTTCTGCCCGGGCGACGGATGCCGCACGGGCCTCACCGGCGCAACCTTCATCGGCCGTTTGCTCTTGATCGATCGCAGCAGCGCGTCCATCACCCGCACATCCGCCAAGCCTTCCCAGCCGGATGGCTCGGGCTCTTTCCCCTTCAAAATGCATTCCGAGAAATACACCAGTTCCGCCGCGAATTGATCGCGCTTCACGAAAGTCGACGTCCGTGCTTTCTCGTTGATCGTCAGGGTGATTTCCGTCGGTTCCGTGTAGTCGTACGCCTGGTCGAGGCACACGCCACCCTTCGTCCCCAGCAGCTCAAACCAGCTCGTCGTCGCAAGCCCGAAGCTGCACGTGAACTTTGCAATCCGGTCTCCCGGAAACCGCAGCAGCGCACTCACCGTCTCTTCCACTTCGCGAAAACGCGGATCGCCCGACTTGCTCTCCCACGCCTGCACTTCGATCGGGTTCGCCTGAAAGAGCGATCGTGCCGCATTGAGGCAATAGATCCCAATGTCCTGCAGTGGACCCCCTCCCAGCTTCTCGCGCAACCGGATGTTGTCCGGGTCCTTGATCTGATAGCTGAACGACGACGTAAACAGCCGGGGCTCACCAATCTTCCCCGACTTCGCCACCTCGAGCGCCCTCAAATTCGCCGGATCAAAGTGCAGCCGATACGCCGTCATCAGCTTCACGCCGTTCCGCGCACAAGCATCAATCATCCCGCGGCATTCCCGCTCATTCACACCCAGCGGCTTTTCGCAAAGCACATGCACGCCCGCGCGGGCCGCCCGCTGAACCAATTCCAGATGCTCCGAGTTCGGCGTCGCCACATACACCGCATCAACCTCTTCCCGCTCGATGCACTGCTCAAGACCGTCATAGTCGTACAGCCCCGCCACTTCATACCGCTTGCCGAGCTGCTTTAGTTTCTTCACATCACCGGAAACCAATGCCCCGATCTCCGAATTCCCCGCATGCGAAAACGCCGGCATCATCGCCGCCTGCGCAATGTGCCCAAGCCCGATGATGGCGTACCGAACTTTGCCGCGTTTCCTCTGTTTGGCTTTACGCATAAGTAGACCGACCTTTACCGAACCCCGTGCGGCTTGATCACCACCTTGATGCAGTTGTCCTTCTTGTCCCGGAACGTCTTGTACATCTCCGGCGCCTGCTCGATCCCGATCCGGTGCGTGATGATCGACGCCGGCTTCAGCTTCCCCTCCGCGATCATGTCAAACAGCGGTTGCATATACCGGCGCACGTGCGTCTGCCCCGTCTTGATCGTCAGCCCCTTGTTCATCGCCGCGCCAAACGGAACATTGTCCACCATCCCCAGATACACGCCCGGCACCGACACTGTCCCCGCCTTGCGGCAGCACATGATCGCCTCACGCAGCACATGCGCACGATCGCCCCCAAGCCCCACCGCACCCCGGATCTTGTCCATCACAGCATCCGTGCTCCCCATGCCGTGCGCTTCAGCGCCGACTGCATCAATGCACCGATCCGGCCCGCGCCCCTTCGTCATCTCATCCAGCTGCTCCGGCACTTTCACTTCATCAAAGTTCAAAGTCTCCGCTTTGCCTAGCCGCCTCGCCATATCAAGCCGCTCGGGAACGCGATCAATCGCGATCACCCGCTCCGCCCCAAACAGCCACGCGCACTGAATGCAGAATTGCCCAACCGGCCCCGCTCCCCACACCGCAACCGTGTCGCCCGGCTCGATTCCGCAGTTCTCCGCGGCCATGTATCCGGTCGGCAAAATGTCCGAAAGAAACAAAACCTGATCGTCCTCGATGTTCGATTCGATCTTGAACGCGCCCACATCCACAAACGGCACCCGCAGAAACTGAGCCTGCCCGCCGCTGAATCCGCCGGTGAGATGCGAGTATCCGAACGCCGCACCGCCGGGATGCCCAAGCGCCTTCCTCGAAAGCTCGCGCCCTTCATGCGTGTTCGACCGATCGCACGCCCCCGTCAAACTCTTCTTGCAGAAGAAGCAATCGCCGCACGCGATATTGAACGGAATGACGACCCGGTCGCCCTTCCTGATCTTCCGCACGTCTGAACCCACTTCCTCCACAATCCCCATCGGCTCGTGCCCGAGGATGTCGCCCTTCTCCATGTGCGGCACAAACCCATCCACGAGATGCAAATCCGAACCGCAAATCGCCGTCGATGTGATCCGGATGATTGCATCCGTCGCATCCTGAATCCGCGGATCAGGAACGTCCTCCACCCGCACATCTCTATTTCCATACCAGCGAACAGCTTTCATGGCCTCACCTCGCAATTCAAACCAATCGGCGCCTTACCACTTCTCCAACGCAAACCGGGAGACCACGTGAAACTCACCCGATTCAAAACGCACCAGCACACTGTTCAGTCGTCCTCGCGCCAGGGCGACGCAGCACCTGCCGGTCAAATGCCTCCCGTACCGCTTCCAGCGATAGCGATACCGAACATTCGGCGCTGCATTTTCAACCGGCCACAGCTCGCCGCTCAGCTGTCGCGTTCGCTCTTTGACTACTCCTCTTCTTCCTCGTCTTCCGCACCTTCCGCGGCCTCCGCCAACACTTCGGATTCCGCAATGTCCGTCAGCTTCTTGTCGCAGGCGCCTTCCTCATCCAGCGTTTGCTGCAAAAGCTCAACAACTTCAGAATTCCCCGTCCGTTCCGCCAGCGCACGGGCCGTCCCATACGCCGCGATCTCATAGTGCTCGACGCGCTGCGCCGCACCGATCAGCAGCGCATCAATCACAGCGCTCTTCTGCTTGAACTCCAGGACTTCCTTGCCCTCCTCGATCAGCCCTTCCATCGCCTTGCACTTCTTGCCGCTCGGCTTGGTGTCGATCAACTGCGTCGCCTTCTCAAGCCGCGCGACGTGTCCCTTTGTTTCTTCCAGATGGTCAAGAAAAGCCTGCCGAAGCGTTTCGTTCGACGCCGCTTTCGCCATTTTCGGCAGCGCCACCGTCAATTGCTTCTCCGCGCTGTACAGATCCTTCAACGAGTCTTCGAGCGCCATCTCCAGAGTCCGCGGCGTTGCTGCCATGTTTTCTTCTCCTGCGGTTTCCCGCGGTGTTGGTTTTTGTTGTTGCCCCCAAACATCCTCTCCGGATGTGGGCCTTTGGTGAGTCGACCGTAAAAGCCGGTTCACCCCCTGGGCATTGCTTCCCCGCGCGCTTTCCGAAAGCGAAACCCGGTGACTTTCCCCACCTCTCTGTCGCGAGCGTTTCGACCCCTGCGCTCACGGACGCGCTAACCGCGTCGCGCTTTCCGCGTCGGCTTCCGAAATCGATGCGGTGCGGCGCACCGCATACGGAGGAACCCGCACCTCGCACGAACCATTTTTTATGATTTGTTCACGGGTCCTAAGTCCTTTGCCCGTAATTTCCTGGCAGCACCGCGATGCGGCAGCGCGTCGTCTCAACGGCGCCGGCGCGACTCAAACTCGCCGCCGACTCGCCGTACTCCATGTCTCCTTCTCCGCGCGAGGGTTGGGTGCCGCCAAGGGCCGCATGCCAGCCTGTGGAAACCGCGCGGCGGTGAGTTCTCCGGCCTCGTGAGGGGTTCGCCGGGGAACTCAGGCGGGCGGTTTCGATCGCCCGCCTTTTTCTTGCGCTCGCGACCCTCGCCCGGATCCGCCTGTTGAGTCAGCACGGAACCCAGGCCTTCAATCTGCAAAACCCTCTTCCCAGCTCAAAAAAGAGGCCTTCGCTCGGGTTTTCCACAAAACCCGCGATTCCAAACAAAACCCTTGCAATTGAGTTTTGTTTCCGATAAACTATGCGGGTCGTCCTCTACCCAGCCTTTTCACCCTTCGGAGCCTTCCATGTCCTCCCAAACTCGCCGCAAGTCCGCGCCTCAAATCGCCTCGCTCACGACTCCCGTCACACCCGTCCGTGCTCCCTCCGATTCTGGCTTCTTCCCAAACGCCGACGCCAAAATTCGCGCCGACTACATCCGCCGCGTCGCTCGCCTCGGCGCCAAACTCGGCAAACGCCCCACCCAGCAACAACTCCGCGACCTCGCACGCATTCGCGACGATCACACCCTCCGCCTCTTCGGAAACTACGCCGCGCTCTTTCGCGCCGCCGGCTTCCGTTCTCAAGTCCGCGCCAGCGCCATCGCGTCCGTCTGCGCCGACGACATCCTCATCGACTTCCAGAAAACCGCCGCACGCCTCGGCCACTTCCCCACCGTCAGCGAGTACCTCAAGCAAGGTGGCGGCTACTCGTACAACCTCGTTATGAAATATTTCGGCGCATGGTGGCGCGTCCGCCTCGCGCTCGAAAACCGTTCCGGCCACGACAACGCGTGGCCCGCAAATCCCCGCATCACCACGCAACTCGCAGCAAAGTCCCCAGCGCAGTCCGCCCAGCTCGACGCCGCCGCTGCCGCCTCACTCCCTCTTTCTTCACACCTCATCCCCCACCTCAGCGGCATCTCCATGTACCCGCCCGCCGACGACCGCCCCGTCTGCGGCACAGTCCTCAACTTCCGCTCCATGCTCCACGAACCCACCAACGAACAAGGCGTCGTCCTGTTGTTCGGCATGATGGCCGAAGAACTCGGCTTCATCATCGAAAACGTCCGCACCGCCTACCCCGACTGCGAAGGCAAACGCCGCGTCGGCATCAACTCCTGGCAGCGCATCCGCATCGAATTCGAATATCTCAGCAGCCGCTTCAACCACCCCGAAGACGGATGCGACCTCATCATCTGCTGGCGCAACGACCGCCCCCACCCCAGGATCGAAGTCATCGCCCTCGAAAAAGTCCTTGCAGACCGCCGCAAACTCCTCCTCTCCGAAGTCCCCGCGCAAAGTGCCGCGAAAGAACTCCCTGCGGCAACCACCACCGCGCCAAGTGCCGAATGCCCGCCCGACGATGCTTGATGCCCGATGCCTCATGCCTTCATTTGCGATTTTGAGCTTTGAGTTTTTCCTCCCCTCTCTTTGACAAGTAAATAGGACCGCCCCGCCGCGGCCCGACGACTCTTGATCGTCGCGGATGAAGCACGACCTCGTCCTCGCCGGGGGTTCGGCGGTTCACAGATAACAAGGTTTTCACACACAGATTTGCGTTGGCGTTCCTGGGCTCATCCCTTTAGACTGCGAACAGGCGGGCGTGGGGCGCCCGTTGGAGCGGATGCGTGAAAAGTGCTGTGTGGATGATGGGCCGCGGAGGGCTGATTTGTCTGTTCCTTGCCGGGCGGGGGCACGCACAGGTTTTTCAATGGGCCAACCCGTCCGGCGGGACATGGAACCTGAACACCAACTGGTCGCCGACGGGCATCCCCAATGGAGCGGGCCAGAGCGCCGAGATCGCCCTTCCGGGCGGGTATCAGATCGGAACCGCGACGAGCCTGCAGCTTGATTCGCTCAAGATTCTCAACGCCGGCACGCTCCTCACCGTCAACGTCAATACGGCGATCACGATCCTGACCGGCGCCGACTTTGTCAACAACGGCCTGATCTACATCAATCCGTCCAATGTCTCGAACACGGCGGCCTCGATCTGGTGCAAGAAGCCTCTAACGCTTTCGGGCACCGGCACGATCCGGGTGAACGCGGCCAATTTCAAGGACGATTCGATCTTCTCCTTCGACACCCTCACGCACCAGGCGCCGCACAAGATCGTGGGCAAAGGGTTCATCGCGGGATATGTCATCAACAACAACAGCCTCATCCATTCAGACGTGGGAGGCGAGCTCTTCGTGAGCGCAGTTGTGTACAACGGACCTTCGGGCGAGATCCGATCGACACTCGGATCGCAGGTGACGCTCAGCGTTGATTCGGGCCTCTACGGGGGGCTGGTCAGCGGCGACGTGGTTTCGCTCTACTGCGACGTCAGCAGCGTCACGAACACCGGACGGATCGCGGGGACCTTTCATCTTCTCAGCGGGGGAATCGTCAACAACGGCACGATCGACGTGAAGCACATCGGCGCGATCAGTCACGGTCTGGTGATCAAGGAATCCGCGACAATCTCGGGTACGGGCAAGGCGGTTCTGAAAGCCGCGACAACCGACCTCGACGACGCACAGATTTACACGACCGCCCCCGGGCCCGTACTGACCAACGGCCCTTCGCACTCGATCACCGGCACCGGGCGCATCTATGTCCCCATCATCAATCAGGGCACGATCAATGCCGATGTCAGCGGCAAGCTTCTCGAGATCGTCTCCGCCGTGACGCAGCAGGGTTCGGGGATCATCACGGCGAACAAGGGAGATGCGTGCCTGGGCGCCGGCTCGTCGGTGACGGGCGGATCATTCGGCTCTGTGAGCACCGGGCGAGTCCGTATCACCGGCAATTGCACCATCGACAATGTGATCAACACGGGCTCGGTGACGATCGATCGGGGCATCGTGCTGGCAATGACCGCATCCGGTCTGCAGAATAACGGCACGATCAACATCAACACCACGGCGTCGACCGGGAACTCCAAATTGCAGGCCCCACAATCCTGCACGATCAGCGGAACGGGCACGATCCTGCTGAATGCGGGTTCGGACAGCTCTCGCGCACGCGTCGAAGCCGTCGGCACATCCGTGTTGACGCTGGGCTCGGGTCAGACGTTGCGCGGACGCGGGGAAACGTACGGCAACGTCATTTCGTCGGCCACAATCAGTCCCGGCGCGACGGACGGTGCGCTCGGCGCGATCAGCCCGCGCGGCCCTCTCACGCTGACCGCTCAATCACGACTTGTCATCGATGCCGTCGGGAATGGCACCAATCAATTCGACGGGGTGTTCAGCAGTTGGCCGCTGACGCTTGGCGGCGATGTTTCATTTTCGTTCCCCTCATGGTCTCCGACCGCGAACTGCACGGGCCTGAAGTTTCTCATCGGGAACATGGTGAGCGGCAAGTTTGCCACGTACAGCGTGAACGGGGCGACCCCGCCGGGGAAAGTGTGGCGTCTGAACTACCAGCCAACCAGCGTCTGGCTGAAGCTCACCTGCCGCGCCGACTTTGACGCCGACTGCAGCGTCGATGATGCCGACTTTGTTTCGTTCGTCAGTCAGTACGACTTGTTGGTGTGTGCAGATCCGGCGATGGATCAGTACTGCCCGGCCGACCTCAACTCGGACGGCCTGGTTGATGATGCCGACTTCGTGCTCTTCGCCGCGGCATACAGCGATCTCGTGTGCCCTTGACGTGCGAGAGTCGTCCCGTTGCGCGTCTCAATTCAGGTCCTCCGAATGATGAGATTTCGAACACCGGTCCCTTCGGATCGAATCGTCTGCTCTTTTTGGCACACCGGCGCGCGAACCAACTGCATCCGGGTGCTCGAGCTGTCAGTTACTCCTCCGACATGTTTTTCCGGATTGCGACAACCCGAAGTCTTCCCTCAGTTCTACTTCTCAACAACCTCGATCGTCTTCCCGTTCTCCCAGCGCATGACGATCCTCTCCTGAGATCCCCACCGCAGCGATTCTTTGTCATCACCGATCTCACACCACACCGGGTACACCGGGTGTTCGATCTGATAACGGATTACGACGCATCGATCTTGCGGAGGAACTTCGTATCTTTCCATGGTGTCCATCAAGCCTCGAACCCAAATGCGGACGCCTCCATAGATCGAGCCTCCGTCGCCTGTTCTCCACGCCGGGTCATCTTGCGGCGCATGCACACCACCACCGCAGTTCTCTGTGAACCACTCGTACATTTGCTCGCGCTCACGTGCAACAACCAGTCCGAACCAAAGCCGCTGCCGCTCCGATTCGCCGGTCACCGGATGGAAACGAAAATGCGTCCCAAACAGGTCTCGTCTATTTGGAAGGATCATGCTCCCGACGAGCGTCATGAAAAGCACGACGCAGAAGCCATTGCTCAACCATGTTTTCGTGTTGGCTTTCACGTGATTGCCTTCCCCCCCTCTCGAACCACCCGATTCGTTGCGTAAACGGAAAAGGTTTGCGATTATTCAGGAAACACACTGCGCATTGAGCGTTCGCGCCTTTGCAACACACCGACGGTTTCTTAAGGGTTGGATCGGGTTTGCGGGCACGAACCCGGGGGAAATCTTTACCAACGCAAAAGCTCGTTGTACCTACCCCCAAACATCACGAAGTTGCTGTCATCCCATTCAGATCCGCGGCACACTGTGGCTGCATCGCGCTTGCGCGCCGAGTGAGATCTACTTTCCAGCTTTCCGCGTATACACCGTCTCCAAAATCTTCGCTTCCTTCCCATCCGCCCCCGTCGCATACAGATCCGACTTCACCGAGTCCTTCGAAAGAATCGTCGTCACTTCACGCAGCTTGGTTTTCTTTCCGCCCGCATCCACTTCCTCGCCGCTCAGCGTGAGCACCTTTCCCGACGAATCCGTCGTGCCCGTGAAATACTGCATCCGGGTGCTCGAGCTGTCGGCCCAGTACTCCTCGTACTTCTTGTCCGGGTTGCTGTAACCCATGAGGCCCGTGCCCCGCGAGAACTGGCCTCGCGAGCGGCCATCAAAATCCAGCGAGAGGAACCGGCCGCCCAAAACCATCTTCGCGGTCATCGTCCCCTTGTCGGTCTTGTCCGAGCCCGGCGCCTTGGCCTCGGTCGCCCACTCGCCTTCCAGTTGTTCGAGCCATTTGTGATGAGGGCCGGCCTTGTCGGCTTCGGGCGCATCGCCCTGCGGCGAAGGTTTGGGGTCTGCCTTTGAGTCGGACTTCGCGGGCGTTTTGGCCGGGGGCGGCGGCGTGGTCTTGTCGGGAGCAGTTGTGCCGGGAGGCGCCATGCCGATCGCAAAGCCCGATGCGAGAATCAACGCCGCCGTCCAAACGATGTTTCTGCCGCTCATGGTTTGCTCCCTTTGATTCCGACTGTTGGAGTCGGCCTGATTGATTCGGGCCGCCAAGTTCGGGCCGTTCGATTCCGATAGTTCGGGGCGCGAAAGCGCCGCGTGGTCGGATGCGAACAGTGTACAGGAAGACGACGTCACGTTCGAAAGCCGGACTTGTCATTCCGAACGCTCGATGAGGGGGTGCCGGTGCGGTTTGCGAGTGTGCTCTTTGTCCGCGGAGTTTTGCCGCGGCCAAGGTGGTGATGTCCCCACCTGTCGTTCAACCGGACAACTCCGACTGTCCGTCGCACTCCACTTCCTTCATCCCTGTCGCGTCAGCGACACAACTCGAGCCGTCTTCGCTTTCACGTCTTCGTGCAATCCCTCTGAGTCGCGCACTTGAAATTCCCGCATCATCCCATCGCCGACTTCGCAGAAAGTTGTCGCGCCCAATCCCCGCAGATCCTCATGCCGATTCGCCTACAGCAAATCGAGCAAGGTGCGCGGTACCCGTCCGCTGTTCTTTACTCGCATCTGTGCGCGCCCATACACACTAATCACTTGCGCAAACCAACGCCGCAGCGCGGTGCCTCACCTCGATGCCGAAGTTCTCGTCCAATAACAGCACAACACTTTCGCGTAAAGCAAGGCACCGCTTTCTGTTAGACTTTCTGTCTACTCCCTACCGCATTCTGGAGCCTTCACCTTGCGCGCAATCTCTCTGTTGCTTGTTTCGTTCATCTCTTTCGCATGCGCACCCTTCGCCGTTCCCTTTGCCGCGGCGCAGCTTTGCCCCCAAGGCTGGTTCGGGGGAAGCGCGATAATCACAAATGCCGGTTCACGCGCCATGGTCGAGTGGACCCCGAGCGGCGCCCCTGATCGCACGCTCCTCGTCGTTCCGGGTGGCAGCGAATCCTCCGTCATTGGCACTATCTACGCCTGGGACGGAAATCGATGGCTCGATCTGGGCGGATCTCTTGATGGAGCGGCAGCAGCACTTTGCATCCATAACGGCGATCTCATTGTGGTCGGCTCGTTTCAGCATATCGGCGGAATCGCCGCCCGAGGTATTGCCCGCTTCGATGGCACTCGCTGGCATGCCTACGGCGAGCAGCCGTCGCTTCATTACTTGAACGGCGCGTCGGTGCAGATTTTCGATGGCGACCTTGTCGTCGCGGGTAATTTTCAAATCCCCGGGAACTCTGAGCTCGTTCGGGTCGCGCGCTATCACGATGGCGCGTGGCTGGCGATGGACAAGACCAATTTCAGCCTCGTGACTGCCCGCTTCGTTGTGGCTCACAAAAATGACATTTACATGTTCTCGTACGGCGGCTTCAACGACTACACGCACATTTCTCGCTGGGATGGCGCGAAGTGGGCTCTGGTTCAATACATCGAGGAATACATCTGGGCTGCCGCTTCTTTCGGCGACGAACTCGTAGTGGGTTCTGACCGTGCCGCGCAATTCCCCGGCTTTGTCTCGGCGGTCGCGGCATGGAACGGAACATCGTGGCGCTCGCTCGCTCCGAGCGCCAGCGTCACGCAGGGTTTCGACCTGTTCCCATATAACGGTGCTCTCTACGCACACCTTCATCAACACGATTATGCCAACCGAGACATCATGGCCGTTTCTCGTCTCGATGGAACCACCTGGACCGTTCTCCAAAGTGTGCTCACCAGCGATTACATCCCTCGATTCGTCGCTCTTGGTTCGTGGCGCGGCAAACTCTCCGCGCTCTCCCAGTTGCCCGCCGTCTCGCTCGTCGAAAACGGCAACCTCACTCCCATCACCTTTCCGAGCTATCCGCTTCAAGGTGTTTCACTCGCCGTTCCCGACGGTGACCAGGTGCTGATTTGTCGTTCCAACCCGCCCGCAACCACCTTCGTCGCCGAACGGTGGGACGGGTCGCACGCGACGCGGCTTGGCTCTGACTTCAATCTCCCGATCGCCGCTTTCCTCCGCGATGGACCGAATCTTTACGCCTCCGGGACTTTCGGCAGGATCAGCACTTCCAACATTCAAGGCGTAGCGCGATTCGACGGTACCGAATGGCGCGCCATGGGAACGGGCATAATCGGCAACGTTGCATCCATGTGCGTCTTTCGGGGCGACCTCTACGCCGCCGGGTCTTTTCGAACCACCTCCGGCGGCAACCCGCTCACCCGCATCGCCCGTTGGAACGGCGCTTCCTGGCTGCCTGTCGGTGCAGGAATCGGACCCGTGAACAGCGGAAGCTTCATCGTCAGTTCGATGCGCGTTTTCAACGACCGTCTCGTTGTCAGCGGCAGCTTCACCGAAGCGTCGGGCGTCCCAGTCAGCAACGTGGCAAGCTGGGACGGCACATCTTGGTCGGCAATGGGTTCGCTTCCCATTTTCTCAGGTTCACTCTTTGTGCACCGCGGCGCTCTCTTTGGCGCGCGCTCGATGAGAGAGTCTCAAAGCCTCTGGAAATGGACCGGCTCGGAGTGGATTCAGATCGCTCCCGGTCTTCAGAATTTCCTGGCCATATTTCCGCACCTGGATCGCATCGCGATTCTTTCCAATCAAGGCCTTGCGTTCCTCGACAACCCCGACGGCTCCGATCTCGAATTTCATCCTGTCACCTTTCAAACCAGCAACCCGAACGTGATGTTCTCCGTCGCAGGCTCCCTGCATATCTTCGGCCCCTCCAGCATCGTGAACTCGCTTGTCGCGCCCAATCACGCCGAATGGAGCGACACTCTGCCCCCCGTCATTTTGCACGACCCTGAAGCTGCGCACGCTTGCGCCGGCAACGACACATCGCTCCGCGCCGGCGCCATCGATCCCTTGCCACTTTCCTATCGCTGGGAAAAAGACGGCTTGCCGATCTCCGACGGCCCGCATTACGCCGGCACCAACATGCCCGAGCTCCGGCTCCTCGACGCCCGCAAGAGCATGATCGGCTCTTACCAGTGCATCATCTCACGCGACTGCGCCGAGGTGCGAACCGCTCCGGCAAATGTCTCGGTCTGCTACGCCGACTTCAACTGCGACGGCCTCGTGGAAGATTCCGACTTCGAGCTCTTCGTCATCGCCTACAACGAACTGATCGTTCCCCCCGCCGAACCCCGCTTCGACCAGAACGAAGATGGCTTCGTCGATGATCTGGACTTCCAGCTTTTCATCGACGTGTACAACCGCTGCGACTGTCACAGCAACGAGCAATGAGTTCCTCTCACCGCTCCAAGAACTCTTTCGCAGCGGTCGGCTTCCTTTCTTCCTGTCGCATCTGCGACACAACCCAAGTTCATTTTGCTTTTGCGCATTCGCGCATTCCGATCTAGCCGCGCCCCCAACTCCACCTTAATCTCATTTGCCGCAACGCCCTCCGGGCGCGCACACACGAAGCAAGCGGCACTCACCATCCCTGATCGATGCAATTCGATCGCGAAAGCCCGACCGAAAACGCAACGTTATAAGACCTGGCAACTCCAATCGTCAGACTCAATCTTCGCGCCGACCGCATCGTGACCGATTGAAACAAACCCACTTTCATCCGCGGAAGCGGGTAGTCTGGACACACCCATGATCGCACATCACACGCCATCTCTTCGCGCTTCGGGCACGCTCTCCATTGCAACGCTCTTTGCTTTCCTGCTCGCACTCCTCGGAACCACCGCGCACGCCCAAACCCTCACTTGGACCGGCGCCGCCAACGGAACCACGTTCAAACTCGCCGGCAACTGGTCGCCCGCTGCGGACCCCGGCCCGACACACGACTGCATCATTCCTGCCGGCGCGGGGACGATCAGCGTCGGCACCGTCAGCGTGAAATCGATCACCACAGCCCGCAATCTCACGATTTCGGGCTGCAGCACCGTCACGCTGACGGGTGGAATCCAGCTCCAGGCGGGCGCGATCGTGCAACTCAACAACTCCACCGGTTGCACCGGCTTGGTCTTCAGCGGGGGCGTGCAGGCGCTTTCCGGATCGGGGAGCATTTCCATCGTGAACGGTGGCGGCAAGGTAATCACGGTGACGAATTCGTGCGCGCTGACAATCGATGCGGGTGTGTCGGTCACGTACGGACCGGGCGGTTCGGGGATCAGCGCTCTACTCGATCTCGAAGCCGGCTCGTCGATCGCGAGCGCCGCCACGCTTTCCGTCAGGCAAGCCGGTTTGACCTTGGCGATCACGGGCTCCGGGAGTTTCACAAACAGCGGCACGCTCAAAGCGGATGCCGGCACACTCAGCCTTGCAGCCGGCTCGTGGACGAACAGCGGCGAAGTGCGCGTGGCTGCCGGAGCGGTCGCTATGTTCGGCGGCTCTTTCCCGTCTCCCGGGTCGATTGTGAACACCGGCGGGTCTGTCAAGCTCACGGGCGTGGTCACTTCGTCGACCATCGTCGCATCGGCCTCGACCGGGCCGATCACGCTCTTCGACGCGTCGCTCACTTCATGCTCGCTGCAAAGTTCCGATGGCACCGGCTTCCGGACTCAAATCGCCTATTCGGGGGTGCTTCTGGACGGATGCACGCTCGCGGGCGAGTTGATCAACGACACATGCGACGCCATCGAGATCAAGAACGGCCTGACATTGGACGGTGGGTCGATTGTGCTCGATAGCGACTATTGGTGTGGTGCCGCGGGTCTCGTCTTTGCAGTCGGCAATCAGACGATCAGCGGCAACGGAGATATCCTGTTGCGGAACTCCGATGCGGCCTCGGCTTCGATCTTCGTGCCGAGCCTCGCGAATCTCACAATCGGCAGCGGGGTGTCGTTGATCTGCCCGAGCGACGGGCGGGGGGGCGGCAAGATTGTGGTCTCAGGTACATCCACTCTCTCGAATTTCGGCACTATTTCCATGGCGCTCCCCTCGAAGACGCTCTGGATATCCGGAGGCACCTTTATCAACAGCGGAACCGTGGAATCGACCGGCGGGCAACTCTTGGTTAATCCAGTCTCCATCCAGAACTACGACACGGCAACCTTCACGCTTTCCGGCGGCAGGTGGCTCGCACGTGGCGGCGGGCTCTCTCTCGGCGACCGCAGCATCCGAATCATCGCGCCGGATACCGAAGTGGCAGTGATGTCTCCCAGCGGCAACTCCGCTCCGAACCTTGGGCCCCTCACCCAGAATCAGGGCATCCTCCGCGTCGGCGCCAGAACCGCCGGCGTCGTACCCGTCGGAGGCACGTTCACTAACGCCGGCCTCATCGATCTCAAACCAGACGGCATTTTCTACGTCACCGGCATTCTCACACTGCAAGCCGGGGGCACCGTGCGCACCGAGATCAGTGGCACGGGATCAGCAAAGTTCGGACGACTCCAGGCCACCTCCACCGCTTCGGTCGCGGGGCACCTCCGGGGCGAATTCGTCCCGCCCTACGCGCCCGCCGCGGGCGCCTCCTACACGCCCTTCATCGCCGGCACGCAGGTCACCGGCGCATTCTCCGACATCTGCTTCGACGACAATCCGCAGAACATGGGCGTCGTGCCAAGCCTGACGTTTTCACAAATGCGCCTGCTCGCCTCGCTCGCCTCCGGCATCGGGCCGAAAATCACGCAGCAGCCAGAGAGCACGAGCGCGAATCCCGATGCGATCTTCAACGTCTCCGCCGCGCCGACCGGAGTGACCTATCAGTGGCAAAAAGGCGGCGTAGCGCTCACCGACGGCCCCACCCCCCACGGCTCGTCCATTTCAGGCAGCCAGACAAAGACGCTCACGATCCACAACGCCCGCCCGCAAGACGTCGGCCCCTACGACGCCGTCGCAACCAATTCCTGCGGCAGCGCGACGAGCGATCCCGCCAATCTCAGCGTCTGCACCGGCGATCTCAACTCCGATGGCCTCGTCGACGACGCCGACTTCGTCCTCTTCCTCACCGGCTACAACATCCTCGACTGCGCCGACCCCGGGATGCCCGCCGGTTGCCCCGCCGATCTCAACAGCGACGCGGTCGTCGACGACACCGACTTCCAGCTTTTCGTTCCCGCCTACGACGCGCTGTTGTGTCCTTGAACTTCCGTCCGGATTTGGACTTTTTCAACCGCGCACGCGCAGATCCACCATCACCCCATCCGCCGGCTTGGTCGAAACCCCCGCCCGCGCATGGTTTTCTTTCGTTACCGCCTTCAACTCAAACAGCTTGATCACCGCGCCGACAACAAGCGCAACCTCCATCTGCCCAAGATTTTTCCCCGGGCAGAACCGAGGCCCGTGCCCGAACCCAAAGTGCAGCCACTCGCGCGTCCCCTGATCCGTCGCCTGCTTGCCGATCCACCGCTCCGGCGCGAACTTTGCCGCGGGATGTCCTGTGACGCCCACGCCCCAGTGATCCTCGTGCCGGTTCGCGTGCCACACGTCGAGCAGGATGTGTGTTCCCGCCGGCATGTGCAGTTCTTCGCCCGCTTCGGTGCGCACCACCGTGTCCACCGTCGCTTGGCGCGGATGAAAATAGAGCGCGGGGGTCAGGCGCAGCGTCTCGTTCAGAACGCAGCTCAGATACTCGAGCCTGTGCAGCGTTTCGGGGTTGTAGTCGTCAACGTCGCGCACTTCCTGATAGAGCCGCTCCTGCGCCGCGGGATCGCGTGCCAGGTGCGAAAGAGCCCAGCACGCGTACGACGTTGTTGCCTCGAGCGCCCCGGCGAGAAAGACCCGGATGTTCGCGCGCAGCGATTCGTCCGGCACATCCGACTTGAACAGCCTCCACATCCCGGCCCCGCGCTTGCGGGGTTCGAGCGCGCTCGATGTCAACCGCTCGAACGTTTCCGCGGCATCTCTCGCCTTTGCCACGCCCCCCACCCGCCCCAGCCACCGGGGCAGCTTGTGCAGCGGACACCCCACGCTCGTCATCACCGTGTCGCGCACGATGTGGTCGATGAACTCGTCGAGCGCAGGCACATCCCGGTTCCGTATGTCGTGCTCGCTGATCTCCGCACCAAAGAAACTGTTGACGAGCATGTCGAGCATGACCGCCTTGATTTCCGGCTCGAGTTGCACCGAGAGCGATTCCGCCCCGCTCTCGCGGATGCGCTCCCGCACGAGTTCGAGACGCTGCACCGCGACATTCCGAAACGTCTTCTCAAACCCGTCGAACACCTCCGGCTGAAAAAGCGTCGAGCGCGAAAACGGCGGCGCCGCCATCTGCTTCTGCGCACGCCAGACCGCGCCATTGGCGTAGAGAAGCGTTCGACTCCCGGTCGCACGCGAAATCCCCGCCGTCGGCAGCGAATCCCGATCAAACTGCCCGGGCTTATCACCCGTCGCCATCGAGATCGCGCGGATCACCGCCGGGTCGCGTGTCGCCAGGATCGGCGCGAAACCCGGCACTTCCAGGTATCGGTTGTGCCTCCGCCCGCGATCCTGCTCCGCGTCCGCGCCATGAAAGAACGTCTCCAGGATCTCCAGCGGTTTGCGGAAGTTCAAAGGATGCGGAAACGGCTGCGTCGATCGCCCCGAAAACGGCCGGAAAACCCCGACCCTCCCCGGACTGATCGATCCGCCAAACGGAGTCCTGCGCATCAGCTGCCGGGGCAAGTGTTTCCATCGTGCAAAGCGCGCCGTTCCATCCGGCGACAACTCGCTCACATCCACAGTCTCCTTGCCCGTCGCAGCGCCCTGAGTCATGCGCTTCATCGTACCGAGCAAGCCGACCGCACAATCTCCGGCTCCAAAATCCGGTATTCTCATTCTGAACGATCACGCAGCGCTGAACCGGAGAATCCCGCGTGCACTCACATCGGCATCTCCGCTCAATCGCCTGCCCGTTCTTCCTCGCCGCGCTCTCGCACGCCGCCGATCCTCAAAGCTCCGATCCACCGCCCGCCAGCGCTCCGAGTTCGTCTTCCAATCCGCAATCCGAAATCCAAAAGCCGGATTCCGAGTTTCGTCTAAACCCTCTCGGTAACTTCTTCCACGACCTCAACCGCGCACTCGGCGGCCGCAAATCGACTTCCTCCGTCAACCCGCCCACTCCACCGACAACCGCCGCCTCCGCCTATCAACCTTTTCAACTCATCCCGACCAGCGGCAACCTGCTCGGCGATTGGTGGGGCGCCCGCACCTGGCTCGAAGACCGCGGCATCACCACCTCACTTTCCTTCGTCACCAACCTCGCCGGCAACGTCAGCGGCGGCCGGAGTCAGGGCTTCACCCACGCCGACAACCTCGGCCTCGACCTCCACTTCGACCTCGAAAAAATCCTCGGCATCGACGGCGCATCCTTCCTCCTGAACATGTCCCAGCGCTCCGGCTCCAGCGTGACCCAGGTCTACATCGGAAACATCTTCAACGCCCAACAAGTCTTCGGCGGCACCACCTTCCACCTAATCGACGCCGCCTACCAACAGCAACTCTTCAACGACCAGCTAGAAATTCGTGCAGGCAGAATTGCTAGTGGCGACGACTTCCTTGTCTCGGAGTACAACTACCTGTTCATGCAGAATGGTTTCTGCGGCAATCCGGTTGGTGTGTTTTTCAACTCGCCGGGGATGACGGCGTATCCGAATGCGACGTGGGGCGCTGTCGCGACATGGAAAGCGACGCGGCGCTTTTCGATCATGGCCGGCATCTACAACGGCGATCCCAACATCCGGCAGAACTATTACAACGGCGTCAACTTCTCGCTGAACGGGCCGCTCTTTGCGATGGGAGAGCTGCAGTATCAGATCAACGGCCTCAAAGAGGACAACGGCCTCGTCGGCAATTACAAGCTCGGATTCTGGTACGACAACAGCGTCTATACGAACTTCAACAACGGCTCGACCACCCGGGGCAACTACGGCATCTATGGCCTCTTTGATCAACTGCTGATTCCCTTCGGCGCACGCTCGGAGAGCCGGGGGCTGGGCATCACCGGCTCGCTGCTGGCTTCGCCGAATCAGTCGATCAGCACGATGCCTTACTTCCTGACTGCCGCGGTTTGCGCACGGGGCGTTTTCGAAGCGCGCCCCGACGACGTCGCGGGGCTCGGTTTCATCTACGGCACGTTCAGCAACGATCTTCAGAACCAGCAGCAGAACGCGCAACTTCTCAATCCCGCCATCGGCGTGCAAACCAACGAATCCGTCATCGAAGCAACCTACCGCATCTCGCTCCCCGGCAATTCGACGTTCATCCAGCCTGATATTCAATACATCATCCGCCCCGGCGGCACAGGCCAGTTCGGCAACGCGTTGGTACTCGGCTGTCAAATCGGGATCAACTTCTAGCCCATCGTTCCATCTTCCGAGTTCCGCTGCGCGCTCTCCAACCACGAGCCAAAATGAACTCAACACCGGCAACTCAACCCCACACCTCCCCACTCCACGTCCTCCTCCTCGCCTGCGTTGCCGCGATCGGAGGTTTTTTGTTCGGTTTCGATTCCGGCGTCATTAACGGCACAGTGGCAGCGCTCAAGGCTTCTTTCAAGACGGATGCGGATGGAACCGGATTTGCCGTGGGATCGGCGCTGCTTGGGTGTGCGGTCGGAGCATTCATGGCGGGAGGGATTGCCGAGCGGGTCGGACGGCGGCCCGCGATGATGCTGACTGGTGTCGTTTTCCTTGTCAGTGCGGTGGCAACCGGCGCAGCCACGAATGTATATTTGTTTGTGGCAGCCCGGGTGCTCGGGGGGCTCGCGATCGGCGCCGCGAGCATTCTGGCGCCGATGTACATCTCCGAAGTGGCCCCGGCGAATTTGCGCGGGCGCCTTTCTTCGCTGCAGCAACTGGCGATTGTCCTTGGGCTGTTCTGCGCGTTTCTGAGCAACTATCTGATTGCCGCGGCAGCGGACGGCGCTTCAAAGCCGTTCTGGTTCGGCGCGCCGGCGTGGCGCTGGATGTTCTGGATGGAGGCGTTTCCGTCCGCCGCGTTTTTGCTGGGAGTTCTGTTCATTTCGGAATCGCCCCGGTTTCTGGTCGCACGGGGAAAGATGGACGCCGCGCGTGCCGTGTTTGCCCGCATCGGCGGCAATGCGGATGAGCTGGTGCGCGAGGTGCGCGAAAGTCTGAAGTCCGATCACAAGCCCAGACTTTCCGATCTCATCGATCGGTCCACCGGGCACATCGCTCCCGTGCTGTGGGTGGGCATCGGGCTGGCAATTTTTCAGCAGTTCGTCGGAATCAACGTCATCTTCTATTACGGCGAGGTCCTGTGGAAAGCGGCGGGCGCAAGCTCGGAGGGAGCCCTCAAGGTCAATCTGCTCACCGGCGGCGTGAACATTCTCAGCACTTTCATCGCGATCGCGCTCATTGACAAAGTGGGCCGCAAGCCCCTGCTGCTCTTCGGTTCGGTTGGCATGGTGCTCACGCTTGGTGTCATGGCGTTCGTCTTCGCCCGCGCGGGTGTTGACATCAACGGCAAACCGGTGCTGAGCAGAGAATCGGGATTGATCGCGCTGGGCGCGGCACTCCTCTACATCGTTTCGTTCGGCACTTCATGGGGGCCGGTGATGTGGGTGCTGCTGGGCGAGATGTTTCCAAATCGGCTCCGCGGCGCAGCCCTCGCGGTTTCCGGCGCCGCGAACTGGATCGCAAACTTTGCGGTCACCCTGACCTTCCCTCCCCTGCTCGCGGGTGCGGGGCTCGGATCCGCATACGGGCTTTATGCGGGCGCCGCACTGATCAGCGGCATCTTCGTGTTCTATGCCGTGCAGGAAACCAAGGGCAAGACCCTCGAGCAGATGTGACCCGCGGCCGGGGGTGCGGCGGGACTTCACGAGTGCAATAGCACCAATTGGGTCGCGCTTTCAGGGAATGGACGATTTGGCGTCGAAGGCCGGGGCGATTCCCCGGGCTTGGGTTGGGACGCACCTTTGGTGCGAAAAACTGTGCAGAACTCGCTCTTGTATTTGTTCTTGCATCCCCGTTTTCGCCAGTTACGCTGACATCGGCGACCCACCACGCCTCCGGGGATTGACACATGCCTCACATTCGCGTCGGCTTCTTTTCGCTTGCCGCGATCTGCCTTTCCGCGCACGCGGGTACATTCGAGGGGTACTACAGCACAACCGGCGGAGAGGTCGGTCTCGACTGGTCCTCCGACTTTGGACCCGACTATTCCGCAAACTGGGGCTTTGTGACCAGCGGCCCGCACGCGGGAACGTTCAATGCTTTCGCGGAGCGCGACTTCGCCGGTTTCAGCGGCATCGGCTACACCGCCGCCCGTTGCACGGGCACTTTGCCTGCCGCCGGCTCGTCATCGCCCGGCCGCCTGCATTTCGTCAGCGATCTCGTCGTGCACAATTTCAGCGGGGGAAGCGGCGTCACGGCTCATTCCGCAAACAACGGTCACGCCTACACCTCCGGCTCTGCCTGTTACTGGAAGATGCGCTGGTCGCTCATCTACATCAGCGACGGAAGCGGACAAATCAATCTCGAGATGTACGAGCAAGCGCAGGGCTGGAATTATCCCACCGGAGTCTTTCCCGGCGGAACCTACCTCAGCGGCACGCGCAGCGGAGGCGATTCCACCAAGGGCAATGCGTACTTTGTCTCGAACGCAACGCTCTACCAAGGTCAAAGCTACCCGGCGAACGGCCACGCTATCTTCACCGTGGACATCGATATCAGCGATTCCCCTCTGCTCGATTGTCCCGCCGACTTTAACAACGACGGACAGGTCGACGACGCAGATTTCACTCTCTTCGTTGTTGCTTACAACATTCTCGACTGCACGGACCCGTCGATGCCTTCGAACTGCCCCACCGATATCAATCAGGACGGCTACGTGGACGACACCGATTTCACGCTTTTCGTCCTTGCGTACAACGAGCTGATATGTTCGTGACGCCCGTGTTTACCGTCGTTGTGAGCAAAGCATCACTCCGACATCGACGTTTCGTCTCGATTCGTCTATTTTGTTTTGTCACTAACCGGGCATGGGGCGCCGCCATGACCACTTTGGCGCGCTTTGAAGCCGTGCCCATTTGTGTCTCGCGATTCACGGGTTAGCTTTCATTCATGCCGAAGAAACAATTGATGCCGCTTCTGAACGAAGTGCGCCGGGCGCCCCTTGTCGAAAACACTCGATTTTCATTCGCTTGGAGATGGGGTCATTCCGTTGAGCAAATCCTGCTTGCCGGAGTGATCGTGGTCGGTTCCGGCCTCTTTGCGGCGTGGTTGATCTGGATGCGTGTCCACGCTCAAATTTGATTGAAAGCAGCGTCGTTCCGCCTGCCCAGGCGCGTCTGCGCTCATATTCACAGTTTGTTCGCATCCCTCAATCTCGATATTCACATGGTGTTCATCGCACATTCAGCCCCTGATCGGATCGTGGAGCGATGGACGATCGCATTCTCCGTGATCAGCCTCATCGAGACAAAGTCATCGTCATCACCGGAGCTTCCAGCGGATTTGGCAAGGGCGTCGCGCGCAAGTTCGCCGCGGCGGGCGCCTCGCTCGTGCTCGCGGCGCGCCGCATGAATCTGCTTGAAGATCTGGCTCGAGAGTGCGACGCATTGGGGTCGCGCGCGTATCCCATCGAAACCGATGTCAGCAACAAGACCGCGATCGAGAATCTCACCAACGAAACCGTCTCACGCCTCGGGCGCATCGATATCTGGATCAACAACGCGGGCGTGGGCGCGTACGGGCGCTTTCACTCGATGCCGCTCGAAGATCACGTCAAGGTCATCACTACCGACCTGCTCGGAACCGTCTTCGGCAGTTACTTTGCGGTTCGCCACTTCACGGCCAAGGGGCGCGGCACGCTGATCAACGTCGCGTCCGAAGTCGGCAAGATCCCGCTTGCGTTTTTGGCTTCCTATTCCGCGGCGAAGCACGGTGTTGTCGGCCTCACCTCCGCCATCCGCCAGGAACTTCGCGAGGCCGGGGCGAAAGACATTCACGTCTGTACGGTGATGCCTTCCGCAATGGACACGCCCTTCTTCGAACACGCGTCCAATTACACCGGCCATCAGACCATTCCGCCCGAGCCGCTCTACAACCCGCAAGAAGTCGTCGACGCCATCTTCGATCTCGCCACGAACCCCCGCGACGAGGTCGTTGTTGGCGCCGCCGGCAAGCGCGCTGTCTTTCTGCACGGGATCGTCCCCGGACGCGTTGAAGAAATGGCGGCGCGAAGCAATTTCAAAGCAGTCTTCGAGGACGCGCCCCCCGGCCCTGCGACTCGCGGCAGCGTCGCGCACCCGATGCAAAGCGGCACGGAGGTTACTGGCGGCTGGCGCAATCCGGGCAGCAACTGATAAGCCATTGCGAAGTGCTTTTGGCTCATCAACATGAGGATTTCCAAATATTGGACCATCGCCATGCTGCGATATTTCGCTGCAAATGGCCTTTTTGGCCATTTCGTAGCCTCGGGTGGTGAAATTCGCGCCGTGTCGGTTAGAATTCCTTCATGTTCAAGCATTGGCCATTGCCATTCATTTCTCAAGCGCGTCGATCCGCGCCCGAGAGCAGCGGCCAAGGCGAGTGGGTCCGTTGGCTTTCCACTGACCAGTTGCAGCTCGGAGCGGTGGTCATCACCGGCCTGGGTCTGCTTGTCGTCTGGCTCTGGTGGTTGCAGGTGCACTCGCTGATCTAACCGCGCATTTTCGCGATGGGGCCTCTATCCACCGCGCTCCCGTACGTTCCGGCCCTCTCCGGGGCGGCATCAAGCATGCCGCTCCGGATGCGGTGCGCGCACTCGGTTTACCTTTGCGCTGTTGCCTGCGCGGGAGGCGAGTCGCCCGCATAAGCGGTGTTGACGCCGCAATTGCTGGCCGGCGGCGCCGCAGAAGCGGATTCAGACAATTGAGAAGACGATGATGTCGAAGACTCGTTTGCGCAGCCCCCGAGCGCGAGCAGCGTGAGCGGGATCGCGATTCTCCAGGATTCACGCATGCGATGCTCCTTGCGGGTGGGCACTCGAAAGGCGTGCACCGAAACCGGTTCTAAAACCTCATTGGCTTTCCTCGCGTTGTTCAAGCGGCGACACTCTTCCTGTGCACGCGGGGCGCACGCTTGGGCTGTTTCCTGGCGCGGCGGGATGCAAGATAGGTGCGAAGCGCCAGCGCTCCAAGCGAGAATGCAATTTTCCATCGAAAGGACATTGGCTGCTCCTTGAAACACACGGCGAACCGACGCGCTCCACGCACACTCAATCCGCTTCCGCGATCACAACTCACTGTTCATTTGTGGATCGCACCTTGCCGTTTTCCACCGGGGGGCGGCACCCGATGTGCCGCCCCTGCCGTGGTGGTGCGCAAATGTTTTTCAGGACGGTTTAATCGTCGCGTTCGTTCCCTTGTTGCCGCAATTCATGAGGCTTCTCAACTTCTAAACTATCTTGCGTGCGTGGAAGGTAACGACGCTGAACTGTCGTTAAAAGTGCGTTCATTGCGATGCGCAAGCTTTGTACGAAGGCGGTTGGCGCGGCGCGATTCGCGCGAAGGACCAGACATGCGGTCCGCGATCCTCACACCGCTTGCTTCTCTCAGCTGAGAGGCCGTATTGCGGCCCTGACGGGCAACTGAAACGACGGAAACTCTCACGCTCAATGCAAAACGAGTGACGGACGCTGCGATTGCGCGAGAAATCGCTGCGCCGTCACCCCCTGCACCCCTGCATGCCTGTCTACACGCCGCCCTCCCCTCGTTCCATCAAATCAAGAACATCAGTCGGCCTTCATGTTTTTGCACGCCGTCGCACAGTCGTGGCACATCTTCGCGCACTCGGTCATCATCTCGTCGCCCATCGCCAGCCGCGAGCACGCGGCGGAGCATGCGTTGCAGATCTCCGCGCATTCCACGCAGAGGTGTTTGGCGTGAGGCGATTCACGGTGGAGGAAATCGTGGGTGATGCCGCAGATCGCGGCACAGTCGGTCATAGTGGTCTGGTGCTCGCGGGAGGCGTGCCTGCCCCCCATTTCAAGGCAATGGACCATGCAGCGGAGGCAGCAATCCTGGCATTCGTGGCAGGCGTGAGCAACGGCTTCAAACGACGATTGGGTTTTGAATTGAGCGGTGGTGTGCATGACAGAAGAGATATTGCCCGGCTCGCGCATCGGGACCGTGAACGGCGGCTAAATACAAAATCACAAAAGCGGAATGGGGTGTTCGCCTCGGGTTCCGCGAATCGTCGTGACAGGCCCTATCCGCGGAGCGGAAGAGTTGGCTCGGCAAAGGGCAGTTTGCGCCCGGGGCGTTGCCCTGGGGCGCCGGCTAGTTGCAACGTTGGTGCGATAGACACGCGGCATCACCGCGCGAAGTCCAATTCCGAAACTCATCCCATCCCATCCAAAACCACTGCCATCCTCTTGACCGTCTCCGTCCAGCGGAATTGCCGGAAACGCTCAAACCCTTTTCGCCGCATCTCCCCCGCCATCGAATCATCCGTCAGAACCCGCCGCAACACTTCCTTCAACTTCACTGCATCATCCATCGGCACGTATGCCGCGGCATCGCCGAGGACCTCCGGCATCGCGCAGCACTCGCTGCTCACCACCGGCGTTCCGAAACTCATCGCTTCCAAGGGCGGAATTCCGAAACTCTCGCAAACGCTCATGAACGCGAAGCAGCGAGCGCCCATGAATGCGGATGCGAGGTCGTCGCCGCTCAAGCGTCCGACCATTTCGACCACTGGTTTTTCATTCTTTCCGCTGGAGTCGGGAATTGCCCTTCCCAGCTGATTGATGCGATCCGCGTACGGCACATCGAAGATGCGGCCGACCACGCGGTAGGTGACATTCTCGAATCCCTTCTCGCGCCGCAACTGACAAACCGCTTCCGCGACCAGATGCTGCCGCTTATGCGGCGTGACATCGCTGACGGTGAGCACCTGCATCGGACGCGCCGCGAGCGGGGGCATCTGGGCGTCCTGACGCGAGCACCAATCCTCCGGCACGGCGTTGTAGAAAACCTCGCTGCGCTTTGGCGTGATTTTTTCCCAATCGCAGATTAGGTCACGCAGGTATTCACTTGTGTAACCCATGCAGTCGGCGTGCTTCAGAGCACCACGGATCGCGCGGCGGCGCAGCATCGCGCCGAACCTCGCCTTGAACCCACGCACTCCCCGCCAGTTCGGCCCCTTCCACATTCGGGGCAGATACGGAACCGGGTCCTGTGCGTGCGAGATGGTGGGAAGGTGCATCCGCGCGATCTTCTGACCGTTCAACTGCAGCACGGCGCTGACGCCGTTCTTGCGTGCCCACGTCACAAGTGCGAAGTTCTCGTACAGCAGCCTCGAGGCGACCTTGGCCGTCTTTGCCGGGGCCCACAAAAAATCCGCGTTCGGCCCGAACGTTTCCCGCTTCATTGGTTCGTGGAACGTGCTTCCGTCGGTCATGACCACGGTGAACTTCCAGGCAGGCCGGGCCGCCGCCAAGCCGCGCACCAGCTCGCGGCAGACGGTGAAGCCCCCACCGCTGCTGACGGAAAGTGCGTTCACCAGGATGTGTTTGGTTTGCGTCATTCAGCTTCTGCGAAAGTCCATGTCGTCACTCCGCCGCGATTTACGCTGCCCCATTGCCTGTCGCGCCCCTCTGCCCTTTGTTCACTGCACATTTTCTTGGTGTTTTTCAGCCCCCGTCGGGCTCAACCTCTACTTGAATCAGGGATCTTCCGGACCACTATTTCGTCCCTTTTTGGACTTTTCGCTATGACAAACCCCCGCGTTTTCGTACCCTTTTTTTCTCGGGCCTCAGCGTGGTGTGGCCCCAACTTGAAGCACCCATTTCGTCCAGCAGCCGTGTCGTCACCGTGCGGGCCACCGTCCGGGCGGGCGCTCGCAGCGGAGGAGTCTCGGAAAATGAAGAGTCTTTCAGGATTGGCCAAAAGCCTTTTCGTCATCGGCGCAACCGCTCTCGGTGCGTTTTCCGCTTTCGCCGGGCCCGGCGCCAGCTACGACGTCCACCTCGCCATCCAGAGCCGAAACGCCAGCGCGATCAAAGGCCGCGGCGTGCCGATGATCAATGACATCACCGGGGGCCTGATGGGGTACTTCCCGTCCGGCGGTCCGCACCTGATCGCGGGTGATCCGACGTTCTATGCCAATCACCAGACCAAGTTCACGGCCGACCTCATCGCGACAGTCCCCGACGTGAACTTCTCGGGCATCATCGTGTTGGATTACGAAGCGTGGTGGCCGAGTTGGGAGTGGAGCCCGCTTGACGTTCAGAATGCCTGGGACACCTACATCCGCACCAAGCGCACCGATCTGCTGGTCGGTCATCCGCAGGGCGAGTGGCCAGGCATCATTCAGACCGAATACAAGAAGGAAGTCCGCAAGTACTACGAGTTCACCGTGAACCTGGCACGCACCATCCGGCCGAAGTCGAAGGTCACGGTGTATGGAATGCCTTTGCGTTCGTATTGGATTTTCAACGGCGTGCCGCAGTATGGGTTTGATCTCAACGGCTATCGCCAGTTGAATGAACAGCAGCTGGGCTGGTATTTCGATCTCGTCGATGTGATCTGCCCATCGATCTATCCGGTGTACAAAGTCGGCTCGCCTCCCGCCGGTAACATTCACGACCCGTCCGCCAACGAGGCGTACATCCTCGGCATGGTGAGCGAAGCCGTCCGCAACTCTCGCGGCAAGCCTGTCTATCCGTTCTTCACGCTCAAGTACCACCCGTCGTCCGGGTATCCCGACCAGTTCATCAACTCGATCAATCTGCGCCAAGGGCTGGAGCTTCCGCGTCAGGCCGGCGCTGCGGGTGTTGCAATCTGGGACTTCTTTTACTCAGACACCGAACTCAATGCGTGGCAAGGCTTCTTTGATTCAACCGCGCGCGATTACATCAACAACGTGATCTACCCCGGCTCTCCCACCAACTTCGACACCAGCGCGACGATCTCCACGACCGTTTCGACTCCGCCTCCAAAGGTGCAAGACGAAACCGCAACGCCGCCGGACCAGTTCAAGCTCAAGTAGTTCACGGCAGGCGCCATTCCAATTGTCCACCAGAGCCCGCTCAAAGCGGGCTTTTTCTTTGCCTGTCAATTCCCCTTGTCCCTCCGCCCCTCTGCCGCTTCTCCTTCTCGGTCCTCCATCTATTCGCTCCACTCCACTCCTTCCGGCTGATAATGACCGGTTGCGCTTTCCGGACCCTGCGATACCTCATTCCCATCCGTATTTCGTCGATGAATCGAGAGCCGTCGCCCTCGCCGCGTGGGGGCGAGTGGCACGAGGAGAGCGCCCGTCATGCTGCACCGAACCATTCGCTTCTTTGCGCCCGCCGCGGCAGTGGCGCTCTGCATCGCGCCGTTCGCGCAGGCCCAGCTCGGCTCGACGTACGAAGGCCATCTTGCCATCCAGAGCCGAAACGCGGGTGAACTCAACTTCCGCGGCCTCGCCATGACCAATGACGTCATCGGTGGCCAGTACGGACTTCACCCGATCGAAGGCCCGCACATCATCGCCGGTGACCCGGCGTTTTACTCGGCGCACCAGACGAAATTAACCGCCGACATCAACGCCTCCATTCCCGACAAGAACTTTGCCGGCATCATCGTCTTCGACTACGAAAACTGGTGGCCCAACTGGGAATGGAGCTCGCGCGTCACGCCCGAGTGGACAAAGTACATCAAGAACCAACGCCCCGAGTTGCTCGCCGGCCATGTGACGAGCGAATGGGATGGCATCATTCAGGCCGCCTACAACGCCGAAGTCCGCAAGTACTACGAGTTCACGATCAACCTTTGCCGCCAGCTTCGCCCCCGGGCACGCATCAGCGTCTACGGAATCCCGCTCGGCTCGTACTGGGTGTTCAACGGCAGCACGCAGGGCACTGTCGATCTCGCTCGCTACAAACAGATCCATGAAGTCGATCTCGCCTGGTACTTCAATCTGATCGACGTCGTCTGCCCCACCATCTATCAGGCCTACGCGGTCAAAACCCCGCCCGGTCCCGGACAGTTTGAACCCGCCGGCCCGACGGCGCACGTTTTGGGAATCGTCGGCGAGGCAGTCGCCGCCGGCCGGGGCAAGCCCGTCTTTCCGTTCATGCAGTTCCGCTATCACCCGTCTTCCAATTTCGGTGGTCAGTTCATGACCAGCGAAAGTCTTGACATCTGCATCCGCCTCCCGCGCCAGGCGGGTGCCGCAGGCATCATCGTGTGGGACTTCTTCTACAACGACGCCGATGTGGCGCACTGGCAGACCTTCTACGACAACACCGCGCGCAGCATCCTCGCAACCTCGCTCTCGAACGGCAACACCGGCGGGCCAGGCGGGACAGGAGGAACAGATCCAGGTCCAGGCCCTGGCCCAGGGCCCGATCCCGGCACGAATCCAGGTGGCGGCACAGACCCAGGTACAAATCCAGGCGGAGGCACCGATCCAGGCACCAACCCAGGTGGCGGCGGCGGCCCCGATCCTGATCCCTTCGGCGGCGGAACAAACCCGACGTCTCCCGAGCATCCAGACACTGGCGGCGGCACGCACGAAAACCCCGCAACCACCGAAGCCGCTGCGTCTTCCGGCGGCGGCTCGTCAGGCGGAGGGGGTGGAGGCGGATCTTCAGGGGGCGGAGGTGGCTCTTCAGGAGGAGGCGGAGGAGGAGGCTCTTCTGGTGGAGGCGGCCTCTCTATGGATGGAGGCGGCGGGGGCGGAGGAGGCTCATCAGGTGGTGAAGCTATCAGTGTGACGGGTGCGGGTTTGCCGGGTGGCGGGGGTCAGCCGGCGGCGCCTGCACCTGTCAGCTCTGCGGCACTCGCGGGGCTTGATCCCAAATTCTTCCGCACGTTCCGCGGCAACGCGAAGGGAAAATACGTTCCGTTCTCGCAGAAGGAACTCGCGCTCGCACTCGCGCGGGCGCAGAACGGACAGAAAGTCGACGGAGCAATCAAGAACCCGAAGGTCAAGCTGCCTGAATCGGCAGTTGCAGGTGTCCCGACCGAGTAGGAAGCGCCGGTGGTGTGTACTCTCGAAGCCCGGGCGAAAGCTCGGGCTTTTTGTTCGATCGCCGATAGAGGTATTCCGATGCGCATTTTGCATGTGACATACTCGCTCGCGGCAGATCAGGGCGGGCCCACGATGGTCACCACCCGCGTCGCGGCGGCGCAGGCCGACTTGGGCCACGAAGTCACGATTCTCACTCGTCAAAGCGTCGGCAAAGAAACCGAATTCCCGGCGACCGCCGGCGCCTCGCGCGTCAAGATCGAGCGCATCCCGCGGAGCTCCGTGATCGCGAAAATTTCCGGCCGCGATTCACTGCCCCGCCTGCGCGAACTCATCGCGAGCCACGATGTTGTGCACGTCCACAACATCTGGGACCCGATCCTGATTCACGCGGTTCAAGAAGCCCGCCGCCAGAACAAACCCGCGGTGCTTTCACCTCACGGCATCATCACGCGTTGGGCCCTCAGCGAGAAACGCCTGAAAAAAGCCGTTGCGCTCGGCCTCTTCTATCGCCGCGCAATCGCAAAGTACTCACTCGTGCACGCCCTCTCGAGCTTCGAGCGCGACGAAATCGCGGCATTCGGTTTTCAGGGCCCTGTCGTCGTCGTTCCCAACGGGGTCTTCCTCGAAGAGATCGATCCGCTGCCCGCGCCCGGAGCTTTCTACGCGGCGCATCCGGAACTCAACAAAGAGCCGTTCGTGCTCTTTCTCTCGCGCCTGCATCCGATCAAGGGACTCGACATCCTCGTAGATGCTTTCGCAAGAGTGCTTGAAGTGGCAAAGGGGCAGAGGGGCAAGGGGGCAGAGGGATCAGATTCCGTCACGAACTCGCCGCTTCCGCGCCTCGTCATCATCGGCCCCGACTTCGGCATGGAAGCTTCCATCCGCGAGCAGGCCGCTGGCCTCAACATCGCCGATCGCGTCCATCTCACCGGCCCCATCTTCGGCCGCGGCAAGTACGAAGCCATGGTCGATTGCGCGTGCTTCTGTCTTCCCAGCGGCCACGAAGCCTTCAGCGTCGCCATCGCCGAAGCAATGGCCTGCGGCGCCTGCGTCGTGATCAGCCCCGAATGTCATTTTCCTGAAGCTGCCGAAGCAGGTGCCGGCCTCGTTGTCGAGCGCGACGCAACCAAGCTCGCCGCTGCGCTCGAATCGCTTCTGACCGACGAACCCAAACGCCGCGCCCTCGGCCAAACCGGGCGAAAACTCATCGAAGACCGCTTCACCTGGACCAAAGTCGCCGAAGCACTGGTCGCGGCGTACGAAAAAGCTGGGAAGAGCAAGGCACTAGGCACTCGGCACTAGGCGTCGGCAAATTTCCAAATCGCAAATTATCAAATGGCAAATAGGAATACTGCATTCTGAATTTGGCTATTTGAAAATTTGACCTTTGCCCTTTTTCTCACTTCCTCCCCCGGCTCTGTCCCGGCAACGCCGCTGCATTCTGATCCTCCACAACATACCCCGCAAACACCAAAACGAAATCATTCAGCGGCATCGTCCACTGCCCATTCGTCATCGCGTGTCCATTCGCGGCCGCCCCGCCACTCGCTCCGGCGCCACCCGGCGCATTGTCATTTCCATACGGGCTCCACAACGTAATCGTCTTCTGCTTCGCATCGAGCGACACAATCGTGAAGCACGTATACCCCGGAATCCCCCGCGGCAGCGGCCCCGACGTCGCCGGCCCCTTCACAGTCGCCGCAACGATCGCACCCCAGTGCGTCATCGCGATCGCCAGGCGCTTCTGCGCCAGCACTTGCCCGATGATCTGCGAAGACTGTGATGCAAGCCCATCCGGAGATCCTTCCGGCTCATATTTCCATCCATCCTTCGTCCGCATGCCCGTCGCTTTCCGAAACAGATTCACTTTGCTCTGCTTCCCCGTCAGCAGCGTGATGTACATCTGCACCCGCGCGAACCGCGCCCCGAAATCGGCGACCTGCCCGTCATAGACCGCCTGCGGAAACCGCTCGCCGTTCAGCACATCCAGCCCGCACTCAACCGCCCGCACCCACGATTGCCCCGTCGTCGAACACGCCGCCGCCTGCCCTTCCGTGATCGGCCCAAACTGCTGCGACCACAAAGGCGTGGTCACCGTCAATCCTTTCTCCGATTCCTTCACCATCGCCGCTACAGCATCCGGCCTTTGCAACATCACGCCCGCAAGCACCGACGCAAACGCGCTGCTGCCCCAAGCATCAATTTCCATCTTCGCAAAATTCGGTGCCCCCGCGACCACACCTGCGCTCGCGCCCGCCGCATTAAACGCCTGTCCGCGCTTGCGAGCCGCCTCAAACGCCGCCTGCCAATCCGCCGTAAACCACTCTTCACTCACCGCCGGATTCGGGTTCTGCGCGGCCCGCAGGTCGTCCTTCACCGTCGCCAAATCAATCCGGCGCACGCGATAAAACCGATCCCGCGCCACACACTTGATCGCCGCCGCCGCCGCGGCATCGTCGCCCGTCACCTTCGGATCCGCCAACACCGCATCAATCTCAATCGGACCCAACGACCCGTTCTTGTCCTTGTCCCACGCCTTCATGTTCCGCTGAATCACCGTCACAAAATCAGCAGGCGCAGTCGCGGCAGGGGCAGGTGCAGGAGCCGCAGGGGTTTTCGCCGGCGCAGGCGCGGCAAATTCAGACGACGACCCAACAAACAACGTCGCAGCACACAAAAGTGAGGTCAGCATGCATAAAGAATAGAAGCATCACCAAACATCGCTTTCATCGAAGCGGACCAAGCTCTTGCTTTTTTCAGCCCTCCGCAATCGCCGAATACACAGTGCCGCCCCGCTTGTCCAGGCGATGCCCGCCCCTGGCGTGTCGCAAATCACAACACGGCGGCCCCCTTTAGCAGGTTTTGTTTCCAGCGAGTGCTGGTGCGCGAGGCTTTTAGTCTCGGCATGAATCTTCAATCAACCCCGCCTCATGAAATCACAACTGGCGGAGCACCCACAACTTGAACATCCAACGCCGCTCCCCGACTTTGTCTACTCATCATTGCTCCGCCTGCCCCTTCGCTCTCAGTACTTCTGCCCTGTTCTCGTGCGCGCCCATCCAGTGAAATTGAATTTACCGCACTCTCACAGCGCCCCAAAACGAGAACTGTAATTTCTGACTCAGCGACCGCGCAGAGTGCGCGAACGCAAAACGCAATTCCGATCACCTCCATTTTCACGGAGTCACGCTCATGAAGAATCGAAACCAAAATCGCTCGCAGCAGCAAGGCAGCAGCTACGCCGATAGGAACCAGGACTGGAGCCATGGCCAAGGCTCACAAGGCAACCGCCAAGGCCAATACGGCGGAGGCCAATCGGGTGGTCAGTACGGCAATTTGGGAAATCAGTATTACGGGCAGGGAAGCAGCGGCTATCAGGGCCAGTCCGAATACGACCGCGGCTCCGAAGGTGGCGGCGGAATGGGCGGCTACCAAAACGCGCGCGGCAACTTCCAAGGTGCTGGCGGCATCGACACCGGCTACAGCAGCTACGGCTCCGGCTCGATGTACGGTCAGTCTGGCCGCACCGGAAATCAGGGCGGGTATCCGGATGAATACTCGAGCGGTCGCCAGCAGGATCGCGGCTCGATGGGATATGGAATGGGCCAGTCGGGCCAGCGCAGCCAGCAGGGTTATGGCCAGGCCGGATACGGCCAGTCGGGTGGTCAGTCCGGCTACGGGCAGTCGGGCTACGGACAATCAGGCTACGGCCAATCGGGTCAGTCGGGCTTGGGACGTGGGCAATTCGATGGCGGAAGTTACGATTCGGGTTACGAGCCGCGTAGCTACGGGCAGTCGGGCTCTTCGGGCTACGGATCCAGCGGCGCTTCGAGCACCGGGTACGGATCCGAGCGGCAGGATCAGTTCGAGCGCGACAACTACTCGAACGATTATCGAAGCGGCCAGATGGGCGGCCAGTCGGGCGGATCGTTCGGCGGCGGCCAGTTTGGTCAGTCGGGCCAGTGGAACCAGTCGCGCGGCTTGTCGTCGGGCTCTTCCTTCGGCGGCAGCTCGGGCAACTGGGGCGGCCAATCGGGTGGCCAGAGCAACTATCCGGATTCGGGTCGCTACGGCTCGAGCGGTTCCAGCGGCAGCAGCTGGGAAAGCGGTCAGGGTCAGCGCGGCAAGGCTCCAAAGAACTACAAGAAGTCGGACGATCGCATCCGCGACGATGTCTCCGAGCGCCTGATCGATCAGGGCTACGACTGCAGCGATGTTGAAGTTGATTGCAAGGATGGCATGGTGACCTTGTCGGGCGAATGCTGCAATCGCCAAGTGAAGCACGGCATGGAGCACGCGGCTTCGGAAGTGCACGGCGTTCAGGATGTGCAGAATCAGATGCGCATCAAGGGCCGCGGCCGATCCGAAGAAATCGAGGGCAAAAGCGGTTCTGGCTCAAGCGGGTCTGGCTATTCAGGATCTTCTGGATCTTCGGGCTCGAGCGGTAGTTCGAGCTCTTCTAGCGGCAATTCAGGGTTGACCGGCGCCACGTCGGGTTCGAACCGCGGAGCGTTGTCCGGTTCAGGTTCAACGAGCCCGGACTCGTGGAACGACAAGAACAAGAAGTAAGTTTTCAGTCTGGTTTCGAGTCCGAACAACCACACAGGTTGGAGCCCGCTTCGCGATTGTGTTCTGTCGCGGGGCGGGCTTTCCTTTTTTTGGGATCGCGGACGGGCCCAAATGGCAAATAGGCAGAGGCAAAGTGGACAACTCAAACCGTGCCGCGGTCTTCATTCTGCAGTTCGTGATTGATTCCCACCGCCGCGGTCGCGCCTTGCGCCGCCGCGACAATCACAAACTGCACTTCCTTATCCGCATCCCCGGCCAGGTAAAGCCCCTTGACACTCGTGCACTGCCGGTCCGACGTCTCGATGCCGCCCTTCTCATCAAACTTGCACCCGAAAATACGCGGCAGATCCGATCGTTGCACCTGCCCGGTATTGAAAAACAGCGCCTCGGCCTTGAGCGGCTCACCCTCCACAAAGTGCACCGCGCGCATCACGCCCGCTTCATGCGCGAGACAATTCACAACCTCCGCGCGCACCGCAATCCCATTCTTCCTCGCCAGCGTCAGGTGCTTCTCATCCGCCGCGACTCCATCAATGCACGCCACCACACGCGCCGACCAGGTCCGCAGCGTCAACGCGATCCCGATGGCATCATTCCCCTTCCCATATGCCGCGATGCTTTGATCTCTGTGTTCGAAGCCGTCGCAGTAAGGACAGTGGTGGGCGGATTTTCCGTAGCACTCGGAGAAACCCTCGAAAGTGGGAAGGAGGTCGCGGACTCCGGTGGCCAAGAGGACTTTGCGGGCGTGGAGTTTCTGGCCGGACTTGGTGCCGATGGTGAAGGTGGAGTTTGGTTCGACGGAAGCGTGGACGACTTCGTCATCGATGCAGTGGACTTCGTAGCGGGAGAGGTCTTTGCGCGCGTGCATAAGGAACTCGCCGGGCGGGATGCAATCGCGTGTGAGGTAGCCGTGCATCTCGGTGGCGAAGCGGTTTCGTCCTTTGGCGTGATCGATGAGGACGATGTCGCGGCGGCAGCGGGCGAGGATGAGCGCGGCGGAGAGGCCGGCGGGGCCGCCTCCGATGATGATCACGTCGTGCATGGGGGATCAAAGGCACAAAGGACCAAATAGCAAACTGGCAAATCGCAAAGCAGGGGTTTGGATCGTGAATGGTGGTTCACTTGGGGGGCGGGAAGGGTTTCACCTTCGGGAGAGAAGGTTGTGATGGGGATGCTGCCGACGCAGGTCTGTTGGCAACAACTTGGCCACAACTTGGCCACAACTTGGCCACAAGGAGCTTGCGATGCCACGACCTGTCTGGAAGGGACATATCAGCTTCGGGCTGGTAAATGTGCCGGTGAATCTGTATCCGGCGGAGCAGAGGACGGATCTGCAGCTTCACATGATCGACAGCCGCGATAACTCGCGGGTGCGGTATGAGCGTGTAAACGAGGAGACCGGTGAGGAAGTGCCGTGGGATTCGGTGGTTCGCGGGTTCGAATACAGCGATGGGAACTATGTCATTCTGAGCGACGAGGAGTTGAAGCGGGCGGCACCTGAAGCGACCAAGACCGTGGAGATCCAGTCCTTCGTGAAGCAGGACGAGATCGATCCGATTTTCTTTGATACGCCGTACTACCTGGAGCCGGGCAAGGGTGGCGAGAAGGGATACGTGCTTCTGCGGGATGCGATGAAGGATTCGGGACGGGTGGGAATCGCGCAGGTTGTGATTCGGACCCGGCAGTACATCGCGGCGCTCTCGGCACGCGGGGATGTGATGATGCTTGAGCTGCTGCGGTATCCGCAGGAGATCCGCTCGACGAAAGAGTTGAACGTCCCAGCCGGCACATCGAAGTCGCACGGGGTCAGCCCGCAGGAATTAAAGATCGCGCGAACGCTGATCGACGCGATGGCGGCCGACTGGAAACCGGATCAGTTCCACGACAAGTACCGCGAGCAGCTCATGAAGTGGATTGAAAAGAAGATCGCTTCGGGTCATATGAAGAAGCCGCTGGAAATGCCGGAAGAAAAGGACGAGCCAGCGACGGGACCGATCAACTTCATGGACGTACTTAAGAAGAGCCTTGAGAAGAGTTCGGCGAAGCCCGGCCGGAAAGCATCGCCGAAGACGGCGAAGAAAACAGTGCGGAGGAAGGCGGGGTAAGACAAATCGCAAAGTTCAAAATGGCAAATCGCAAATTCGGGTTGCGGAGTGCGGCATGACTGACTGGGGTTTGTGATGTCTCTGAAGCGGTACGTGCAGAAACGGAATTTTTCGAAGACGCCGGAGCCGAGCGGCGCGGTGGTGACTGCGCGCGGTGCGAAAGGCAAGAAGGCTGCGAAGGGCCTGGCGTTCGTCGTGCAGAAGCATGATGCAACGCGGTTGCACTATGACTTTCGGCTAGAGCTTGACGGTGTGCTGAAGTCGTGGGCGGTGCCGAAAGGGCCGTCGCTTGATCCGGGCGAGAAGCGGTTGGCGGTCGAAGTGGAAGACCATCCGATCGATTACGGCGGATTCGAAGGCGTGATTCCGTACGGGCAATACGGGGGCGGAACGGTCATGCTTTGGGATCGCGGGACTTGGGAGCCGCTCGATCCGGATCCGGCGGCGGCGCTCAAGAAGGGAACGCTGAAGTTTCGTCTGCGCGGGGAGCGCTTGAAGGGAAGCTGGGCACTGGCACGGATGGGCGGGCGCGCGGGAGGCGAAAAGCGGAACAACTGGCTGCTGATCAAGCACGATGATGAAGAAGCGGTGCGGGGTGGGGAGGAACTCGTTGCGCGAGAGAACACCAGCATCAAATCGGAGCGGAATCTCGATGAGATCGCGTCGGCGGGCGGACAGAAACGCAAGCGACGAAGCGAAGGCGAGCTTGCGGAGCCGCCGAGCAATTTGTCGCCTCAGTTGTGCACGCTGGCGGAAACCGTGCCCGCGGGCGAGGGGTGGGTTCACGAGATCAAGTTTGACGGCTACCGGCTTCTGGCGCACGTGCGAAACGGCAAGGTGCGGCTGATCACGCGGGCGGGGAACGACTGGACAAAGAAGTTCCGCCCGATCGAGCACGCGATCTCGGAACTCAAGTGCGCGAACGCGGTTGTGGACGGCGAAGCGGTGATCGTCGATGAGGCGGGGAAGACTCATTTCCAGGCGCTGCAGCAGGCGATCAAGGAGCGGAAGTACTCGGCACTTGCGTTCTTTGTTTTTGATCTGCTCTTTCTGGATGGAGAAGACCTGCGAAGCCAGCCGCTGCTCCAGCGGAAAGAAATGCTCGGCAAGCTGCTGAAAACGAGCAAGGCGTCGAAGGTGATCCGGTTCAGCGATCACGTGGAAGGATCAGGGCACGACGTTCAGCAGCAGGCGTGCAGGCTGGGACTCGAGGGCGTTGTGTCGAAGCAGGCGGGTGCGCCGTACGTCAGCGGGCGATCGCGTTCGTGGCTCAAGATCAAGTGCGGGATGCGCCAGGAATTTGTGATTGTCGGGTACACCGCGCCGGAAGGCGCGCGGAAGCACTTTGGATCGCTGCTGCTTGGTGCGCACGATGCGAATGGGAAGCTGGTGTACACCGGCAAAGTGGGAACGGGGTTTACAGAAGCGACGCTGCGCGACCTTGGCGGAAAGCTCAAATCGCTGCGCATCGAAAAGGCGGCAGTGAACGGGACGGTGCCCCGGAGCGAGACGCGGAGCGCGACGTGGGTGAAGCCGGAATTGGTGGGCGAAGTCGCGTTCACGCAGTGGACAGAAGATGGGCGATTGCGTCATCCGTCGTTCGAGGGATTGCGAGAGGACAAGCCGGCGAAGAGCGTCAAGATAGAGGTGCCGAAGGTTGGGCTGGCGGAAGCAGTAGCCGACGCGCAAGCGGATTCATCGGGTTCGAAAGCGAAGAAACCGAAGATGACTGCCGCGGATCGGGCCAGTGCGCGGCGGGGGCGAACTGCGCGAGGCAGCGGCGGCGAAGCGGGCGACAATGTTGTCGCGGGGGTGACGATCTCCCATCCGGAGCGGGTGATCTATCCGGACTGCGGAGTCACGAAGCTGGATTTGGCGCGGTATTACGAAAAAGTTTCGGACCGGATTTTGCCGTTCCTGGTGGATCGGCCTCTAAGCGTGGTGCGGTGTGTGCGTGGAACGGGGTCGCAGTGCTTTTTCCAGAAGCATTTGCATGAGACGTTTGCCGCGCCGGTGAAGTCCATTCGCGTGCGCGAGAAGAACGGGACCGGTGACTACATCGCAGTGGATTCGGTCGCGGGGTTGATCACGCTGGTGCAGATGGGCGTGATCGAGATTCATCCGTGGGGATCGACGGCGAAGGACCTGGAGCATCCGGACCTCCTGACCTTTGATCTTGATCCGGGCGAGGGCGTGTCGTTCGAGCGAATCAAAGAAGGCGTGCTCGAAATTCGACAACTGCTGAAGAACGACGGGCTGGAATCGTTCTTAAAGACGTCGGGCGGGAAGGGCCTGCATGTGCAGGTGCCGCTGAAACCAAAGGCGACGTGGGATGAGGCAAAGGAGTATGCGGGGGACATCGCGCGCCGGCTGGCGGCAGAACAACCGGCCAAGTACGTCGCGATCATGACCAAGGCAAAGCGGATGGGGAAGATTTTCGTGGACTACCTGCGCAATGGAAGAGGCGCCACTTCGGTTGCCCCGTATTCGGCGCGGGCACGGAAGGGGGCCGCGGTTTCGATGCCGATCGCGTGGAGCAAACTGGCAACATTGAAAAGCGCGGATGAATTCACGGTCGAGAATGTGAAGCTTGAGGGGCGGGATGCGTGGGCGAGGTTCCTTGAGTCGGGGAACACGCTGGGATGAGCATTGAAACCCCAGATTCTCCATGCCAGAACCGGCTCGTGACCAAACTGCGTGTGGGCCCCACGTGAATTTCGCATCACGTGTAGCGGTTTTTGGAAGATTGGGCTCATTTTGATAGGGGCACTCAGTTCGACTTCACCGTGCGCTCACGACGGAGCCGCATTCTTTCGTAGTGACCAAGCGACTCGATCAATGTGACTCGACCGCGTGTGTTGAGAGAACGAAAGGACTTTTCCAATGAAGACCAATTTTCGCCGTAACGTGTCGGCTGCCCTGATCCTGACGCCGGCGGCACTGCTTGCCGCGTGCAGCTCATCGGACAGCTGGCATTCGTCGCGCGCCGAGAGCGACACCCGGACGGATTACACGTATAACGGCAAGGGCCGGAGCGACACCCAGTACACCAGCGCTGATCGCCGCGCATACACCACTTCGGACGGCCGCACCGTGTATTACACCCGCGCATCGGGATATGACCCGTACGGCGATGGCGTCGCGGGCGGACCGGGCACTCGCGCAGCAGCTCTGAACGACGGCAGCGAAGTGGCGTACACCACGCGCACCAACGACCGGAACAATCCGAATTGGCGCGATGGCCCGACGCGCTACGACAATGACAACCCGAGCCAAGACAACAGCTCAAGCCAATACAACACCGGCGTCGCGAGGAATCAGAACCCCGGCGACGGAACGGTGAACAATCAGAATCTCGCGAAGGGAACGGTGCGGCCAGAAGGGCAATACCAGAATCAGACGCAATACTCGAATCAACCGACGCGCATCGACAACACGGATCGTCGCTGGGAAAGCGATGATCGCACTGCTCAGCTCGACAAGCAGCAGCGTGAGCGGGAGGCCAGCGAGCGTCTGAACAGGCAGGACCAGGCGGGCACTCAGAATCAGCTGGCGAATCAGAACCCGAGCAAGGACAACAGTTCGAGCCAGTACAACACGGGCGTTTCACGCAATGCGAGCCCGAACGAAGGTACGGTGAACAACCAGAACATCGCCAAGGGCACGGCGCAGCCGGGCTATCGCACGGCGGATGGGCGCTGGGTGAACGAGCCGCAGGGCAACACGCAGAGCTGGTACTCGCAGCAGCAGGCGGCACGGAATCAGACCAACCCTTCGACCAATCCCTCCAACTCGAATGTTCAAACCGGCTCGTATTCGCAGCAGGGCCAGCAGAATTGGCAGAATGACCAGTACGCCGCTCGCAATCAGAACTCGAACCAGAACTGGAATCAGAACAACCAGCAACTCCCGCCTCGCGTGCAGGATCAGAATGGCAACTGGGTCGAGCGCAACTTCAACACCACCAACATGACGACGCCCGACCAGCAGGCCGCGGCCCGTCAGATGAGTGATCCGGCGACGAACCCGTCGAACTCGAACGCGCAGTTCAATCCAAACGACGGTGCGCAGTACGCCAATCAGAACAACCAGGATTACTCGAACCGAACGTACCCGGTGCAGAACACCACTGCCAGCTCCAACAGAGCCCCAAGCAACGGGGTCGAGCCGCTCGGCCCGCAGAACAACTGGGGCGCAAACCGCGCACCGGGCACACAGAGCGATCGCTCCTACAGCAGCAACACCACGCGGACCACGTCGCAGACAACCGGCCAGCAGAATGGCTCTTGGGTTGATCGCAACCTCAACACCACGAACATGACGACTCCGGATCAGCAGGCGGCGGCTCGCGCCATTTCCGATCCCGCAACCAATCCGACCAACTCGAATGCTCAGATCGGCCAGCAGAATCTGGCAGGCGTGAGCCAGCCGGGCACTGTTGTGACGACCAATCCGGCGGTTTCAAATCAGCCCTATTCGTCGCGGCCGGCGGATCTGAATGCAGCGGGTCAGCCTCAGGTGTTCGCCTCGAGCGCAACGGCGGATCAGAAGATTCTCTCGCTCCTCCACTTCAAGAACCAGAAGGAGATCGAGCTCGGCCACTTGGCAGCGACCAACGGCTCCTCCGCCGCAGTGAAGGATTACGGCAACATGCTCATTCGCGAGCACACCTCGGCTGATTCGAGAGTTATGACCGTTGCTTCGCAGACCGGCACGACGCTGATGAACGATGCCGAGACGCAGAACATGATCCGCGCCGAGAAGGCGGCCATGAGCAAGGACGCCATGGGCAAGGACCTCAAGGACCGCGAGAAGATGGCCGACGACTCGCAAGTCATGAAGGATCCGATCGAAGAACTGCGTGGCCTGAACGGTGCGGACTTCGACAAGGCTTTCGCCCAGAAGATGGTGAAGGGCCACGAGAAGCTCGCCGCGGCGATCGAAAAGGCCAAGCCCCAGGTGAAGAACGAACAGACCCGTCAGCTGCTGAACGAGCTGCTTCCGACCGTGCGTATGCACGAGAAGATGGCCCGTGAGTTGCCCGGGTACACCGAGACCGCAAGCGTGCGGTAAGGGTTTGATGGATGCATGTGTGCGGTGAATGCCGCGCCAGATGCTGACCGATGAGTCGGCGGATGGCGCGGCGTTCGCCTTTTTTGAAAGTTGGAGCGGATGTGAAGCGTTGAAAGGAGCATGTCATGCTGAAGGCGGCGATTGTGCTGGATTTGGTTGTGGTGGTGCTGTCGTTCTTCCTGTTGATCCAGGGCGCGGCATACGGCAAGACAATCACGCTGCACGACTTCGCGATGCCGCTGTTGAGCGTGGCGGTGTTGTTGGGATTACTTGATAGCCTCTCGCGCGGCGCGATTCAACGGACCTGATAGCCTGACGAAATGGAGTTGAAGCGCTATCGCTACTGGCGAATGTTCATGTGGTTGAACATCGCCGCGACGATCGGAGTGGTGGCGCTCTGGTTCGCCTCTTGCCGCTGGTCGTATTGGATCATCCCGCGATATCCGTTCACCGCTGATGGCCGCGTACTTCTCGCCCGCGGCGCGATCATCTACACCAAATTCGAATGGAAAGGGATGCTCCTCGGGTTCGCAGAATCCGAAGTTGTCATGAGGGATGGCATCATCTGGCGGCCGGAGTGGGAAAACATTTCCAACGCGAAGTACGACGACTTCTGGATCGCAATTCCGCTTTGGATGTTTGCGATTCCGACGTTGGCCGGAGGAGCACTCGGCTATTGGCGCGCGAAGCTGACGATTCCCCATTCGATCTGCCGGGGCTGCTGGTATTCGCTGAAAGGACTTCCGGCGACGGCGACGTGTCCCGAATGCGGGCGCTCGCGATCGGAATGAAGCGCACCTTTGCGGGCCAGCTGCCAAGCCGCACCAAGGTGCTGGAGGCCAGCGACGTCAGCGCCAACTGACCCGGAAGAACCTGCGCGTGTCGTCTGTCGCTTCGGCGGTGACGATGCTCGCGTTCTCGAAGGAGACTGCCGCCTGGACCGCAGCGCCAACGTTTTCCCGTGGAACGTCGTTCGTTGAACCGCCCGCGTTTGCAGGAGATTTGTTGTCTGAGCCGCCCGCGCCCTGCAAACTCTTCTTGGGCGACGCCTTTTCCGCACTCTTCGCTTTTTTCTTTGCCATTGATCGTCCCTGGTTCGTCGCTGTTCGGGTGAATGGGTTTCAGTGCGTGACAATGCCAAGGTCACGCATCATGCGACGCCGCTCCACTTCCCACTCTGGTTTCGAAAGGAAATCAACAGTCGACGGCCTCGGCAGATCGGGTGATGTAAATCGGCTCTGCATCCATTCATTGATGCGCTTCACGCGGACCTGTTCATCCGCTGTGTACCAGGCCGTGATAAGGCCGGTGGTATTCAGGATCGGAGTGATCGCGATCGATTCCCCGGTGAGCCGCTGGTACGTCGGCATCGGTGCGGAAAGCACACCACCCGAGAGGATGCGGCAGTCGTACGCGAGATACCCGATGACCATCGGCTCATTGAATTCCTCTTCGAGCAGTATGGAGCGGCGTGAGGCGTTGACGATGCGGACCTTGCCGCCCAGCTGCGTGAGGAGCGAGGCATTGAGCCCTTTGGCCAGTTCGTCGTATTGCTCGGCCGCGGGCCTGGTCGCGCTCGGTGCCCCGGGCTCGGGTTTCGGCAGTTCGATTCCCGCCGCGAGTTCGGCGCCGGAGCCCGATGAATCGTTGAGCTGAATAGAGACCTTCTGCACGCGGTAGATGCGCGCAACGAGTCGGACGTACACGGGGTGCGCGGACTTGTCGCTCGGATCGGAGCCATACGCCGCGAGCAACCACGCGTTTTCCTTTTCCCATGTTTTCAAGAAAGGCCAAAGGGTCGACACATCGAGGCCCATGGTCTGGGCTTCATCGAGAGAGACGGTGCCGGTGGCCGCGGCAGAACCGAGGAGATTGAAACCGACCGGGACGCCCTGGACCGGAATTGCGAGATTGAGACCGCCGCCACGAGAAATTTCGAAGGAGTAAGTCGGGAATGCCGCAGCAGGAAGGTCATCCCACTCCGTGACGCTGCGCGGGAAATTGTCGCCATCGCCCAGGTGCGACGCGTAGTACTTCTCGACCGCAGCGCCCAGGGGGAGCCGGACGAGGTGCACGTCGAGCGGCAGAAATCCCTTCTCTTCAAAGAGCGCGACTTCTTCGCCGATGGCGGTTGTCGTGAGGAAGACATCGCCAGGCTGGAGATCACGCGTGAGCGGGTAAACCGGCATGACCTGCGACGCGCGGATGGTGAGACACCAGTCCTTGGCGACGCGGGAAAGTTCTTTGGATTTGTCCTTGGCAGTGACGCAGCCGCCAAGAAGCATCGCAAACGTCAGGATCAAACCGGCAGACAGGAAACGTTGCAGTCGCATGGATGCTCCATCGCGAAGAGCGTTCGAACGATTTTCTCGGTCACGCATTCCGGCGAGTCATCAGAGACTACGACGGCTCCACGCAGCGCCGCCTTTCCGGAAGGATTCTCAGTTCTCGCGCCAACGGCATCCCGCCCACTTCCTCCCCCGCCGGTAAACCGGGGGCCCAGATTGGTTGAACAATCCGGTCGGTGGAAAAGGGGCCGACCACCGATTTGCGCATCAGCCAATACGCTGCAAAGCCATAAAAAATAGACACTTACGCATATTTTTACTTTCCTGTTGCCAAAGTGTTAGGTATCCGTTAAACTACCCGTTCACCCCGTATCAAAGGAAACCTACATGTGCTATCTCCCCAACCCGTCAACTCCCTCCGCCGCCTCGGAATGCTCGCCTTCGCCCGATGCCGCTCCGGCAATGTCAAGTGAGTGCAACCCAAACACCCCGAACCCCGCTCCGCACTCTGAGTCCCAATCCCAGTCCCCAGCTCCGAGTTCCTTCCACCCCGATTCCCCCGAGCGCATGGTCGAGATCGCCCGCGAGCTCGCGGCAGAGCTCGGCCGCAAACCCACCGCCTCCCAACTCCGCGCCAAAGGCGTCCGCTGCACGCCCTGCCAAATCCACTTCGGTGGCACCAACGGGCTTCTCCGCTCCATCGGTTTCGCCACGCCCGTCCGCGGCACGCGCGCCCGCGCTCAACTCCGCAAATCCCTTCTGAAGGATTTCGCCTGCGCAGTCGAACGTCTCGGACGCCTCCCCTCTCGTGATGAATATCTCGAGCACGCCCGCTTCACCTCGAACGCCTTCACCGCCGAGTTCGGCAATTGGAGAAGCGTTCTCGCCGCGTACCAGAAGGCCCAGGGCAAAATCACGCCCCTCAAGCCCAAGCGCTCCGCTGTGCTCGAAAGCCCTCCCGTCCCGCCCACTCCCGACCTCACTCTTTCGCTCGCTCCCCCACCCGCACCCACCCCCGACTCGAGCGCAACCGTCTACGGCCGCCCGCTCGGCTACCGCGCCATGCTCCACGAGCCGACCAACGAGCAAGGCGTCGTCCTCCTCTTCGGCATGATGGCCGAGAAGCTCGGATTTGCCATCGAAAACGTCCGCACCGCCTTCCCCGATTGCGAAGCCAAGCGCCAGATCACCCCCGAGATCTGGCAACGCGTCCGCATCGAATTCGAATTCGCCTCCAGCCGCTTCAATCACAAGTCCTCCGGCTGCGACCTCGTCGTCTGCTGGAAACACGACGACCCCCTCTGCCCCGTCCCAGTCCTCGATCTCGAATCACACATCGACTGACAACATCACTACGTGACACCGCCCTCGCCGGCGGTGTCGCCTTGCTCCTCCGCCCTTCTTCACTCGTTTCGCTTCCTGCACGAGCGCCCAAAGCGCTCGACACCATGCCATACGAACCCGAGCGCAGCGAAGGGCGCCCAAGCAACCAGCCCGCAGCATGTCGAGAACGATGTCCCGATACACCTGAACGAATTGTGCTTTCTTTGACAAGTAAATAGCAGTCACGGGGCCCGCAGCCGAATCAGCATGCGCTTCTCCCGCCGCGGCGGCCCAGAAGCATCAATCCTTCCGCGCATCCTGCCAATTCGTAAATTCCCGCCCCCGCCACGTCATCTTCGCCGGCTCGTAATCCGCAAACGTCCCCGCGTGCACATCCATGAACAGCAGATTCGTCTTCCCGTTCTGCGCCTCCGGCCTCTTGATCCCGTGTGCCAGTCTCTGCCCTTCGAAGAACACAACCGGCTGATTCGCATCATCCGGGTCGCAGTCCGGCTTCAGATCCGAGTTGCCGTAGGGCTTCGAATACAGATTCATCTGGTTGCTGTCGCCGACGAAGACAAACGCCGAGGTGAACTGCACCTGCGATTCGTTCAAGCTGGTGTACATCGCCTTCTTGTAAATCGCCGAGGTGTAGCGCGACTGGAGGAAGTAGCAGAACGGCGCAAGATCCTTCGGGCGAGTGGGATCGGAATAGATGTCTTTGTTCCCGGCGTACGGAGTGAGTTGCTCCGTCCAGCCCGGTCCCTTGTCGTCGCCGTTCTTGCCATCATCCGGCGTTCCGTACGCACCATCAAAGTGCCAGCCCGACCAATACGGGAACGTGCCCTTGTTGTTGTCGGCGTAAAGCGTGAGCGAGGTGCCGATGCTCTTGAGATTCGACATGCACTTGGTCGTGCGCGCCGATTCCCGGGCTGCGCCGAGGGCAGGCAGCAAAATCCCGATCAGCGTCGCGATGATCGCGATGACGATCAGCAGTTCGATGAGGGTGAAAGCAGGGCGGGAACTGGTGGGCGGGTTACGCATGAGAAACTCCGGGAAGCGGGAACTCTGAACACGGAGTGCGGAGTTGTATCGGCGAGCGTACTGGAGCGGGTGCTCAATCGGAGCGTGGAATGGCGAACTGCGAGTAGATTCCGTTTCACGGGCGCGCAAATTCATGTAACATCGCGTTTGGAAACGCTTGCTGAAAGTGTTTCAGGGTTTCTTGCCGTGTTTCAGCCGCGCATTTGCGAATAAAGTCGCGCTGGTACACCCGGATTCAGTATGGAGCGCGCGCGTTCGTCCAGTCTGTGAATTCACGCCCGCGCCACGTCATGAGGGCGGGCTCAAACCGGGTGAAAGTGGCGGCGTGGATGTCCATGAACAGGACGTTGCTCTTGCCGCTCGGCGAATCCGGTCGCTTCACGCCGTGCGCGAAAATCTCGCCATCAAAGAAAACGCCTTCCATGTTTTCATCGTCGGGGTCGCAGTCCGGCTCGCGGGTGGTGACGCCGTACGGCGCGGCATACAGCCGGGGCTGATTGCAATCAGCCGTCAGCACAAACTGCTGCGTGAACAGCACCGACGATTCGTTGAGGCTCGTGTACATCACCCGCTTGTTCAGCGAGGACGTGTAGCGCGATTGCAGGAAGTAGCAAAAGGGCGCGAGATCCTTCGGACGCGCCGGATCGCTGTACGCGTCTTTGCTCCCGACGTAACTCAAAAGAAGTTCGGTCCACGCCGGTCCGGGCGCATCATCGCCTGTGCCGTCACCTCCCCAGGTGTGCCAGCCGGACCAGTGCGGCAGATTCCCTTTGTTCGCGTCGGCGTATTGCGAGAGAGCCTGCCCAATAGTCCGCACATTCGCGAGGCACTTGGTCGTCCGCGCGCTATTGCGGGCGGCCCCGAGCGCGGGAAGCAAAATACCGATCAGAGTCGCGATGAGCGCAATGACCACGAGGAGCTCGATGAGCGTGAACGCGCCGCTTCGTCGCACGCCAGTTCTTCGCATGGTGGTCCTCCGATGGAGAGCGTACAGGACAATCGGTCCGCGCGGAAGAAGAAGTTTGGTTGTGGTTTGTTCGTTGACCCGAATTGGCGTGAGGACGCTAGCGAGCTTTGCTGAAGATGCCCCGGGCTCTCGATTTCGCGGGTGCACCGGCGTCGACCGAGCCTGTGCGTAACACTCCCGCTCTCCCGGTGCTGAAGAAATCGGATTCGCCTCCGACATCAGAAAAGAGAGAAACCGAGAACATGTGGTCGGTGTCGTAGTGGTATTCGTTGGAGCCGGAGTGGCCCTGCGCTGCGGCGCCGATTCCGGGAGATGTGTCTGCGCCTCCGGCGGCCTGATACTTGTCGTTGCCGGCGAGATCGAAGAAGAGAGAGAGGGCTTGCTGCGCGGCGGCGCTTTGGCAGAGTTCGTCGGCGGTGTAGATATCGTCGCCGGCGCGATCGATGAGGAGCGTGATGGATTGATCCCAGGCGCCGGACTGGCACGCGGCGGTTTTGGCGTTGTAGCGGTCGTTGCCGGCGTCATCGATGAGGACCCCCACCGCCTGATGTGCCGCGGCAGCCTGGCTATATCGATTCCCGTCGTAGATGTCATCGCCCTTCGCGTCATGGAGAATTCCAAGAGCAAAGAAGTAGCCGCAGCCCTGGCTGAACTCTCCGGCGTCGTAGTGGTCGTTGCCTTCAAAGTCGTAAATCGCGCCGATGCCGCCGGAGGCGTAGCCGCGAATGCCCATGGCAAAACCCTGTGACATCGATAGAAATGTGCCGGGCGTGTTGTACGCGGATGGGAAGGAAGAGCCATTGGCCGTGTACGTGTCGTTGCCTTTCGCGTCGATGATCGCGCCGATCGCGAACGGCCCCGAAGCGCCCTCGCTCAATTTTTCCGCGCTGTACACATCATCCCCCGCGAGATCGATCACGAGCCCCGCACCGTAGATTCCCGCTCCGATCGACCACCCTGATTTCGGCCCCAGGTTTTCGTATCGGTCGTTCCCCGCGCGATCGACGATGATGCCGACGCCGAAAAGCCCGGACGCAATCGCGAACTGCGACATGGAGCGATAGACATCGTCGCCGCTGCGATCGTCGATGAAAGAAAAGCCGTTGACTGCAACGCCCGGACCGTGGAAATCGGATTCGGACAAATACTCATCGTTACCAGAGAGATCGGTGATGATGTGATTGATCGTGTTGGATGAGGAGTTCGTGGAAGCGCCGAAGTAGTACGTGTCGTTTCCCCCGATGTCATAGACGATCTCGATGACATCCATGTTGTACGAGTTCATGCCATCCGCGCCGATCACGGCATACCTCCCGTTCTCGAGGCGCTCAAAGAAAAGGATGTCCCCCGTGAACGAATCCCGAAGATCTTGCGGAAAGTCGGTGCGTGGAGTCGTTGCACCCGCGAGCCGAAGACGGTTTTGCCAGAATTCGACCGCACGCCAGTGCCTGTCGCTCAGGACGTATTCCGCCACGCCGGCCGGAGCAGCGTTGATGGTGGCGATGAGCGCCTTGGCGTCGGGGCCTTCGATTGTGACCGAGTCGCGGAGGTAGCTCGCAAGTGTGATTGCTTCGGATGCGGACGGCACGCGGCCGCTCGCGATCGGTGCCTTTGGCTTCATGAGCGCGTCGACGAACTCACGGATGTGCTTCTCGTCCGGATGCTGCACGAGTTTTCCGGCCGCCCGATCGAACTCCGCGGCGGCGGCATCAACGCTGAGCGGCTGGGCGAAACATTCAGCGATCGCCGGAAGCACGAAGGCATCGCGAGCATTGCGCTGCACGTTCGTCAGGTACGGCAACAGCGATTCGAGTTGCGGCCCGTCGGACGCATCGTGCCACGACTTGGATTCGATGGCAAGCTCGCGAGCTCGCTTCTCGAATTCACCCGGAGAGCTTTCGACGATCGCAACACCCTCCAAGCGACCGAGCGTGCCGGTATAAGCGTCAGCGCTTTCGAGCTTGACCGTGATTAGGAGTTCTTCGCCCGATGGGTCACCGACTGGGAGTGCCACGAGCGGATCAGCGGGCTTGCCGCGTCGGAGAATGAGAGCGAGTTCGTCGCCGGGGTGAAGCGACGCAACAAGCTCTTCGAACTTGGCGCTCGAAACCGGGCGCCCATTTGCGGAAACGAGGAGATCGTTCCGGCGCAGCAGCGCGTGCTCGGCATCCGAAGGCATGAAAGGGCCCGGCCGCACACGCGAGATGACAGCGCCTTCGGGATTGTCGCGAAGAGTGACACCCGCGTACGGCCGCTGAGCGAGCGGCTGCGCGAACGCACAGGAAGCCAACAAAGCAAGCACGCCGCAGGCCGAAATGATTCGGAACATGCGCGCAGCCTAACCGAAGTCACGACGAGTGCGTCGCCTCTACTTCTTGATGCAGCCAAACCCGTTGCGGATGTTCAGGTACTTCCGCCCGACTTCCTTCGAGAAGTGGAACATCGCCGGATTCGCGAAGATGTCGTCCGACAAAATGAACCCGCCGTCCTTCACGTGAGGCCAGGCCGTGCGGTATTCAAAGGTCATGTGGTCGTAGGTGTGCAGCGAATCGTGGAAGAAGACGTCGATGCTCGGATAGTCCTTCATCGCCTTCGGCAAAAGCTCGCGGGCATCACCGAAGCGGATGTCGTACCGGTGACGCAGACGCTCCGGCACGCACCAGCCGGGGTTGTGTCCCGGGGGCAAAGTCGTCTCGGGCATGTAGTCGGTTGCGCCCTTGATGGTTTCAGAAGCAGGCAAGTCGATCGAAACCAGCTTGCCCTTGCCGTTGTCTTCCATCGCCTGCAGAATCACCGAGCTCGAAACGCCATCAAACACGCCGGTCTCAACATACACATCCGGCTTGAGCGCACGAACCAGCATGTACTGGAACTCGAGCCAAGGCTCCCACTGAGCGCGCCGCCGACGCTGCGAAAGAATGTTGTGATCGACATCAAGAAAGAGCTGATCGTTCTTGTGATACTCGTACCGAAGCTGCTCGATCTCCTTGGTCGACATGCTCGGCCAAAGTTTGGCGATCGCTTCCTGCGAATAAAGACGCTCGGGCTGCGCCAAAACCGCGGGCATGCGGCGGGCGAAGTTGACGACACGGCCAAAGGTGATCGGGCGTTTCATGAAATCGAGACTCCGGCGTTTTGCCCCGAAATTGGGGCAGGGGAATGCTGTGGGTTGTGTATCGGACACGTGCCGCGGGCGCACGCATCGCGATCGTCTGAAGTGCTGTGAAAGAGCGGCGAAATCGCCGCGGGACCCTTCCACTCTCCGCAGGAATCATACCCGCCGGCAGGTTATCGGAAGTTCATTTAGGGGTGAGTGCCGCGGGCTCAACATGCCCGGGAGTAAACCCGCCGTCCGTCGCGATTCGTTCGTAAAAAATTCCTCGGACCGAAACGGCGACCAAAAGAGTGGCGAGCGCGAGCGGACCCGCGATCGCAAGCCGACCCGGCTTCGCCGCGGCCCCTCCCCACACCGCGAGCGACGAGGCGAGGATGAGCCACATCAAAATAAAGGGTTCGTGGTAGCGCTGCCAGAGTTGTGGGTTGGCGCTGTTCGCAATCGAGAATCCGACGAACGCCCCGAGCATCACCCAGCGGGCGCGGGGGTTCATAGCGCGAAGGAACGAGAAAAGAATGACCGCGCCAAGCGCCGAAAGCGGCGCGATCAAGATTGAAATGTGACCTGCAAAAACCGGAAGCGCTTTCACGGCATGAAAGATTCCAGTCACTCGACCCGCCGACGGGTCTTCGGTCGTATTCGGAACGATCCCAAAAACAAGCCCTCCCGCTCCGACCGCGAGGAGCAGAAGGAATTGCTCGCGAGCGAGTTTTTGGAATGAGGAGCGCCAGAACTCGATGTAAAAAACACCGCCGATTGCCAGAAGCGAGAGATCGAACGCGGGACCCGCCCACTGAATTCGCGCCCCATGCATGTTGTTGAAGGAGGGAGGAGTCAATCCGCCCCATGTTTTGTAGAAGTAATAGAGAATTCCAAAAGCCGGAAGAGTGAACAGAATCGCGAGGGTTGTACGGGTGATGCGCGGAATCGTGCGCCCGCCAATATCGTGCCGGCTGAACAGCGGCGATTCCGAACGCGCCGCGCCCGCTCCGAGCCACGCGCCGATCCAAATGACTCCCGCCGCCCAGATGTGAATCTGCCTCGTCAAAACCAGAATCATCATCAACACGCCGGCGGCAACCCAGGTCCCAAAGTGCTGGCTCCTCCGAAGCGCGAGCAGCAAAACACCAAGCAGCGCGAACCACGCAGCATTGTCGGGAAGAAGCCAGACACCCGAACTCAGTACATAGATCGAACAGATGAACGGGAGGCAGACCGCAAGCACGCCAAAGGAAGACATCGCCCGACGCATCCGCCAAGCACAAGCCGAAGCGAGCGTTGCGATCAAAAGCGCCGTGAGCGCAGCGGAAGCGAGTTGCAGATGCAGATGTTGATCGCTCGCGTATCTGGCAAACGCGCTCAGCAGAAGGTGATAACCCGGAGTGGTTGCGGAGAGGTAGTCGGAAAGGTCCGGATGCGGCAACTGCTTCGCGAAAGTCCGGATGGCTTTTTCGTGGTAGTTCAGCGAGTCCGACGCACCGCGGCCCCGATTGATCCCCATGAAAATCAGCGGGAGAGCCAGAGCGAGGAACGCAGCAGGCGCAAGGAACGTCGCGGCGAAGATGCTCCGCCGGTATCGTCCTGTTGAAAATCCGGTCGCGTGGTCCATGAAGTGCTGAAATTTCCCCTGCCTGATGCTATCGAAGCATTTGAATCATCGGTTGGCCGGACGCGCAAGAACCGCATGTGACCGACCTTCAGAGCCGATAAGGTCGTATGGGGGATGGCGGATTTGAACGCATGAACGTGAGCGAGGCCATTTCGGAGAGCGAAGAACGCGCGAGCGGGATGAGCGATTACGTGCGCCTGCTGCGGCCGGTGCAGTGGGCCAAGAGCGTGTTTTTGCTCATCGGCCCGGCGTACGGCTATGCGAATCACGATTGGGATCCGTGGGGTTCGACCAATGGGCGCCCGAGCTGGTTGTTGCTGGTGCTCGCACTCATCGCGTTTTCGCTGGCGAGCAGCGCTTGCTACATCGTGAACGACATTCTGGATGCCCCGGCCGATCGGCATCATCCGCGGAAAAAGAACCGGCCGATTGCTTCGGGTCGCGTGAGTGTGGGCGCGGCGATCGGGGTGGCGGCGGGGATGGTGGTCGCGACTGCCGCGGCTTTGCTGCTCATGGGCGGGAGTGCCGCACTTTGGACGGCGGGCATCATCGCGATTTACGTGCTGAATGTGAATCTCTACTCGGCGATCCTGAAGCACATCGTGATTGCGGACGTGATCAGTCTTTCCATGGGGTTTGTGCTTCGCGTACTCGCGGGCTGCGCGGCGGTCTCGGTGGCCCCCACCACTTGGCTGCTCAACACAACCTTCTTTCTCGCGATGTTTCTCGCGTTCGGAAAGCGACTCGGTGAACGTCGAAGCTTGGGAAGCGAAGCCGCCGCCGCGGCGCGCGGCGTGCAGGCCGGATACACGGATGAACTTCTTCGTCAGGCGGTCGTCGTGACCGCGGTCGTGACGCTGATGACGTATGCGATCTATGTGCAGGCCCAGGATGCGAAGTACATGCTGGGGTTCAATCTGCTCTGGTTGACGATTCTGCCCGCGACATACGCGATGCTGCGGGCGATTGTTCTCTTGGAACGCGGGCAGTACGACGATCCGACGCAGCTGGCATCAAAGGATCGGCCGTTTCAATTGGGGGCCGTGGCTTTCGGGCTTTTGACGCTGGGGCTGATGGCGGCTCGGCATTGGCACTGGATTGGAATCGCCGCTCCCAATTCGGCGGGTTGACGCAACTCTTTGGGCTGCCGCGGCATACAAGGTTGACTTGCAAGAATGAGGGCCCTGCCGGAAAGGTGGGGCCGGTTCATCTTTTGATTCGTCGTTTGATTTGGGGGCATGTTTTCTTTGTTCTTTCACGCCGCGAGCGGCAATACCTGGGAGCCATCCATGCTTCGTGATTCTGCTACCTCTGAGATTCGGTTGTTCGCGTTGGCGTTGTGCTTGGCGGCGGGTGCCGCGGCTTCGGTCAGCCCGCACGCGGGTGCGCAGCCTGCGACTCCTCCCGCTTCTGCTCCGGCTGCGCCGGATGCCGCGAAGCCGAAGGACGATTCGGGGCTGCGGCCGTTTGATGAAGTGTCGAAGGGTTACGAGAAAGTCATCAGCACGGCCGATGGGAAGGGAAGCCTGTACACGCTGTGGAAGAAAGAGAAGGACGGCGGGCTGCTGGCGGAGTTGCCATCCGGTTGGGCGGGACAGAAGCACTTTGTTGCGATGACGATCGCGACGGGCGAGACGTTTGCCGGACTTCAGTCGGGCCAGTTGTACGTGTACTGGAAGAAGCTCGACAATCGGATGCTGCTGATCGCGCCGGAAACCGGCAATCGCTCAACGGGTGATGCCGAGAGCAAGGCGGGTGTGAAGCAGATCTTCACGGATCGCGTACTACTCGATGTGCCGATCGTCGCGACGGGGCCGGGCGGACAGCCGGTGATTGATCTCAAGGAAATGCTGGCGGGTCGCGTGAAGGAAATGTTCGCGGCGGGCGGCGGAGTTGGCGGATTCCTCGGCGCCGGCTTGTCGGGCGCGAACTCGCGGCTCGCTGGACTCAAAAGTGCGAAGGCATTTCCCGAGAACATCGAGATCAGCTACGAGATGCCGACGACTGGCGGCCGGATGCAGGAGTTCCACTATTCGATCAGCCGCATTCCGGACAGCACCGGGTACACGCCTCGCGTGGCGGATGAGCGCATCGGATACTTCACGACGGTCTATCGCGACCTTGGCAAGTTCACGGAAGAGGACAAGTGGGTTCGGTACATCAACCGCTGGAACCTGGAGAAGGCCGATCCGCGGCTGAAAATCAGCCCGCCGAAGGAACCGATCATTTTCTACATCGAGCACACGACGCCGGTGCGCTACCGCCGCTATGTACGCGAGGGCGTGCAGCGGTGGAACCGGGCGTTTGAGAAGATCGGGATTGCGGACGCGATCCAGGTGTATCAGCAGGATGCCGCGAGCGGCGCGCACATGGACAAGGATCCGGAAGATGTGCGGTACAACTTTGTGCGCTGGGTGAGCAACGACATCGGCACGGCGATCGGACCGAGCCGCGTGCACCCGCTGACGGGACAGATCCTCGATGCGGACATCATCCTGACGGATGGTTGGATCCGCTACTTCGCACAGAACTACAGCGAGATTCTGCCCGAGATCGCGATGCAGGGGATGACCGCGGAGACGGTGGATTGGCTCGACAAGCATCCGCAGATCGATCCGCGGGTGCGCCTGGCGAATCCGGGCGAGCGCGATCAGGTGATCGAGCGGCTGAAGCAGGAGAAGAGCGATCCTGCCGCGGCGGCGCGGCGAGGCGTGATCGGATTCGGCGGGATGCCGATGCCGAGCTCGGTTGAGATGGCTTCCAATCCCGAGTTGCTGCAGCAGAGACTGAATTTGTCTGCGGCAATGTGCTCGGCAGCGATGGGCAAGGGCTTTGATATGGCGATGATGCGGATGCATCTCGACATCATCGGGCTCAGCGCCGACAGCAACGGGATTACGGGCGCTGCGAATGTTGGCGGAGCCGGCGGTGCGAGCGTGAACATGCTCGACGGGATTCCGGAATGGTTCATCGGGCCGCTGCTGGTGGATCTGGTTGCACACGAGTGCGGCCACACGCTCGGCCTGCGGCACAATTTTAAGGGCTCGAGCGTTTACACACTCGCGCAGATCAACAGCCCCGAGGTGAAGGGCAAGAAGAGCTTTAGTGGGTCGGTGATGGACTATGTGCCCATCAATATGAACGTGCCGGATGCCAAGCGGCTTGAGGAATACCTCAAGAAGGAAACCGACGCGAAGAAGGAAAGCGACGGCAAGGCCGAGGGAAAGAAAGAGGGCGAAGCAAAGAAGGCTGATGCCTCTGCGAACCCGCTGGGCGGACCGGAGAAACCGCAGGACTTGGGCGATTATGCACAGGTCGACAACGGGCCGTATGACTTCTGGGCGATCGAGTACGGATACGGGTTCGACGATCCGAAGAAAGTGCTGGCACGCTGCAACGAGCCGGACCTTGCGTACGGAACGGACTGGGATCTCACCGGTCCGGATCCGCTCGTGCGTCAGTACGACTTCACGGCGAATCCGATCGATTACGCGAACAGCCTCATGGAACTGGCGCGGTACCACCGCTCGCGGCTGACCGAGCACTTTGTCAAGGATGGCGACAGCTGGGCGAAAGCGCGGCGCGGTTACAACCTGACGCTCTCTTTCCAGACGCGTGCCGTCTCGATGATGGCCAAGCAGATCGGCGGCTCCAACGTTTCGTACAGCAAGAAGGGCGACCCGAACGGCAAGGACCCGATCACGCCGTTCGCTTCCGACAAGCAGCGCGAGGCGCTCAAGTGGGTGATCGACAACACGTTCACCGATTCGGCGTGGGACCTTTCGCCGGAACTGCTGGCGAAATTTACGAACGCGCGTTGGTATGACCAAGGCGGGTTCAGCGAAGCGTTGGAAGATCCGGCGTATCCGATCCATGATCGCATCGCGGGAATCCAGACAACCGCGCTCGTGCTGATATTGAACCCCACCACTCTCCGGCGCGTGTTCGACAACGAGATGCGCTCGCCGGGGACGCAGGATGTGCTGACGCTTCCGGAACTGATGGAGACGGTGAGCAAGAGCGTGTGGACTGAGATTGACAAGGCGCCGGGTCAGCAGTACACGGCGCGGCTGCCGATGGCGTCGAGCTTGCGACGCAACTTGCAGAGGCAACACCTGGAATTCCTGGTGTTCCTGACTGAGCCGAACGCGTTCTTTGGTGAGGCGAGCAAGCCGATCAGCAATCTCGCGCTCTATCAGCTGCGGACGATTCAGGACAAGATCAAGACGATCCTGGAGAGCAAGTCGGCTTCGGCGCGGCTGGATGCGTACACGATCTCGCATCTGACCGAGGCGAACGAGCGGATCAAGGGCGTGCTGAACTCGACGTATATCTACAACAAGTGAGTTGTGGAGAAATCAGATGGGACCCATGGGTCGTACAGGACCTATGGGTCCTATTTCTTTTGTAGGAACGAGAAAAGATCTGCCACCGAGAGCAGAGAGAACACGGAGGAACCAAGAGGCAGAGGGGCGATATGCAGAATCTTGTGCGTTGGTGCGAGAGGAGAGTGTGCGATGTGAATCCTGCAACTTGCGTCGGGGTTCGCGATACCACGGGGTTATGGCGTACAAAGCAATGGCGGTTGGATTGGCTGCGGTGGGATGCTTGCGTGCGGGAGCGCAGACGCTGAGTGTGCCGCCGGATTCGGACCGGTGGGAGCTGCAAGGAAAAGCGGAGATTTCGGAGTTCCAGGGGAGACAATGCCTGCGCATCGAAGGCGGCGGCGCGGTTCTGAAAGACTTTGAACTCAAGGACGGCGTGATCGATGTTGATATTGCGACCGTCGGGGCGACCGTGGGGGGAATGGCGGGGAAGCGCGGGTTCGTCGGTATTCAGTTTCGGATTGATGGAGAGAAGGGAAGCGGGGAGTGGGTGTATGTGCGGCCCCACAAATCCGGATTGGCGGATGCGCAGCAGTACACGCCGTTTTTCAACGGCGGCGCGGCGTGGCAGATCTACAGCGGGCCGGGGTTTATTGCTCCGGTCGAGTTGCCGAACGGAGCGTGGTATCACCTTCGACTGGAAGTGACGGGCGCGCAGGCGAAGATGTTTGTGGGGGACATGAACGCACCTTCGCTTGTGATCGATGATCTCAAGAGTGGGAATCGGAGCGGGCTGCTCGCGCTCTCGGTCTTGACCGGCACGACGTACTTCTCAAACTTTGAGGTGCGGGAGACACCTCCGGTGACATGGGAGCGACATGAGCCGGCGATGGCGCCGAACACGCTGACGAGATGGAGATTGTCGCCACCGATGGATGCGCTCGATCGCGATCTGGAAAAGCCGCTGTCGGCGTCGGAGCTTGAATCGATCGCGTGGGAGAAGGTATCCGCGGAAGCGCCGGGCTTTGTCGTCATCAACCGATACTTTGCGAGCCCGAGTGTGAACGCGACGTTCGGGAAAGACTGGACGAAGCGGCTCTCGCCTCAGAAGGGAACGAAGGTTGTGTACGCGCGAACGACGATCGAGTCGGAGCGGGATGAGGTGCGGAAGCTCTCGATTGGATACAGCGATGAGGTGAGCGTGTTCCTGAACGGGGAGATTCTGTTTCGGGGGCGGAGCGCGCAGTACTTTCGTGATCCGGGGTTCTTGGGGATCGTCAGCGCGGAGAATGATGCGGTGTATCTGAAGCTGAAGAAAGGGCAGAACGAGCTTGTGCTTGCTGTCAGCGAGTTAGGCGGTGGGTGGGGGTTTGTGTGCCGGGTGGAGGATGGGAAGTGAGAGGGGTGGAGCGCGGAGTTCGGAACTCGGAGTGCGGAGTGCGGAATGCGGAATGCGGAATGCGGAATGCGGAATGAAGCATCGCGCTCATTGAGTCTTGACGTGGGATTGCCAAATTGAGCGCAGCGTGGCATCCATTCGCTTCGCGAAATCGGGGCCGTTGCAAAGTTGTGACGCGATGATCCTTTCGCGGAGAACTTTCTTTGCTTGCGTGCGGGAGGGGGCATCGCGCGGAGCGACATCGGCGGCGCGATTTGCGGCGATTGTTGCAAACTCTTGTGGGGAGTTTGCGATGCAATCGGACAAGCCCGCGGCGGTGAGGAGGCTGGCGCCGACTCTTGACACGTGCGAATTGCCCGCCAGCGTGATGACGGGGAGGCCCATGTGGAGGGCTTCGCAGGTGGTGGTTGTGCCGCAGTATGGGTGGGTGTCAAGGGCGATGTCGGCGCGGTTGTATTCGGCGAGGTGGGATTTGTAATCGGGGGCGTGTGGGGCGAGGTCGATTCTGGATGGATCGATGGATCGCGCGGCGAAGGCGGCGATGAGGATTTCGCGGGTGCGCGGATCGGTGAGCGTGCGGGATTTCAGGAGAAGCTTTGAATGTGGGACGGCGCGAAGGGCGCTCGACCAGAGATCGAGAGTGGTGTCGGTGATTTTCTGTTGAGCGTTGAAGGAGCAGAAGGTGATGGAGTCTTTTTGTGCGCTGCTGGTGGGTTCGGGTGCGCGTGGATCTGGAGAGAAGCAGAGGAAGCAGGCGGCGGTTGGTTCAATTGCGACTGCTTCGGATGAAGACTCTCCCTTCCCCCAACCCCCTCCCTCATGGAAGGGGCTTCGGAGGCGCAGCAACTTCTCGGTGCTCAGTGATTCCGCGCCCGCAGGGTCGGTGATTGCGTCGACGATGCGGAAGTCCATTGCGGGGATTCCGGTTGTTCCGGCGTAGGCGAGGTAGGTGGCTTGAATTGGGGCGAGTCGTTTCGCGAAGAGTGCGGGGTGGGCGGTGACGTGGAGGCCGGCGAGGTCGATGGCGATGTCTGGTTGTGCCGCGCGGATTTGTGTGGCGATCTGGTCGTCGGGTTTGTTGGTGGCGTCGATCCAGTGATCGAAGAGGGGTTTGAGTTTGGCGGTCATCGCGTCGTCGGGGCCTCGGAGAGTGACGGCGGTGTATTCGAACTGCGTGCGGTCTCGATGCGTGAGCCAGGGTTCGAGGAACCGGGCGACGGCGTGGTCGCGGAAATCGCTGGAAATCAGGGCTATTTTGATGCGGCGATCGGGTGTGAACTCCCAGTTTTGAGGCTGCCATTGCGGGCCGACGGAGTTGGCGAGTGCCTGACCAGCGCGGCGGTGAATCCCGGTGAGCTGCGCGGGCTCGATGCCATCGCAGTAATGCAACATGGTCGCGGCTGGGATGAGGGCACGCGGATCGGCGGGCGCGAGTGAGAGGGCGCGAAGCAGCGCGGTGCGGGCTTGAGTTTGGCGGAGGCTGTCGCCGAGTGCGCCGGCGCCGATGAGGTGAAGAAGAAGATCGTTTGGGAAATCGGCGAGAGCTCGGAGGGCTTCATCACCGGCTTCACCGGATTGGTTGCTCGCGCGAAGCGCGTTGATCAGGCCTGCACGAAGGGTGCTGAGTGCTGGAAAGCGGGAAGCACCCTCGCGGAAGATGCGGATGGCTTCTTTGGGCTTGCCGCAGTCTTGGATGAGCTCGCCGACGACGACGCGGAGTTGGGGTTCGTGTTGAGAGTTCAGCGAGCCGGTGAGGGCGCGGGAGGCCTGGTATGCCGCGGGCTCTTTTTCGCCGAGAATGTGGAGAACGCGGGCGTAGGCGAGGAGAAGTTGGGGATCGCTCGACGTGCGAGCGGCGCGCTCGAGAAGCGGCTTCGCGGCGGAGAACTCGCCTCGTGACAGGTGCTGCTGAATCTGGTCCTGAAGGGACATTCAGGCGGAGGGTACGACAATTGCGATCGGCGTCGCGAAACGGCGATCGCGATGGAATTCAGACGATGTTGGTCGTCACGTTGATGTTGCCGTGCGTGGCGCGAGAATACGGACAGATGGTGTGGGCGAGTTTCACAAGTTCCTGCGCCTTCTGCTTATCCATTCCGGGGATGCTGACGTTCAGCCGGGCCTGGATGGTGTACGCGCCGGCAACCGTGCCGAGGTCGATCTCGGCATCGACCGCAACTTCGGGGGAGAGTGCGATTTTCATTTGGGCGGCGCCGGCTTTCATCGCGCCGATGAAGCAGGCGGACCAGCCGACGGCGAAGAGCTGCTCGGGGTTTGTGCCGCCACCTTTGCCGGGGGAGGTGAGCTTGACATCGAGCTGGCCATCGTCGGTGCGGGATTTGCCATCGCGGCCGCCGGTGGTGTGGGCTTTGGCGGTGTAGAGAACTTTGTCGAGGGTGGGCATTAGTAAATCCTTTTGAGTGAAGGGAGGTATGTGCTGCCAATTGCGGGCGACACTTCAGATGCGCCTTCAGCGTATCCGGATACGGAAGTCGAGATTGGGGAATAGCCGTTCAGCCCTGCTTCACGGGAAGTTGAAGCTCAATCTCGAAGTGCGTCATTCCGTGCGTAAATGGCTTGCCGATCCATGCTTCGAAGCCGGGTTGATCGTCGGGGACGTAGCCGCTGCGGGGAAGCCAGACACCGTAGAGCCATTGGAGGGCGCGGATTTCAAGATTGATGTCGCCTCGCATTTCGATTTGAGCGACGGTCATGGCGGGGAAGCGGTAGCGGCCGATTTCACCCTTTGGCGTGAATGATGGTTTGCCGGAGACGACGGGCACTTCCACAGCAACGTGATATCGGCAATCTTCGAGCGCGGTGATCTCGGGATTGTCCCACTGATAGCCGAGGTACTGCGCATCGGTGAGGTTGCGTTGCTCGGCCCAAGCAATAAGTCGATTCATCGCGGCGATGACGCCCTCACCTTGATAGGGCTTGTCGACGCGGATGTACGCGACGGTGCGAGCGGGAAGATCGCGGATGCGGACTTTGAAGGCATCGGGGTTGGTGCGGGGTGGAAGCTTTGCGAGGTGGGGGTTTGCGAACTGGGGCTGAGCGGTGCTGAGAGTTTCGCCTCGCTTGGTACGCCAAGCACCGACATCGAACGCGCGGGGCGCGACGCCATAGCGCTGTTTGAAGGAGCGTGAGAAATCGGAAGAAGAGGTAAAGCCACAGGAGAAAGCAATCGCTGTGAGCGAGGACTTGCGCGAATGAGCCATCATGCCGATGGCCTTTTCAAGGCGCAGCCGCTTGGCGAAGTCGGCGGGGGTTTCGCCGATGACAGCCTGAAAGACACGGTGAAAGTGGAAGGGCGAGAGCATCGCGATCTTCGCGAGGCGGTTCAGGCGAACGGGCTCGCGGAGGTGCGAGACGATGTGATCGACGGCGAGGTTGACGCGCTCGAGATATGCCGCGGCGGTTGGAGATGAGCGTTTGGTTGAGATTCGCAAGATCTGTCAAGACCTCCGGAGGCGTACTTGTACGATATCAGCCGTGGATTGAATTCTGGATTGATCGGAGGACGGATGTCAATGCGAACTTATGGCGCGGCGTTTGTGACGGCGGCGTTTGCCCTTTGCGCGATTGCGAGCGAGGTTTCGCAGGAACCCGCGCCGAAGGCGGCTCCAAAGGCGCCCTCCCCCACTGCAAAGGCGCTCGAAGTGCTGAAATCGGATGAGGGAACGTGGAACGCGGAGGTCTCGTTCTGGGTCAAGCCGGGCAGCGACGCGATCAAGAGCCGCGCCGTGCTCAATGCCAAGATGGATATCGGGGGAATGTTTCTTGAACAGCGGTTTGAAGGGAAGTTCGGGCCGGAGATGGGGAACAAGGCGTGGACCAGCGTTTCGTACACGGGGTTCAATGGTTCGACGAGCGAGTACGAGGCGGTTCGAATGGCGTCGTCGAGTTCGACGATGATCAACGTGCGCGGGAAGGCGAAACCGGATGGCACGATCGAGTTGTCGGGCAACTACGTGATGATGGGCATGAAGGGGACCGAGCGCGATGTGATCCGGCATGAGGGCGCGGATAAGTGCGTGATCGAAACGTGGATGTCATTCGATGGCTTGCCGGAGTTCAAGGGCGCGGAGATGGTGCTGACGCGGGTGAAGAAACAAGCCGACAAGGCGAAAGAGGAAAACATGGAACTTGGAAACTTCTCGGTGAGCCTGGCGGTCAAGGACATCGCAGCGTCGCGTGCGTTCTACGAGAAACTCGGTTTCAAGCAGGTCGCCGGGGTTCAGGCCCAGAACTGGCTGATCATGCAGAACGAGACGAGCACGATCGGGCTGTTTCAGGGCGTGATACCGAAGAACACGCTGACGTACAACCCGGGCTGGGACCGAACGTGCGCAACGCTGCCCGCGTTTCAGGATGTTCGAGAGATCCAAAAAGCGCTGAAAGGCAAGGGGCTTGAGTTGACGCTGGCGGCGGACGAGTCGACGACGGGTCCGGCAAGTCTGATGCTGTCCGATCCGGATGGGAATCCGATTCTGATCGAACAGCATGCGCAGGGACCGGCCAAATAGCGGTATTTGCCCCGGACACCGAGAGTCACTCAGCCCGTAGACTGTTGCCAAGGACGGTTTCGGTGTTGATCCGGGAAACACGCAATGGCGAGTGGTGATTCGACCTTTTCGGCTGGACCGACGATCGACGGGCCGCAGAACACTGCGGCGGCTGCGATCATGGCGGCGCACCTTTCGGAAGGACCGGGCTCGAACATCGGACCGTTTCGGATTTTACAGTTGATCGGCGAGGGTGGATTCGGGTCGGTTTTCCTGGCGCAGCAGGATCAGCCGGTGCAGCGGCGGGTGGCGCTCAAGATCATCAAACTGGGAATGGACACGCGTCAGGTGGTTGCGCGCTTTGAACAGGAGCGGCAGGCGCTGGCGATGATGGATCATCCGAATATCGCGCGGGTGCTGGACGCCGGGGCGACGCAGACGGGGCGGCCGTACTTCGTGATGGAGCTCGTGAAGGGTGACCCGATTGTCGAGTACTGCGACAAGCACAATTTGAGCATCCGCGAGAGGCTCGAGTTGTTTGCGCAGGTTTGCGCTGCCGTGCAGCACGCGCACACGAAGGGAATCATCCATCGGGATCTCAAGCCAAGCAACATTCTGGTCTCGATGCAGGATGGAGTGCCGAGCGCGAAGGTGATCGACTTTGGCATCGCGAAGGCGACGGGCGCTCAGTTGACGGACAAGACGATTTATACCGAGCAAAGGCAATTGATCGGCACGCCGGAGTACATGAGCCCGGAGCAGGCCGAAGGCTCGATGGATATCGATACGCGGACGGATGTGTATTCGCTGGGGGTGCTGCTGTACGAATTGCTGACCGGAACGACACCGTTCACGACGAAGGAACTGCGCTCGGTCGCGCAGATGGAGATTCAGCGGATTATCCGCGAGGTCGACCCGCCGATTCCAAGTACGCGCATCTCGCGGAACAGCGACACGATCGTGGCGGTCGCGGCGAAGCGGCAGATGGAGCCCCGCAGGCTCGGCACGGTGATCCGGGGCGAGCTCGACTGGATCGTCATGAAGGCGATGGAAAAGGATCGCCAGCGCCGGTACGAGACGGCGAACGGGCTTGCGGCGGATATCCGCAGGTATTTGGCGGGCGAAGCGGTCGTTGCGGCACCGGCGAGCGCTGCGTATCGCGTGCAGAAGTTTGTCAAGCGGCATCGGGTGATGGTGTTCGCCGGAGGAGTGGTTGCGGCGGCGCTCGTGCTCGGAGTGGTCGGGACGACCGCCGGGCTTTGGGAAGCCAACAAGCAGCGGCGGCTTGCGGAAGCCAGTGCGACACTCGCGAATGAGGAGGCGACTCGCGCGACCAGGGCTGAGAGCGTGGCGCAGTCTCGACTGGCCGAATCGGAAGCGACGGTGACGTTTCTTGATGAGATGCTCGGTGCGGCGGACCCGACTGCGCAGGGCAAGGACGTCAGTGTGCGCGCGGTGCTCGACAATGCTTCGAAGACGGTGGGTGAGAAATTTGCTGATCGGCCTCTGATCGCGGCACGCCTGCATGGAACCATCGGGCGGACGTACACGAGTTTGGGCGCGTACGAAGCGGCGGAGAAGCACCTGCGGGAGCAGGTGCGGATCAGGCGCGAGAAGCTCGGGGCAGAACACGAAGACACCGCACGCGCGGTAAACGATCTGGGCGCGTTCCTCACGAAGAATGGAAAGAGCGCGGACGCGGAGAATCTTCTGAAGACCGCCCTTTCGGATCACACCCGCTTGTTCGGACGCAAGCACGCGATCGCGCTCCAAACCATGGATGCACTGGCGACGCTGTATGTCGAGCAGATGCGTTCGAAGGATGCGGAGCCGCTGCTGCGGGAACTCATCGAGATTCGCAAGGTGTCGCCGGGATCGGAGAACACCGAAGCGGCGTCGTCGATGAACAGCCTGGCGACGCTGTATGCGGATACGGGGCGGTTTGCAGAGGCGGAGACGTTGTTCGAGGATGTGATACGGATTCAGGAGCGGTTGAACGGGCGCGATCATCCGTTCACGCTCGAGGTGCGGGGCAATCTCGCGTGGCTGGAATACTGGGCGGCAATGCAGGAGCGACAATCGCAGCCCGAGAAATTTGGGCCGCGGGTCGCCCGGGCGCGATTGATGGGCGAGGAGGTCCTCGAAGCCAAGAAGCGTGTGCTGGGCGAGGAGCATCAGAGCACGCTGGCGACGATGAGCAATCTTGCGATGGCGTATACGCAGCTTGGGATGCTTGATGAGGCGGAAGCGCTCTCGCGCAAGGAATTGGAGATCGTCTCGCGCGTGCTGGGGGAGGATCATCCGGACACGCTGGTCTCGCTGGCGAACCTCGGCTCGCGACTGCGGATGAGAGGCCGGTGCGCCGAGGCATTGCCGTTTCTGGAGCGGGCGATCAAGGGATCGCGGAAGTCGCTGCCGCCGGATCATGACGGGACGGCGTTCACGCTCGGGTGGTATGGGAGTTGTCTCAGCACGCTGGGGCGGTTTGCGGAGGCGGAAGCCGCGATGCTGGAAGGGCGTGGGATTGTTTCGAAGAAACTGGGCGAAAGCAACGATGTCTCGACCTCGATGACGCGGGATCTGATCAAGATGTATGAGTTGTGGGAGAAGGCGGAGCCGGATCACGGGCACGGCGCGAAGGCGGCGGAGTGGAAGGCGAAGCTGGAAGGGATTGAGGCTTCCAACAAGGTGCCGAAACCGTAAAGCGTCTGGAGAGAACGCGGAGCGCGCGGAGAGGGCGGAGTTTCGCGGAGTGGAAACGCGAAATTGGATGAATGGGGAGTGGAGAGTTACGCGCGGACGACGGCGCGGCGGAGCGTCTCGCGGACGTGAGCACGGGCGCTTCGGTCGGCGTTGAGAACATCATCGAGCGTGCGCATCGGGGAGGATGCGACCGCGTCCATTGCTTCGATGACAAGTTCGCCGATGCGGCCGAAGAGGATTTCGCTGCGGAGGAAAGCCAGCACGGCTTCTTCGTTCGCGGCGTTAAAGATCGCTCCCGAAGTGCCTTCGGCTCGAATCACGGTGTACGCGAGATCGAGCAATGGAAACTTGTCACGATCGGGGGGCTCGAACTGGAGGGCGGTGGCGATCTCGGCAAGGTCGAGCGGCCTCACGAGCGACGCAACACGCGCGGGGAAGGCGAGAGCCTGCTGGATCGGGCCACGCATGTCGGGGTGCGCGAGCTGCGCGATGACGCTGGCGTCATCGAACTCGACCAGCGCGTGCGCGATCGATTGCGGGTGAACGACGGCGTCGATCCTTTCCGCAGGAAGTGCGAAGAGCCAGTGTGCCTCGATGATCTCGAGGGCCTTGTTCATGAGGCTTGCGCTATCGACCGTGACTTTTTCACCCATCGTCCAGGTTGGGTGCTTCAGGGCTTCTGCCTTGGTCGCGTTTTGGACGCGGGATTTCTCCCACGTGCGGAAAGGGCCCCCGCTCGCGGTGAGAGTCACTTTCTTCACAGACTTCGGGGCGTGCTGCAGGGCGGGGAAGATCGGGCAATCCGCGGCATCCGGGCCGGATTGCAGACACTGCCAGACCGCGGCGTGCTCGCTGTCCACCGGGAGAAGCTTCGCGCCGGACTTGTGTGCCGCGGGAACGACGATTGACCCTGCGGCGACCAGAGTTTCCTTGTTCGCAAGCGCGACGTCGCGACCGAGTTCAACTGCTGCAAGGGCTGCGGGAAGCCCCGCCGATCCGACGATGGCGGCAAGCACGACATCGCAGTCGACTTCTCGAACGAGTCGCTCGGCGGCGTCGGGCCCGGTGAGTGCGCCCTTCGGCGTGTCTCCATTTGCATCGCAAAGCGCGATGTTCTTGACGTTGAATCGCTTGGCCTGTTCGGCGAGGAGAGTTGCACCTTTGCCGGCAGCAAGTCCAACGACTTCGAACTTCCTTGAGAACAGCCCTTTCGCGTGGAGCGCGTTCAGGTGCGTGACGACTTCAAGAGTCTGCGTGCCGATCGAGCCGGTGGAGCCGAGGATGAGGAGGCGGGTGTTCACGTGGTCGGGTGATTTACCACAAAGGGCACAGAGAGCACAAAAGACACGGAGAGAGAGAGAGAGAGAGAGAGAGAGAGAGAGAACGGAATCGTAACGGGAATGGAGCGAACCGCGCGCACGATCGCCCACCCCCTGCCCCCTCCCTCGGGGAGGGGGTTTTTGAGTTGCGCGATTGGTGCTCTACTCCGGCTTCGGGCGTTTGTTCAGTTCGGCCGGTGTGAGTTTGCGGCGCGAGCTGTACAACAGCTTGGGTTTCGGACCAGTTGGTACGGGCTGTGTTGGAGCAGCGGATTCGCGGGACTGTTGACGCTGATTGCCGCCGCCGCTGTTTCCGCCGGGTGCGTAGCCGGAGTAATCGCGGTTGCCGCGGATGGGCTGCTGGGCCCCACTATTCGGTGTTGCGGCGGTAGTCGGAGCTCCGCCGCCCTGGCCACCACTTTGGCCACCACTCTGGCCATTGCCTGGCCCACCTTGGCCACCCCGTCCGCCCCGACCACGACGGCCGCGGCGGCGGCGACGGCCGCCTCGCTGTTCGCCGTCGGCTCCGGGTTGACCGTTGCCTTCGGACTGACTGGAATCGCCGTGATCACCTTGGTTGGCTTGATCACCGGCTTCGGAGTCAGCACCTTCGTGCGCGGGCTCGCGGTGTTCGTTCACGGGGTGCGGTGCGCCGGCTTCGTGGGGCTGGCCGTTCTGCTGTTGGCCTGGCTGACCCTGCTGCTGCATTCCGGGCGCGCCATCGCGTCCACGACCACCGCGACGGCCTCGGCGACGCCGACGGCGCCGTCCGCCCTGGCCATCGCCCTGCTGGCCATCTTGCGGATGACCTTGCGAGTCCGGGTTCCCTTCGCCACCTTGCTGATCGAACTGTTCCTGATTGTCATGGCCCTGATCGTCACCGGCGTGATTGTCCTGGCCGTGATCGCCGTGCGATGCCGCGGCGCCTTGGACTGGCAACGGAGGCGGCATGGTGCCGTCCTCGTCGCCGTGGTCACCCATCAGGATCACTCCTCGCTCGGTCTCGACGCGTCGAACATCGGCCACGCGAGACGGTTCGGGGAGCGCTCGCTGCTGTTGCTGCTGGCGGGGGGGCTGATCCTGGCGATTTTGATCACGAGGCGGACCACCTCGACCACGATCGTTCCGACCAGGCTCACCTCGACCCTGATCGCTTCTGCCCTGCGGCGCACGACCATCATCACGGCCACGCCCGCCTCGGCGGCCTCGGCCACCACGGCGGCGGCGTCCGCCGCCTTGCGATTCGGCCTCAGCGGTTGCTGCCGCGGCTTCCTGCGCGTCGGAGCGGATCTGCTGATCGAGTTCTTCGTCAGAAAGCAGAATCGGCTCATCACCCAGTTCAACGACTTCTTCGGTCGGATCGCCCGCGGCGACATCGGCCTCGTGAGCTTCGTCCCGCTCGGCTGATGAGTCGGCTGTAAAACCATCGTCTTCGGAAACTTCGGCCGGCTCTTCGACGACAATGAGTTCCGCGGGGCGCTTACGGGGCAAGGGCTGCGTGAGGTCGATGTCGGCGCCGAGCGTGTCGTAGGCGTAGAACGTGACGCGATCGACCGGAACCGCTTCGCTGACGCGAACGTCGACTCGCTTGCCGCTGGAACGTTCGATGCGGCTGAGCAGGTGACGTTTGGCGCTGAGAAGTTCGCCGGCAACGCGCGGGCTGACGACGAGTTCGACACGACCGACCTTGTCGACGTCAAGCAGTGCGGCGAGTTCGCGGAGTGCATCGCCGGTGACGCTCTCTGGCTTCTGAACGAGGCCGCGGCCACGGCAGACCGGGCAGTCGGCGAAGTGCAGGCTTTCAGAGCTGGCACGCATGCGCTGACGCGTCATCTCGAGGATGCCGAACTGCGAGATCGTGGTGATCGTGGTGCGGGCGCGATCGCGCTTGAGGCGTTCGCGGAACCGGCCTTCCACTTCCTTGCGGTGCGCCATCGAGCGCATATCGATCAAGTCGTTGACGACAATGCCGCCCTGATCGCGGAGGCGCAACTGGCGGCAGATCTCGTCCACCGCCTCGAGATTGGTCTGATACGCATTTTCCTCGGCATCGCGTGAATCACGGCTCTTGCCGCTGTTCACGTCGATGGCGACGAGGGCTTCGGTCTGATCGATGACCAGCCGGCCACCCGAGGGCAGCGGCACTTCACGTGCGTGGATGTGCGCGATCTGCTCTTCCACCGCGAATGCGTGATAGATCGGTGTGCGACCGGGATAATGCAGCAGCTTGGTGCTCGTACGCGGGGCGACAATTTTCAAGAAGCGGCTGGCACGCTGGAGCGCCTGCTCGTTGTCGATGACGATTTCGTCGACGTCGGTCGTGAGCTGATCACGCAGCGCGCGGACGAGCAGATCGCTCTCGGCGTACAGGAGTCGTGGCTTATCGCCCTGCGCACGCCGGCGTTCCATGTCCTTGTACAAGCGGACGAGGTACGCGAGATCTCGCTTGAGCTCCATCTTGGTGCGCTCAAGGCCCGCCGTCCGGAGAATGAATCCGAAGCCTTCCGGCAGATCGAGCTGATCGAGGATCTCACGCATCTTGCGGCGCTGTTCCTCATCTTCCACCTTGCGGGAGACGCCCACCTTGTCCATCTGCGGCATCATCACCAGGAAGCGGCCGGGAATGGAGAGATAGCTCGTCAGCGTCGGACCTTTGGTGCCGACGCCTTCTTTCAGAACCTGCACGAAAACTTCGTCGCCGCGGCGGAGCGCAGCCTGGATCGGCGGGCGCTCGCGACGCGGAGTCTTGTGACCGACCTGTTCGGTCGCGTCGTCGTTCTCGCCGGGGAAATAACGCGGGTGCAGATCGCTGACGTGCAGGAATCCATTGTCACCGACGCCGAAATCAACGAACGCGGCCTGGATTGCAGGCTCCACGTTGATGACCTTGCCGACGTAGATGTTGCCGACCCGGCTCTGTGCCGCGAATTTTTCACTGGTGAACTCTTCCAGCTTGCCGTTTTCCACGATCGCAATCCGGCATTCCTCGCCGGGGACGTAGTTGATCAGCATCTGGGTTTTGGACTTGTCTTTACTTTCACGAACCATTCCGAACTCCGAACTGGCGCGAGGGCAGAACGCCCAGAACGCCGTGCGCGGCAAATGCCGCGGGCAATAAAGTGCTCGCGCGTCGTAGTTGCTTCAGAGAAAGTCCGAGAGACCCGCACCGGCAGAGGGGCAACGCCCGCTGCGCCTTCTGCGACCGACTTGGCGCCTCCCGAGTGAGTGGCGCACACGCGTCGATCGCGGGACCGAGACCGGGCAACGCCCGGAGTGGCGGAAAACCGCCTTCGATCCGCCGGATGACTTTCAACTCGAAAGCCGGACCCGGTCTTTTGCTCCCCGCGCCTTGCTCGCCGCGTGAGCGGCAGAATGCAAGGGGGAAGCGATGCTCGTCATTCGGACTTGCCCGGCTGGACGCCGACAAGCCCTCGATTGTCTTTTGCCTGCCCTATTCGCCGGTACGCCCGTCGAATAAGTCAGGCACGATCTTGCGAGCCCGGTCCCTCAAGTACGAGGAAACCTGGGTCTCTGAATCGAACGAGAGCGCCTGTCGGGCAATCTGTTCGCACTGTTTGAGGCTCACCGAGCGGATCAGCCGCTTGAGCTGCGGGATGGAACCCGCCGACACGCTAAGGGTACGCAGCCCGAGCCCTACTAGAAGAAGGGCATATTCCACGTCACCGGCGGCCTCGCCGCAGCAGGAAACCGGGGTGTCGTGGCGCCGGGCGGCCCGGACGACATCGCGGATCAGCCGGATGACGGCCGGATGGGCCGGGTTGTACATGCTGGCGATCGTTTCGTTGGAGCGGTCGACGGCGAGCGTGTACTGGGTCAGGTCGTTGGTTCCGATGGAAAAGAAGTCGACTTCGCGAGCGAAGGTGTCGGCCATGATCGCGGCGGAGGGGACCTCCACCATCATGCCCACCTTGAGGTTTCGGTCGAATTTGATGCCTTCTTCGTCCAAATCCTCCATCACGTCGTTCACGAGGTACTTCGCCTGGCGGAATTCGCCCGTACTGGTCACCAGGGGGAACATTATTTTAATGGGACCCTTGGCGCTGACCCGGAGAAGGGCGCGAAGCTGACGTTTGAACATCGGCTGGTTCTTGAGGCAGTAGCGGATGCTGCGGCAGCCCAGGAATGGGTTGCGCTCGGGGAACTCGGCTCGCTCTTGTGTGTACTTGTCCGCACCCAAGTCCATCGTGCGGATCGTGAGCGGCTTTCCTTTCATGATCTCAACGCAGCGGAGGTAGCTCTGGTAGTGATCTTCTTCGCTTGGTTCGGTTTTGCTGGTGAGGTAAAGGAACTCGGTGCGGTAGAGGCCGACGCCTTCACCGCCAAGTTCGAGAACGTGCTGTGCTTCATCGGCAAATTCGATGTTGCCGACGAGCTCGACACGCTCGCCATCTGTTGTTACGGACGGCAGGTCGCGGAGTTCGCCCAGTGAGAGCTGGAATGTCTCGCGCTGCTTGATGAGGCCGTGGTATTCCTCGAGCCGTTCCGCATCGGGATTGAGGATGATGATGCCGCGATCGCCGTCGAGAATGATGCTCGATCCATCGGTCGCGGCAGCGGTCAATTGGCGGCAGCCAACAACGGCAGGAATTCCAAGCGCGCGGGCGACGATGGCGGTGTGCCCCGTTCGGCCGCCGAGATCGGTCGCGAAACCCACGACGCGTGTGCGATCGAAACTTGCGGCCTGCGAAGGCGTCAGATCGCGAGCGAGCAGGATTGATCCGGGAGGTAGCTTGGCCATCCTGCTTTCGGCGCGGCCGAGCAGGTGATTGAGCAGGCGCGAGGCCAGGTCGTCGATGTCGTTGACTTTGGTCGTGAAAACCGAATCGGGATTTGAGCGAAACTTGTCGGCAAGTTGACCCAGCACATGACTCACGGCAGATTCCGCGCCGACGTGCTCGGTCTCGATCATCTTCTGCATCGGGACGATGAGCGACTTGTCCTTCAGCATCCCGGCGTGGAAGAGGAAGATCTTCGCGGCCTCGTCGCCCATTTCCTTCTTGGCGCGCGTGTGGACATCAGTGAGTTCGTTGATGGAGGCTTCGATCGCTTCGTCGAGTTTCTTTCGCTCCGATGCGACAACAGAATCGGCGATCGGCCGGCGGGGCAAACGACGGTGATCATCTCCCAAAAGCGCGACGTGACCGATCGTGATGCCGGGCGAGACCGCGATCCCCTTGATGATCTGCATCCTCGCCGCGCCATCCGGCGCTGCGGGGCGGTTGTCATCCATCGGGGGCTGGCTCTTGCTCGTCACGGGGCGGAGTCTAGAGCAAGATTGAATTGAGCGGGTCGCGGATGGCTCAGGGGCAGATCAGATTGTTGTACGCGACCACAAATTGGGTGAAGTCCGAGTCATCAACCAGGGAATCGGTGTTGAAATCGGCCGGGCAACCCACGGGCATGGCCGGATCGGTGCAGTCGAGGATGTTGTAGGCCTTCACGAACTGAATGAAATCGCTGTCGTCGACGAC